>Ga0299912_10000007_pt1 | contig 358729 bp, 348 predicted proteins | sample RVTome_2_FD_207667 | JGI IMG/M metagenome (GOLD analysis project Ga0299912, IMG submission 207667) | Soil microbial communities from uranium-contaminated site in the Upper Colorado River Basin, Wyoming, United States - RVT95D214 (version 2) ... | reverse complement strand
GTCGGGCAATAGACACTTTTACTCAAGTTCGTAATGAAAACGCTGTTCCTTTCGAATGGACTAAACAGGTAGTTCATCCCGGTAATATTAAACATACGTATAGTCAACTATGCAATTAAGTACTAGTGATGAATACACTTTACGTCTTGATTTCTATTTTATTACACAAAAGGGGATAGACTTTCGTTACTAAGCATCATGATAGGTAAACTAATGAGTTCTAATATTTGGATTCTCTTTAAATTTACAAGGAAGGTGAAAGTATGTGCGGGGTAATTGGAATTGTAGGCGATGACTCTGCCGCATCCCGAATTACGCTTGGTTTATACGATCTTCAACATCGGGGAGAACAGGCATTCGGCATCGCAACTTCAGACGGCAAAGATATATACCATTACGTTAGGCGTGGTTTAGTAACCGAAGCTTTCTCTGAAGATGAACAATCTCCGATTGCAATATTACCGGGGAACATGGGGATAGGGCATACTTTATATTCAACCATCGGATCGAGCGGCGAGGGAAAGCAGACAAAAACCTTCCAGCCTCTTTTAGCCGATTTCCACGGGGAAAAGTTCGCTCTTGCGCACAATGGCAATCTCATCAATTTGGAACCTTTAAGGAAGGAGGCCGAAGATTCAGGCTATCATTTCAACTCCAGAGTCTCAGATACCGAAGTCATCGTTGCACTTTTATCGGCTTCAAAAAAGACTGATTTTTTGGAAGCGCTCATCACTATCCTGCCAAGACTCCAGGGAGCTTTCTCGCTAGTAATACTTCATAAAGACAAAGTTATTGGGGTCAGAGACAAAAACGGTATCAGACCTCTCTGCTTAGGGAGGATTAGCAATTCACATTATGTTATTGCGTCCGAAGACTGTGCCTTACATACGTTAGGCGGCAGCTTTATCCGTGAACTAAGGCCAGGAGAACTAATCGTCTTGAGCCAGCATGGAATAGAGAGGGCTCTCATTTGGGCCAAATCACCACAACTCAAACTTTGCATTTTCGAGTTGGTTTATTTCGCCCGTCCAGACAGTTCCGTAGGCGGTCAGCGGGTTTATTGGTATCGTGAAAACGCCGGACACGCAGTTGCGCTAGAACATCCTGTTAAAGGCGCTGACCTCGTTTCTTCAATCCCGGAATCTGGGACGATATACAATTATGGAGTCTCTCAAGCTCTCGGCGTTCCGATTCGGAGAGCGATATCACGGAACAGATATTATGCAAGAAGAACGTTCTTGATGCCTCGCGAAACCAACAGGAAATCTCTCCAAGAATCAAAGTTCTATATCTTGAGAGAGCTAGTTGCAAACAAAGTCATAATCATAACCGAGGATTCGGTAATCCGCGGAAACGTTGGCCCGGGAGTTGTGGGAATGTTGAGAAAAATGGGAGCAAATGAGGTTCATTTACTAGTGGGTTCTGCTCCAATTAAGTATCCCTGTTTTTTGGGCATCGATATTCCCAATCAATCGGAGCTTATTGCAGCAGAAAACACCTTGGATGAAATAAAAGAACAACTTTGCCTTGATTCACTTGGATACCTTAGTATCGACGGTATGGTAAAATCCTCAGGTTTACCTAGTTCTAGCCTCTGCATGGGTTGCTTCAATGGAGTGTATCCAGTAAATCCTCCGCAAAATCTAAAAAACGCGAATGTACTGTGAAATCAGAAGGAAGCTGTTTTTTAACGATTGAACATTTCATCGGAACGTTCAATTTACGTCCATGTATTCATCCCGATGTTCGTTCAATGGTAACTGCACAATAGCTTGTTTTGGTTAACATCGTATTGTTAGCTGTAAAATTGCACAATTATGAATTTAACTTGAAAGAAAGTGCAAAGGTTCTGTCTATTGGACACGGTTGCCCACCAAAAGGGATGATACTTAGAGCTGCCCGATTTTTACCTGTTAAGCCGTTCCAAACTATTTAACCATAAGTAAGTGGTACCAAAGGATTACCGACGGTCTTGACAGACTTGAATAAAGCTGGTATTATTAATATTTGCAGAATACCTCACTATGTTTATTTTCTTGCTAATTGTTTCCCCGCTTATACACTTTTCCGCATTGGCGTGCGTCCACGCTAGGTAAACTATTCTCCGTGCAAATCTAAGACAAAGGCTTGAGGTGTTTTTATGGCTTTAGCACAAAGTGTGTCAACTCAGTCGCTTGTTACCAGAAAATCTTATGCCCGATTACCCCAGATTCTTGAAGTACCCAACCTCATTGAAATCCAACTTGATTCGTTCCGCTGGTTCCATGAGGAGGGACTGAAATCTGTACTGGAAGAGGTCTCGCCGATTGATGACTTCACTGGCAATCGTCTCCAGCTTACTTTCGTTGCCTATGAATTCCGTGAGCCGCGTCATTCCGAACGGGAGTGCCGCCAGCGCGATTTCACTTACTCGGCGCCCCTCTATGTTCGCGCCAGATTGCTGATTAAGCAGACTGGTGAAATCAAGGAGCAAGACCTGTTCCTCGGCGATGTCCCGATGATGACTGCCAAGGGCACTTTTATCACCAGTGGTGCGGAACGTGTCGTCGTCAGCCAGTTGCTTCGTTCTCCCGGTGTTTACTTTAGCGCCGAGGAAGACCCGACTACCGGTGCCACACTCTGTCATGCCAAGCTCATTTCTAATCGCGGTGCATGGTTGGAGTTTGATACCGCCACTTCCAATGTCATGTCCGTAAAAATCAACGGAAAGCGCAAAATCCCCGTGACCACACTGCTTCGTGCTATCGGCTACGGCGATGACCAGGAATTACTTGGTCTTTTCTCCGGGGAAGACAATGCCAATAACCGCCACTTCATCAAGTCGACTTTAGACCGCGATCCCAATATCCATGATAAATCGGAGGCGTTGCTGGATATCTACCGTAAACTGCGACCTGGCGACCCGCCGAGCCTTGATAACGCTAAGAAACTGATTGAAAATCAGCTCTTCAATGCCCAGCACTATGACCTGGGTGTGGTCGGACGCTACAAGCTTAACAAACGTCTCGGATTGGAAGTACCGGAGGAACAGCGTGCTCTGACCAGAGAAGACATCGTCGAAATTATCCGCCACATGATAATGATTAATAACGGTGAGGATAAGGGTGATGATATCGACCATCTCGGCAACCGTCGTATCCGTACTGTTGGCGAACTGATTCAGAACCAGTTCCGTATTGGGCTACTGCGTCTGGAGAGAGTTGCCAGGGAACGTATGAGCACCATCCCCATTGAAGCCGCCACACCGACTGCCCTAGTGAATACCCGACCGGTTGTTGCTGCTATCAGAGAATTCTTTAGCAGTTCACAGCTTTCGCAGTTTATGGACCAACCTAATCCGCTCGCCGAGCTTACCCACAAACGGCGTCTTTCCGCTATGGGTCCCGGTGGGCTGTCCCGTGAACGTGCTGGTTTTGAGGCACGTGATGTCCACTACTCGCATTACGGACGTATCTGCCCCATTGAAACGCCGGAAGGCCCTAACGTTGGTTTGATAGGTTCGCTGGCAATTTACGGCAAGGTCAATCGCTATGGTTTCATTGAGACCCCTTATCGTAGGGTGGTTAAAGAACTTGAAAGTAAAAATCAGGAACTTATCGGAAAGACTATTCGAGAACCGGTAAAAGACGGTAAGGGCAATACCATCATTGATGCCGATGAGACCGTTACCGAGGAGATTGCCAAAAGACTGGGTAAATTGAAGCGGATGATAAAAGTAGTCCCCTTCGTCTCCGATGAGATTGTTTATATGTCGGCAGATATGGATGAAAAACACGTTATCGCTCAGGCAACCGTTCGCCTTGACGGAAAAAATCAGTTTGCCGAGGAAAGGGTTGAAGCGAGAGTCGGCGGTAGTTACATTCATGAAGCGAGCGAGAAGATCGACTACATGGATGTTTCTCCGAAACAAATCTTCAGCGTCGCCGCAGCGCTTATCCCCTTCTTGGAACATGACGATGCCAACCGTGCCTTGATGGGTTCTAATATGCAGCGTCAAGCAGTGCCTCTCCTCCGCCCTTCTGCCCCGATTGTCGCCACCGGTATGGAGTCAGAGGCGGCGCGACACAGTGGCCAGGTACTTATTGCGGATAACCCTGGCGTGGTAAACTCGGTAACAAGCGCCGAAATCGCCGTCACTCGCGATGATGGCGAGATTGACCTTTACCCCCTGCTCAAATTTGTCCGCACAAACCAGGGAACGTGCATTAACCAACGTCCTATCGTGAACAAGGGTGATCGTGTCGAACAGGGACAGGTGCTTGTAGACAGCTCTTCCACGGAACAGGGTGAGCTTGCGCTCGGACAGAACTTGGTGTGCGCTTTTATGAGCTGGCGTGGTTACAATTATGAAGATGCGATTATCATTAATAGCCGACTGGTGGAGGATGATGCCTTCACATCTGTCCATATTGAAAAGTACGGGGTAGAAGCGCGTGATACCAAGTTAGGCCCGGAAGAAATCACCCGCGATATTCCGAATGTTGGCGAAGAAAGTCTGCGCGAACTTGACGAAGAAGGTATTATCCGCATCGGCGCTAAGGTCGGACCCGATGATATCCTGGTCGGTAAGATTACTCCAAAAGGTGAAACCGAGCTCTCCGCTGAGGAAAAGCTTCTTCGTGCTATCTTTGGTGAGAAAGCGAGAGAGGTCAAAGATACCTCGCTCCGTGTTCCGCATGGCGAATGGGGTAAAGTGGTCAATGTCAAGGTTTTCACTGGCGACGAGTTACCTGCCGGTGTTAACAAATGGGTACAGGTCTGGATAGCACAGAGGCGACCCATCTCCGTCGGCGATAAAATGGCGGGACGACATGGCAACAAGGGCGTTGTCTCTATCATTGCCCCCAAAGAAGATATGCCCTTCCTCCCCGATGGCACACCGGTTGATATCGTCCTCAATCCCATCGGCGTTCCGTCACGTATGAACATCGGGCAGGTGCTGGAAACCCACCTTGGCTGGGTAGCCCAACTACTTGGTTTCAAAGTGCTCACCCCCGTCTTTGATGGAGCTGATGATATTGATATTGAAGACGGCCTTGCCAGGGTGTGGGTAGCACAGAAAGCCGGCGCAGTGGACTTCAACCCTGATAATCACCAATCCGAACCGGACTGGGAAATTGCGCGTAACTGGGTGGAAAAGCACGGGTATGATAGCAAGAAGGTGCTGGATGAAAAATACCGCGGACATGCTACGGATATCTGCCAGCGGCTCTGGCTGGAGACCGAATTTGGCATTCCCGCTAAAAAGCTTAATGCGCAGGAACTGGTTGAAGCCATTCGTAAAGTGAAGGCTGATAAAAACCTGGTGCCGCCCACCACTGGCAAGTACGTCCTCAGGGATGGTCGGACTGGCCAGCCTTTTGACCAGCCGGTGACCGTGGGTAATATCTATGTGATGAAACTCAATCACCTGGTGGAAGACAAGGTGCATGCCCGTTCCACCGGTCCCTATTCTCTCATCAGCCAGCAACCGCTCGGTGGTAAGGCGCAGTTCGGTGGTCAGCGTTTCGGTGAAATGGAGGTCTGGACGCTGGAAGCTTACGGTGTCGCTCACATTCTCCAGGAGATGCTAACCATTAAATCCGATGACGTCACCGGACGCACGAAGGCTTACGAAGCAATTCTCAAGAACGAAGATATCCTCCAGCCCAGCGTCCCGGAATCTTTTAAGGTGCTGGTCAAGGAACTTCAGAGCTTGGGACTGGCAATCGAAGTCATAAATGAGGGTCAGGAGGAGAGAGCGCTCCTAGCCCGGGAGGCAGAGGAACCACCCAAATTGGAAGCTGGTGCGGAGACCCCGGCTGAAGTCACAGCACCGACTGCAACAGCGACACCGGAAACATCAACAGAAGAGGTAAGAGGTGTAGAGAATGCTGGAAGTTAATGATTTTGATGCGATACGGATTTCACTGGCATCGCCGGAACAAATCCGAAGCTGGTCTTACGGCGAGGTTACTAAACCGGAGACCATTAACTATCGCACCCTGAAACCGGAGAGAGATGGGCTTTTCTGCGAACGTATTTTTGGGCCAACGAAAGATTACGAATGTTTCTGCGGCAAATACAAAAAAGTTCGCTTTAAGGGTATTATCTGCGATAAGTGTGGTGTGGAAGTCGCACGTGCTAAAGTGCGCCGGGAACGCATGGGGCACATCGAACTTGCTTCTCCGGTAAGCCATATCTGGTTTTCCAAGGGCATTCCCAGCCGTCTCGGGCTTCTCCTTGACCTTTCGCCACGTAATTTAGAGCGTGTGCTCTATTTCTCTCACTTCATAATTACTTCAATCGATGAGAAACTGCGGCAGGAAGCTATCGAGAAACTGCAGAAAGACACAACGCAGGAATCAGCGGACCATCAGTCCGATGTCGAAGCCAGAATTAATGCCGATAAAGAAACGACGGTCGAAGAAGCCAATCAACTCCGCCGTACTGCAGTGGAAGAGGACGAGGAAGCGGGGGAGGTTACCACCTCTGAAGTTGAACGGTTGAAGAACCTTAGAGTACGTAACCTCCTTACTGAAAATGAATACCGCGATTTAAGCCAGAAGTATGGCGCTATGTTTGAAGCGGGTATGGGGGCTGATGCGATTCTGAAAATTATCCAGAATGTCAACCTTGACGAACTGCGGAAAGAGATGATTGAGGAAGGTCATTCTCCCTCGGGTCAGCGTCGGCGCAAGGCGGGCAAACGCCTCCAGGTTGTAGAAGCGTTTCGCCGCAGTGGCAACAAGCCCGAATGGATGATTCTCACTGTTTTACCAGTGCTCCCGCCCGACCTCAGACCTACTGTACAACTGGACGGCGGCAGATTTGCCATTTCTGATATTAACGACCTCTACCGCAGGGTTATCAATCGCAATAACCGACTGCATCATCTGGTGGAAATCGGCGCACCGGAAATCATCATCCGCAACGAAAAACGTATGCTTCAGGAGGCGGTTGATTCTCTGGTTGATAACGGCAAGCGTGGTCAGCCGGTATCGGTGAGCGGTAACCATAAACTGAAGTCGCTTTCCGATATGTTGCGTGGTAAACAAGGACGCTTCCGCCAAAACTTGCTCGGCAAACGCGTCGATTATAGCGGTCGTTCTGTAATTGTGATTGGTCCTGAATTAAAACTGCACCAGTGCGGTCTTCCGCGCCGCATGGCGTTGGAACTATTCAAACCGTTTGTCATGCGCCGCCTTATTGAGCAGGGATTAGCGCACAATATTAAAAGCGCCCGCCGGCAGGTAGAAAAAGCCAAACCGGAGGTTTTTGACATCCTGGAAGAAGTTGTTAAAGAACGACCTGTGTTGCTTAACCGCGCCCCGACACTTCACCGTTTGAGTATTCAGGCGTTCGAACCGGTGCTCATTGACGGTAGCGCCATTCAGATTCACCCGCTCGTTTGTTCCGCTTTCAATGCGGACTTTGATGGCGACCAAATGGCTGTGCATGTGCCTCTATCAAGAGCGGCGGTAAAAGGCGCCCGCGAACAGATGCTCAGCATCCATAATATGCTCCTGCCGTCATCGGGTGACCCCGTGGTCAGCCCCACACTGGATATGGTGCTCGGGTGCTATTATCTGACGACCATTCGTCCCAATGCCCCCGGCGCCGGCAAGGTATTCGGGAGCTTCGAAGAAGCTAAACTCGCCTTTGAACTTGAAGTGGTAGACCTGAAAGCAGAGATTGAAGTAAGAGACATGGAAGATGGCGGTCAGCATGTTAGAACGAGTGTTGGACGTATCATTTTCAATGAATGTTTCCCGCGCACCATCGGTTTCCGGAACGTCGTCGTCGATAAATCGACGCTTAAAAAAATAATTGCAGAATGTGCCAAGGTTCTGAGCGACGAAGAGATGGCCGCGGTAATGGATAAGGTCAAGGAGACCGGTTTCCTGTATGCCACCCGCTCCGGTACCACCATTGCGATGGGTGATATCGAAGTGCCCAAAGCCAAAGCGAAGCTCATTGCCGAGGCGGAAGCCAAGACGATTGAAATTGAGAAACAATACGAAATGGGTGTCATCACCGACGATGAACGCTACGGCGAAGTCGTCAAGGTTTGGAATGAGACCACGGACAAGGTCACAGACGCCACACAAAAAAGCCTCGACCCCTTTAGTGGTATCTACATGATGATGACCTCCGGGGCAAAGGGTAACCTCATTCAGATACGTCAGATGGCAGGCATGCGCGGCTTGATGACCAGTCCCTCTGGAAAAATTATTGACTTCCCCATTAAAGCCAGTTTCAGTGAAGGGCTAAGCGTGCTGGAATACTTTATTTCCACACACGGCGCGCGTAAAGGCTTGGCAGACACCGCCTTGAGGACTTCTGAAAGCGGGTACCTGACTCGCCGACTTGTAGATGTAGCACACGACGTCATCATCCGTGAAATCGATTGTGGCACTACAGACGGGCTCTGGCTTGAGGAGACCAAAGAAAGAGATTTACTCCCCTCTCTTAGCGAGCGTATCATAGGACGACTCGCCGCCAACAGTGTAGTCAACCCGAAAACCGGCGAAATTATTGTTGCCCGTGATGAAGAGATTGACGATAAGAAAGCAGCGAAGATAGTTGCCGCCGGTATCAAGCGAGTCTATGTCCGTACGCCAATGACCTGTCAGGCAAAGCAGGGCATCTGTCAGAAATGCTACGGACGTGACCTCGCCCGTGGAAATATAATTGCGCATAATACGGCGGTCGGCATTATTGCCGCGCAAAGTATCGGAGAACCCGGCACCCAACTGACTCTGAGAACCTTCCATACTGGTGGTGTGGTCGGTCTAGATATTACCACCGGTCTGCCCAGAGTCGAGGAACTGTTTGAAGCGCGGACGCCGAAGAATCAGGCAGTTATTTCGGAAATTAGCGGCACTGCGGAAATCACACAAACGGATGAAAGACAGACCATTAAGGTCACCAGCTCGGAAATCTTCCGTGATGAACATCAACTTCCACGCGGTTGGCGACCCAGTGTGCAAAATGGGCAGTGGGTGGAGATAGGAACGGTCATCGCCAGTCCTGCTCCGCAAAAACCAACCAAGAAAGGGAAAGCCGCTAAACAGGAAATGCAGGCGGTTGTTTCTGAAGAAAGTCATGCCTTGATGGCGCCGGTTGCCGGGAATGTGGTTATTGGGGCTGGGAAGATTGCCATCGTCTACGAAGAAAAAGAGGAGCGTATCTATCACGTTTCCCCGTCCACTCGCCTTCGCATCCAGCACAAAGAAGAAGTCAAAGCCGGGCAACAGCTTACTGAAGGACAGCTTAATCCTCAAGACATTCTCAATATCTCTGGTAAAGAAGCGGCACAGAGGTACCTGGTCAATGAAGTCCAGAAAGTCTACCGCTCCCAGGGTGTGAATATTAACGATAAGCACATTGAAATTATCGTCCGTCAGATGCTTGCCAAGGTGCGCACCGATTCCTCGGGTGATACTGAATTGGTGCCGGGAGAACTAACGAACCGTTTCAAGTTTGAAGAGATCAATGCCAAGGTACTTGCCGAAGGCGGTGAAGCGGCTGTGGCACATCCGGTCCTGCTGGGTATTACAAGAGCCGCTCTCAGCACCGAAAGCTGGCTTGCCGCCGCCTCTTTCCAGGAGACAACCAAAATACTCACCGAAGCCTCTATCAAGCGCGCCACCGACCGTCTTGTCGGATTAAAGGAAAATGTCATCATCGGGCGGCTTATTCCAGCCCGCTATAAGACCGATGCGGAGATGATTCCAGTACCCCCGGAAATTAAAGCCAGATTTGAGGAAGAGACAGATGCAGACACCGACCTCGACTTGCTAGCAGGTGACGCATCCGACCTGTTACCATAAGGGTTTATGCTACCGTAAAACAGGCGCTCCGCGAGAAACCAGCACTCATGGGGCGCCTTTCTTTTCAAACTGTATGTAGCTTTGTTAGTTCACCAGCCCCACCAACTTCTTCTTGATAATCCCCTCTGCCCCGTGAACAATTCTATCAATGACTTCTTTCACTGTGGGCACATCATGGATTAATCCCACGACCTGTCCGCACTCTGCCAATCCTGCTTCCAAATCCCCCTCGAAGTAGACCTTTTGCGAGTTCTGCCCGCTGGTGTATTTGAGTAGTTCTTCCAGTGTAGCGCCTTTACTTTCCATTTCCAGCACTTTCTCGGCAGGTCCATTTCTCAGGTTGCGTGCCGGCGCCCGGATAGAGCGCTGGGTTACTATCACATCAGTTTCGGTGGCTTTAACCAGCCATTCCTTAAACTTGGGATGAGCCGGACATTCTCTGGTTGCCATGAATCTCGTGCCCATGAGCACACCGTCCGCGCCTAACGCCAGCGCGGCTACAAAACCGGCGGCATCGGCAAAGCCACCACCGGCAATCACTGGTATTTTTATTTTCTCAACAGCCGCACGTATTAGCACAATCGAGCCGGTATCGGAAGGTCCCGGGTGTCCGCCGCATTCCATGCCGATGACCGATACTGCATCACATCCGATTTGCTCCGCCGTCTGCGCAAAACGTACCCCGCCTGGCGCTTTATGGATGACCTTCACCCCACCCTGCTTCAGTTGTTTCATCAATGCCTCAGGACTCCGCCCCGATGTTTCGACAATGCGCACGCCTTCCTCGATGAGAATGTTAATATAGGTCGTATTATCCACAGGGCGTTGGGCAGGCGCCAGATTGATATTAACCCCGAAGGGCTTATCCGTCAGGCTCTTGACCTTACGGAGTTCATCACGGAAAGCCTCCTTCGTATTGATATTTGCTGAGGTAAGAATACCCAGCCCACCCGCATTAGAAACCGCTGCTACCAGTCCCGCTTGTGATAGATACACCATACCGCCTTGAATGATGGGATATTTTATACCGAGTAACCTAGTTATCCTGGTCTCGAACATAGCGTCTCCTTTCTCTTATACGCAGGTAGTATAACAAGGCAAAGTGGAAATGGCAAACACCCCGGGAAAGGTGAAGTGTCGTATGCTGGGCCTCTGGTTTAGCTTTGACAGCCTCACGTGTGGATGGTATCATTGCAGTGGAAATCTTATTAACCTAATCTCATATTTCAAGGAGTTGATAAACTGATTTACTATATTGTTTTACTCGCAATCTGTCTGTTGCTTTCAGCGTTCTTCTCCAGCGCGGAGACGGCTTTCATCTCATTACAGAAAACCAGACTTCAGCACGAAGTAAACACGAAAGTAAAAGGGGCGGAGCGGGTACTGAAAATCATACGGCGACCAGACAAGCTTCTCTCCACCGTTTTACTGGGCAATAATCTGGTCAATACGGCTTTTACCGCTATGGCTACCTCACTCACTATCATTCTCATTGGTGACCGAGAAGAAGCCATAGTGGTTGCTACCATTGGTGTTACCATCGTGCTTCTGATATTTGGAGAATCCATCCCCAAAACCATTGGTGCTCATCATGCCGAACGTCTCTCCAAATTCTATGCCCGTCTCATTGAATGGCTCTCCTGGATATTGACCCCATTCGTGTGGGTGCTTAGCTGGATTGCGTCAGCATTCGCCAGGATAGCGGGTGGAAAACTAATTCCACGCTCTCTTGCCACAGAAGAAGAAATACGGACAATGATAACCGTGGGAGAAAGCGAAGGGGCGGTGGAGGAAGCAGAAGCCGAGATGCTCCACAATATTTTTGAGTTTACCGACCGGCTGGTGCGCGAAGTTATGGTGCCCCGGATGGATGTCGTTTTTGTTGAAGCAGGCTCCAAAATTTGTGATTTCTTGGCAATATTCGCGCAATCGACACTGTCTCGCTACCCTGTGTATAAAGGGAGACGCGATAATGTCATCGGTTTCCTGGCAATAAAGGATGTGCTCATGGCGTTCTCGAAGGGAACCGCCAATATGGTAGCTCCTATCGATGAATTTGTCAGGCCTGCCTATTTTGCACCGATGACCAAGCATATCGGCGAGCTTTTCCAAGAAATGCGCGAGAAGAATTATCACCTGTGCGTGGTCGTTGATGAGTTTGGCGGTACCGCTGGCATTGTTACTCTCAACCGTCTTGTCGAGGAGATTGTCGGTCCTGTAGGTGATGAACTCGCGCCTTCAGAGAAAGACTTCGAGGTCATTGATACCCATACCTTTGAAATCGATGGTGGTATGCGCATCGAGGAAGTCAATGAACAAATGTCGCTGGATTTACCGGAAGGCGACTATGAGACTGTCGCCGGTTTTATTTTGAGTCTACTAGGACGTATTCCGAAAGAAAATGAGCATTTGCGTTATAGAGACCTGAAGCTGGTGATAAAAGAGATGGATGGCGTGAAAATTGAAAAAGTTCTCTTGACCAAGGAAGACCATGCAACGACTACGCATTAAATTCCGTCGCGGTTTAGAACTGAAATTCATTTCCCATCTGGACGTGATGCGACTCTGGATACGCGCTCTCCGTCGTGCCAGGATTCCTGTAGTTTATTCGGAAGGATTTAGCCCTCACCCCAGGATTTCACTTGCCGTACCCCTTTCAGTTGGCATGACCGGTGAGAGCGAATTTATGGACATAAGCGTCAATAAAGCCGTTTCTCCCCACTGGTTTATAAATGCAATCAACCGTCAGTTGCCGCACGGTATCGAAGTGCTGGAGGTATATCCCATCGCGCTTTCCGTCCCCTCGCTCCAGTCGCAGGTGCGGTTTGCGCATTACCGCGTAGAGGTTACCACCGGTAAATCGGAAGAGGAAATCAAAGCGGACATCCGCCGCCTGCTCTCACTGGAACATCTGCCTTGGCATCATGAAAGGGATACAGGCAGACGTAACTATGACCTGCGCGCCCTCATCGATGATATCCGTGTGGAAGGATGTAGGAATGGAATCTGTACGCTAGAAATGAAGCTCAGATGTGATGAAGTCGGCTCAGGACGTCCCGAGCAGGTGGTTTATGCCCTTGGTTTCAACGAGTACCCTAAAACTGTCCAGCGCACGAGATTGGACCTTGTTGCTCGAAAATAGATAGTGACTATCTCCATAATGGATTAGCAATGGCACGACTTCAGAAAAAGCCAACCATAGAGCAAAGGGTAGAGGATTTTTTACGGGAGCACCATCTAACCAATCCCCGGAAGCCTCTGCTGGTAGCAGTCTCCGGTGGTCCTGATTCTGTCTGTTTGCTACGTGTCCTGAACACGCTAAAGAAGGATTCAGGATTCAAACTCCATGTGGCACACCTTGACCACAAGCTCCGTGGTAATGACTCTGTGGCGGACGCTCAGTATGTTTTAGGCCTGTGTCACAAGCTTGGAATTCCGATCACCATCGAACAGCGTAATGTTCGTACTTATCAAAAAGGGCATAAATTATCGCTTGAAGAAGCTGCCCGTGAGGTGCGCTATGGCTTTTTCGCGGAGGTTGCTGAGTCCATCGGGGCAGAGCGGGTAGTAGTTGGCCATACCCTCGACGACCACGTAGAGACCTTGCTTCTCAATCTGCTCAGGGGTACAGGGACACGTGGTCTGCGGGGTCTGCAGCCGGTTCGCCACTGGCAAACATCCGGTAAGCGATTGACTATTATTAGACCCCTCATGGAGGTGAGTCGTAAAGAAACCGCCGCCTACTGTCGCCGTCATCGTCTCCAACCGCGAACTGACGCTACCAATCGCTCTCTGACGCCGACAAGAAATCGCGTCCGCTTGAAACTCCTACCACTCTTAAAAAGCTACAATCCGGATATTATTGAAGCATTGTTACGCACGGCTCGCATTGCCGGCGATGATATTGCTTTTCTGGAACAGACTGCCGCCCGCTATTATCGCAAGATTGCCAACAGACAAGGTGAGATTGTGGTTCTTGACAAAACGGCGCTATTAAAACTTCCTCCTTCTATCCAGCGCTTGGTGTTGAGACGGGCGATTGAAAACATCCTGGGAACATTGAAAGATATTGAGGCGCGGCATATTGAGGAAATGATGGTGCTTCTGAAAAAGCCCGCGGGAAAACGAATCAATCTCCCTTACGGTCTCTCCTTCGCTGTGGAATACGATCGGTTCCTGCTGGGAAGAGAACTAGATAAAGTTCCCGCCTTACCTCTTTTAGATGGACAGTGTTGTCTGAATGTGCCCGGTGCCACCGAAGTCCCGGGGTGGCGTATTCACACTGATGTCATTGAGAAAATGGAGTCGGTTGGCGATGATAACCTTACCGCATGCTTTGACCATGACCAGGTGATAGGAAAGCTTGTGGTGCGACCCCGCCGCCCGGGCGACCGCTTCCAGCCCTTGGGAATGGATGAAGAAAAAAAGGTGGGGCGGTTTATGATTGATGCCCGCGTGCCACGACTCTGGCGGACACGAATACCAATCGTCTGCGATGAGGAAAAACTGCTATGGGTGGTGGGGTACAGAATCGACGAACGAGTGAAGGTTACGGAGAAAACAAAGAGGGTGCTGAGAATCAGGTTCGAACGGATTAGACATTAGATATTGTTTCGGCTTGTCCTGAGCCTGTCGAAGGGATTTCGTGTTTCGATATTTGAGCTTGGGTGATGGGGTGGGGGTGGGGGAAAGTTGCTTTGATTTTGCAAGTGATGGTAAGATTTGTTAAACTAGGTCTTTAGTGAATGCATTAGTGGAGGATATTCTGAATGGCTGATAACATAATTGAGACGGCGCGCAAAGATGGCAGAAACATGCTCACTGAAATAGAAGCCAAACAGCTTCTGAAAAGTGCTGGAATTAGTGTTGTGGACACACGGTTAGCGACTTCCAAAGAGCAGGCGGTTGCTATTGCCAAAGAGCTTGGCTTCCCGGTGGTGATGAAAATTGCCTCGGCGGATGTAGTGCACAAGAGCGATGCCGGGGGTGTGAAGCTTGGTCTGAAGACGGCGACACAGGTCGGCAAAGCCTACGATGACATTATGAAGTCTATCAAAGCCGCTTTCCCCAACGCTAAAATTGAAGGTGTCTCTGTCCAAGCAATGGCGCGCTCCGGCGTTGAAGTTATTATCGGTATGTCAAAGGATGCCCAGTTTGGGCCCGTATTAATGTTCGGTCTCGGCGGCGTCCTGGTTGAGATTCTCAAAGATGTTGCCTTCCGCATCGTCCCCTTGGTCAAGCGGGATGCTAAAGAAATGATTCGCGAAATCAAGGGCTTCCCTCTGCTCCAGGGCTATCGTGGTTCCGAGCCGGTGGATGTGGAAAATCTGGAGAGCATGTTGCTCAAGGTATCCGAATTCGTTGATAAAACACCGGCTATCAAAGAGATTGACCTGAATCCTATCTTTGCCTATAAGGATGGCGCTGTCGCGGTAGATGCCCGCGTTATTCTTGAAAAAGCCTAGTCCGTCGTAATGGAAGGGCAGAGATGAAAATTCTGGGTATCTCCTGCAGCCCCCGCAAGGGCGGCAATACAGAAACACTGGTTCGTACCGCGCTCGAAGCAGCGCAAACAGCCGATGCTGAAGTGGAGTTTTTCAGTATTTCTGGCAAGACCATTTATCCATGCGATGGCTGTTTAGCCTGCCGTACTAAAGCTGAATGCCACATTAAGGATGATATGCAGGAACTGACTGAAAAGATGTGGCAGGCGGATGGTATTATTTTCGGCTCACCTGTTTACTTCTGGAATGTCACCGCTCAGGCAAAAGCAGTAATCGACCGCACCTACTCTTTCGTATATTCACCCCAGCGTCCTCTGCGGAATAAAGCCGCCGGTGCGGTTGTTGCCCTCGGCAGAAATGGAAGCTCTGAAGCAATTGCCACTCTTAATAGCTTCTTCACCGGACACCGGATGGTAATCGTGGGCAATGCTATCGGATTCGGTGGTGAAAAAGGCACCGTAAAAAATGATGAGCGAGGTATGTCCAGTGCTGCCGGTCTTGGACGGGCTATGGTCAGGTATCTCAAAACCGGCAAAATGTAGTTATCAAACATATCAACAATTAATCGGAGGGGACTCGTTTTTGAGTCCCACTTTTCTTTTTGACAATTCCACAGCAGACAAGTAAAGTAATTGGCGAGAAGTAACTTTGACTTAGAAGATGTAAGGAAATTCAGGAAGGTTAAGCATGGAAAAAATCAGACTGGGCAGAACAAATTTAATGGTTTCCCGCATAGGTTTCGGCGGTATCCCCATTCAGCGTCTGACGGAAGATGAAGCAGTTGCTGTCGTCAAAAAATGTCTGGAACTGGGTATTACTTACATCGATACCGCCAATGCTTATACAACCAGTGAAAGACGAATCGGCAAAGCGATTTCCGGTAGAGACCGTAAAAATCTGATTATCGCTACCAAATCAGGAGCGCGCACCAAAGAAGGTGTAGAACAGCACCTTGCCAATAGTCTGAAACAACTGGGTACGGATTACATCGACCTCTATCAGTTCCACGGGGTGAATGATACAAAAAATCTGGAGATGGTGCTCACACTTGGCGGTCCAATGGCGGTGGTGCAAAAAGCCATGAAAGGTGGTCTCATCAAGCATGTCGGTATTACTTCTCACTCTATGGATGCGGCAAAAGAGGCGGTGAAGACCGACCGTTTTGAAACCATAATGTTCCCTTTCAATTTCATCACCAGCGAGCCTGCCACTGACCTTCTACCTCTATGTCGCGAGCGTGATATTGCTTTGATTGCGATGAAACCGCTCGCCGGCGGCATGCTGGACAATGTGCCGGTGGCTTTTAAATATCTGCTCCAGTTCCCGGATGTCGTTCCTCTCGTTGGTATTGAGAAAACCTGGGAAATCGAGGAAATCGTTGGCTTGCTGGATAAGCCGTGGAAACTGACCAAACGGGAACAAAGTCAGATGCAGAAAATGAGAGATGAACTGGGCAGCAAATTCTGCCGTCGGTGTGATTATTGTCAGCCCTGCACGGCAAATATCGTCATTTCCACCGTGATGAATATGCCCAGTTTCGCTAAACGCATGCCTCCGGAGCGCATTTTCTCCGGCATGCTGGCGGACGCCATGCAAAAAGCCTATGATTGCACCGACTGCGGCGATTGCGAGGAGAGGTGCCCCTTCAAACTGCCCATCCGCGAAATCATCAAGGAACGCTTGGACTGGTTCAGTAAGGAGAAAGCAGAGTTCGAGAAGCAGAAGACGTGATTTCTGGTGAGGTGTTATACTAATATCAGAGTAACAAAAACATGCCGAAAAAAGACTATTACGAAATTCTCGGGGTGCCGCGCGGCGCTTCCGATGACGATATCAAGAAAGCCTACCGTAAGCTCGCCATGCAGTTCCACCCCGACCGCAATCCCGGCAAGGAAAAGTGGGCGAACGAAAAATTCAAGGAAATAAACGAAGCTTACGGCGTACTCGGTAACCCGGACAAGCGCAAGCAGTACGACCAGTTCGGCACTACGGGTGACGTCGGCGATATCTTCGGCAGTCATGCCACCAGCGCTACTTTTGAAGACCTGATGCGGGAGTTCGGCGGGCAGGGGCTTCGTTATGACTTCCTGGACAATATCTTCGGGGATTTTCTGAGGGGCAGGGGCTTTTCTTTCAGTCAGTTCGGCCACAATGGCGGCGCGCAACGCATTATCTTCAATGTTCCTGAAGATGAAAATATTCAGGATTACTTCACGCAAGGACAGCGCAACCGCACCCGTACACGCGCTCAACCTGCAACTGTCAACTATGAAATCACCATCACTGCAGAACAGGCGGCGAAAGGAATGGAGAAAGACCTGGTACGGAAAGGTAAACGGCTCAGGGTCAAGATTCCCGCCGGCATCAAGTCAGGTACGAGAATCCGTTTACAAAATGCTCGTATGACCACAGATGGCATACCCGGTGATATTTATATAAGAATTCTCGTAAAAAATTATGTCTGATGCCGTGTTTAAGACAATGGATAATGGATTGCGGTACACTGTCTTTAATACCAGTCAGGGCTGGATGGGTTGTCTGAGTTCTACGGTGGGTCTGCAAAGAATTACCCTTCCTCAATCTACTCCCCAGCATGCCATTGAAATGATGGGCGGAACAGCGGAGCAGGCAGTCTGGTCGCCGGATTCTTTCATAGACATCATTCACTCGCTAACAGAGTATTTCAGCGGTAAACGGTCGCAATTTTCCGGTGAGCTTGATTACGGGCAGGCAACCCCGTTTCAGAAGCAGGTCTGGGAAGCAACTCGAGCAATCCCCTATGGAGAAACGCGGAGCTACAGCTGGGTGGCAAACCGGATTGGAAAACCCGCGGCTGTCCGCGCTGTGGGTCAAGCCCTCGGCAAGAATCCGTTGCCAATTATTGTGCCGTGCCACCGTGTCATTGCCAGCAATGGCACTCTTTGTGGGTTTGGTGGTGGACTGGAGATGAAACGAAACCTTCTGCGATTGGAAGGGGCATCAGGTAGCCGGTAACAACCGATATGGCTACTTGACTTTATTCTTCAACTCAGTTCGGGTGAAAACCACAAAAATTACTTCGTTCCCTATATTACTTAACTCGTTAAGATGCAAATTCATGTTTTTAAAAATTGATTATTCTTAGTAGGGCGAGTATTCCGATGATAATTAACAATATCCCACCCAACAAACGAGAAAAACGAATAAATTTCTCACTGGCATGAGGCCATCTAAGAGAGTCATAAGATTTCACTGCATACCTGGCAAATTTCTTATAAAAAATTAAAAAACAAAAGCCTATTATTATTAAAACGATACCCAGAATTGTCTGAGACATATATTTCACCTTATACTGTTGCTATTAACATTAAGGAAATGGTATTTCCCAAACATAAAAGATAGTAAACGCATCACTTGGAGGTAAACCAACTCCATATTCGATATACCCATCGCCGCCATCACCAAAACTATACCCACCTTGCACCGAGACAACTCCCGATAGCTGATACGCTACGTTCAACCCAGGGGTAGGTTCGTCTATAGGATTAACTGTTACCGAGACTCCAGAAGCAGGAATGACTCCCGCCCCCAAATAAGGATAAATTCTTTCATTTTGAAAAATCTGATGCGATAATAGCATCAAAGTTGATTAAATTCAATGATATTCTCGTATCCTCGTTTAACTCAGACTAAATGCCCTAGTGGATTTGTCTCAGGGTCACAGCACCGTAAAAAATAGCCAGTAGACCAGGATATTTACTGCTGTCAGAGGGATGCCAATCTTCACGAATTCGAAGAAGGTCAACGTTTGCCCTGATTTCTGTTCGGCGTTCTGGATGATGATGACATTGCTGGCCGCGCCGAGGATAGAGAGATTGCCGGCAATCGTACTGCCCGCCGCCAGTGCCATTAGCTCCTCGGTAGAAACACCCAGCTGCATTAACATTGGCAGGTAGAGCGCTACCAGCGGCACATTCGAAATGAACTGGCTGAGCAGGACGCTGATTGCCATCACCATAATGGTTGAGGTCAGGTTGAGGTTTGTGCCGTTGATGAGTCGTTGAAACACGCCGGAATCCCAGACACTCTCCATCAGGATAAACATCGCTGCAAAAAAGATGAGAGTAAACCAGTCGATTTTCCGCAGAATGTTGAATCGCTTCGGGCTGAAAGCAATGAGCGGGAAGGCGGCGGCAAGTGCGATGTATGTCAACCGGAAATCGATTTCAACTTGCATGAAAACGAGCGCGATTTTTACTACTACCAGCGCCACCAGCAAAATCAGAGAAATGCGGGATAGGTGCGCCAGTTTCGGGTCCGTAATTGGCTCCGGTTCCTGGTATACCGGCTGGTGGTTAAAATGCCGACGGTAGAAAAGTCGCAGAAGTACATAGGCGAGGAAGAGGTTTATCACGGTAGGCAGGAGTAAATAACGGAAGAAGGTGATGAAAGGATTTTTCACACCGCCGTTGATAGCGATGAGCAGGTTTTGCGGATTGCCGATAGGACTCATCACACTGCCGATGGTGATAGCAAAAGCGAGTGCGAGCATCAGGATTTTAGGGGTGGTATTGGCTTTCTGTGCGAGCAGAAGCACCACGGGCGTGCCGATAATTGCCAGGGTATCGTTCATCAGGAATGCAGACATCAATCCCATGACGAAGAGGATAGCGAGGACGAGTGTATCCAGGGAGTGGGCTCTGCGGAAGATGTGGTAAGACAGGTAAGAGAGATAGCCGCTTGATTCCAGCGCTTCCCCGACCACAAACATGCCGAATAGGAAGAGCATCACGTCTATGTTAATTGCTTTAAAAGCTTCGAGTGGGGCAATCTGTCCCGTGACCAGCACGGCAATGGCACCAAGGGACATGATTTGCCATATCTGGAATTTGAGATTGCCGATTCGCCTGACCGCAATCAGGAAGAAGACGATACCAAGTATTATTATCGAAACCATAACGGATTATTAACCGCCGAGCGCCAGCAAGACAATAAAGACTAAATGCTATTATCGCACATTCTAGAAGTTTTTGAGATTGGAATTGAAGAACCTTACTCTTAAATTCTGTATTGGACTCTTTCAAGGCATGGTTATGTTTAATAACAGATGTACGCATGTGAATTGTGTTATACTACGGCTATGAGTTTCTATTCTAAGCCTTGGCAACTTATAGCACAGATATTAACCGCTGTCCCATTACTAGGCTCAGTAGGTTATATCCTAGCATTTCTTCATGAAATTGGTTATACGTCCTATTTTAGTATGCCTAACGAATTCATCAAATTGGATACAACGACCATACTAGAAGGCGTCGGGGCAGCACTACTACTCTTACTCGTATTTGGATTGACCTTCATCCTATGGGCAGTGGGCAACTTGAGTGAGCCCCGCCGACGCTCGTTATCTACCTTAGCTATGATAAATGTGATTTTAACTACTCCTTTTCTTTACGCCTCTATGAGAAATTACCTTGGAGACATCTCAGCTTATATTACAATAGGTCTTCTCTTGTTACAGCTTCTGATATTGTCCATCGTGACTCGAAATAAGGCTTCTAGAGGGAAAGTCAGACTCAACTTGAGCGGTAGACCAGTTTTATCATTAGCACTGTGGGGATTATTTGCAGTGTGCTTACTTGCATGGGTAGGAGGCTCAACAGATGTCCTTTTTCAACGTGAATATCTTATACCATCGACAAATCCCAACTCTGTGGTTCTTAGAATATACGGCGACAATATAATTTGTGCCCCTCTCACTGATGACTCAATAATAGAAAGATCCTTTTTCGTGTTGAAGTTAGATGAGCCAAACCTTACGCTACATCTTCGTGAATTTCCAGGTCGCCTCAGAGTAGCATCCAAATAAATAACCGAAATTGACATAGTGTTACATCGACTGAGGCAACCGTTGGTGAGGTCGAATTTTCAGGAATTGAGTTGGTTGATAGGACTAGACCTGCTTTATCTTTAGGCCTAGAAAATCGAGTTCGTAATGGACAATCTTACCCTCGCCAGCAAAGCTGTAATACTTGTCGTTCCCGATAATAATGTGGTCGAGTACCTTAATGCCCAGGACGCCGCCGGCAAAGACCAGGTCGCGGGTTAGTTCATTGTCGCTTTTACTCGGGGTACAATCGCCGGAAGGATGATTGTGGACAAAGATGAGGGATGCCGCATGTTTCTCCAGAGCGCTCTCCATTGTCTGTCGTGGTGAGATAGCGGTGCCTGCCACCGTGCCTTCGAATAAATCGATGGTGTCAATAATCTGATTGCGGCTGGTCAGGTAGATAACTTTGAAGATTTCTTTCTTGAGGTCGCGCATGGAGTGGTAGAGGTAGTCGAAGATTTCCTGAGCTGACTGATAGACATGCTTATCCAGGATTTTTTCTTTGAGAAACTCACGGGCAACCGCCTGCACCAGCAATATGCCAAAGACTGAGTGCGGTCCAATACCGGTTATCTGCTGAAGTTCCTCCGGTGATGCAGAAAGTACACCACGCAGGGTTTTAAATCGCTTCACGGCTTCTTTTGCCTGGGCTTTAACGTCTTTACGCGGCGTCCCCAGACTCAGGAGCAATTCTACAATCTCGTAGTCGGCGAAACCCGCCAAGCCTCCCTTGAGAAATCTCTCCCGAAGTCGTTTCCTGTGTCCTGAAGTTGAATCTATTTCTACCATCACGTTGTGACCAATTTATTCCGTTTCTTCGTTAAACATCGAGTTTTATTTGTATTCCCCGCTCCCGTATCAGAGTACTGGACAAGCTTCGCGGGGACAAGCTTGTATCTTGGTTATTATTTTGCCGGCTTCTTCTTTTTTAACTTCTTTTTATCCTCCACCATCCACCAATCGCCCCGCCAGTAGTTTTTCTCGTCGTAGCCTTTGGGTATCAGTTCCGTCTTCACTTCGTACCAGGGAGGTAGGAGGCGGTTCCTCATAATGGGGGTTAATATGAACGGTAATACCAGCCAGAAACCTATTATCGCCACCCCGGCAAGGATTAGTCCAAGCTGATCAAATCTTAAGAGGAGCATAGCCCCGCCTGCAAGGAGCAGTAATACCCAGAGTACCTCCAGTACCCACCTGAACCGCGATTTCAGGATGCCCGGTTTCACATCGGGACGCGCCTGTCTGCCAAACTCACAGTATGTTTCAAGAACCGATGCTAGCAGCACCAGTATAAAACCGAAAATTACTAACAACATCGGGTCCATTGTATCGCTCCTTCAGGATGGATCCTTCAAAAAGCTTTCAGGACAAGCCTTCAGGATGAATCCTTTAACCATGACTAGACCTCTTCGGCGAGTGTCTCTACCAGCAGCCCGCCCTCGCCAACCAGCCCGATTAGTTGTTCACGAAGTTCCTGACAATAGCCTGTGTAGATGTTCGGTAGTTTCAAATTTACGGTCTTGCCGTTATTGATGATGCGCAGGCTCACTTCATCCCGTCCGGGATATTCCTTAATTGTATAGATAACGCGGCGCAGGCGGTTCAAATCCTCCTGTTCATCCTGAGTTCCTTTAATACTGATAACGAGGCGGTGCCGTTTCAGCGTTTCAATCTTAACTGGAGCAGGCTTCCCGTTATTAACCGGTTTGCCATTGGTAATTGGTTTGCTATTATAGGTTGCCTTACCATTCGATACCGCCAGCGGCCTGATTTCGGAGACCGGTGGCTTTTTCGGGGCAACCTGTCCAGGCTGATAGCGGCTGGCTTTCTTACAGCTAATCTGAACCGTGTCTTCTCTTGTTGAGACGCGTCCTTCAATCAGTACAATTGTCCCTTCTTCCCATAAATCTACGGTTTCCGTATAAACGTCCGACCACACCATGACTTCAATACTGCCCTCGAGGTCTTCCAGTATAGCCTTAACAAAAGGTTTCTGTGATTTGGTGATGAGATGACTCACCGAAGCAATCATCCCGGCGACGAGCACCGTCTGTCCCGTCATTTCGCTTTCAATTTGGCCACAGAGTGTGATGTTATCTTCCGCAACTTTGCTGGCATAGGGAGTAAAAGGGTGTTCGGAGAGATAAACGCCCATCAACTCTTTTTCCCAGGCGAGTTTTTCCTTGACAGGGACCTCCACTTCCTGAAGATTCAGTTTTGCGAGGGGTACCGGCACCTCTGCACCCCACAGATTAAACATGGTGGTCTGTCCGGAGTCGCGATTGCGCTGTTCCCTCTGCGCCAGCGAGAGAATCTCGGCAACGTTATTCAATAATGTGCCGCGGTCGCCCAGGCTGTCGAATGCTCCCGCTTTTATAAGGCTTTCCATCACCCGCCGGTTCAAGTTGCTGAAATCGACACGTCGGCAGAGGTCTTCTATAAATTTAAATGTTCCATTCTTTTCCCGTTCGGCAATGACCGATTCCATAGCACCAACGCCCACATTTTTAATTGAAGTTAAGCCGAAACGAATAGAAGGAATACCGCGCTCATCGCGTTCAATGGAAAAGTGTGGCTTACTGCGGTTGATGTCTGGTGGGAGTACCTTGATACCTAAACGCCGGCATTCCCCTATGGCATCGGCAATCTTCTCCATTACCCCGGCGTGAACCGTCAGGAGCGCCGTCATATATTCCACCGGGTAGTTGGCTTTAAGATAGGCGGTCTGGTAGGCAATCAGTGCGTAGCTGGCGGCGTGTGCTTTATTAAAGGCGTAACCCGCAAACGGCTCAATCAGTGCGAATACCTGCTCGGCGAGTTCTGCAGAGAAACCCCGTTTCTTTGCACCTTCTACAAAACTCTGCTTCTCTTTTTGCAGGACCTCTAGGTTTTTCTTACCCATCGCTTTACGGAAAATGTCCGCCTTACCGAGGCTGTAGCCGGCGAACTCACGCACGATAAAGAGCACCTGCTCCTGGTAAACAATCACTCCGTAGGTTTCTTCAAGAAATGGAGCGAGTGCAGGATGAAGGTAGCGGATAGATTCCAGACCGTGCTTGGCTTTAATAAAGGTGGGGATATGCTCCATAGGACCGGGACGGTATAAAGCTACCATAGCCGTAATATCGCTGAAGACGGTGGGTTTTAGCTCCTTGATATAGCGGCGCATTCCCGACCCTTCTAACTGGAAGACACCCGCTGTCTCCCCCGAGGAGAGCAGATTGTAAGTCTTTTTATCATCCAGTGGAATGCGGTACAGGTCGATATCGAGACCACGGTAATCTTTGATGAGTTCGCGGGCTTTACCGAGGATGGTCAGGTTCGCCAATCCAAGGAAATCCATTTTCAGCAGACCGATACGGGCAACATCGTCCATCGCAAACTGAACCATGACCGCGTGCTCATTATTCCCTTTTGAGACTTTCTGTAACGGCACATGTCTGGTGAGCGGTTCCTTGGAGATAACAACTCCCGCGGCGTGCGTGCTGGCGTGGCGGGAGATGCCCTCCACCTTCTTTGCTGAATCGATCAGGTTGCGAATGGTGGGGTCTTCGTGGTAGATACTGGCAAGCTCTTCATTCTGTTTCAGAGCATCGTCAATGGTTACTTTAGGACTGAAAGGCACAAGCCGGGCAACACGGTCGACATCGCCATAGTTCATGCCCAGCGCCCTTCCTACATCTCGGATTGCCGCCCGCGCGCCCAGCGTCCCGAATGTGATAATCTGGGCAACGTGGTCATGTCCGAACTTATTAGAAACGTAAGCAATGACCTCATCACGACGGTCGTCCTGGAAGTCGAGGTCGACATCCGGCATTTCCTTGCGCTCGAAGTTGAGGAAACGCTCAAAGACCAGCTTATGGGCAATGGGATCAATCTCCGTGATGCCGAGGCAGTGCAGGATGATGCTGGAGGCGGCGCTTCCCCTCACACCGAAGAGGATGCCCCGCTTTTTTGTAAAAGTAATAATATCCCAGACCACAAGAATGTAGTTGGCAAACTGTGTCTGCTCGATGACGTCCAGTTCGTATTCTAGTCGCTGTGTGATTTCTGTGGAGGGATTGGGATAGAAACGGGGCAAGCCGTTATAACACAACTCTCTGAGATAATCATCCGGGGTCTTACCGGGAGGCAGTTCGATTTCTGGCAGGTGCAATCGCCCGAAATCCAGTTTGAGGTCGCACATCTGCGCGATACGCCCGGTATTCTCAAGCGCTTCCGGCAGGTCCCGGTACTGTTCTGCCATCTCTTCCGGACTGCGGAGGTAAAAGAAATCCCCCGCCATTTTTATCCGTTTTTCATCTTTGACGGTGGTGTTGGTGCCGACGCAGAGAAGTAAATCGTGAGTGGCGGCATCTTCACGGTTTATATAATGCACATCATTGCTGGCAACGAGGGGAATACCGAGCTCTTTGCTCATCGTAATCAACTCAGTATTCACCCGCTCCAGTTCAGGGATGGGATGCCGCTGTATCTCCAGATAGAAATCGCCAAAGACTTCTTTATACCAGAGTGCAGCTTTTCTGGCTTCATCGAGCCGTCCACTATTGATGTGCTGGGGGATTTCACCTGCCATACACGATGATAGCGCCACCAGCCCGGAACTGTATTCCTTCAACAGACCTTTATCAATACGTGGTTTGTAATAGAATCCCTCGAGGTGCGCTTTCGTAACCAGTTGAAGCAGGTTACGGTAGCCGGTCTGGTTTTTTGCCAGCAGGACAAGGTGATAGTTATTCTTTTCACCGGGGGTGCGGTTGAGTCGGCTCTCTGGGGAGATGTAAACCTCGCAACCGATGATAGGGCGTAGCCCTGCTTCTTTCGCTTTTACATAGAAATCAATGGCGCCGTACATGACGCCGTGGTCGGTAAGAGCCAGGCTTTCCATACCTAATGCCTTTGCTCTTGCTACCAGCTTATCAATACGGCACATGCCATCGAGTAAACTGAATTCACTATGAACGTGGAGGTGCGTGAACATGACTTTCCTTTGAATCTGTGGTTGTTAAAGCTAAAACATTATAACACAGAAGGTTGGAAATTTTGGCGGGAAAGCAAATTATTACTGGAAATTCTAAGCACTAAATTCTAAGCTCTAAATAATTTCGAATAACAAATTTACTAAACCCGGATTACATTGCATTTAATAAAAAATGTTCTATTGTTAGAAATGGTTTCATTCCCAAGCTTTGAGCCAATCTTGCTGAGTTGATATTATGGGCATCAGTTTCATATCGCGGTACAAAATTTCTCTCAAGTAAGTATTTGAGAGCGGAATTAACAACAATTCGTGCATAACCGTGATTTCTATCAGTCTCGATTGTATGTACTCCAGCGATTTCCCATATGTCACCATAATTCTGATAGATAAAACAGGCACTCTTAATTTCATTCTTTAAGGTGAGACCAAACCAAAAGGCGCCATTATCAAAGTATTTCTTTATCTCATTTTTGGTATAACCGTTCCTAGCGATAATCCTAGCAGCTTCGTTCGGAATTTTGGCTTTTGGAGAAATGTTTGATTTAATCGAATTATTAAAAGTTGAGCACGAGTACGATATAAATGAATTTCCTTTCAAGATTTCAAATTGACTCTCAATGCAAGACAAATCCAGACTTTCATTTAACCTTAATATATAATTGCTATTTGGAAGAGTATGCAATAATCTACATTTTAATTCGTTAGACGAACCATTAATAAAAATAGCTTTTTCTGCTTTTGGATAAGTCTCTGTATCATAAGAAAGGATATTTGTTGGGACTGTAACTAATACAGCCCATTCGGGAACATCCTCAATTAGTTCAATGTCCGCATGGTCACGATATAGAGACATATATTTGAGTGTCGAAAGGTGCTTAGACGTATCTTTTTCCAGGTATGAAATTGATTTATTGTAAATTAAGTCATCCATTATATAATTAATCCCTTGATTTCTGCCCCTCGCATCACTTGGAAAAGAGGGTTTTTTCTTTAGAGTAACATCCCCTCTAATTATCCGGCATCAAACAGCTTTTTAAGAGCCTCTTTCTTCTCTTTGTTTTCCGGTTGGGAAAGAGGCAAACACTGTTCTAGCATGCATTTCCCAATTCGCAGTTCCGAAGCAAAAACCAGACAGGTGGCATAGCTGCATTGCCGGCAGTTCGTTTTCGGGAGATATCTGTAGATATCGATGGTGGTGGGCAATTTCCTTTCAGTGTAACTGGGTTTGATGGTCGTTCGCTCATGCCATACCCGGTTTACCAGTATCACTGCCTTGCGTGCGATTTCTGGCGCTTCGGTAACTTCGTTTACACCAGCCACACGAATATCCATATCCCGGAAGGCATACTGTCGTTGTTCATCCCTTCCAATGAGAACTTTATTCTCGTGGTCGTAGTAAGTATCTTCGAGCACGGTATTGAGGTATGGGAATACCGGACTGATATCTTCAGATAGAATAATCCGCACGCCGTATCGTCCCGACCCCGGCGCGCAGGGCGGCTCGGCAAGTTCGTATTCGTATCGGGCAAGCATTTCTTCAGACATCGGACGCCGTACTTTATATGTCTAAACTAATCTTGTTTACTAAAAGATAGCACAGCCAGGACAAGGAGTATAATCCCCAGTCCCATAACAATCAGAGTATCTTCCAGCACACTCATCGTATGCCCGAACACGGTGACTCCGATTGCCTGTGCGGGTGTTACGGTCATACCGGCGGGTAATTCTATCGCCGTTGTCGATACACTGAGGAATATCTGGCGAACGGCATCCACACCATAAGTGAGGGGATTAAGCTTCGAGATGACTGACAGCCAGACCGCCACATTATTGACCGGGAAAAATACCCCGGAGAGGAAGGTCATCGGCATGATTACAATCTGCACTAACAACTGGAATGTTTGCTGACTGCGCATTCGTGAGGCAATGAGAATACCCAGCCCCGAAATGGCGATGGAGATGATTATCAGTATGGGGATGAGTTTTAATATCATCATGAGACCCAGTTCGACCTTCAGGAAGGGCGCTAGCACAAGCATGATGACTGCCTGCCCCAGTGAGACAATCGCCGAACCGAGGACTTTACCAAGCACAATACTGCCCCGGCTCAATGGCGCTACCAGTACTTCTCTGAGAAAACCGAACTCCCGGTCCCAGACGATGGATATACCGGACATCAGCGAACTCATTAATACGGTCATCGCGATGATGCCGGGATAAATAAACTGCACAAAATCGATACCGGGCGCCATGGGACCAATGACGTTTTTAAATCCGGCGCCGAATATTATAAGGAAGAGAATAGGCATGGCGAAGGTCGATAAAAGTCGCGCGCGCTCCTGCAGGAAACGTAACAGATCCCGGTAAGCAATTACCCAGATACCGCGAAATTGCTCCGCTATGTTCATCCGTGCATGCCTCCTCCCATCATTCTTCTCATCTGTTGCCATGCGCTCGCTTCTTGGTCGCGTATTGCCCTCCCGGTCAGCTTCAGGAAAACATCGTCAAGCGTCGGGCGGCGTACGCTGATGGAGCGGAGCCCGCTACGGAAATTGCGCATGAATTCCGGCAGAAATGTATCACTTTTTTTCACGCTGAAATTTATCATCCCGTCCTGGACAATGGGCGCCAGCTGAAAACTCTCTGTTAGTTCTTTGAGTGCCTGTTCCTGGTTGTCAGCCTGAATGGACACGACATCGCCGCCCATCAAGTCTTTCAATTTTGCCGGTGTATCCAGCGCCACGATTTTCCCTTGGTCAATGATAGCAATACGGTCACAGTACTCTGCTTCATCCATATAATGCGTGGTCATGAAGATGGTCAGGTTTTCTTGTTTGCGCAGGGTATTGATATGATCCCAGATAAGCCGTCGTGTCTGCGGATCAAGACCCAGTGTCGGTTCATCAAGAAATAGGATTTCCGGATGATGGAGTAACCCCCGGACAAGCTCCAGCCGCCGTTTCATACCACCGGAATAGGTCGCGACCCGGTTCTTGCGGCGGTCGGATAGTTGTACTAGCTCCAGAAGTTCTTTCATGCGTTTTTCGCGCACATCCCGCGGTACGCCGTAAGCGTAAGCGTGAAAGAGCAGATTTTGCTCTGCAGTCAGATAGTCGTCGAGCGTGGGGTCCTGAAACACCAGTCCGATAGACCGCTGTACTTTCCGCCGCTCCTTTACGACATCGTAGCCGTTGACAGAGGCTTTGCCACCGGTGGGCAATAATAGTGTGCACAGAATATTGATGGTGGTGGTTTTCCCGGCGCCGTTCGGACCCAGAAAGCCGAAGATTTCTCCCTTCTGCACGTTGAAAGAAATCTCGTCTACCGCCACCAGTTTCCCGAATTTTCTGACAATATTGTCAATCTCGATTGCGTTCACACTTCTTGCTCCTCACTTCAGCCATTCCAGACGGCTTCCCAAATTTCATTCTAGCATTGTTGGAGTGTGGACGCTATTAGTGTACAATCTGGATAGTATATGAGAATTATCAGCCGGTTTGCACAATGGCTCTTTATCCTCTGTCTGCCCCTGCTGACAATGACAGCAAGTATCGCGTGGGCAGTGAACAGCAGTCAGTTTTACACTTACAGATTCGAAAAGTATGATGTGGAACAGAGCCTGGCAGAAGAAGGGCTGACGCTCACCGACAGTCAGCTTAAAGACATCGCTAACGGTTTCATCCGCTATTTCAATTCGAATGAAGAGCTAATTCACCTCACAGTCATGCAGGATAACCAATCCGTTGAGTTGTTTAACCGCGAGGAAATACTGCACTTCAAGGATGTAAAGGGTTTGTTCCATCTTGACTACTATGTCCTGCTGGGAACATTCGCCTATTGTCTGATTTATGCCCTTGTGAGCGTCTTCTGGCGGCAAGGTAAGCACCGACCTAGACTCGCCCGGAGTATGGTGACGGGCAGTGCCCTTACTCTGGGGCTAATGTTGTTATTGGCTGTCGGTATCCTGCTGGATTTTGACTCGCTTTTCTATGGATTTCATCTCATCTCCTTCAGTAATGAGTTCTGGTCGGCGGCGGGCAATATGCTGTTGCTTTTCCCGGAGGGTTTCTGGTTTGATGCCGTCATCTACTGCGCTATCTTCACGGCGGTGGTGGCATTAGTACTGGGTATAATCGGTGGTCTCTACATAATAAAGGTCAGGAGGGACAGGCGTGATGAACATCCGCAAAGCGACCCTTAGTGATGAAACAGAAGTTTTCGATTTGCTCAGAAAGCTCCTCTCCCCACAAGCCACCGATAGCAGTCGCATTCATACGCCAGTCTCATCCAGGATTTTCCATGAGATAATCACTGATGAAAGCAAGGGCACGGTCATTGTCGCTGAAGAAGACGGCAAGCTGGTCGGCGTCATCACGCTTTCCTATCCCATCGCCATCCGCTGTGTGGGCAAGTACACTTGCATCGAGGAGTTTATCGTCAGCGAAACGATGCGCGGTCGCGGTGTGGGTTCACAATTACTTGAAGCGGCTCTGAATGAGGCAAAAAAACAGGATTGTTTTGAGATTCAGGTAAATAACCCGAGCGAACTGGGTTATCCTTTATACATCCGGCAGGATATCAAAGATGCTGGCAAACACCTTAAAAAGAGACTGCGGGATAATAGTCAGTAATCAGCTATCAACTGTCAAACAATATTAAAAACTCATAACTCAAAAGTTGTAAATCAGAGTTTGACGTACAAGTTGAATCTCAGCCCCTTAGGTTGTCATTCTCGCGAACGCGGGAATCCATCTTCCACCGCGCCTTACCATTTTCACGCCAAACCGTAAATGTCACCTTCCTGCCTTCTAATAAAATCGGCTCCGATCCCGCGCGTAGTTTCTTGAAGTCTGCCTGCTCCAGAAAAAGCCGGAGCGTTTCCAGTTGCTCTTGAAGTTGGAGGTCATCAAGGGTTTTCAGAAGTGCAGAAGTGGTCTGGCTATGGAGACGTTTTGCCTGAGTTTCTACGCAGGCATCCAGTTGCGGCTCAAGCTCAATATAGACCTGCTTAGCTATTTACCCCATCTCCCTTATCCCCCTTTCCGTGGGGAAGGGGGAAAGAATAAAAGAGAGGCGGAGCCTCTCTTAGACTCTCCTAAGAACAGCCAACCGAGCTATTTTCTTACAGAGTGCTAATTCGTCTACAGTGGGTAGTCCTTCTGTTACAAGATGTGCTTCACTCTTATTGTGTCGCCACCTATTAATATCTTTTGCGTTTTGCTTTTCATGCGCTGTCAAATCAGTATTGAGTTCATGAATAATAGCCTCAAGGGTATTAGTGGTCAGAGTCCCTCTTTTAGGACCGCTGTGTTCCTTCTTACCTATACGTTCCAGAACCTTATAAAAATATAGCATGGACAAAGACGGTTCTTTGAACTCATTATCAAGACCAGCCAAATAGTCTTTCACAAGAGCTTGTTGGTACTGGCTGTGACCCGCAAAAGCTTGATTCAATTTTTCAAGTATAGCATCCGAGTCTGTCCTGCCTGCTTCAAGAGACGCTGCGTAATTTGACGTAAAGGGTGATCTGACCCTGTTTTTGGGGTCTTTATAGTGATCAACGGGCTGCCACCCTCGTGAGCATTGGGGGAAATCTCTAGCATACAGAAATCCGATTCCCTTCGGCCATTTTTCGGGTCTATCAGTCATCTCTAAAAAATTCCTAGCAGTGATAGGTGCTTGTTTTTCTATAGCAAGAGCCCTGAGAAATGCTTCCATCTCTTGATAGGCAACGCACAATGGATCGGTATTAGTGGGAATCTCTAAGCCTAAGTAGAGAACTTCGGCAGGCCACTTTTGTTCTATCATGGCATAATAAGTTAAAGCGGTCGTAGCAAGTATCTCTGGAAGGCTAGTGTTTCCCCTCTTGCGTATATACAACGGGCCTTCAATTTCGGCGGTAACTACCCAGCGTTTCGTGTCCCCCATAGCTAAAATCTCTCCACCTCCTCCATCAGCACCCTGACAATACCTTTCTCTGCAAACATACCCACCTGCTTGCCTTTTTTAAAGAGAATAGCTCTGCCTTTGCTACAGTTGTAATAAAATACCAGCTAAGACGTTTTCACTGAACGGTAAAGTATATTTCTTGGTCGACCATCTGGTCTCCTATTTTTGCTGTCACTACTATTCTCCATGAACCAGGAGTAGTTTTACTTCCGACTTTCCATGTCCATGATACGTAACCATCTGCATCTGCTGTCTTTGTATACAAACCAGATGCTGTGCTGGGTCCGCTTTTGTAGTATACGGTAATTGAGCATTCTGCATTAGGCAATGTCTTTGCTGTCAGAGTAGCATTGTCGCCAGGGCTGATGGGTGATGTTATGAAAATGATTTGAAGCGATAATTCGTTGGCATCAGTAGTTTGGGATGGAGGAATAGTTGTCACAGCTTTTGAAGCCCACATCCCACGTTTTTCTCTTTGAGCCTCTTCTTGTGCGGAGAGGAAAAGGCTTTCATATTTTGTATCAGGCGGATAGGTAATTACTTGGGCATAACCAAGTCTCACCATTTCGGCGTTCACAAATAAACTTCCCACGTAAACATACCGTAAGAGCCTGCCATATTTATCTGTCTCAGATACGTCTTTCTCCAAACGGACTACTTTACCTTCTACTAAATCCCTATTCTTCTGAGTTGCAGCACCAACCAGAGTATTATTGGGGTCATTGGTATCTTCGGGTGCGTCTATTCCAATGTAACGTATCGTATATACAAATCCCACCATCTGGACTTCAATAGTATCACCGTCAATTACTTTGGTTACCATTGCTTCGTCTTGTTTTAGCGTCGGCGGGGTGGTCTGGGATGGAGGTGGCTGTGTTTTCACGGTCCCCGAGGCAGTGTTAGTGGCTGTTGTTGGATTTGTAGGTGACGTATTTGTTTCTGGTGGTGATGTGGTTGTGACAGAGGAAGCCTCTTTTATTGTGCCTTTTACCAATACAGGCGATTTTTGTGTATTTGATTGGTCAGGTTTTGTAGCACATGCAGAAACCATGCTTATAACTATGGCGATGCTCAATACGATTGCGCACAGTTTATTCCACATACTGCTTTACCTCCTCCATCAGCACCCTGACAATATCCTGCTCCGCAATCACGCCCATCTGCTTGCCTTTTTTAAAGAGGATAGCTCTGCCCTTACCGCAGGCAACTCCTATATCTGCGTCCTTTGCTTCACCGGGACCGTTAACGGCACAGCCCATTACTGCCACCCGGATGGGTTTCTTTATCTTCGATAGTTTTGCCTCTACCTGCTGAGCTATTTTGACGATGTCTACTTCGGCACGACCGCAGGTGGGACAGCTGACCAGTACGGGTCCGTGCTGTCGTAAGTCAAGGCTTTTCAGAATTTCCCAGCCGGCGATGACCTCTTCTCTTGGGTGGGCGGTCAACGAAACACGGATGGTATCGCCGATGCCCAGATAGAGTAGCGAACCGATACCAACACTGCTACGGATGACGCCGGTGCGGGGTGTGCCCGCCTCGGTGATACCGATATGGAGTGGGTAGGGGATTTTATCAGCAATTGCCTTATACGCGGCGATGGTGGTCGGCACGTCAAAGGCTTTCAGTGACACTTTAATAAGGTCAAAATCTAGGCTCTCCAGCAGTTTGACCTGTTCCATGGCGGCAGTGACCATGCGCTCGGGGATGGATTTCTTTACACTCGCCTTAGGCAGACTGCCCGCGTTCACACCAATGCGGATGGGTACGCTTCTTTCTTTCGCCGCGAGCACTACTTTCTTGATTCTCTCAGGTTCACCGATATTGCCGGGATTGAGACGCAAACCATCGGCACCGGATTCCAGTGCGGCAAGCGCCAGGCGGTAATCGAAGTGGATATCGGCAATGAGCGGGATGGAGATTTGCTTCTTTATCTTCTTGATGGCGCGCGCCGATTCCATATCAGGCACAGCCACGCGGATGATTTCGCAGTCGTATTCTTCCAGTTCTTCTATCTGGCGGATGGTCGAAACAATATCGTGGGTGAAGGTGTTGGTCATCGATTGGACGACAATGGGCGCGCCGCCCCCGATTTTCACCCCCCCCACTTGTATTTGCTTGCTTTTCCGTCGTGGGGTAAGATGCTTGTTTCTGATTATCCTCATATCCATCACTTTTACTTATACTGCAGACCATCCCCTCCCCGATATTCGTTCGTTTCACTCAGAATGACGAGGGGGTACACTTATTATAATTTATTGCGTGCACTCTTTATTCTGTCACCCTGAGCGGAGCGAAGGGTATCGGGGTCGGGTAGTATCCATTCAAGGCTCAAGTCATTCCAACTCGGATTAATAGAGTGAATGAGAGCGGTCTTCTTTCTTCTGACCCAACTCTTGATTTGCTTTTCTCTGGAAATTGCTGCCAGTATATCATCGGTGGTTTCGTAATAGACTAACCTTGTTAAGTTGAAGCGTTTGGTGAAACCGGCTGAGAGTTTGCTTTTGTGCTCGGCTACTCGTCGTATCAGGTTATTTGTAACACCTGTATACAGCATCCGTGACTTGTTAGCCATGATGTACACATAATAATCCGGCATGTTCTTTGTTAGTGTCCCTCCCCACCCCGATATTCGTTCGTTGCACTCAGAATGACGTCTATCAGATAATCTCCTTATCTCTCAGCTTGCCGATTGCCTCCCAACTGTAACCGCAGATTTCATTCAGGATTGCTTCAGTATCCTGACCTAGCTCGGGAGCTTCCGGCTTGATTTTCGCGGGGGTTTTACTCATCTCAATCGGGCAGTTACGCACCTTCACCTTACCCAGTGTCTCATGCTCTAGCTCAATAATATAATTATTGGCAAGCACCTGCGGGTCTTTGCGTAAATCTAGGAGTGTCTGGATGGGTGTGCAAATGATATCACCCGTATCTTTTAGATGTTTCATCCATTCGTCAGCGGTTTTGGTGATAAAGATTTCGTCCATAATAGCGATGAGACTGGCGCAGTTTTCACGCCGCACATCCTGATTGAGATAGCGCGGGTCGTTTTCCAGATGCTCAAGTCCGAGCGCCTTGCAGACCACCGACCATTTCACATCTGGCTGGAGCATACCCAGACAGAGCCAGCGGCCATCTTTGCACTTGTAGTAGTTCCAGAGGGGATTGGGGGTGTTTTTCCTGCTGACTCTTACTGCTGTTACGGTAGGTGGTACCTCGGGCATAGAAAGTAAACCCATGCCGATATTTAATCCCAGCAAAGCCATCATACTTCCCAGATGCGATACATCCACCTTCTGACCGATACCAAAGCGTTCCCGTGCCAGGAGGGCTGCCAGGACGCCGTAAGCGACCATAAGAGCACCCGCCTGGTCAGCGATACCGCCGTGGAATGGCAGGTTGGGATTATCTTCATTGCTGATAAAACTGGAAATACCAGACCGAGCAAGCCCAATCATATCAAAGGCAGGCTCTTTGGCTTCTGGACCCCTAGGACCGTATCCAGAGGCGGCAATATAGACAATCTTCGGGTTATATTTTACTAAGGTCTCGTAGTCCATCTGAAGCTTTTCGGGCACACCCTGACGGAAGTTATGGACGAAGACATCAGATTTCCCCACGAGATTGTAAATGATTGACTTACCTTCGGGTTTAGCGAGGTCGAGAGCGAGGCTCTTCTTACCTCGGTTATTGGTCTCAAAATAGGAATTCTTGCCGCCAGGGAGGTCTGGGGTACCAACAACTTTCAGGTAGCGTCCGTTATCGCCAGTGAGACGCGATTCTACGTGGATAACCTCGGCACCCAGTTCCGCCATCATTGCCGTGGCGGCTGTGCCCATCTGCCACTGTGTCCAATCGATAATACGGATACCGTCAAGCACTCCAGCCATTTGCTTATGCCTCCGTTCAGGATACCGAACTTAAAATAGCACGTCTTGAGGGGTGCGTCAATTGACCGCATATCAGGTTCGGGAGTTGAATGTCGAAGATTGAGATTTTACCCTAAGACGTTAAGCTTCCACCGCTGATAATACGGGTAATATCACGATAGGTCACCAGCAGAATCAAAGCCAGCAATAGTATAAATCCAATGGTGTGGACGAGTTGTTCCGTCTTCGGAGAAACACGTTTGCCGTGCCGCACCCACTCCAGTAGTACAAAGACGATTCTACCTCCGTCAAGAGCGGGGAGAGGGAAAATATTGACGATACCGAGGTTAATGCTGATAAGAGATGTCAGTACCAGCAGGTTGGAAATGCCAGTTCTGGCAACCTCGCCGACCACCTGGGCAATACCCACTGGTCCTGATACTTCGAATGGGATGACTCCTTTTATACTCTGCACGATGTTATCCTTTATTGCGACCAGAATATCCCAATAATAAACTGCACCACGAGGAATTGCCTGCCAGAAGGGGTAACTTTTCGTAATTACGGTGGTAATGGAAACCCCGGTAGGACCTTCACCTTCGGGTACTTGTGCACGTGGTGTGAGGACAACTTCTGACGTTGTGTCGTCGCTATGTTTGATAACAATCGTAATTTCTTTACCCAGATTCTCTTCTACTGGCTGACTATAATCTTCGACACTCGAGATTGGCTGTCCGTTCACGCTAACAATAGTATCACCGACTTGAATTCCAGCTCCCGCTGCCGGAGAATTCGGGATAACTTCCTGTACTATCAATTGTTTGCTATCTTCGAGGTGTGGGAGTATCATAGCCAGCGAAAGCAGAACGAACGGTAGAAGCAGGTTCATCAAACTGCCAGCGCCCAGCGTTATCAATCTCACAGGGATGCTCTTACCTGCCAGACTGCCGGGGGCTTTCGGGTCTTCCTCCCCGGACAACTTCACAAAACCCCCGAGAGGTAATGCATTTATAGAATAGATGGTCTCGCCATGTTTGAACCCGGCAATCCTCGGAGGTATAAAAATACCGAACTCTTCCACTTTGATTTTAAAAATCTTGGCGGAAATAAAGTGCCCGAACTCATGCACGAGAATCAGCACGAGTAAGATAACAAAAAATGAGACGATGGTAGTCAGCACTATTTTTTCTTCCCTGCAAGTTCCAGAGTATAGTTACAGGTCAATTCGTATGCGGCAAGGATATTGTCAATGCCTGGCTCCATTAGTGACTCATGCCGTTCCAGAGTCTCAGCGATCAGGCGGGCAATATCTGTGAAAGCTATCTTTTTATCGAGGAAAAGTTGAACTGCCACGTCATCAGCGGCACACAAGGCAGTGGGGTAAGTGCCTCCGGCTTTCCCGGCGTCGATTGCCAGCTTCAGGCATGGGAATCTATCGTAGTCAGGCTTTTCAAATGTCAGCTCTTTGAGTTTCTCCCAATCCATGAGAGGCAGGTCGGGATTGGGTATGCGGTACGGTTGGAGTAAAGCGTACTGGATGGGGAGGCGCATATCCGGATACGACATCTGTGCTTTCACTGAGCCATCATAGAATTCGAGCATCGAATGAATAATGCTCTGCGGGTGTATAACAACCCTGATATTTTCAATAGGTATACCAAAGAGCCAGTATGCTTCAATGATTTCCAGCCCTTTGTTCATCAGCGTTGCCGAGTCGATGGTTATTTTTCTCCCCATCTGCCATGAGGGATGACGGAGAGCCTGCTGCGGGGTGACTTTCTGCAATCGCTCTGCGGAATACTTCCGGAAGGGACCACCTGAAGCTGTCAGTATAATATACTTCGCGGCTCTCGGTTCGCCAATCATGCACTGAAAGAGAGCGCTGTGTTCGCTATCGACAGGAACAATACTGGCATCGTTCATTTCTGCTACGTCCGTTATTATATGCCCGGCCATGACCAGAGGCTCTTTATTGGCGAGGGCGATGGTTTTACCCTCCTTTACTGCGGAGAGTGTAGCAAAGAGTCCGTTAATGCCTGAAGTAGCGATGACGACCGTATCCACGTTCGGATAACTTGCCATACCTTCCATAGACATAAACTGAGCGTCGCACTCTAATTGTCTGGATACGGAATCTGTCTGATAATAGACTAACTGTGGCTTGAATTCCTCAACCTGTTTGGCGAGCAAGTCGATATTCCGTCCCGCCGCCAGTGCCACTACTGTAAACCGGTCGGGAAGACTACGGACAACCTGAAGCGTCTGCTGTCCGATTGAGCCCGTAGAACCCAGAATAGCCAAACGGATTTTTATTGGAGCGTACATACAAACACCACCCAATAATAGACTACCACAACAGCAAATACGATGCTATCCATGCGGTCAAGGATACCGCCATGACCCGGGAAGAGTGTACCAGAGTCTTTAGCGTCGACGTTCCGTTTGAAGAGCGACTCTACGAGGTCACCAACCTGCCCGAAGACGCTTACCAGCAAGCCGAGTACCACCGCCTGCCACCAGTCCAGTTGGGAGGCGAGAGTAAGAGGAGTAGAGAGGAGGAAGAGGAAACTCACCGCGACTGCACCCAGCAAGCCACCAAAAGCGCCTTCCCATGTCTTGCCCGGGCTGATGGATGGGGCGAGTTTGTGTCTGCCAATTGCCCTGCCGATGAAGAAGGCAGCGGTATCTGAGCCGAAGGTGCAGAGGAGGGCGTAGAAAACCCAGTTGCGTCCATCTTCAAGACCACGTAAAGCTACAATGTAGCCCAATAGCCAGCCTACGTAGAGGATGCCGGCAAACGTCCATGCCCAGGCGGGAAAGGCATTGAACTTCTCCTTCCGTGCTAGTAGAACGGCAAGAGAGATAATGATTCCGGAGCTGAAGAGAATTGGTACCACCAGATTGAAGTCGAAGTATGGTTCTATCAGGTCGGGCACGAGAGGATTGCGTACAATAATAAAGAGAAGCGTCCAGAGAATACCGAAAGTATAAATCGGCGATATTTTTAGTTTGCTGACCAGACGGAAAAACTCAATGACTGCCAGCAGTCCCCAGATAGACACGAAGGTGGTGAATAGCCAGGGCTCACCAAACCAGACGATAACAACGATGAGTGGAATGCCCCAAAGTGCTGTAACAATCCGTTTTTTGAGCATCCGCGTTACTTATAGTCCACCGAAACGGCGGTTTCTCTTGCTGTAGGCAGTGAGCGCGAGGTCAATATCTTTCTTACTGAAATCGGGCCAGAGGACTTTCGTGAAGTAATATTCACTATAAGCTGTCTGCCAGATAAGGAAGTTGCTGAGGCGGGTTTCATCCCCCGTGCGGATGAGTAAATCGACGTCCGGCATGCCGGTGGTGTAGAGATAGTCGGCGAAAGTCTTTTCATCCAGGTTTTCTGGTTTCATTCCGTTGGCGATGAGACGCTTCGTAGCCTCTACAATCTCGGCGCGCCCCCCATAGTTCCAGCAAACAGACAGCTTCATGCCAGTATTATTCTTCGTACGGGCAACCGATTTATTGATGGCTGACCGTAAGACCTCCGGGAGATTTTCCAATCTACCAACGTGCCTGATTTTTATGTTCTTTTCGTGGATTTCTTCGAGGTGTTCTTTTACAAAGGTTTCAACTAGATTAAAAAGTCCGCTTATTTCCGTCTCTGGACGGGTCCAGTTTTCCGTAGAGAAACCATAGAAGGTCACGTATGGGATAGGGTACTCGTTGATGTAACTAATCAGTTTCAGCATGTTCAAAATGCCTGCCCGGTGTCCCATCATGCGGGGCAGACCGCGTTGCTGTGCCCAGCGTCCGTTACCATCGGGCACAATGGCAACATGGGTGGGCAACGTCTTGAACTTCTGAGTGGCAGATTTCATCTTGTCACAAGTAATAGTCTGGAGGTGCTATACCTCCATGACCTCTTTTCCCTTGTCTTTTCCGGCTTGTTCAATCCGGGTAGTAAAGGCATCGGTCAGTTTTTGGAGCTGGTTCTGAAGTTGTTTGAACTCGTCCTGAGAGATTTCCTTGTCCTTTTCCTGAGTTTTCAGCTCCTCTAGAGCATCACGCCGGACATTACGGACCGCAATTTTGCCTTCTTCAATACGGCGCCTCACGACCTTGAGCAATTCCTGACGGCGCTCCTCACTGAGCGGTGGAATATTGATGCGAATCATGCGTCCATCATTTATCGGTGTTAGTCCGAGGTCGGATTTCAGTATGGCTTTCTCGATGATGTTCATGCTCGTTTTGTCCCAGGGCTGGACGATAAGCATACTGGCATTCGGTGTAGTAATACTGGCAAGCTGGTTGAGCGGCAGGACGGAGCCAGCATAGTCAACCTTCACATGTTCGATAAGAGCTGGGGAAGCCCGTCCCGTGCGTATGGTAACAAGCTCCCGCTGAACTGCCTCTAGCGATTTTCGCATTTTCTGGTCGGCGCTGGTCAACGATTGATTATCTGCCATACGTTCTAACCCCCGGTGACAATAGTGCCGATGGCTTCACCCATTACGGCGCGCTCAATGTTCTGCTTCGTCATAAAATCGAAGACAACGATGGGGAGTTTATTCTCAAGACAGAGCGAAAGTGCGGTAGAGTCCATGACTTCCAGTCGCAGGTTGATTGCCTGGAGATAGGTCAGCTTATCAAACCGCTTGGCTTTAGGGTCTTTCTGGGGGTCGGCGGAATAAATACCGTCGACGTTATTCTTAGCGATGAGAAGCGCTTCGGCACCGATTTCAATGGCACGCAGAGCGGCGGCGGTATCCGTGGTCATATAGGGATTACCGGTACCAGCGGCAAAGATGACAACTCTGCCTTTTTCCAGATGGCGGATAGCGCGACGCTGGATATACGGCTCGGCAACTTTCTGAACATCGATAGCGGTTTGGGTTCGGGTAACGACACCAATCTTTTCCAGCGCATCCTGAAGAACAAGGGCATTGATGATGGTAGCCAGCATCCCGGCATAGTCGGCAGTAACTCTATCCATGCCCATTTTTTCAGCTTCAGCGCCTCGCAGGATATTTCCACTGCCGACAACGATAGCAACCTCAACCCCCATCTCATGGATACGTTTAATCTGGCGGGAAATCTGGCGGGCGATTTTGGGGTCAATACCGTATGCAGATTTGCCCTTGAAAGCTTCTCCGCTTAGCTTAAGCATGATGCGCTTGTATTTGGGTGTTTTTGTCATCGGGCGCCCCCCTCAACACGGTTTGCTATTCAGACACCGGGTAGAGGAAGCTAGACTCCGGCGACTCTGGCTTCCACCTGTCCCAGTTCAAACCTGGCGAAGCGATTTATCTTGATGTTTTCGCCGGTTTTGGCAATAGCCTGATTAATCAGGTCCTGAATGGTCATTTCCGGAGACTTGATGAATGGTTGCAGCAAGAGGCAAGCGACTTCAGGTGGGACGTCACTATCTGCCGGCATCTTGTCCTGGGAGATACAGAATGGTTCCTGTGCCGCGACCTGCATGGCGATATTGTGCATGAGCTCTTTAAAAACATCGGTGCGGGCAACGAAGTCGGACTCGCAGTTAAGCTCAACCATAGCGCCGATGCGCCCACCAGTGTGAATATAGGTTTCGATGGCGCCCTGCTTGACGATACGCTCACTTTTCTTCTGCGCCTTAAACAGGGATTGTTTTTTCAGAAACTCGATGGCTTTGTCTATGTCACCACCAGTTTCGATGAGGGCATGCCGGCAATCCATGACACCGGCTTGTGATTTTTCTCTGAGTTCCTTGATTTGTGTGGCTGTGACTTCCATTATTTACTTATCGTCAGGGGTGAAAACCACCGGTTCCATACCCTTGGCTTCCGCCGCGGGAGGTGCAGATGGAGCGACCCCTTCTCCTTCATCTTCTGATTTTATGGGTATGTGAAGCGCTTTACCGTCGATCACTGCGTCCGCCATTCTATGGCAGATGAGCTTGATGGCGCGGATTGCATCGTCATTGGCGGGGATAAGGTAATCGATGTCGATGGGATTAGAATTGGTATCGACCACCGCCACGATGGGGATATCAACCCGTTTCGCTTCCGCAATAGCAATGCCCTCTTTAACCGTATCCACGATGAACAGGGCAGAGGGCAGGCGGGTCATTTCTTTAATGCCACCCAATTGTTTGTTCATGCGGGCAATTTCCTCTTCGATTCCCAGCGCCTCTTTCTTCGGCAGGCGTGAGAATTCACCTTTCTCCCGCTGGTCTTCCAGCCGGACGAGGTAGTCGATGCGTGATTGTATGGTGGTGAAGTTGGTAAGAGTGCCGCCAATCCAGCGGTTGTTGACATAGAACATACCGCACCGTTTAGCTTCTTCTTCAATGGCATCATGTGCCTGCTTCTTGGTGCCAACAAAGAGGATAGTGCCACCTTCGGCGGCTAGCTCTTTGACAAAGGTACAAGCTTTATCCAGCAGTCCGGCGGTAAGTTCCAGATTGATAATGTGAATGCCATCACGTTTTGTGAAGATATAGTTCTTCATACGCGGGTGCCAGTGGCTGGTCTGGTGCCCGAAGTGAGCGCCCGCTTCAAGTAGTTCTTTTATTGTGGTGCTGGTTGTGCTTTCTGGCAAAAAATACCTCCCCTTTAAACTACAACGAATTATATCATACAGTGAACATAAGGATAAATGCAAGCTGGGGTAGTAGGAAGATGTATCTGTGTATATGTTGTGTAAGCAACTCCCTGTCGCAAGAATGGGATTAAACTATGAACTACAGACAAAAGTGGTATCGCCTCAGATTTTGTGTTTTGGTATTTCTTTTTACGTAGTGCTATAATGTGCACTTAACTAAGCATAAACGAGACGGCTGATAAAGAATTAAACAGGCAAGCGCCTTTTTTACTTACAGCTCCCTCAGTGAAAGGAAATGGTTGCGGTGAAACAAAGAGGAGAACCTCCCGGAGGAAGACCTGCACTTCGCCAGGATTTAACACAGGGTAGTATTGTCAATAACCTCTGGCTTCTATCCTGGCCTATTATCATAGGCAGTGCTCTGAGTACGCTGGGTCCTACTATCGACATGATATGGGTAGGCAAACTGGGCTCAGCTTCTGTTGCCGGCGTTGGTCTTGCCGGCTTATCAGTGCAACTGGTGAACTCGCTTCTCATGGGCTTATTTGCCGGCTTGAGGGCAATGGTCGCCCGCTTCATCGGGGCGGGTGATAACGAAGGTGCCACGCAGGTCACCATGCAAGCTATTACCGTCAATACCGGTTTTTCTATCTTGATGGCGCTATTGGGCATCTTTTTTGCCGAGCAAATCATGAGCATATTCGGGGTAAATCCTGATGTCGTTACCGAGGGAGCAGATTACCTACGTATCCAGTTCATCGGTATGGTAGCTATGGGTCTTGTCATGATGACCAGCAGTACAATGCAGGCTACGGGTGATACCATGAATCCAATGAGAATATCCATTTTTTATCGTATACTTCATGTCGTACTCTGCCCCTTCATGATATTTGGCGCGGATTTTGCATCAACTGTCTTCCCGCATCTGAGCAATTTCTCAGGGTGGTGGCCTTTCCCTGCACTGGGTGTTAGCGGCGCGGCTATGACCGGTGTTATTTCTCAGACACTGGGAGGCGCTATTGGATTATGGTTTCTTTTTAGTGGGCGCACTCGCCTGCGGCTGACCTTCAGGAATTTCCGTTTTAATGCTAATCTAATCTGGCGCTTGATTAAAATCGGATTGCCTGCCGCAGTTAATGGGATGGAAAGAAGTGTGGTGGGGCTTGTGATGATGAAGTTCATTGCGCCCTTCGGTACCCCGGCGATAGCGGCTCATACCATCATGACGAGAGTCGAGATGCTTGTCATGATGCCTGGTATGGGTTTCGGTATGGCGGCGGGGGTGATGGCAGGTCAGAATATGGGGGCAAACCAACCTGCGCGTGCGGAGAAGAGCGGTTGGTTGGGAGTAGTCTTGACGGAAGGTATGATGCTTATTTGCTCCGCGGCTATGGCAATCTGGGCTCCCCAGCTAGTAAGACTCTTCAATTCCGAGCCCGGTGTCGTGGAGATAGGCAGTACTTTCTTGAGAATAGCGGCGGTAGGTTTTATATTTATGGGCTTTGCCGCAGTACTGGCAGATTGTCTCAATGGTGTTGGTGATACCATGATTCCAATGATAGCAGGATTAGTATCAATGTGGTTGGTGCAGGTCCCGCTGGCATATTTCCTACCGAAGTGGGAGTTGACTAAGGACCTTGGTGTTTTCGGGGTGCGTTGGGCAATGGTGGCTGCGCTCGCGGCGAGGGCTATAGCATATGTAATCTATTTCAAAGCCGGCAGGTGGAAGCGCAAGAAGATATAGAGCGAATATCGGGATGTCTGATTAGGATAGACTATGACCAGATTTCCAATAAGGAGTCATTGAGTATTTTACCATGTAATTGATATTAAGTATAAGCGAGTATTTCATAGCACCTTTCGGGTTTGCCCGTTTGTATATAAATAAAATGCGAAAGGTCTATCTTCTGTTCCATCAACTATTTCCATCCAATCCTATTTGCGCAAAATTAACGATAATTTTTCCTTTGGATGCAGTTCTCCCGAAGTAATAAAAACTATCCCTACTTTATTTTGTATTATTGTATCGCGTTCTTCAGGTACGTCTAAAATGTTTTTATTGCAACTTATACCTAACCACCCTTTTTTCCCTATTCTCTCCAACCACTGAATATCTGGTTCACTTACCGCCCCTTTGCTAACAGCCGATATAACCTTAAGACCTACTAACTTCAGCGCTCTCGGGACTCTAGTTCCAACATCTTCATCAGAATATAGAATCAAATCGCGTAACTCTCAGCATATTGTAGAGCAGTTTCCACCAGTTTTGGTGGCAATCTCATAGAAAAGACGAGATTTCGGTCGTTTCACTCCCTCGCAATGACATTGTAAAGCAGTTTCCCAGGCGAGAGGGAGATAATCGGGCTATTTTCTAAGTAATCAATTTTACAAACGAGAAAAATATCCTGGAAACTTAAAGCCCAATTATGGATGAATAGAATATTCGAATATTTTTGATCACTGATTATCTGCCGTTGGCGATGGAACTCATATTTTTCATTCATTCGTCTTCTTGCGTTCTTCTACTCGTAATTCCATAACGATATGACCCCATCCACCACATTGTACTCCTACATCAAAACACCCTACCCGCTTAAACCTCATTTCATTAGCATCAACACCTGCATAGAATAACTCATTCGATGTGAAGATTAACATTGCAATTGAGCTCAAGGCGAAAACGCAAATTCTCTTCGGACAGAGTTTGGTTAGAAGATTGCCAGATCCATCAAAATAGAATTTATCGCCAATTTTGTGCTGACTATTACACCCATGTGATTCCACTACTTCTGTGATGATTGTCTTATTCAGCAAAACAACCATCTTTGATAAGACATCCTCATTCCTTGGATTCTCCATAAACTTTTTCATTTCTTCGTCGGTGTAACCAAAATGGTTCTGGATAAACTTCCTTACTTCTTCGCTAATTTCCATTTTGTCTCCTCCTTAAGGTTTTGTCTTAAAGCCAATGGCAGATAACATAGCTGCATTTGAATGCTCTAAATATCGTTGAGTGGACAGGCTTTGAGACACTCAAAGCAGACGTAGCTGGAGTGGTCGTCAACGCCAATGACGTTATGTATCGTCTCAAACGAATACTTCTCCTTTGTTGATAAGTCACTAAGCAAGTGTTCGATGAGTGGATTGGTATTCGCATACCGCATGAGGAGTGGTGATTGACCTTGCCTGTCTTGGCAATGGCATCGATTGGACAAACATTTAGGCAGTCAGAACATTCTGGCGGACATACCTCATGCTTCATCTTTTCAAAATCACTGAAAACGTGAATGCCATCTGTCTTTAAATTTAACCATGCAAAGGGATAATCTAAACCCAATTGTTGACATGCATATTCGTGAGCCTGTCTAAGTGTGTCAAGCTTTACTTTTCTCTGTCGGAATCTGCTTACAACCACTATTTCTGCCAATTGCAGAAAGGATACTTCAGCTGTATCTTCTTTATATGTGCCTTTCTTGGAAAATACAGGACGCATTTTTGTACTCGCTGTAAAAGATCCGTAAAGCCATCTTCTAACTGTAATTGGGTGCACCCCCGCCAATTTAGCAGTCTGAGAGATGGTATAAACTGGTCTTGTTCTCCATCTATTCGATGTTTCGACGACACCAATCATGTTTTCCTCACCGTGTATCACCAAGCTTTTTGTTTACCAACATATTAATATTAGGTAATTATCCCTTGACAACACGTAAGAAATCCTTTATAATGGTAGTGTAAGTAAGAGAACGGAGACGAAAATGAAAACCTACACTATCAAAGACTTTGATAAACAGTTCCCAACCGATGACGCTTGCCTTGAGTTCCTGAAAAACGCTCGCTATCCTCAAGGGGTTTTCTGTGAGAAATGTAATAAAGTTACTTCTCATTATCGTATTCCAAGCCGTAAAGTTTACTCTTGCCAATTCTGCGGTACTCACATATCCCCGACTGCGGGTACTATCTTTCATAAATCGGATACTCCGCTCCGTTCTTGGTTTCACGCAATCTTCTTGATGGCTTCTACCAAAACTGGTATCTCCGCTAAACAACTTCAAAGGGAACTTGGAGTTACTTACAAAACGGCGTGGCGTATGTTTAACGAAGTTCGTAAACTTATGTCCGAAAGCGTCAATCCGCTTACGGGGAATGTTGAAGTTGACGAAACGTACATCGGCGGCAAACGGCAAGGAAAGCGTGGTCGTGGTGCTTCTGGAAAATCGGTCGTTATGGGAATGGTTGAACGTGACGGTAAAGCTATCGCAAGGGTAGTTCCCGATGTCAAAGCTAGGACTTTGCTTCCGATGATTGAGAGAAACGTTGATAGAGAAAACAAAACGGTTGTCTTTACCGACGAGCTTCCTAGTTACAACCGTATTGAACGGCTTGGTTACTCTCACGAAATTGTCCAGCACTCTGCCAAACAGTATGTTCGTGGTATTGCCCACGTCAACACTGTAGAATCGCTTTGGAGCACAATCAAACGTGGTATTGACGGCGTTAATCACTCGGTAAGTCCTCTTTATCTTCAGTCTTATCTTGATTCGTATGTGTTTCGGTACAACCATCGGAAGGACGAACAGCCAATGTTTCTTTCACTTTTGAATCAGGTTTCAAAGGTTGTGCCGCTTTCGTAAGTAGTGCCTCAAATCGCTTCTTTGTCAACGGCGGTTGCGGTGGTATTTTAGAACTATATTTAGATATTTCGTTTACTTTTATATCACTCCTAACTTTTCTGCTTGATGTATGCCTTATTGGTTCATCCATATTTATCTCCTGTTCAATCATCATGGGAATGTGAAAAATAATCAGTTAAGTCTTGGCTTAGATTAGGTTTGCGGTTAGGACAGTACGGATTTATACATTCAAACTTTTTAGCTACTTCGTTATACATTAGAGTCGGTAAACCACAACGTGGACACGTTTCTGATTTACTTCCCTTCTTTGGTGCTACTGGTTTTTCTATTTTCTTTGTTGTATATAAACCATCAGCTAATTTGAATATGTCTGCTTCAGCTAAATTTTTTCGTGGTGTTGAGTTCTTGTCATAATCTGGACAATATCGGCACATAGCAACTGATTTATTTCTATCTTTATAATAGACACACCAAGAGCCACAACCCATTTTAAAGCCTCCTATATTGTTAAGAGGATTATATACCCAACTATTTCTTTTTGGTAGTATCAACATCCTTTTGTGGTAAGTGCTCAAAAAAGTCGTTCAAATCGGTTTGTAATTTCTTTAATTCGTCTATTTGTGTAGTGATGCTTTTTAGGTCTGGAATATTGGTTAAATCCTTACTTGGTTTTAAATCTTTAACAACTTGAATCAACTCGTTTAGTCTATTATCTTTGGGAGTTGTTATCATCTTTATACCATTATATATTGCGAGAATGGCAAATATTCCCGATATTATGATTCCTATCCAAACTAAGGGAGGCAATGGCTGAGTCATAGCTTCACCTCCGCCTGAGACGTAGATAGCATAGACGGCAAGAGATATACTAAATATCGCAAAGAATCCAGTAACAAAGAAACTGTAATGCTCACGGTACAAACTACGCTTATCATCCATAATTTTCTCCTACCTAATTTGGTAAGAGGATTATACAACTTTTGCATTGTTATTGACATTAAGCACCTTCCTAACGTAAGATTCTGCTAGTTTCTATGGGGCAAGCTATGGAACGTAAGATATACGAATGTGTCTGTGGCAAGCGTTTGTCGTATGATGAAGTTCGGGCGCATTTGAGGGTATGCCCTAAAATACACTTACAGGAACAACCGCAAAACTTCTCCTCACTTCCAGTTGAGGAACAATTACTGAAACTTGGTATTAAACCAGTTCCTAGACGGAAGTCAAATCCACTCCGCAGTAGTATTGTATTCGGGGCTTTGTTTGTATCGCTCGGTATCTCTTTCTTGCTTGGCATATCCAAATACTATCCTGTAATCATTATTGCGACATTTTTAGCTTTTTTAATACCTCTACCACAAAAGAAGTAATTGTAAGTTATGATAAATTTGATAAAATCGGAAATTAAATTACCTTTACGTGCAGTATTTTTTATCGGTATTGCTATCCCTCTATTTTTTATAGATAAATTAGGCATTTTAACGGCGTTATGTTTTGCGTTAGCATCACTTATCCTATTTTGTGTTTTTGTAATAATCCCCCATAATTTAGAACAGGAATATACTAAACTGAAGGCGAAGCATTCTCCTCTTCGGATTTATCAGATGAACTATGACGATGATAAGAACAAGGTTGACGTTGAATATGCAAAGCAGGTGAATTCTTGGCTTGAAGTCGCTGTATTTCTTCTTGTGCTTGGGATAGTTGTTTATATAGTTGTTCGTTGATTTTGTTTAATTTGATGTCCCAAATAATAAATCGCATCCAGAGTATGAATAAGATTACCCAAAATATAGATAACAATATTAAAGTTATAAGGCTAGGAGGCATTTAAGCACCTCCTAGAAAAAGTTGAATTTGTGCGTAAACGTGCTGTGAGGGTATAGTTGCGTAATATTATAAAAATCTTGTGTCAAATAACATCACTAGCTTCTATCTGCTATGATACTTTGTATTTTTTACCGCTTCCACGCGCACAGAACCGTAGGGAGGGTGCAAACCCATCACTAATTCATTGAGAGAATGTGGGTTTCGTCTCGATTTAAGCTCGACTGCATCTAACCTACCAGCCCTACCTATTATTTTACTCCTTCGAACAGGTCTTTTTCCCGATGTTTGGTTGGTGGTGGGTAGTTCGGGGGATAGCCCCCATTTCCACCTACAGCCTGAAGAGTATGCTTACTTATCCATGCCGCGCTGGAGACCACGCAAATAAGACATCTCGCCAATATGTCCCGACGCATGTGAAATAATAAATGGGAAAAGGCTGGCGATAGCCACCTCACCGCCGCGAGGCATAGTGATTTTCCGGCTAAACGCTTCAGCTGTCAGACTGTTCAAACACTCCTTGGTCTGAGCGTGCACTGCGCTGTAAAACGCCAGTAAACCTTCCTTGTCCGGCACAGGAAAGGCGTTGACCTGTTCTACCGTGTAGTGGGCTCCTTCCTCATTTTCCGCCAGATTGAGTTTCTCGTACCATTTCTCAGTCTTCCAAAGGATTGGTTTACTCTGAATCGTTGTCTTTATGAACGAGTCTTCCAACCTTGCTACATGAAAAAGAATGAGACCTATGGAGTTGCATCCGGAAGACGGTCGCCACATCAACTCCTGCTGCGTCAAGCTGTCTGTTACCCTTTTTACGGCTCTCTCTATTCCGGTTAATTCAATGTTGATATAATCTTTAAGCTCCATTTTTTCCTCCGTTTATCTCCTGGCTGATTCGCAGTGATGGAATGCAATGTCCGCCACTTGGCACAGAATTTATTTATGAATTATAGTACCGAACGCTCAGTATAAACAAATGCCGTGATACTGGTTTATCTGGAGAATGTGCTTTATCTCACTCCTTCGAACAGGTCTTTCTCCCGGTGCTTGGTTGGCGGTGGGTACTCCCGCATGAAATAGTCCCGCTGTCCACGTCCACGGAGTCTCTCAATAATTCTAAGAATTCTGAATGCACCGATGCGCGGTCGGCCACCGCCTCCCTGGCTGGCGTGACAGGCGGCTGCCTGATTACGAATCCTGACCGATTGTTTCTTGAGACGAATCACAGCATGGAAGGGATATTCTACACCGAACCCCCTCGTTAAGTCGATGTCGCGGTTACGTCCGGCATGGTGCGGGTCTTGACCGAAGAGCGGCATTAATTTGAGCATCAGCTTCATCGATCCACGGGGACGGACTCCGAAGTAGAGTTTGGTAGGCTGAAACGCCGGGCCTGCTTCCGGATATTGTTTAGCGTCATTGGCGGCATGAAACGCAGCAACCACGCCATTATGGGTGGCAATGTGGTCGGGGTGTCCGTAACCGCCGCCGGCATCATGGGTAACTATGACATCAGGTTTGAGTTCACGGACAATTTTAACCATCCTTGCCGTTACATCTTCAAGGGGAGCCATTGCTAGAGCATCCGGGTGTTTGTTGTCGCTGGTGCCGCGCATACCGGAATCGCGGTAACCGAGCCACCTGACATCAGCCAGACCCAGTACCTGCGCGGCGGCTTTCATTTCTGCCCAGCGCCTATCTCCAATACTGGCATATCCCTTCATCAGTTCGGGGTCGACTGTTCCCACCTCACCGCGTGTACTGCAGACGCAATAGACTTTGACTCCAGCTACAGCATATTGCGCCAGGGTAGAGCCTATACCGAAAGTCTCATCATCAGGGTGCGCTCCGAAGAATATCAATGTTTTCTGTTTTCTCATAATTTACCCACCGTTCACCAATTACCATTCAGAGTATGATACTACTGACGAGCTAAGTTTTCAAAAATATGTGTAAAACGTGAGTTTTATTATCGCTCAAGGTTTAGCTACTACCGATAATTATTGCCCGTGGCATATTATCGAGCTATAATAAAGTCATGCTTTGCCCGAATGATAACGGTGAAATGCACCAGGTAAAAATCGAATCGCATTACGGTCAACCAATCTTCCTCGAACAGTGTGAAAAATGTGGAGGTATCTGGTTCGACCAGTCGGAGTTATACCGGGCGAAACAGGGAGAAGCTGAGAAAATCGAATTGCTGGATGCTGAAAGCCTTCGTTCTCCTGCCCTGATTGAAAACTCCAAGCTGGTATGTCCCCGAGACAAAACAGAACTCGTGCGATTCAATGATAAGAATTTCCCTCAGGGTATTATTCTCGAGCGGTGTCCGAAATGTGATGGTTTCTGGCTCAACCGGGGAGAGTTCACTAAATATCAGAAAACTCGCGAGCGCATGTTGCATCCGGAAGTGGTTATCATCGATGATACACAGATGGATAACAACATCAGAGAACTGGTTAGGTTGCACGGGAGCGGGAATCGTAATGATACACTGAAGAGGCTGGCGAATTTCCTATCGACGCCGGTAGATGACGTATTTTCGAGTGAATCGGGTAAGAGGTCGCCGATAGAAGACAAGACTGCAACAATCTTAAATGTTATAACAACGATATTCAGACTATTTTTGTTTAGATAGTTTACCTGGCAGAAAGTCTCTGGATGCTACGGCTTCTGTGCCAGGGTGACGGAGTAGTTGAAATCTTTATCCCCGGTCGTCTTTAAAATCCGGAATCCCGCTGCTTCCGCCCATCCGTTCAATTTTGCGGCAGGGCGCATCGTCATCCGTAACGGCTGTCCGCGAAGGTCCATGAACACACCCTGCGTAAATTCCTGGTTCACGTGCCTGGCCTGGTTGGTAAACAGGAAACACCCGCCCGAAGGCAGGATATCGTACAGCAGGGATATGCTTTTTTGCACGAGTCCATCTTCATTGAACCAGTCATAGAAGCCGGATGAAACTGCGATATTCGCTTTGGGTTGAATTTCCGCGAGCGATTCAGCTTTCAGTGCATCTCCTGTGGTGAACTGAATACCGGTCAGTCCCAGTGTCCTTGCATTAAGCTTACCTTGCTCTAGGGCTTCTGTATCGAGGTCGCGGCAGATAATTGATACATCTTCCATTCCGGATTTAGATTTCACGTCGAGTATATAACGGGCTGAACCTGCGGCAACATCGACGATAACTGGTTTGCGGTTTAGTGACCGTTGCACTGCAACGGCATCTACTAAGAACGCAACAAGGTTGGTTTTTCTTATCCGCACATCCTCCCATGCGCGGTGAGACAGATATATCCTGTCTATCCAGCGCCCGATGATGAACCGACCATGCGGCTGGTTTTGATAGATGTAATCGAGCATGACTCCGGATGTCAGCCCTTTTGTTGTCACCAGCCTGATTCCATCGCTTGTCTGTCCCAGCGTCCGCACGGCTAATCTGCCGAGCAATATCCGTGTATTTAACCATATATTCATTTAACCCAACCCTCGTCAAGTTTTTGCTTAAGTGCTTTAACACATTGCTCGAGGTAGCTGGCTGCATCCTGGTTATTAAGGTTTTCGAGCGGGGTTTCCCAGAACCGTAGAGGCTCGCCATATACAATGCCGATTTTCTCCGGACGGGGGAATTTAACGGATTTCGGCATGCTCTTTAAAGTGCCTGAAATGTAAGTGGGGATGATAGGAAGCCGTGCCTCTCTACTTAAAATGATGGCGCCCTTTTTGAACTGTCCCATGTCGCCGGTTACGGAACGAGTCCCCTCGGGAAATATGAGAATACTACATTTATCCTTCAGTTTGAACAACGCGAGCCGGAGTCCTTCTTTTTCAACTCCAGTTCTATCAAGGGGAATTACATTGGCAATAAGACGTGAACTGAAAGCGACAAAACTATTGCGGTAAAAATAGTCCATCGCTGCCACCGCAAAAACGCGGTTCACCAGCTTTATAGGCATCGATGAGAATATAGCCATTGTATCCATATGACTGGAGTGATTAGGTGTAATGATACATGGCCATTGTTTTAGCACGGTCTTCTGGTTGATAACCGTGAGCTTGTTATAGGAATGTATAAACGGGTGAAGGACAGAGTGGAGCGTGACCCTTCCCAATCTAGTCAGGATATTATCACGCACGAGGTCGTAGGGGGTTGGTGGTGGGGCATAATTCCACTCGAATCCTTCAAGTCCGTTTTGGGCAGTTTGGACGTTGTGAGAGTCCATCTGACTATCTGCTGTACATGGAAATATTGGTAATGAAGAAGGCATTCATGAAGTGGAAAAAGACAGGTGTTGCAAAAAGAATGCTGTCCAGCCGGTCCAACAGACCTCCATGCCCGGGAATCAGGTGCCCGGTATCTTTTATATGGACATCCCGCTTGACCAGGGATATAGATAGGTCGCCGCATGTCCCAGCAAAGGCTAACAGCACTCCCAAAATTATAGATATCCATAATGCCATGTCATAAAGGGCAAAACGCATTGCGATGGTCACTCCTAGGGTAACGATACCAGCACCGATAGCTCCCTCCCATGTCTTATTTGGGCTAAGGTTGGGTACCATCTGATGCTTCCCCACGTTAGAGCCAATAATATAGGCGCTAGCGTCGTTCGTAATGATTATCAGCAGGAAAGCGATAATCAATTGAGGACCGGTTTCGATATTCATCAGGAATGCCATGTATCCGAGAAACCATCCGAAGTAGATTACCCCAAAAATTGTGAGAACTGTTCGTTGAATCATACCTGCATATCTGTCTTTAAGAATGGGAAGAAGAAAAGTAATGATAATAATGTAAGCAGGCATAGACATGAATGTCCCGAAAGACTCGAGGAAAACCGTGGAATAGATGAGCAGAATACAAACCCGTCCCACCCACATGTGCGCCTGCTCTTTCCAGAGTCCAACCGTGCGAGAAAATTCTTCAAAGGCATACAAAGATAAAAGCAAGAATAAAGCTTGCGTGAACCACCTACCCAGTAAAAGAGGCACCGTGAGTATGGGAACCATAATGAACCAAGAACCATACTTGACCCAGATTGGTTTGACTTCCTTACCGCGGCTCTTGCGGATGATGGAGATAATTAGGAGTGGGAAACTCCATGCTATAAGTATTCCCCATACCAGGAGCAACATACGCTGCCAGAGCTCAGTCGGTAGATTCATCCTGCATCCTTTATTGAATAATGTCGCAATTTACCTGCGAGCTTGAGCCCGAAACGATAAGCTCTATCCAGGTCTTTTCTATTCGGGCGTCCTTTGTAGGTCTTGTATTTGCGATGGAATCCAGGACAGGAAAACCGCGCCACGGGTTTCATATTCCATGTTCTTGCCATAAAACGCAGGCACATCGGGGCGGTCAGATGGCCCCACACAGGTAACCCGAATGTATTGAACACTACTAGTAGAGGTGGGCGGGATTTAATCTTTTCCTGGAACTTCTGCATAGTCGGTGTGGGACGTTTCCTGATATTCGGGCTCCCCAGCGCAACAAGCATGAACGCATTGATATCAGCCACATCCGATACTTTTAATGCTTTACATCCTATCCCCCTGGCTATTTCCATGGCAATCTGGCGTGTATTATCGGTCATTGAATCAAACACGACGATTGCTTTCATTTCATTTGACGGCTTCGGTTCGGCTACTTCCCTGTCATGAATTTCCTTTAGTTGCCCCAACAACCTGCGGAGGACGGTGTATTGTCCGAGGACAACAAATAGCCCCATTCCCATTTCCATCGGCGAAATACTGATACTCCCGAGTGTAATTGACTGGCGTTCTGGCAGGAGGAAGAATTGAAAAAGCGCGAAGACCATCATAGTAATCATTCGCTCCACTTTACCCATAGGTCCCTGATGCTGCCAAGAGACGCCGATAACCTTGCCCAGCATGCCCGTGTAGCTGACCAGAAACATGGTAGCAAGAGCCGCCAACCCTAGCCAGTCGCGGCAAAGCGGAGATAAAGCGATTCCACCGACGACAAAGATGTCCGAATACCGGTCGGGTAGAGCATTTACTATTTCACCCTCTAACGAATGCTTGCCGCGCTGAATTGCCATGACTCCATCAATAGTGTTGAGGCTCATCCTGACTAGAGTGAGAGCGATGGCGATGAGCAACAGGAAACGTGAATCGGTGGCTTTGTAGAAGCACCACCCGGTACCCGCTGCAACGATAACTGCTGTGTAGCTAACAATATCGGGATTGAGCCATTGCAGTTTTTTAGCTAGGGGTGTCAGAATTTTACGGTAGGGGAACTTGAGCAGATAGAGGTCCATCTCATATGCTCCAGAAAGTTGTCATGACTACTTATGAGTGGCGGTATGTTAACATAAAAATTCGTGACTGTCAAATGAATAAATTTTACATCCGGTCTTTCAACATCTCTCTAACATACCGTGCTATTGCCGGAGAGGCAGTTAATCCCGGAGACTCAATCCCTGTCAGATTTATCAAGCCGGGTAAACCCCTTCCCGACTCCTCCTGAATCACAAAGTCGCGGAAGCCTTCACCAGGACCTTGCAGTTTGGGTCGGATGCCGGCAAAATCGGGAGAAAGGTCGTCAAGTCGAATTGCAGGTAGATATCTGTGCGCCGCATTGTAGAAATCGGTTTTACTACTTTCATCCACACTGTAATCAATGGTATCTAAATATAGGGCGCTGGGTCCTAGCTTGATATTGCCTTCAAGATTGAGGGTGATATGAATGCCTGTGCCGGCCTTCTCCGGAACGGGATAAATGAGCCTGCCGACCACATGCCTCAGGCGGGGGGCAACACTAAAATATTCGCCTTTACAGTAATGAATCCGGTAGTTTGCTTTATTGATATCGATACCAGCGAGTGCGGCAACTTTGTCGGAGTAAAGTCCGGCAGCATTAATGACAAAGGTCGTGTTAAGTGAAGATATGCTCTCTGCCTGTTTAATACTGACCTTGAAACCGCCGGCAGTCTTCTCTATACCGATAACTTCCGCATTGAAAACAAAATCGGTGCCGTTTTCCCGCGCCCGTCCGCAGAACGACCACATCAAACCGTGCGTGTCAATAATACCTGCTGACGGCGAAAGAAATCCCGCGACTGCCTCGACATTAGGTTCGAGTCGCTTGATTTGCGCACGGGTGAGAAAGGTGAGGTCGTCAACGCCGTTTTCCGTGCCCTGCCGGTAAAGGTGTTCAATCTCTTTTGTCTCTTCAGCATCCGCCGCCAAGACTATCTTACCCAGGCGTTTGTGTCCGATGTGGTACTTCTCGCACAACTCATAGAGCAAAAATCTGCCTTCCAAACAGAGATGGGTTTTCAGCGAACTAGCGGGATTATTAAAACCGTCGTGGATAACCTCACTGTTGTGACTGCTGGTTTCCAGCCCGAAGGTGCGGTTACGCTCAATAACAAAGACTCGTCTGCCGGGTTTAGCAAGCTCCACGGCAATCGCCAGCCCCACCACTCCCGCCCCGATAATGCATACGTCAACTTGGTCTAGCATATTAATGAGTGTTCATAAGAGCGATGCGATTTCCAGAATTGTCAGAAAAACGTGTTACGCCACCGGGATTATCAAACTTTCTTAACCTAGCCAGCGGTTTACTTGACCTTCGGCTACTGCTCTGAATATCATAGACACCTCTTGAACAACAGCTGCCCATAGTCTAGCTCCTAGCTCTGAACTGGAATGTGTTGGGTCCCCAATAACGCCACTTGAAGAATAGCTACTGAAATCCAATTCGGGGTCAGCCCAATCGACTTCTTTATTATAGGGATTGAAAAGCTTTTCGCGACGAACCGTATCTGGTCTTAAGAATAAGGCTATGGAAGTAGTGAAACTATCAGCATGACCACCAGGAACGGATGGATCGGCTATGCGGCACCAGATGTCATGATAAGGTAGTGTAGGTAAATATACTTTCGTTTTATTTTTACTATTAGAATTAAACCGATTAACAGTATCACGGAAATCGTGCTGCCCACACCCTCGCCAGATTATAATACGGCGGAAACCCTGATCTGCTAGCGAGTTGAGGATAGAAGCTATTAATAATTCGTGTAATTCTTTGTTGATGTCGATATAACCACTACCGTAGTTACGGTGTTCCGGAGTCGGACCAAAGGGCATTGGAGGTATTACTAGAGAATGGATGTTACAATCAATCGCCACTTTTTGGGCAGCTGCTAAACAGACCTGCTCGGAAAACCAAGTATCAAAATCTACCGGAAGATGCGGGCCTTGCTGTTCCGTACATCCTGTTGGAACTATAGCTAACCAACCATTAAAGGCTCTTTCCTGAATCTCTTGATAAGTTAAATCTCCATATCTCATTGGTGATATTATAACAAACCTGATTGACAAGAGGTAAGGTCAAGAGTATTGTACTAGTCCTTTAATTTTCCTGTATTCTTGAGCATCAGTGCGCCCACTGGGCACCTAGCCACGCACTTAAGACAGGACTTGCACTTCTTTTCATCACCATAGAAAGCAACTTTTGTCTCATGCCCGCGCCCGATGTAATAAAGCAGACTGGTATTGTGAATATCCTCGCAAGTATGGATGCAAACACCACACAAAACACAGTGGTTCGGGTCATAATTGAAGCTGGGGCTCATCTTATCTAGAGGTTTTTTCGCCGGCGGCGGGTGTAACCGACGCACCCGCTTGCGGTCGATTTTAAGGTGACTCATCACGGTCTGCAATTCGCATTTGCCGATGGCAGAACAGCCGCGACACGTATCGTGGTGGTAGGCAATGAGTAATTCCACCGTGGGGCGAATGGCTTTATCCACCTTCTCTGTTTTTGTTTTGACTACCATACCGGCGAAAACCGGCATACGGCAGGCGGTGATAAGTTCACCCCCCGATGTCTCCACCAGGCAGAGACGGCACACACCTCTTGGTGTCAGTTCGGGGTGATGGCAGAGGTGGGGAATATAGATACCGTTTGCGAGTGCGACTTCCAGCACCGTTTGACTGCTCTCAGCCGGTACCTCTTTGTCATTAATAGTGATGGTTATTTTGCTCATTTTCATCCCTGGTTAGAGACAATGGGTGCAAACGCCCGCCGGGCAATGTCCTTCGTAGATGTGGGCTTCGTACTCATCACGAAAATAGCGAATGGTGCTGAGCACCGGGTTCGGGGCACTCTGTCCGAGAGCGCAAAGGGAAGCATTTTTAATCGAATTGCCCAGCTCCAGTAGAATATCAATGTCCTCCGGCTTACCTCTCCCCTTTGTGATGTCGTCCAGAATATCGAACATCTGTTTGGTGCCGATGCGACAGGGGATGCATTGACCACAGGACTCGCGCTGGGTGAAATCAAGGAAATAACGGGCAATATCTACCATACAGGTGTCCTGGTCCATCACCACCATGCCGCCGGAACCCATCATCGACCCTGCCGCTGTAAGGGAATCGAAGTCGATGGGCATATTCAGAAGTTCCGGAGGTAGACAGCCACCGGAGGGACCGCCAGTCTGAACAGCTTTAAAGGCACGTCCGCCGGGAATACCGCCACCGATGTCATAGATAATCTCTCGCAGGCGTGTGCCCATGTTTACTTCGATGAGACCACTGTTCACCACTTTACCCGTAAGTGAGAAAATGGCGGTGCCTTTACTCTTCTCCGAGCCTCGTGATGCAAACCATTGCGCGCCGTGGTTGATAATCAAAGGGATATTAGCGTAAGTCTTGACGTTATTGAGCAGGGTGGGTTTATCCCATAATCCGACCTCGGTAGTGCGGGGGCGGGGTAGGGGACGCGGCATACCGCGCTTGCCTTCTATGGAAAGCACGAGTGCTGTGGACTCGCCGCAAACAAAGGCGCCGGCGCCTTTGAAAATCTCCACGTCGAAGCCGAATTTACTCCCCAGGATGTTCTTGCCGAGAAATCCGCGTTCCCGTGCCTGTTTGATGGCAATGCCGAGGCGATGGACAGCGAATGGGTATTCATTACGCACATAGGCATACCCGTGCTGAGCCCCGATGGCAAAACCAGCGATAATCATACCCTCAAGCACAGAATGGGGGTCACCCTCCAGAACGGAACGGTCCTGGAAAGCGCCCGGGTCGCCTTCATCACCGTTGCAGATGATGTACTTAACCTTGCCGGGTGCCTGAAGTGCCGCTTCCCACTTACGACCCGTAGGAAAGCCAGCGCCACCCAGTCCACGCAGCCCCGATTTTTTGATTTCCTCAATTATTTCTGTGGGTTTCATAGTAAGGGCTTTACGCAATGCCTGATAACCACCGGCGGCAAGGGAATCGTCAATGTTTTCCGGGTTGATGTGTCCACAGTTGCGCAGGACAAGACGCTGTTGTTTATAGTAGAAAGGAATGTCACGGTAGCTTTTAATACAGCGGTTTATAGTCGTGTCGTAGTAGAGAAGGCGCTCGACCGGAACTGCATCAGGTTGAAGAGAGTGGACGATATCCGGGATGTCATTGGGGGTGATTTTGGTATAGAAAATTCCTTCCGGCTCGATGACTACGAGCGGTCCGCGCTGACAGAAGCCGTGACAACCGGTGTGCTTGACCTGTACTATACCTTTTGGTTTCTGCCTCCTAATCTCGGTTTCCAGGGTGTTTTTAATCTGCTCGGCGCCACCGGAGATACAACCGGTACCCTGACAGACAAGGATGGTGCGGTTTTCTTCAGGCATCTTTACCTCCGGACATGTCGGTAAAAAGAGATCCGGCTTTTCTGGGTGTCATGGCACCATAGACAACTTCATTGACTTTCAGGCAGGGTGCGAGCGCACAGCATCCAATACAGGCGACCGTCTCCAGCGTGTACTCTAAATCTGCAGAGGTTTCTCCCTCTTTGATATCGATAGCGCGTTCAATTTCGGTGACAATCTGAGGTGCACCACGGATATGGCAGGCAGTACCGCGGCAAACGGTAATGCGCTGTTTCCCGACGGGTGTCAGTTGAAAGCGTTTGTAGAAAGAGGCGACGGAGTAGATTTGCCCAGGGTTGACGGACAGGAACTCCCCGATGCTCTGGATAACATTTTCCGGCAGATAGCCAAAGGCATCCTGAACAGCGAGCAGGATGGGCACCAGTTTATTGGCGCCTTTTCCATAGCAGGAAAGGATTTCTTCAACCCGTGTGTCAATTAGATTAGTGTCCATTGCACGTCCACTGCTAAATGCTTTCCGCTGTAAACTTCATCATACACATTGAACAGGGAGAAGTGCAACCTATCTACAATGATAAATTTCAAATGGTAGATAAAAAGACCCCCTCCCTCGTAATAGAGGGAGGGGATACTTTATGAATTCGTTGGTCTCTGCTGGTTAGCTATCCAGAACTGCCAGTGCCTCTTCTTTATAGGCATCCATGACGTAGGGAATTCCGGTAACTTTGGCGCATTCCTCAGTCAGCGACATCAGTTCTTTGCGGGAAATTGCAGGGACACTGAAGCACCGTGAGCCAGCCATCAACTGCTGGAGGCCGACCTTTATCTTCTGGCTGTAGCTATAGATACCCACCGCTCCGAGCGGGATATTCTTCATCTCGTTAGCACCCACCAGATTCTTGACCTCTTCGTAGCAGACGAAGATTTCTTCCGGTGTGGAACCGAACTGACCAACCGTGTTTGGTAGTTTGCCATCGGCAAGCCACAGGGCGATATTCTTGCCGACCATGCCCGGAATCATCAGAGCGCGGCCCATGCATATTGCTTTGACGAAGGGCGCGCCGAGTGCCAGCGCTTTGTAGACGCCGTCCTCGCTGGAAAAACCGCCGGCAAATGCCAAGTCGGGTGGTCTCTCACCCTTGTCTGCCAGCCTGCGGGCAAAGTCGTAAGCAGAGGCGTGCAGGTATAAGGATGGAACGCCCCACTCTTCCATCATGCGCCAGGGACTCATGCCCGTGCCGCCGGGAGCGCCGTCAACAGTGAGGAGGTCAATCTTGGCTTTGGAGCCCCATTTAATTGCCATTGCCAGCTCGCGGAGGCTGTAGGCGCCGGTCTTCAGAGTGATGCGCTTGAAACCCATATTTCTCAGCTCTTTGCACCGTGCGTAGAAGCCTTCTTCATCAATGAAGCCGAGACGACTATGGCGTTCGAATTCTTTAATAGCGCCGGCTTTGAAGGCGGCTTGGTTAATGGGATTGGATGGGTCTGGTGTTACAATGTAACCGCGTTTTTTAAGTTCCAGTGCGCGGTCCAGACTGGCAACCTTAATTTCGCCGCCGATGCTCTTGGCGCCCTGCCCCCACTTCAGTTCAATAGTATCCAGTTTGTGCTTTTTACAAACATATTCGGCAACACCCAAGCGTGAATCCTCGACATTACACTGTACCAGGATTTCACCCAAACCACGATGGTAACGCCTATAAATTTCAATTCTACGGTCCATATCGGGCGACAAGGTTACTTTACCTTTGGAGTCGCGCTCCAGCTTAGGGTCGATACCGCAGACATTTTCACCGCAGACCAGGGTGACACCGCTAATAGCTGCACCAACGGCGAAATGCTCCCAGTTCTTGCGGGCGATTTCCGTAGAACCGAGCGCGCCGGTGAAAATAGGCATGCTCATCTTTACTTTTTTAGTCCAACCGTACTCGGTTTCGGTGCTGACGCCGGGGAACGTAGCGGTGTCTGGGTCACCGACTACACCGGCTGGCAAACCACGGGCGCCCAAGGCATAGCCTTGGATATTCATGTGGGAGTAATCGACCGGATAGTCTTTGTCTGCACCGGCGGTCACTTCACCAAATGGTCCCGGATAGATGAGTTCGCGGCCACGGAAGGTTGCTTTGAACACTTCACAGTTGCCGGTACAGCCGTCAATACAACGACTGCACAGACCGCTCATCGGCACAACGCTCCGGGAGCGATTCGCCGTTCTGGTCGCATCATTAGAGTTTGGTCTTTGCAGATTCATACGTTAATACTCCTCTCAATCGGTTTGTTTGATATTTCCAGGGATGCGATTTTCCCTTATATCCGAACGGAGATTCCTTTTGATTTCAGGTACTTTTTAACTTCAGGGATGGTGATTTCACCGAAGTGGAAAACGGAGGCACAAAGAACGGCAGACGCTTTGGCGATGGCGACTGCCTCATAGAGATGCTCCAGTTTGCCGGCACCGCCAGAAGCTGTGACAGGGATGTTTACTGCCTCAGCAACAGCTTTGGTCATCTCCAAGTCATAACCTTCTTTGGTGCCATCGGTGTCTTTACTGGTGAGCAGAATTTCCCCAGCGCCCAGGGTTTCTACTTTCTTTGACCAGCTGACGATATCCATACCGGTTGATTCCTCACCGCTCTTGACAACGACTTCAAGTCGGGGTAAACGGCTTCCTATGGGGTTCTTTTTGCCATCGATTGCCACTACGAGATGATCACGCCCGAACTTTTTAACTGCCTGTGCTATAAGGTCGGGATTTCTGACAGCTGCCGTGTTAATGGAGACCTTGTCCACACCAATGTTCAGCAGTGCCTTCATATCTTCCAGACTGCCGATGCCCCCGCCGACAGCGAAGGGGACAGTGGTAACGGCGCGGACTTTCTTCACCCACTCCAATTGTGTTTTCCGATTCTGGACAGTTGCAAAAATGTCAAGGAAAACGAGTTCATCGGCGCCCTGTTTGCAGTATGCCTGTGCCGCTTCGACCGGGTCGCGAGCGTCCTTCAGGTTAACGAACTTGACGCCCTTGACCACTCTGCCTTCCTTGATATCCAGGCAGGGGATAACCTTGATAACCTTCATTTGTCTCCTTGCTTATTAAATCAGGTCGCTGATTTTAATGAGACTCTGGTAATCCATGATAGTGCTCATGGCGTGGCTGTCAGCCTCGATACCGGCTTCCTCAGCGGCGGCGACGGGATTTAGACCACCGATGAGAACAACACCCATACGGTTAAGCTCAACAGGGATTTCACAGACCGGTTCGCTAGCATTACCCATAGTGAGCATGCCATCCATCCCGGCTCGCTTCAGTTTTGTGATGACATTCTCAACAATAGGACGGCAGAGAGCGGGAATCTCGCGGTAGTTTGCAAGAATTTTACCCTCGCCTTTTCTGGCAACCTCGCCAACGGAGGTCATCCGGGCACGGATAAAGACTTCAGAGGGGTCCAATGAAGAACCGGCATAGTGAATCAGTTCCACAAAGCGAACGGGTTTATTTTCTCGAATCTCTAGAATGCCGCCGAAACGGGAATCAGTGGGGACACCTGCTTTCAATAGACTGCCGTTGATAACAATACTGCAAACGGTTGCTAATGCCACTTTCCCCTTAGGGACAATGGCATCGCCAAAACGTTCTCCCTCTCTAGCGGTAGCCACCAAGTCGCTGACACACCACCCCTTTTCAAAGGCTGGTTTCATGTGACGGAGCGCCTCGCCGAATTTGTCTTTGGGGAAATATGAGATATTGACGGGTATCATACCGGTATGTTTTTCTAGGTCGAAGTTGGTGCGGAAGGCGAGCAATTCGATACGGGAGATAGCGAACCCGACCTTGTCCCGGACGAGGGCATCTTTTAGTTCCTCAATACCCGCTTCGGTGATGAGCCGACCATCTCTGCCGATAAGTCGCGTCAAGCCGCGCTCATCCATAAGTTTGAGGTGGTAGCGGACAGCGCGCTCACCCAGTTCTACACCCAGGGTTTTTATTTGCTGGGCGATAACACGTGCACCGAGGGGCACTTTAGAATCGCGGAGGATTTTAAGGATGGCAATGACTTTACGCTTAACTTCTTGAGTATCTGAACCAATCATTCTACTTTCTACCTAAACGGTAACCGTTTGCCGATTACCAGCTATAAATCATAAACAAAAAACACCTATTTGTCAATAGTTTGTGCTTAAATATTTTTTCTACTACGGTGTCCGTAGACAAATGGAAGGAATATATTTTCCAATGCAGCAACTGATAATAATATCGTGCCGATTAGTTAGGTTGATTGCGGTGGTGGCTGGCTTGTTTCTACAATTGGTTCTACAGGTTCCCGCTTTGGATACACGAAAGAAACCACCAGCAATGCTACGCCGATAATAGTACAAGCGAGTGTAAAGATAAAGAGCGGTTGCGTTAATCTCTGGATAACAGGCGATATAGTATTCCATACATAATCGGGGATGTCACCTTCCACAAATCGCCTGATGAATGCCGGTCTACCTATGGTATTCCTCAGGATGAGCATAACACCAAGTCCGAATGCGCCATAAACCAGGAAATTAATACTCAGGTCGCGGGTAGCGCCTTTCACTGAGCGGTGGATAAGGATAATGCCGCCAATGGTTAGGAGAATCAGTAAAATCAATCCCCAGTAAGCCAACTGGAATATCCTTATGTAAGGACGCGCTTTATCAAGGCCCTCTGCCATTTCGGTGGTAGCTTCGTCAATTCCATCACGCGCTTCTGCCAGCCCATCCTGTGCTGAAGTTAATGCCTCTTCGATAGATTGAGATAAATCATCACCTAGCATACTGGAGTCGATATCAAAGTTGGTTGGGATGGAGCTTTGTGCTGACGCCCAGTAGATTTCATATGCCTGGTCAATCTGAGCCGGCGTGGCTTTAGCCAGTTCCGGTGGAAGCTGGCGCAGATAGGCTTGCTTGACAATCGATTTCGCCGAAGCTGAGGCTGCGTCCCATGAAATTGTGATACTGAAACTCGGGCGGATGCCGAGCAGATAATCAGCGATTGGGTCGACGGCGGATATCAAGCCCGTTTTTATTGCTGGTTCAGCCACCGCAATAATCTGGTCAATCTCACTGCTATTAAGCTCAATGCCCTGCGGAAGTACCATATCCAGCTGGTCACTTACCGTATCTTTTGCAATAGATTTGATATCTAGGGCGTTTATTAATTCTGTCGTAAATTCTTTATCGAGTATATTTTGCCGTAAGACGTTTTTCAGATTGATGGTCTGTGTCTGGCTGAGTAAATACTTAAAAATAGGGTCGCAGGCGGCAGCGACATGTTTTGCTATCGTTGGTTCAAGTTTATCAATTGCCGCCAGTAATGATTCCTGCAGGACCTCTTCCGTTTCATTGCCTGAGGATACTTGCTCTTGTGTTGCTTCATCTACAATCCGGGAAATGTCAATTTTTTCAAGCACGGATTCGACGAACTGAGCATTCATAAAAGAATCGCCGAGTATTTCCTTGAGACCGGGCGCATTTGCTTTACCGAGCAGGTAATCATATGTATCTCTGACGGCGATATTGACTTTCTCTTTAAGTACAGGCTCAATTTCATCCAGTGTGTCAATGATGGCGTCGACCAGTTCTTGAGAGATGTCTTCATCTATTGTAAGGTCTTCTTGTTCCAGAGCATCGCGGGCGGCATCGGAGAAGTCAATATCGTTGATGACACCGGTGATAAAGCCGGGACTGAGGGCAATTTGTTGCACAGAGAAAACAAACCCGAAGATGGTGAGCAGGATAAACAACAGGAAGCTGAGTATAACTATTCCGAATATTTTCATTATTGACTGTGATTATAGGTAAGTCGAGAGGAAAAGTCAACATCGTAAGCGTGATATAATGGATTAAGTAATGAAAGACTACTACCAGATTCTCGGCGTTCCTGAAAACGCCAGCCAGGATGACATCAAAGCCGCCTTCCGCAAACTGGCTTTCCAGTACCATCCAGATGTAAATCCCGGTAAGGAAAAAGAAGCGGGGGAGCGTTTCAAAGAAATCAACGAAGCCTATGGTGTGCTCGGTGATGCCGGCAAGCGTCAGCAGTATGATTTTGCACGGCGGTCGGGTTTTGTGGGCGCGGGCGCTCAAGGATTCAACTATAACCAATCAGATATCTTCCGGGATATTTTCTCGAACCCCGCGTTCGTTGAAGAACTGAACCGGATGTTTCAGCAAGCAGGATTACGCTTCGGACGGGACTTTTTCAACCAGATGTTTTTCAGCGGGCAGGGTACTGTCTATTCCTTCTCCTTCGGAACAGGCGGATTCCGGCGTGCTACTTATAATTTCGGAAATTCACAAGCTGGTGATAGAGAACCGCTAAACCAGGTCGCGCCGGCGCATAAACCCGGACTGATGGACAGACTGCTTTTAAAAACTATCTCAGGGCTAACACGATTTTCACTTCGCACATTTTTTGGTATTGAACTCCCCAAGTCGTCTAAAGCCAGGTTGGATGAGTGGCATGTACTAGAACTAACGGCATCCGAGGCAAAAACCGGTGGGGAAAAGTCTGTAAAGGTCAAGCGTGGCTGGAGAAACAAGACGCTCATGGTCAAGGTGCCGGCAGGGGTAAAAACAGGCACGGCTATACGACTCAAAGAGATGGGAAACAAGGAAGGCAAAGAAATCGGCGACCTTTACCTTCGGGTTAAGGTCAGGGGTGAGCCTTTAATCAATGCGTAGCACGGCTTTTGCCAGGTCCCAGCAGTATTCGTAAAGGTGCATTCCCTTGCTCATCGCCAGCAGTTCGCCGTCAGCCACGCCAATTTCAGACGCCATATATTCTTTAAGCAGTTGGATGGCAGCTAGATTTGAAGGGAATCCTGCCCACAGATCCCACGAACGGAAATAGACGTAGAAGATGAGCCGTTTGTCACGGATGCGAGTATCTATGCCTCTCAAGCAAGGTGGGTCGGTAAGGTAGATTGACTGGGCATCGCCGACCGCCATATATGCCTGGTTGGTATTGAATCCACCCTCTTTGTACATCCGGATGACTTCTGCGATTTGTTTTTCCAGATATTGCCCGTACGTGTACTGCTCGCTTTCTGCCTTATGCGCCGTCATCAGGTATGGCAGGTAATTATCGATGTATTCATTAGTGGTGGGAGCCGGCACGCCCTGAGGTACATCGGGGATGAGGGGACGAGTGCCCGGATATTTTATTTGAACTACAGCGAGGTCAAGCTCTTTACGACGCTGACCGGCATAGCTGCCGCGGTCGATTTTGTACTCGTAGCCTGTCTTCAAGGTTTTCTGCAGGCAGAGAAACCAGGCTTCGGAAAGGTCTCTGGCTTCAATTACGGAAATCTGCACGATGTGCTCCTTTAAGATTGTTTGCGGAACAATGAAAGAAACCGGTCTTCGTACTCTTCAAATAAGCCCCAGCGGTCAAGCTCTTCCTTGAGTTCACGAGGGTCGCGTTCGCCTCTGGTCACCTGCCGGAAAAGGTCATCGATTCGGTATCTGACTTCACCGGGGATGCCTTTTTTGTCCACGTCGAGCAGTCCCCGTGCTCTCATCTGGCTGACGTTATCGCTGAGGGAGCGGCTGGTCATCTCGAGCGCAAATTTGATAAGCGCCACATCCCACAGTTCATCGATGCCTTTAATCAGGGCGGTCAGCGGGTCGCCGCGTTGGTTGATGTCTGCCTTGAGTTTTTCTACCACCGAGGGCAGGTTATTGGAGACGATATTCAATTCCTTCGGCTCGTTCCGGTAGGAGTAGAAAAGACCGGGAGCATTGCTTCCATGTGTCTTCATCAGGTAGTCGAAGTAGCGGCGGGCGTTGGCGCTAAACCCTTCTAGTGATGAGAGATAGTAGGGTGTGACGATACGCGGTCTTTCCGCAATTACCTTGCCCTCTCGGATAACCGTCTCTGATGTCTCCCGGGTCAGTTCGGTATAAACCGGTTCGGTAACGAGGAAGTAGTGGATATTCGTCACCCCGAAGGTATACAGGTTTTGCCTTGGCGCCAGGATGACTTCCGTACGCGCCACCGCTTCCATGATTCGCTCGTCGTTTATTTCCACTTTCCCGTTTCCCCGTACATGTCCTATCAGGCGATCTCGATGAGTTCCTTGCGGTTTTCATTGAGGTGACCGAGATACTGCTGTTCGAGCTGTGCCAAAACGCGGCGCCATTCTTCCTGGAACTGGGGGTGTTGTTCGATATTAAGGTTTGGGTCTATTCTAGCATTCGTGCCGTACTGCTGTTGCATCGCCTGCTGGAGCTTGGCGACAAACTGGATTTTGACCTGCTCGTATGCCTGCTTCCTCTGTTGTCCACCCTGCTCGTTATAGTGGTTGAAGACATAGCGGATTTTGCTATAGATGTTCTCCACACCCGACTTGTCTTTTTTCACCAGCTTCAGACCGTCCATTGCCTTGCGGTTGGTTTTCTTAACATTGTCATTCCGCGGCAGGTCGATACTCCGGGCGAGTACCTCGACGGCGCCTTGTGTCACATACTTGCGCTCATTGTCCTTGTACTTATTCAGTTCGGAAAGAATATTGACATCTTCCTTGAGAAATTTCGCGCCTAATTGTTCGCCCACCGGAAAAAATTTCCACTTGACGCGCTCTTCTGCGGTGGCATCTTCGATTTTGGAAATCTTCTCCATAGCAATTTCAAAAGCGCTCTTGATGTCTCCCATAACACTCCTCCGGGTGAAATACAACGAATGTACTGTACTTGAATTATACAGGATATATGAAGGGGCATAAAGGGTTTTAAGTGATTTATCAGAATGCTAATTATTGTATAGAGCAGTTGAGTTTATTCTCCCGAATGCTATAATCTATCTGTGACAGCGGACTTCGAGATTCTGAATCATACGGCTGATATCGGCATCATTGCGCGTGGGCAAGATGTGCGTGAAACATTTATCAATGCAGCGAGAGGACTTTTCAGTCTCGTTATCGACCCGGAAGAGGTGAGCGTAAAAAAGCATCGGGAGATTTCAATCACCGCTCCTGACAGGGAAGCCTTGCTGGTCAACTGGCTGAATGAATTGATTTACCTGCTGGATGCTGAGGAAGTGTTGTTCAAGGATTTCAAAATCATAGAGATAACAGGTACCAGGCTTAAAGTAAAAGCCGGTGGTGAAAGAATTAATACTAAAAAACATCATCTTCGGCGTGAAGTAAAGGCGGCAACCTACCACCAACTGAAAATAGAGCAAACGGCAGAAGGATGGCGGGCGCAGGTTATCTTCGATATTTAGGAGAATTAGGTATGGCGACACCGTGGCAGGGCGTACTGAATAGAATAGACGATTATCGCTGGGAAATCCCCACCAGCTATAAAAACGGCATGAGGGTTCCCGGGCTGGTCTATGCCAGCGAAGCGATGCTCAGCCACATCTGGGAAGAGAATGTTTTTGACCAGGTGGCGAATGTGGCTTTCCTGCCGGGAATTGTCGGGAAGTCGCTGGCGATGCCGGACATTCACTGGGGATATGGTTTCGCTATCGGGGGTGTGGCAGCGACGCGTGTTGAAGACGGCGTTATTTCGCCGGGTGGGGTAGGCTTCGATATCAATTGCGGCGTCCGTCTGCTCCGCACGAATTTAATGGAAGCGGAAGTTCGACCTAAAATCGAGCGTCTTGCCGATGAAATATACCATAACGTGCCATCGGGCGTGGGTTCAAAAGGCAAACTGCGGGTCAATGAAAAAGAACTGAATGATGTCATGGCGAAGGGCAGTCGCTGGGCGGTGGAGCATGGCTATGGAGAACCCGCCGATGTCGTGACGACTGAGGAATCCGGCTGCATCAAATCCGCCGACCCCGATACAGTCAGCAAACGGGCACGGGAGCGCGGCACACCGCAGTTGGGTACCCTCGGTTCCGGCAATCATTTCCTCGAAATACAGAAGGTGGACGAAATCTACGACCGTGAAGCCGCGACGGCGATGGGAATTCACGAGAGGGGACAGGTGCTGGTACTGGTGCACAGCGGCTCGCGTGGGCTGGGTCATCAGGTCTGCACCGATTACGTTGCCTCACTGGGACAGGCTGTGAGAAAATATGGAATTAACTTGCCCGACCGTCAACTTGCCTGCGCGCCAGTAAAATCGCCGGAAGGTCAAGCTTATCTGGGAGCGATGGCGTGCGCGGCAAACTACGCCTGGACAAACCGCCAATGCATTGCATACTGGGTGCGGGAAGCAATGATGAAGGTGTTGCAGAAGGGACCACGTGACCTGGGACTGGAGCAAATCTGGGACGTAGCGCATAACATTGCTAAAATAGAAGAGCATACAGTTGACGGCAAGAGAATGACGGTCTGCGTTCACCGTAAAGGCGCTACCAGGGCATTCCCGGCGAATCATCCGGCTCTTCCTGAGATTTATAGTAAAATCGGGCAACCGGTGCTGATACCCGGCGATATGGGACGCTATTCATTCATTGCAGTGGGCACAGATATCGCCATGAAAGAAACTTTTGGTAGTACCTGTCATGGTGCAGGGCGTGTGATGAGCCGGACCGCTGCTAAGAAAGGCGTGAAAGGCTGGGATGTAGTTCAAGCGCTGGCTAAAAAAGGCATCACGGTACGGGCGGCGAGTATGAGCGAACTACCGGAAGAAGCTTCGGAAGCTTATAAGGATGTGAGTGAGGTCATTGAGGTTGCCCATAAAGCGGGAATTTCACGGAAGGTCGTGAAAACATCACCGATTGGTGTGATTAAAGGATAGAAGAATGAAAAAAGATGCCGTCAAGGATGTCTGGAACGCAAATGCTGAATTCTGGGACAGTCGGATGGGTGAAGGTAATAGGTTCCATAAAACACTTATCGAACCTGTTCAATTAAAAATGCTCGATATCAAACCGGGAATGAAAATATTGGATGTCGCTTGTGGCAATGGACAATTCGCGCGGAAGATGGCAGAGATGGGAGCGAAGGTAACCGCCATCGATTTTTCCGAGAAATTAATTGAAATTGCCAGGGCAAAAAGCGGTAAGAATATTAATTATCAGGTGATAGATGTTACGAAAACCGCTGATTTACGGAAGCTATCAGGTACTAAGCACGATGCAATCGTATGCACTATGGCGTTCATGGACATGAAAGATATTAAGACATTAATAAAATTCCCCCCAAAACTACTCAAGAAATATGGGAGTTTTGTTTTTTCTTTATGCCATCCTTGTTTCAATTCGGGAGAGTTTCTTCTTGTTCATGAGCGGGATGATGCTAATGGTGAGGTGACCAGCAATTATTTCGTGAAAGTTAAAAACTACTTGGTGGAGAGAAGCTATCAGGGCGTAGCTATAGTGGGGCAACCGAAACTGCAACACTATTTTCACCGTCCGGTTTCCACCATTTTAAGTTATTTCTTTCAAAACGGCTTCGTATTGGATTCATATCAAGAACCCTCTTATAAAGAAGTTCAGGGCGCAGTAAGTATTTTCCAAAAAGTTTATCAAAATATACCACCGGCACTGGTTTGCAGGCTGAAACTACTGGCATAAAGGATAATAGGACGATTATACTATAATTTGAAGCGATTGTATTTGAACTGCGAACTTAAGGAGCAAATGGACATGTACAACGACATACTCCAAACCATCGGCAATACGCCTCTTGTTAAGATAAATAAGCTCAATCCCAATAAGAAGACCAATATCTATGCAAAGGTTGAAGGCTTTAATCCCAGCGGAAGCATTAAGGACAGAATTGCCTTAAGTATGATTCAACAAGCTGAAATTGAGGGCAAATTAACAAAGGGGAAAACGATTATCGAGCCGACATCCGGAAACACCGGAGTAGCCCTGGCAATGATTGGCGTACTAAAAGGATACGAAGTTGAAATTGTGATGAGTGATGCCGTATCGGTTGAGAGAAGGAAAATGATTAGAGCATTTGGCGGTAAAGTAACGCTCACAGCAGGTAAACTGGGCACAGATGGCGCCATCAGGAAGGCACGGGAACTGGTCAAAGAAAATCCGAAGAAATATTTTATGCCAGACCAGTTTTCCAACGAATTCAATAAAATCACTCATTACCAGACAACTGGAGAAGAAATCTGGAAACAGACAAAAGGTAAAGTAGACTATTTCGTTTCATCCCTGGGCACATCCGGCACAATTATGGGCGTTGGCAAAGTTTTGAAAGAACATAATCCTCAAATCAAGATAGTCTGCGCACACCCTGTTAAAGGGCATTACATCCAGGGACTGAAGAATATGGAAGAAGCAATCGTACCATCGATATACGACCCTTCGCAGATTGATATCACCATTATGGTCGAGACAGAAGTAGCCTATGAAATGACCAGACAAATTGTATCCAAAGAAGGAATTTTCGTTGGCATGAGCAGTGGTGCTGCCATGTATGCCGCCGTTCAAACTGCTAAGAAAATAGATTCTGGAACAATCGTAGTAATATTCCCGGATAGGGGAGAGAAATATTTAAGTACGGAGTTGTTCCAGGAATGAAGGCGTTGTGCTTATGTACCCAGATGTATTTTATAAGACAATTAAACCATAGACTGAACTTGACAATGTTGCATTTGGGTTTATAATAGAGTCCTGAATATTAAGGAGGTGAATGTGAAAAGGTACATAAAACGCGGTTTCCGAACTGCAGTAGTAACTATGTTATTAATCCTAACAGTAATGCTGATATTCCCATTAGGTGTAGAAGCTATCCAGAATGGCCAACCAGATGGTAATAACCATCCTTATGTGTGTCTCGTTGTGTTTTACAATGAATCTGATGTCCCGATGTGGCGAACAACGGGCGTATTGATTTCTCCTACAGTCGTGCTTACTGCGGGGCATGGCACAGATGGTGCTTATGGCGCAAGAGTTTGGTTTTGGGACGTCATTCCCCCAAGTTCTTCAACAGGATATCCTTATGGAGGTCCTGGCTCCTATCATGGTACACCTCATACAAATCCCGATTATCGGAGTGTCAATCCTAAAGGTAATGGTTTGCCTGGTTTCGACTACCATGATGTGGGAGTTGTGGTTCTTGACAGTCCAGCTCCAGTAACCCAGTATGCTCAATTACCATCAGTCGATTTTGTTGATACGCTGCCGATGATGAATAGTGTTGACCTCGTTGGTTATGGCGTCAACTATCAAGAAAGAGGCGGCGGTGTCTCTCCCCGTGATGCCTGGAGATGGTCTCGCATGCGCTATTATGCCCCGTCTAATCTAATACAGAGTGAAGGTATTCTTGATAGTGAGTTCCTTAAGCTTACAGCAAACCCGGGACAAGGTAAGGGTGGGACAACATTTGGTGATTCGGGTGGTCCTATCTTGAATGGAGGCACCAATGTAATCCTGGGATTGAACTCATTTGTCACAAATGCAAACTGCGATGGGGTAACTTATGCTCAACGTATCGATATTCCCGACATCCTCGCATGGATAGCTACTTTCTTGCCATAGTCAGACACGACAAGGTTTTTAACAAAGAGGGCGGCTTTAAAGCCGCCCTCTCTAGTTTGTTGAATTAATTCTTATTTTGTTTATGAATTCTACTGGTAATGCTCCATGCCCAAAACTCATCTTTCTTTTCTTGCTAAAAAGCTCCACTCCTGTTTATAATAAGCAAACATTTATAAGCGGAGAAAGAAATAATGAGACACTCGACAATCATCGGCACGGGTTTTTATGTCCCACCTCATGTAGTTACCAATGATGACCTTTCCAAACTGATGGACACTTCAGATGCCTGGATTCAAGAGCGCACGGGTATTAAAGAACGTCGGATGGCTGATGATGGCATCGGAGTAGCGGACCTTGGTAAAATTGCCGCCGAGCGTGCTCTCGCGGACGCAGGCTTGACCACCGGTGATATCGACCTCATTATTTTCGCGACACTGATTCCCGATTTCTTCTGTCCGGGTTCCGCCTGTATCCTCCAGAAGAAGATGACGGGTTTCGGCACAATTCCCGCCCTCGATATCCGACAGCAATGTACCGGTTTTGTCTATGCAGTGGCAATCGCCGATAGTTTTATCCGCGTGGGCGCTTTTAACAAGGTTCTGGTTATCGGGGCGGAGGTACACTCCGTCGGACTTGACTACTCGACGCGGGGACGTGATGTGGCAGTGCTTTTTGGTGACGGCGCCGGAGCGGTTATCATGGCTCCCACGGAAAATGAGCAAGAGGGGGTTCTCGGTTTCGTTCTTCATGCCGAGGGAGAAAACTATGATAAGCTTTGGATACCCGCGCCTTACGGTAACATCCGGGGTCGGGTTACCCATGAAATGATTGAGCGTGGCGGCCTCTACCCTAAGATGGATGGTCGCGCGGTTTTCAGACACGCCGTACCCCGCTTCTGCGAATGCATTAATGAAGTGCTAGGAAAGACCGGGCATAAAATCGAGGAAGTGGACCTGTTCATTCCCCACCAGGCAAACGACCGCATTACCTATGCCGTCGCGGAAAGAATGAAACTACCCAATGAGAAGGTCGTTTCGAATATCGCACGCTATGCTAACACCACTGCCGCCACGATTCCCATTTGCATACACGAGAGCCGACAGGACGGACGATTGAAGAAAGGCTCGCTCCTGCTCTGTGCCGCTTTCGGTTCAGGGTTCACCTGGGCATCGGTGCTCATGCGCTGGATGGTCTAACGGGACTTTTTATTTGCCCGGTGCTTTAAAAGCCAGTATTCCACGCCATCTGCTAATGCCAGCCAGCTTGCCTCGATAATATTCGCGGAACTACCTACCGTTCGCCACTCTTCTGTGCCGTCGCTGGATTCAATCAAGACGCGCACCAGTGATTCCGTACCGGTGCTCTCCTCCAGAATGCGTACCTTGTAATCGATGAGTTTGACGCATTCCAGTGCCGGGTAAAACTGAAGAAGGGCTTTGCGGAGCGCCTGGTCGAGGGCATTAACAGGACCATTGCCTTCGGCAGCAGTGTGCATTACCTGACCTTTAACCTTCACCTTGAGCATCGCCTCGGCGAGCATCTCAGAGTCGTTGTTGGTGGTAGCCTGACGCCGCCGTTTCTCTACGACGACCATAAAGTCTACAAGCTCAAAAGGTGGTTTGTAACTAGGCTTAGCGCGGTGCACGAGCAGGTCAAAGGAAGCCTCGGCGTTTTCATACTGGAACCCGAGACTCTCCAGGTGCTTGATTTGTGCTACGAGCTTCCGGGCTTCCTGACCACGTGCCGGCAATTTCAGTCCGCGTTCTTTAGCTTTGTAGATAATGTTGCTTTTTCCGGAAAGGTCGGAGACAACGGCGCGGGTTTTATTACCCACTTTTGCCGGGTCGATGTGCTGGTAAGCGTCTTTCCATTTGCTGATACCGGAAACATGATAGCCAGCTTTGTGGGCGAAGGCGCTCGCCCCGATGAAAGGCAGGGAGGTATCGGGTGAAAGATTCGCCGCTTCGCTGACAAAATGTGATACCTCGGCAAGTTTGACCATTTGCTTATCTGAAATACAATCGATACCCATCTTGAGTTTGAGATTGGGGATAATAGAGCAAAGGTTGGCATTGCCACAGCGTTCGCCATAGCCGTTGATGGTGCCCTGCACCTGTGTTACGCCAGCTTTTACTGCGATAAGAGTGTTAGCGATAGCGAGGTCACCATCATTATGAACATGAATACCCAGTGGAACGCGGGTCGCTTTCTTCGCAAGTTTGACTGCCTGCGTAACTTCATCTGGTAGAGCGCCGCCATTAGTATCGCAAAGCACGAGGCAATCCGCACCGGCTTCGGCGGCGGCTTTCAGGCACCGGAGACTGTATTCAACATTGCTCTTCATGCCGTCGAAGAAGTGTTCAGCGTCGAAAAATACCTTCATGCCCTTACTTCTAAGATAGCGGATGGAAGCAGTAATCATCGCCAGGTTCTCCTCCAGCGTGGTTTCTAGCACCTGCTTGACCTGCTTGTCCGATGATTTGCACACGAGGGTAGCGATTTTAGCGCCGGAATCGAGGATGGCTTTTAGATTGGCATCATCTTCCACGCGTACATTCTTATGGGGTGTACTTCCGAAGACCGTGATTTGTGCATTCCTGAGCTTCAGTGAACGGGCACGCTGGAAGAAGTCGAAATCACGGGGGTTTGAACCAGGCCAGCCGCCTTCAATGAAATGAATGCCTAACTCATCCAGCTTGCGGGCAATCTCCAGCCGGTCTGCCACCGAAAAGGAAATACCTTCCTTCTGAGCACCGTCTCTTAATGTTGTATCGTAGAGATATATTTTAGGCATAGTTCTTTCCCCCATATCCCCTTTGTCTTTGCGAGCCATCGATTAAATCGAGGCGTGGCAATCTAAAACCTGTCGTTTTAGTCATTGCATTAGTAATACAAATACTTTGCCGCCATAATTCTTTCCTGAACCCCTTATCTTTATTTTCACCATCCATTTAAGATTGCTTCGTCGCTATGGCTCCTCGCAAAGACAATCGTGTTGGTTTTACACTTTCCCTGCAATCAAATCTCCCATTTCTTTCGTGCCGACCTTTTTCATACCTTCCGACATAATATCATAGGTGCGGTAGCCATCCTTTAATACGGCCATGACTGCATCCTCAATTGCCTTTGCCTCTTTAGATAGGGCAAGAGAATGGCGCAGTAGCATCGCGGCGCTGAGAATGGTAGCGATGGGGTTCGCCAGGTTCTGATTGGCGCGCCGTGGAGCGCTCCCGTGAATCGGCTCGTACATACCGCGAATTCTCGTGCCTTCTTTGGGCGTGCCCGCAAGGCTGGCAGAAGGCAGCATACCCATTGAGCCGGCGAGCATTGAAGCCTCGTCGGTGAGAATGTCGCCGAATGTGTTTTCCGTAACGATGACGTCAATGGATTTGGGATTCTGGATGAGGCGCATCGCACAGGAATCGACCAACTGATGCTCCAGTTCTATGTCCGGGTAGTCCTTTGCCACTTCCACAACAACCTCGCGCCAGAGCCGAGATGTCTGCAGTACGTTCTGCTTATCAACCGACATTAGCTTCTTACGGCGGGTGCGTGCCAGCTCAAAACCGACTTTCGCGATGCGCACGATTTCCTGCTCGCTGTATGCCATCGTGTCCACGCCGCGGCGACCGCGACTGGTTGTATAGCGCCGCTTGGGCTTGCCGAAGTAAAGACCGCCGGTCAGTTCCCGCACCACCATGAGGTCGACACCGCGGATGACTTCCGGTTTGAGATTAGTCTGGTCGGCGAGCATGGGCAGGACTTTGACAGGGCGCAGGTTGGCATAAAGCTTCATTCCTTTACGCAGAGCCAGCAAGCCATCCTCCGGCCTCACCTGGGCAGTTGGGACATCGAATTTAGGGTCGCCCACCGCACCGAGCAGAACGGCGTCGGCTTTATTACACCGTTTCAGAACATCTTTTGTTAAAGCCTCACCGGTCTTGTCAATTGACACACCACCCATCAGCTGATGGTCCATATCGAATATGTGCCCATATTTGTTACTAATGGCTTTTAATACCTTGACGGCTTCATTGATGACTTCCGGCCCGATGCCGTCGCCAGCGAGAACCACGATTTTGAACTGTGCCACTTGCTTATCTCCTATCGTTTCTTGTCATTCCCGATTAAGTCGGGAATCCACTCCACATCCCTACCCCATCTGGATTCCGTATCATCCCGTATCAAGTACGGGACAAGCATACGGAATGACAAGGAGGGTGCTTAGGGTGACAATTAATGGCTCATCGCTAACCTCTTCCTTGTGTATTCAATCAGTCCGCCGGCTTTCACCAGTGCGCTCATAAACTCGGGGTAGGGTTTGGACTGGAACTGTTTACCGGTGGACATATTTTTTATTGTACCTTTTTCGAGGTCGACTTCTATAGTATCCCCTTTATTAATACTGTCTGGGGCGTCATCACTTTCGAGCAGAGGTAGACCGATGTCTATGGAGTTGCGGAAAAAAATGCGTGCAAAACTCTTGGCGATGACACAGGTGATTCCCGATGCTTTTATGGCTAACGGCGCATGTTCCCGTGAAGACCCACACCCGAAATTAGTCGTAGCCACAATTATATCACCCTTCTTCACTCTTTTAACGAAGTCTATATCGATGTCTTCCATGCAGTGTTCTGCCAGCAGTGCTGGCTCCGAGATATTCAGGTAGCGGGCGGGGATGATGGCATCCGTATCTACATTTGCGCCGTATTTATGTGCTTTGCCTTTGAACATATATGATACGCTCCTTAGTTAGCTTCGCTTTCTAGTTTATACTGCACTGCTTATTTTGGCAGACTCATTCGAAATATTTACTAATCCTCGTGTGGCCTGTTATTCGATACTTTCCACTCAACGTATCCTCATCTGTTTTATAGGGTATTCGATTGGTTATACCCAACTTTCTAAGCTCTGCTCGAATTCTTCTCACATCCTCCTCGTCGGCGTGGTCATAAGTGTATACACAGATAACCTTCGTGCTTGCATCGGTAGCGTGCGGATTTGACTTTGCTGTTGCTACTTTTGCGTCACTACCCAGCATTCCTTCCTCCACAGTCTTTTTGATTTTAGACCAAACCATGTCAACGTCTTCTTTATCGACGAATACAAGCCACTTACCGCTACGAACTGTCGGTTTAGGATACTTTCCAGATTTTCGATGTGCATGAAGCCAATAACGGTTAGTTACTTCAGAAGGATTTGCCTTATCGATATGCAAATCTGCATCCCACTCTATCCCTTCCACATTACTTATGGGTTTAATATTGGTTTTTCTTTTCATTTATATATCCTAATTGGTTGCAATAGGTTCGAACAGATTTTGGTACTCACCCAAATCTATCTGCCATTTATGACTTGACCGCTCTCGCCATTGCTCAAATGATTCCCTGCGATGTTTGTTGAAGACACTTATACTACAATTGTTGACATTCATAAAATACTGGATTACTTGGTCTAAATCTAATTTACCTTCATTTGCTAGGATTTGGGCTAATCCAAAATGTTTTACATGATGGCACATGTCACAAAGAGCGATAAATCCTTTCAGTTTTTGAATATTATTTTGGTCGTCGTATTCCCAAATTTCATGACAGTTCAATCTTCCGCTAGCATCACAAATGCCACACCTATTAATATATTTAGTGTAAACCTCGTGTCGTAAATTGTCCCAGTCCTTCTTTCGCATCTTTTTTCTCAGGTTTTCATACCAAGAAGTTTCTGGAACCAACTCAATCTTCAATTTCAATTCAGGCACTTTTTTAAGAGCCATCTGAACCTACACTTCCACCAGTTTTTTCTCATAGTCCTTGACGGTGGGAGGGTTTTTACCTTTGCCCGGCATAATGATATGTCCTTCGGCGCGGAGTCGCTTCGACTGGTCATCTAAACCGCCCGGGTATTTTTCGTTGATTTCCCCTTTAGACTTCAGCGTCCGCCAGTAGGGGGTAATGTCGGTTCTGCCCTCGGCGATTGCTTCGGCGGCGGCACGCGCCGCTATCCCGGCAAAAATGCCGGTGGTGATGGGTCAGCCGATACTGGCTTTATGCCTCTTTGCCAGCACTTCCCGAATCTGGTTGATGGTGATGAGTTTGCCTTTCGGCACAAGTCGCATAATCTCGTTGACTTCACGTGGTGCGGGAATAACACAGGTGCCCGTGCCCCAGCGTTTACTCATTCTCTCATTGATTTCGATGACTCTGGGTAAATCCTTGTCATCATTCAGTTTCTCTGTCCAGGTTTTCTTCAGTTTTGCCATTTGAGTCACCTCCGCGCTATTTAATTGTCATTGCGAGGGAGTCCCGACAAAGTCGGGGCGAACCGTGGCAATCTCTGGGTGGGGACAGTCCTTCCTCCCTGAGATTACTTCGCCTTCGCTCATAATGACAATCTTATTAAATCTTCTCCGGGCTGGTTATCTTCCCCTTAATGGCGCTGGCGGCAGCGACGGCTGGTCCTGCAAGGTAGACCTCTGATTTGGGACTACCCATCCTGCCCACGAAGTTGCGGTTGGTGGTGGAGATGCATCGCTCTCCGCCTGCCAGTATGCCCATGTACCCGCCCAGACAGGGACCGCAGGTCGGCGTGCTCACCACCGCGCCCGCCTTAATAAATATTTCCAGTAAGCCTTCTTTCATAGCGTCCAGATATATCTGCTGGGTGCCCGGAATAACGATACAGCGCACCTTCGGGTGGACTTTTCTGCCCTTCAAGATTTCCGCGGCAGTGCGGAGGTCGCTGAGCCGCCCATTGGTGCAACTCCCAATTACCGCCTGGTCAATTATAATATTCCCCACCTTGCTGACCGGCTTAGCGTTGGAAGGGAGGTGGGGTAGAGATACCTGCGGCTCCATCTTCGATACATCCCATTCGTAGACCTGCGCGTATTCAGCGTTTTTATCAGGTTCATAGACCTTATGCGGTCGGGTGGCATGTTCCTTCACATAGTCGAACGTCTTTTTATCGACATGGAAGAGTCCTGCCTTACTGCCGGCTTCGATTGCCATGTTCGCCATCGTGAACCGTCCGTCCATAGGAAGCTGGTCGATTGCCTCGCCGGTAAATTCCATCGCCGCATAGAGCGCTCCGTCCACGCCAATCTGCCCGATAGTATACAAAATTAAATCTTTGCCGCCGACCCATTTCGGTAGTTTGCCGTGATAAACGAACTTGATGGTCTGAGGCACCTTCATCCAGATATCGCCGGTTGCCATGGCGGCGGCAATATCCGTCGAGCCCATACCCGTAGCAAACGCGCCGAGTGCGCCATAGGTGCAGGTGTGGGAATCAGCGCCGATGACGACATCGCCGGGTACCACCAGTCCTTTTTCTGGCAGGAGACAGTGCTCGATGCCCATCTGCCCGACATCGTAATAGATGATGCCATACTCGTAGGCAAAGTCGCGCATTATTTTCGTCTGTTCCGCAGAGGTGATGTCTTTGTTCGGGACAAAGTGGTCGGCGACCATGACGATCTTTTTCGGGTCGAAAACCTTTTTCACCCCGATACGCTTGAACTCGCGGATAGCGATGGGCGCGGTGATGTCATTGGAAAGAATGAGGTCAACCCGCACGTTGATAAATTCACCCGGCGTGACTTTTCTCTTTCCACAGTGCGCGGCGAGTATTTTCTCAGCGAAATTCATTTGAGTTCCTCGCTTTTTGAAAGTAGCCTATTTATTGTTCTTTGGGGGTGGAAGGTGTGGAATGGAAAGAATCCCCAGGGTGATGACAGTCGCAACCACTGCAATCAAATAGAGTCCTGCCCCGACCGCCAGGCCGATACCTGCCGATGCCCAGATAGCGGTAGCAGTGGTCAGTCCTTCAACCCCACCGTGACGGTGCAATATTGCGCCGGCGCCCAGGAAACCGATACCGGTAACGATACCAGCGGCAATTCTCGAGGGGTCACCGCCAATGAAGCCCAGTTCGGATATTATAGAAAACATGGCTGACCCCATGGAAATAAGAGCCAATGTCCTGACACCTGCCGGTTTTCCCTTCCATTCTCTCTGTAGACCAATTATCAGACCCAGTACGGCGGCAAGGAGGAGTCGAAGTATCATTTCCAGTTCTTGAGGCATTTACCTTCCCCTGATGTTACTTTTTCGCCTGTGTCTTGCGCGCGGCGACAACCCGGTTCAATGCGTTCACATAGGCTTTGGCGCTGGCAACAATAATGTCGGTGTCCGCGCCACGGCCGGTGTAAGTGATCCCGTTGCTCTCCACCCGGATGAGCACCTCACCGATGGCATCGATGCCTTCGGTCACGGACTTGACAGTGAATTCAGTAAGCTTGATGCCCGGAATTTTGATGATTTTGTCAATGGCTTTGCAGGTAGCATCTACCGGACCTGTGCCGATGGCCGCGTCCGACTTTACCTTATCATCCGGCGCTATCAGGGTTATTGCGGCGGTGGGAATGCCACGGTCGCCGCAGGTCACCTGAATTCTGTCCAGCCGGTAGGTCTCGGCGGTGAGACGTTTATCTTCTGCCACCAGCGACTCGATATCTCTATCGGTAACATCCTTTTTCTTGTCAGCCAGTTCCTTAAAGGCGGCGAAGGCGCGGCTGAGACCCTCGTCACTCAAGCTGTAACCCAGCTCTGCCAGACGCTCTACAAATGCATGCCGCCCGCTGGTCTTACCCAGAACCAAACTGCTGGCGGGTACGCCGACTGTCTTCGGGTCCATTATTTCAAATGTTTTCGACTGCTTAATCATGCCATCTATATGCAAACCCGAAGAATGGCGGAAGGCGTTGGCGCCGACAATCGCCTTGTTCGGCTGGACAGGAAAACCGGTTAGCTCGCTGACCAGACGACTGGTTTTATAAATCTGGGTGGTGTCGATGCCGGTGGTCAGGTGGAAAAAGTCCTGGCGGGTCTTAATCGCCATGATAATTTCTTCCAGAGAGGCATTTCCCGCTCTTTCTCCAATGCCGTTGATGGTTCCTTCGACCTGTCTCGCTCCGCGTTTTAACGCTTCCAGACTATTAGCGACTGCCAGACCCAGGTCGTTGTGGCAATGAACGCTAACAATAGCTCGGTCGATATTGGGCACATTCTTGAACACGCCCTTAATCAGAGCGCCGAACTGGTTGGGCATGGCATAGCCAACGGTATCAGGAATATTGACGGTAGTGGCGCCGGCGTCAATCACCGCTTTTAAGAGGCGATAGATAAATTCAGGCTCGGTACGGCTGGCATCCATTGCTGAAAACTCGACATCACTACAGTATTTTCTTGCCCGGGCGACAGAATCGCAGGACATTTTCACAATTTCATCGCGGTTCTTTCTGAGTTGATAGAAAAGATGAATGTCAGAAGATGAGAGGACGACATGAATACGCGGGTTTTCAGCTCCTTTAACCGCTTTCCAGCTCTGGTCGATAGCCTCCAGTACTGCATGAGTCAGAACGCAAATGACTGAACTGCGGATTTCTTTCGCAATCAGAGTGACCGCTTCAAAATCACCGGGTGAGGTTACAGGAAACCCAGCCTCGATGACATCCACGCCGAGCTTTTGCAGTTGCCGGGCGATTTCCAGTTTCTCCTGCACATTGAGGCTCCCACCTGCCGCCTGTTCCCCGTCTCGCAATGTGGTGTCAAAAATGATAACTCTATCCTTATCCATCTCCTCTATATCCTAACTAAACGGATTTTTCCGTTTTTCCTAATTATTTGCTGGCTTTCGGTTTCCGTCCCGCTTTTTTCGGTGCCTGCGCTTGGAGCCAAGACATCATCTGGCGGAGTTCTGCGCCCACCTCTTCAATCGGGTGCTCTGCTTCCATCCGCATCAGCGCGTTGAAGACCGGCCGTCCCGCCTGGTTTTCCAAAATCCATTCCTTGGCGAAAGTACCATCCTGAATTTCGGAGAGGATGACTTCCATTTCTTCGCGAACCATATCATCGATAATGCGTGGTCCACGGGTGATATCGCCGTAGCGCGCGGTCTCACTGACACTGCGGCGCATGTGGGCGATGCCACCCTGATAAATAAGGTCGACGATTAGTTTAAGCTCATGAAGGACTTCAAAATAGGCAATCTCCGGCTGGTAACCAGCTTCTATCAGCGTCTCCCATCCTGTTTTGATAAGGGATGTCACACCACCGCAGAGCACTGCCTGCTCCCCGAAGAGGTCGGTCTCGGTTTCCTCGGCGAAGGTCGTCTCGATAATACCGGCGCGGCTGACGCCAAGAGCTTTTGCATAGGCAAGGGCATTCGGTTTCGCCTTGCCGCTGGCGTCCTGATGCACGGCGATGAGGGCTGGAGTTCCTCTGCCCTCGGTATAGAGTTGCCGTACCATCGCACCCGGTGCCTTCGGTGCAATCATACTGACATCAATATCCGCCGGCGGCACAATCTGCCCGTAATGAATATTAAAGCCATGTGCGAACATCAAGGTTTTGCCCTTTTTCATACTGGGTGCAATTGCCTGCTGATAGACGGCTTTCTGCACGGGGTCAGGGATAAGCACCATAATAATATCGGCGGCTTTTGCCACTTCCGCCGCCTCCATCACTTTGAAGCCGGCTGCTTGGGCACTTTTCCACGCTGGTGAGCCTTTGAGCTCGGCGACGATGACATTACATCTGCTGTCTCGCAAGTTCTGGGAATGGGCATGCCCTTGATTACCGCCGCCACCCAGGATTCCGATTACCTTGCCATCGAGCAGTTTCAGATTGCAATCTTTGTCGTAATAAACCTTCGCCACGTTTTCCTCCTCAAATATATTTTATTGTGGTCGTATCAAAACCATAGGATTGGTTATGCCATAGAGAACACTCTGAGCGACACTCCCGTAAACCAGTCGGCTCAACCTGGTACGCCCGTGCGTTGCCATGATAACCACGGTAAAAGGATTCTTGGCGGCATAACTGACAATCTCTTCAGCTGGTTTTCCTGTCAGAATTATTGACCTAACATTGATGCCGTCGTCACGGAATTGTTTTTCCACACTCGTCAGGTATTCCTGTGCCGCCTTTTTGCTCCGCGCTATTTCTTGTTCCACGAACTGTCCCCAGTTCAGTGGCATGCCGGTCATTTCGGGAGAATAGTAAGTGGGGGTGATAGGTGGCTCCACAACCTCCATCAGGACAACGTCCATTGGTGCCCCTGTCTGTTTTGCCAAGGTTTTTGCGTGCGGGATGACAATTGCCGACACATCAGAACCACTGAGCGCAACGAGTAAGGTGCGGCTGGGCCACTGGTCATACGGTACTTTTTCTGCATCGGCGTGTACCAACCAGACCGGCACTCTGGCGGCGCGCAGGATTTTATCTGCCACGCTACCAATACTCCAGCGCTGGGCACCGGAGCGGCCATGACTCGCCATCATAATCAGGTCGACGGCATTCTCTTCAGCAAAGCGGAGGATTTCATCAGCGTGATAACCCATAGCAAGCTCACCACGCACTTCTACCGGTTTGGCGTTTTTTGAGCCGAGGCTTTGCTGTATCTGCTGTGCTTGCATTCCGATTTTTTTAGCGGCGCCTTCAATATAAGCTTTATACATCGGTGCATAATCGCGCATAACTTGCGAATAGACGTGGAGCAATATCACATCGATATCAAGCCTACCAGCCAGTTCTTTGGCGTAAGGGAAGACGATTTCTGCCAACTGGGAGCCATCCAGAACAACAAGCATTTTCTTATACATCGTAGCCTCCTTTCTATCCCGATACTCAATTACAGCGCGATGGTGTGGCTAAATCCATCACCGGATGTCTATTCCTCCGTGCTAACAGGCTTACGTCCCGGCTCGCTGGTAGTTGTGCTACCACGTGTCATGGCAATCCGACCGGTGCGTACCACCTCTTTAATCTCAAAAGTATGTAAAAGGTTCAGGAGCGAATCCAGTTTTTCCTCATCACCCGTGACCTCAATGATAAGCGATTCCATAGATACATCGACGATATTGGCGCGGAAGATATCCACAATCTGCATGATTTCACTACGGGTGGCAGAGGTTGCTTTGACTTTAATTAACGCCATCTCGCGCACAACAATACTTTCGCTCGTAATGTCCTGAACTTTCACGGTTTCAATAAGCTTATCAAGCTGTTTACGGACCTGCTCTACAGAAGCGCCCGACCCATCCACCACAATTGTCATGCGGGAGATGTCAGGCTTTTCGCTGTGTCCAACAGTGATGCTTTCAATGTTAAATCCGCGTCGTCTGAAGAGATTTGCCACCCGGTTCAGGACTCCGGGTTTATCTTCGACCAGAGCAACCAGTGTATGTTTCATCGGGGCCATACTACTTCCTCCTTCTTGGGAGCTTCCAGAAGTTCAACCAGTGAGGCTCCCGGCGGCACCATCGGATACACATTTTCTTCCGGCTCAACACCGAAATCGACCAGGAAGGGACCATCATGTGCCATCGCCTTTTGGATGGACGGAACCACCTCGTCCTTGTGTCTGACTTTAATTCCGGGAATTCCATAAGCTTCTGCCAGCTTGACGAAATCCGGTCCCCAAAGTGGTGTAGCGACATAGCGTTTGTCATGAAAAAGCTCCTGCCACTGGCGCACCATCCCGAGGAACCCATTGTTCATAATAGCGATTTTCACTGCCAGCCGTTCTTGCTGAATGGTGGCAAGCTCATGCAGTGTCATCTGAAAACTGCCGTCGCCGTCAATACACCAGACAGTCGCGTCCGGACGACCCATTTTCACGCCGACCGATGCCGGCAAGCCAAATCCCATTGTGCCCAGACCGCCTGAAGAGATAAAGGTGTTGGGCTTATTGTAGATATAGTGCTGTGCCGCCCACATCTGGTTCTGTCCCACCCCGGTAACAATCGTGGCATCACCACCAGTTGCTTCATAGATACTCCTGACTACATACTGGGGCAGGATAGAGGAGGCATCGCGGATATCCGTCGAGGGATGCTCGCGGCGCCATATATCCAGTTGTTTCAGCCAGTCTCCATGCTGAGTTGGGGTGATGAGTTTCAGGAGTGGAGTCAGCACTGCCTTGACATCACCGACGATAGGCACGTCAACGCGAACGTTTTTCCCGATTTCCGCAGGGTCGATATCGATATGAATAATTTTCGCCTGGGGTGCAAAGGAGGCTACCTCAGCCGTGGCGCGGTCATCGAACCGCATGCCGATTGCAATAAGGACATCGGCGCCATTAATCGCCATATTGGCATAGGCCATACCGTGCATTCCCAGCCAGCGGTAGCTCAGGGCATGCGATTCCGGGAAACTGCCGATACCCAGCAGAGTGGTTACCACGGGTGTCTGAGCCGTTTCCGCCAGTGTTTTCAGTTCCTCGCTGGCGCCGGAGATAATGACGCCCCTGCCTGCCAGGATAACCGGTTTCTGTGCCTGATTGATGAGATTGGCGGCTTTCCGAATCTGAGACATATTCCCTTCTCGCCTTGGTTTGTAACTACGCAGGTCTACCTTCCCGGGGGCATGGTATTCCACCTGCTCCTGGAAGACATCTTTCGGGACATCGATGAGCACGGGACCGGGACGTCCGGTGCGGGCAATATAGAAAGCTTCCTTGACTACTTTGCCCAGCTGAGAAGTATCACGGACAAGATAGTTATGCTTGGTAATGGGTAAAGTGATACCCGTAATATCAACCTCCTGGAAAGCATCCTTGCCGATAAAACGACGAGCAACCTGTCCGGTGATGGCTACCACCGGCGATGAATCGAGGTGGGCATTGGCGATGCCCGTAACCAGATTGGTAGCACCGGGTCCCGAAGTGGCAAAGCAGACGCCGACCCTGCCCGTGGCGCGTGCGTACCCTTCGGCGGCATGAGCGGCGCATTGTTCGTGACGCACCAGAACATGATGCAGTTGGGGGAACTGAGGCAGGGTATCATAGAGAGGCAGAATAGCGCCCCCCAGAATACCGAAAATAACCTCCACCCCTTCTTTCACCAGACAATCGCAGACAATTTGACCACCCGTCATCTTCATGTTCGTGACACCTTCCTTAAATAAGAAGTTAATAAGTTAAAAGTCAAACCTCAAAATCATAACTAAAAAGTAAAATCCTTTCATGCCCTATTTTTCAAATATAGCCCCGGTGCTGGCGGAACTGACCTTTTCCGCATAGCGCGCCAGATAGCCTGTTTTGAAGCGCGGCTCGAATTTCTTCAACCTCGCCAGCCGTTCGGAAATTTCCTTCTTGCTTAATTGTACGTCTAATTTATTCTTTGGAATATCGATGCTGATGATGTCGCCATTCTTGAGCGCGGCAATGGGACCACCGCTGGCAGCTTCAGGAGAAACGTGCCCGATAGCAGCGCCACGCGACCCGCCGGAGAAGCGACCGTCCGTAATCAGGAATACCTTGTCTTCCATACCCATTCCGGTGATAAGAGAGGTGGGCGTCAGCATTTCTCTCATGCCCGGACCGCCTTTCGGACCTTCATAACGGACGACAATAACGTCGCCGGCTTTGAATTTTTCCTTCATGATTGCCTGTGTAGCGTCATCTTCCGAATCGAAAACACGGGCAGGTCCCTTGAAGGTCATCATATTGGCAGGCACAGCTCCTTTTTTAACAACCGCACCGTCCGGCGCCAGGTTGCCGAACAGGACCGCAAGCCCGCCGGTCTGTGAATAAGCCTTCGCTCGGGTGCGGATGACATCACGGTCGTAGACACGCGCCCCGATGAGATTCTTCGCCACGGATTTCCCGGTCACAGTAAGAGCGTCCAGATTCAACAGGTTCTTAACTTCTTTCATGATGGCAGGAATGCCGCCGGCACGGTCGAGGTCTTCGATGTGGTGCTCACCGGCCGGGCTTAATTTAGAGAGATATGGTGTTTTATCACTGATTTCATTGATTTTCTGCAAGGAGAGTGGCACACCGGCTTCGTTGGCGACTGCCATTAAGTGAAGTACCGAGTTCGTGCTACCGCCCAGCGCCATATCCACGGTGAAAGCATTATGCAGTGATTTTTCATTGATGATGTCACGCGGCCGGATGTTCTTCGACCAGCAATAGACCGCCTGTGCGCCCGCCTGTCGTGCCAGATGAATACGCCGTGTGTCCACCGCGGGGATAGTGCCATTGCCCGGCAATCCCATACCCAGCGCTTCGGTGAGGCAGTTCATCGTGTTGGCGGTAAACATGCCCGCGCAGCTACCATAGCCGGGACAGGCAAGCTCTTCCATCTGTGCCAGTTCCACCTCGGTGATTTCCTTTCGCACGACTTTCCCGACAGCTTGCATGACTGTAATCAGGTCGATGTGCTGCGTCTTGCCATCTATAGTCAATATCCCGCTCATCATGGGACCGCCGCTGACAAAAACCGCCGGTAAATTTAATCTCACTGCCGCCATCAGCATCCCGGGGATAATTTTATCGCAGTTGGGGATAAAAACGAGGGCATCGAACTGATGGGCTTGCGCCACGATTTCTACGGAGTCGGCGATTAGCTCGCGGCTGGGCAGACTGTATTTCATACCCTCATGGTTCATCGCGATGCCGTCGCAGACCGCGATGGTATTGAATTCAAAGGGGATACCGCCGCCCTGGTAGACGCCTTCTTTTACGGCTTGAGCAATTTCGTTCAGGTGCATGTGACCGGGGACGATTTCGCTGTAGCTGTTGACGATGCCAATGAAGGGCTTGTCCATATCGGAGCGCCGCACCCCGACGGCGTGCAAGAGCGAACGGTGTCCGGCACGCTCGATGCCTTTTTTGATTGCGTCACTTCTCATTTATAGTTTCCCCCGTATATTTCTGGATACAAAAAAGCCGTCCCAGTGGGACGGCTCACGAGTCTGACTTTATATCCCACTCACTGACTTGTGTATGTAACGATAAGTACCAGGGAGACCAGTTGCACATTCATAATAAGCTAAAATAACATAATTATCTAGGCGTTGTCAAATTTTATGGAATAGGGTAGTGTGGTAAATACTTAAAGTGGCGGAATAATTTAATAAAGTGTCAAGTATAAAAGGCAACAACCAAGAATGATTTAAGCCACTCTTACGATGACGTATCATTGCTCAAGAGAATCCGATGGTGGTTCTGTTTGATGAAGTGTGGGAATTCCACTAGGCTTCGGAGGCCTATTACTAACAGTGGCATCATTTTCTGTGACGTTTACCCATAATTCTTTTGTACCACCTAGACAATCTACCCCCGGGAACCAAAAAGCCTTAGCCTCTACGCTCCAAAGGCCAATCTTTACCGTTTTAACAATTACTTTAATTTCATATGTTTGTCCAAGAAGAAAATCCCCCTGGAATTGTAAATCACCATCGACTTTCTCTATGCCTTCGGGTAACACTATTTCTGCCTTCACATCTGAAGCCTTTTGGTAAACAGTACCGTTAAGGGTAAAGGTAGCCGTTAATTCTACTTCTTTGCCTAGAATCGGTAGTTCGGAAAATTCTAGAGTCGCTCTAATATTTGGCGATGGTGAGCATCCACATCCCGGTAGTAAAAGCGTAAACACCATCAGGATAGAGAGCCAGACCGTTAAAAATTTCTTTATTTTACTTTTCATCACAAACCTTCTTTTAGCTGGATGTAAAGCCTTGTTTTGTAAATTAATTAATTGCACTTTGTGAATAAGATGATATTCAGATGTGATACGATGGTTGGAGTTATTATAACATGTCCTGTCAATACTTTTTAAAAATATTGTTAGCTGTGATTTATTTAGAGTGAAGGGTTGAAAATAGAACACGATAAAGATACTGATAATGGATTCCCGTTTTCACGGGAACAAGATTTATTCTTCCATTTCCTTTATCATCTGCAGTCTTTGTATGTGTTGACCGCCTTCAAATTTTGTGGTCAGGAAGGCGTTTATCATTTCGGGGAGTTGTGACTGGTCGTTTTCACCACCCAGACAGAGGATATTAGCGTCATTATGCTGGCGGGCGCGAGAGGCGCTGAAGGTATTGAATGCCATCGCCGCGCGGATACCTTTGACCTTGTTCGCCGCCATGCACATCCCGATGCCCGTGCCGCAGACCAGAATCCCGCGCTCGAATTTGCCACCTGCGACCGCTTGCCCAACTTTTTTAGCGATTTGCGGGTAATCGGCGCGCTCTTCAGTAAACACGCCGAAGTCTTCATAGGTATGCCCGGCTTTCTTCAGCATTTCCGCCGCTCTATTTTTTAATGCTAGACCCCTGTGGTCGCTACCGATTGCGAGACGCATTTTTAATCTCCTTCGCCAGTTGAATGTCGGGGACGGTCTGCCGTAGTTGTTTCAGTGTGATAGCACCCAGACGCCGTACCAGCGGTTTACTATTGCTCAGGTCGACGACAGTTGACTCAACACCGCCGGGACACTGACCACCATCGATAATCATATCTACTTTATCACCAATCTGCATTCTGACTTCTTCGGCGGTGAGCGGGCTGGGCTGACCACTGAGGTTGGCGCTCGTGCCGACGATTGGCTGACCCAGTCCTTTAATCAGGGCGAGAGGGATGGGATGGTCGGGAATACGGATAGCGATTGTTTTGCCGCCGCCGGTGATAATATCAAGCACGCTGTCTGATTTGTTTAGAACGATGGTCAGCGCACCGGGGAGGAAGTTATAGATGAGCAACCAGGCGGCGGGCGGGATTATTTTAGCGATTTGTTTGATTTGCTCCCGGTTAGCGACGAGCAGGGGCAATGCCATTCCCTTCGGGCGACCTTTCACATCGAAGATGCGCTCTACGGCGGCGATGTTGGTCATACTGGCGCCCAGTCCGTAGACGGTATCCGTCGGGTAAGCCACGATGCCACCTTTTTTCAGGATGGCAATTCCTTCTTCTACTTGATTCTCAACTGTGCGTGTGGATACGGATTTCATACTGACAATAGTATAGCATTAAACAGATAATCGGCAATCAGCCATCAGGCTTCGGCAAATAGTTGACCGTGCAATGAGTGGCAGTCTAAAATGCGGCATAGCTTTTATTAAGGAGATGAGAATGCCTGAATACTGGTACGACCACGTGCACCTGGTGAGCCCGGATGTGGCAAAAACCACCGAATTCTACGAAAAGAACTTTAATGCCCGCAGGGTATACTTGAGAGAGCTTCCGGGAGGACGCATGAGCGCAGAGCTTAACCTTAATGGTTCCAGAATACTGATAGGGCAATCATCAGGAGCGGCGCCGGCGGCAGGTCCGGTGGGCGGACTGGAACATTTTGGTATCAGGACGGATAATCTGGAGTCGGCCGTGGTTAACTTGAAAGCAAATGGCGTGAAATTCCGCAACGAAATTATGGAACTGAGACCCGGCGTCAAAATAGCCTTCATGTGGGGTCCCGATAATGTGTTGATTGAGTTACTTGAGATAAATCCTCGTTGATAGTTGATTATTGACAGTTGTTTTTTGTTAGCTAGTGCCAGTTCGTCAAAATTCGGTTATAATAGGGTACATAAATAAACTACGCATACACAGGGGGGGAATGACGGCGATAGCTGGAGGCAGGTAAGACAGAGCAAATTATGGCTACAGAACAGGAAAATCCCAAGCAGAACCTTACAGGCAGAGTCGCTACCAGCGGTGACATCGAGGTCACCACCTACCTTGAGATTGCCAAGGAGAAGGCGGGTGTCAAACCGGCGCGTGTCGAGCAACCCCTGCCGACTACCGACCGAGAGTCAATCGTAGTGCTGGATTTCGGTTCGCAATACAACCTCCTCATCGCCCGGCGTATCCGCGAATGCAATGTCTACAGTGAACTGGTGCCTTTCGATGCGCCCTGGGAGAAAATTGCCCATCTTAACCCGAAGGGAGTTATCCTCTCCGGCGGTCCGGCGAGTGTCTATGAACAGAATGCGCCATTAGCACCAGCTTGGGTTTACGAAGGGCGCGTGCCGGTGCTGGGTATCTGCTACGGATTGCAAGCAATCACCCACCAGCTCGGGGGCAGGGTCACTCCGTCGACCAAGCGCGAATACGGGCATACCGTGCTTCATATCAGCGACCGCGATTCTCCGCTCTTCGCCGGTCTGAACGAGGCGATTACCGTCTGGATGAGCCATGGCGATAGTATCGAGCAGATGCCGCCCGGATTCAAAGCGATTGCCCACACGGAGAACACGCCGCTGGCGGCAATTACCAATGGCAAGAACCTCTACGGTATCCAGTTCCATCCTGAGGTTGTCCACACGCCGCAAGGTAAAGAAATCATCCGCAATTTCGCGCTGAATGTCTGTAAGTGTAAGGGTAATTGGACAATCGGGAACTATATTGAGGAAAGCATTGCATCCATAAAAACTCAGGTAGGCGGCGGCAAGGTCATCGCCGCTCTATCCGGTGGTGTGGATTCGGCGGTGGTTGCTACGCTTATTCATAAGGCTATCGGAAATCAACTGACTTGTATTTTTGTCAATAACGGCTTGCTCCGCCGTGAGGAAGTAGAGCGTACTTTCACCGCTTTCCGTCTGAATCTGGGGATGAACATTATCTTCGTTGATGGCACAGAGCGCTTCCTCGATAGATTGAAAGGGGTCATTGACCCGGAGCAGAAGCGCAAAGCTATCGGGGAGGAATTCATCCGTGTGTTTGAGGAAGAAGCCACTAAACTTGGCAAGGTGGATTTCCTGGCGCAGGGCACGCTTTATCCCGATGTGATTGAAAGCGCCTCCTCCGGGAGCACTGCCTCCGCCAAGATTAAGACGCACCACAATGTCGGCGGGTTACCGTCGCGGATGCGTTTGAAGTTAATTGAACCATTGCGTTATCTCTTTAAGGATGAAGTGCGGCAGGTGGGCTTAGAGCTGGGATTATCTGAGGAAATGGTCTGGCGACAGCCTTTCCCGGGACCCGGTCTGGCAATCCGCATTATCGGCGAAGTAACCAAAGAGAAGTTGGAAATTTTGCGGTCGGCGGACTTCGTCTTGATGAACGAAATTAAGAAAGCGCAGTTGTACCGGCAATTGTGGCAGAGCTTTGCCGTGCTCACCGATGTCAAGAGCGTGGGGGTGATGGGCGACCACCGCACCTACGGCTATCTGGTGGGCATCCGTGCCGTGACCAGTGAGGACGCCATGACGGCAGATTGGGCGCGCCTGCCTTATGATGTTTTATCACGGATTTCTAACCGTATTGTAAATGAAGTCCCGGAAGTCAACCGCGTGGTGTACGATATTACCTCCAAACCCCCATCGACAATTGAATGGGAGTAATCAACCGATTTGTCATCGCGAGCGTAGCGTGGCGAACTCAGGGTCGGGTGGTTCCCCACCTCCCAGAGATTGCTTCACATGCATTCGCAATGACGGATAATTAAGCAGGAGGAGGTTCAAACTGAAAATCCTCGTTGTTGGTAGTGGCGCCAGAGAACACACCTTGGTCTGGAAAATCGCCCAGAGTCCTAAAGTCAAAGAACTCTTCGCCGCGCCGGGAAATGCCGGGACGGCACGTATCGCACAGAATATCGACGTCAACGCTTCGGATATTAAGGCGCTGGCGAAAGTAGCCCAGCAAAAAAAGATTGAACTGGTCGTCGTTGGTCCGGAAGTGCCGCTGGCGGACGGCATCGTCGACCACTTTGAGAGTATCGGTATTCCCATCTTCGGGCCGAGCAAGCTCGCCGCCGAAATCGAATCGAGCAAAGTCTTCGCCAAGTTCCTTCTCAAGAAATATAATATCCCCGCCGGGAAAAGTGTTACATTTTCTGATTACCAGCAGGCTTGCGACTATGTCCGGAAACAGAAACCGCCCATCGTTGTAAAGGCAGACGGGCTGGCAGCGGGAAAAGGTGTCGTAGTTGCGGCGTCTACTGAAGAAGCGCTGGCGGCGCTGGCAGACTTCATGCAGGCAAAGAAATTGGGCACGGCGGCGGATAAGGTCTTGATTGAAGAGTACCTTACCGGACGGGAAATGAGCAGTTTTGTATTCACCGACGGTAGAACGGTACTGCCGTTCGTCTCAGCCTGCGATTACAAAAGAATCTATGATGGTGACAAAGGTCCGAACACCGGGGGTATGGGCAGTTACAGTCCGCCCGTGTTCGATAGCCCCACCTTGCAGAAAAAGGTGATTGAGACGGTGATGGAACCTGCCGTCGAGGCGATGGCGCAAGAGGGCAGACCGTATCGCGGTGTGCTCTATGGCGGCTTGATGGTCAACAATGGCGATGTCAAAGTATTCGAGTTTAATGCCCGTCTCGGCGACCCGGAGACACAGGTCATCCTGCCCCGGCTGAAGACTGACCTTGTTGATATTATCATGGCGGTTATCAAGGGTAAGCTGAGTCAAATTAAAGTGGAATGCTCCGATGATGCCTGCGTGGGCGTGGTGATGGCTTCCGGTGGGTATCCGGGAAGTTATAAGACAGGGTTCCCCGTAAACGGATTGCATGATGTTGACAAGGATATCTTCGTTTTCCACGCGGGTACGAAGGTTGGCTCTATGCCTTGGGAAGTGCTGACCAACGGTGGGCGCGTGCTTACAGTGGTAGCCATGGGTAAAACAATTGCTAAGGCACGGGAAAAGGTCTACGCTAATATATCGCGCATCAGCTTTGACGACGCTCATTACCGAAAAGATATTGCATTGTTTAAAACCTAAATTCCAATATCGAAGGAGTAGGGTGGGTGAGCGAAGCGTAACCCACCGTAATAGTGAGATGTCTAATTACCGTAGAGCTTTCTTAAAGGGAGGCACGTTTTTCTTCACAGTTGTAACTTACATGAGATATCCGATATTTGATGAAGAAACATCTGTGCGTCTATTGGGAAATTGCTTTAAAAGTATTATGAAGACGCATCCTTTTAGGATAGATGCTATTGTGATTATGCCAGACCACTTGCATACAATCTGGACTCTTCCAGATGAGGATTCCGATTTTTCAACACGCTGGAAACAAATTAAAGGGACTTTTAGCCGGCATTATTCTGGAAATAAGTCCAGAGATATAACGGGATCAATTATCAGTAAGAGTGAAAAAGGCATTTGGCAGAGAAGGTTTTGGGAACACGTAATTCGTAATCAAGAAGATTTCAACAAACATTGTGATTATATTCACTATAATCCGGTCAAGCATGGACTGGTGAATTCACCCCTGGAATGGAAGTTGAGTAGCTTCAGGAAATTTGTTGAGAAGCGGCTATATCAAAGTGATTGGGGAAAGGAAGTGGGGAAAGATCTGATAGAGATGGATTTAGAGTAGGTGGGTGAAACCCACCCTATTTGATACTTTAAACAATAATTGGTCGGGGGGGGTTAATATGCCTTTAGTCGGTGTAGTTATGGGTTCAAAATCAGATATGGAGGCAATGCAGCCAGGACTAGACATACTTAAAGAACTCGGGATTGATTATGAAGTAAATGTCATTTCCGCCCACCGCACGCCGGAAAAAGCCAGTTCATATGGGAAAACAGCGCGGGAGCGAGGCATCGAAGTGATTATCGCGGCAGCAGGTTATGCCGCTCATCTGCCGGGTGTTTTGGCAAGCTGGACGACCATCCCGGTAATTGGTATCCCGCTACCCGGAGGAGAACTAAAGGGTATCGATGCGCTCTATTCTATTGTCCAGATGCCGAGTGGGATTCCGGTGGCATGCGTAGCTATCGGCAGCGCCGGTGTAAAAAATGCCGCCTATCTCGCTGGCGAAATTCTCGGTCTGAAATATGAAAATATCAGAAAAGCCTATGACAAATATCGGAAGAAATTGCAAGGAGACGGCAAATGATTGAGCGCTATTCACGTCCTGAGATGAGTCGTGTCTGGTCGGAAGAAAACAAATTCCGTAAGTGGCTTGATGTTGAAATTGCCGCCTGCGAAGCCTGGGCGCAACTGGGAGTCATTCCACGTAATGCTATCCCTAAAATCAAAATGGCGCGTATCAATCTCAAGCGTATGAACGAAATACTGAAAGAGACCCATCACGACGTCACAGCTTTTCTCAATACGGTGGCGGAGAGCCTTGGGGATGAGTCACGCTTTATTCATATGGGTATGACTTCTTCCGATGTTATGGATACAGCGCTCAGTCTGCAAATGGTAGAAGCCTCGGACATTCTGCTGGAGGACATGCGAGAACTGAGTCTTGTTCTCGGGGAGAAAGCCATCCAGTATAAATATACACCGCAGACGGGGCGCACTCACGGCGTCCATGCAGAACCAATCACCTTCGGATTAAAATTAGCGCTCTGGTTCGAAGAGATGAATCGCAATCGCCAGCGGCTCCAGGAAGCCAGGAAAGTCATCGCCGTCGGGAAAATTTCCGGCGCGGTGGGGACTTACGCGACGTTACGTCCAGAGCTTGAAGAGAAGGCTTGCGCTAAATTAGGTCTGGCGTCAGCCCCTATCTCCAATCAGATAATCCAGAGAGACCGCCATGCCCAGTATGTCACCACGCTTGCTATCATTGCCGGTTCACTTGAAAAATTCGCTACCGAAATCCGGCATCTCCAGCGCACGGAAGTCCGCGAGGCGGAAGAGCCCTTCAGCCCGGGCCAGACCGGTTCATCTGCTATGCCGCACAAGCGTAACCCGGAGTTGTGTGAACGGGTATGCGGACTGGCGCGGCTGGTGCGCGGTTATGCTGTGACCTCGTTGGAAAATATCGCATTGTGGCATGAGCGAGATATCAGCCACTCCTCAACCGAGCGGATTATTTTACCTGATGCCTGTCTGGTGCTGGATTATACGCTATCGATTTTCACCGGGGTGATGAAAGGCTTGCTTGTCTACCCTAAGAAGATGCGGCAGAACATGGATATCACCCGTGGTTTGCTTTTCTCCCAGCGTGTTTTGCTTGCTCTTATTGACACAGGGATGAGCCGTCAGGATGCTTACGAGATAGTCCAGCGCAATGCAATGAAAACGTGGATGGAGAACAAAAAATTCCTCACATTATTGAAAGCAGATGCCGTTGTCACTAAAGCACTTCCTGCCAAAGAGCTTGAGGCGCTCTTCGATTACAGTTATTACGTGCGCTATGTCGATGATATTTTTGCGAGACTCGGATTGACGGGCATGCAATGGACGGAGAGACTGGAGAAGACAAATTCTAAATTCTAGTCGGTTCGATTCCTATCCATGCGTGCTTGCTCCGACAAGCCGAACCCTTTTCGGTTCACCGGCTTCCATCTCCCGATAGGATGGTAAAATATAATTTGAACTTTGAATTTTGAGCTTTGAGATTGTATTGACGTGTCTACACTGGAAATTATACCTAACCTGTACCAGATAACTGTCCGTTACGCCAACATGTTCCTCATTGTCGAAAACAGTCTGACGCTCATCGACACCGGCTTTCGTGGCAGTACACCCTGCGTTATTGAGTTCATTCACAAACTGGGGAGAAAATCTGAGGAAATCGGACTGATTATTCTCACACACAATCATCTCGACCACACAGGTGGGCTGGAAGAACTGCGGAAGCAGACTACAGCAAAGGTGGCGGCGCATAAAGTCGATGTGCATGTTCCGGAAGATACCATACCGTACCCTGCTGGCAATATCGTCGGGGTATTATTACGTGTGCCCGGGCTTTCCGTCTTCCGTCGGCAATTCGTGCTGGAGGCTGACCGTGTGGACAGGGTGCTGGAGGGTGGGGAGACATTCGATGTTCTGGGTGGCTTGCAGGTTGTCCCCACACCCGGTCACACGGCGGGGAGTATCAGCCTCTATGCGCCAAAGCATAAATTGCTCATTGTAGGTGATACCCTGAATAAGCGTGGTGATATTCTACGTATGCCATTGCGAATGGTAAGCACTAATCTTCAGGAAGCCAAGTCGTCAATCCGGCGGATGGCGGAACTGGATGTTGAAGTACTCTGCGTGGGGCACGGTCGCCCGATTATGCAGAATGCGAAGGCAAGTTTGCAGACGCTGGTAGCGAGATTGAAATTATAGCTTATGAATTCCAAACTTCGTACGTGAAAATTAGATACGTTTGACACTCACACATCAAGTTCGCTAGTATTAACATAATGTTACGTGTGATTACTGGCACCGCTAAAGGCACTCTCCTCAAAGTCCCGGATGTGGTTGGCGTAAGACCTGCTACCGACCTCGTCCGTGGCGCCATTTTTTCTATTCTTGAGAACATTACGGACGACTGGTCGCGGGTGCTGGATCTTTTTTCAGGTAGTGGGGCGCTGGGTATCGAAGCATTGAGTCGGGGTGCGGAGTGGGTCGATTTTGTTGACCGTGAGCGTAGGTGTTGTGATATAATCAAACAGAACCTTGTAAAAACAAAGCTGGCGGAGAAGGCTCACGTCTACTGTAGTAGTGTCGCGAAAGTCTTCACCTTTCTGGATAAGCCATACAGTATTATCCTGATTGACCCGCCATATAAGGACAGAACAATCGGAGAGCTGGTGAAACAACTGGCAGATTCTAAACTGGTCGGTGAGCATACCATTATCGTGATGACGCATTCTTCACGCTTTCCTTTGCAGTCGAACTATGGAACCATGCAATTGTTCAAAGAGCACCGTCATGGTGATAGCACCATTTCAGTATACCGGAAGGAGAATTAATGACGATTGCGTTGTATGCGGGAACTTTCGACCCCATTACCAATGGGCATCTGGACGTTGCGACGAGAGCGGCGAAGCTTTTTGACAAGGTCTACATTGGTGTGTATGACAGCCCGGCGGCTACACGCTCAGCTTCCTCAGGCGGTGCCATCGCTGGTCATGGCTTACTTTTTACTACCGAGGAACGGGTAAAGCTGGCAAAGGAAGCCACCAAACATATCCCGAACATTGAGGTAGTTTCGTTCACGGGGCTGATAGTTGATTTTGCGAAGAAGATGGGTGCGCAGACGATTGTCCGCGGCTTGCGAGCTGTCACTGATTTCGAGCGTGAGTTCGAGACGGCGCTGATGAACAAGAAGCTCTGCCCGGACCTGGAAGTGGTCTGCCTGATGGCCAGTTTGCAATACCAGTTCCTGTCCGCAAGTCTATTGAAAGAGGTAGCCAGCCTGGGTGGAGATATAAATGGCATGGTGCCAAACCATGTCGGTAAGGCATTAAAAGCTCGCTTAAGCGGCAAGAAGCTCGCTCTATAATATATACCCGGAATTGGAATAAGGAGGCAATTATCAATGGCGTACAAGATTACCGACGAATGCATCAGTTGTGGAGCCTGTGAGGCTGAATGCCCCAATCAGGCAATCAGCGAGGGCGACTCAATCTATAAGATTGACCCCGACAAATGCACCGAATGCGTGGGTGCACATGATTCCTCGAAGTGTGCTGAGGTCTGTCCGGTAGATTGCTGTAAACCTGATGAAGCGCACAAAGAGACCAAAGAACAGCTTCAGGCGAAGTATAACAAACTGCACGGCTAATAAGCGCCTCAAAAAATCAAACACGTTAAAAGCTCATCTGAAAAATCGACTTTGGATTTGTTCGGGTGGGCTTTTTGTTTTCTCTTTCACCAGAGAATCTAACGCTGGCTGTTACCAAGCTTCTGCGCTTTCTCGTAGGCGGCTCTGATTGCCCTCGCTACCAACTCGGCGAATTTACCCTCATCAAAGGCGCGGATTGCTTCTGCTGTGGTGCCGCCGGGTGAGGTGACCATGCGGCGCAAGTCGGCAGGTTCTCTATCCGATTTCTTAATCAGGTGAACCGCGCCAAGCACCGTGCCCAGTACCAATTCCTTTGCCGTTTCTCGTGACCAGCCAATGGCAACCGCGGCGTTTATAAAAGACTCGACGAAATAAAAGAGATAGGCAGGACCACTACCACTCACGGCAGTTGCCATATCCAGGAGACTCTCATCACTGACATAGAACTCTTTTCCCATTGCGCCCAGGATGCTGGCGGCTCGTTTCTTTTGAAGGGCGGTGACTTCTTTAGTGGCAGTCCAGACCGTAATACCTTCACCAATCTGTGCCGGAGTGTTGGGCATAGACCGCACAATGGTTTTGTGATTGAGTCCATCACGCAGTGTGTCAATCCGGGCGCCCGCGATGATGGAAATCACCAGTTGCGCAGGTTTGAAGCGACCGGTTAATTCATTCATCACAGTGGTCAGGTTCTGTGGTTTGACGGCAAGCACGACCATATTTGCGCCGGTAATTGCCAGCCTGTTATCCGCAGTGGTTAAAATTGTATACCTCTGCGCAAGGAAATGACGTCGTGGTTTGCTAACATCGCTGACGGTGATAGATTTATGTTCGGCAACGCATTTATCAAGTAGTGCCGAGAGCATCGCCTCGCCCATATTCCCGCCGCCGATAAATGCGATTTTCATTTGACTCACCTTACCTAATTGTAAGCACAACATTTAATTTGGGTATTTAACAAGAAAGCAGATATGCTTATTTCTTAAAGGCTTTTATCCACCGTTTATTTTCATAAAGAGTTGAATAATTAATTTTAGGGAGATGTTTGACTTGGTTGTGTAGTAAATCTAATACTGTATTTCTCATTTCAGGTGACATTTTTTGAGAGAATGTAATTTTATTAATAGAATTCAAGTTTATTTTTACTTTGAAATTGCTCTGGTCAGTTGAACCTTCCCATATTATTCTGAATTCATTTTCAAATCGATATGGTTTGCGTTTAACAAAAGGGAAGTCTTCAAGCTTAACTAATCCTTTTTCTACTTCGTTAACTTTTTTGTATATCACATCTTTATATCGGATGCCTTTAATATTTCTAAACGAGGCTAATAATTTCTCCTCATCAAATTCTATGCAACATCCCCATTCGCCGTCAGCGTAAGTTCTCCAATGATGGATTGTTTCGTCACCAATGCAAAAACACAAAACGAATACTTGTTTGTTTTTTCTTGTTTTATATTCATGAATTACCTTTACATCGTTTTTATCAGCCCAGCTTAAGGTATCTAGCAAAACAAGTCTTTGATTCCTCAGTAGATCAAACAGAAAAGGTAATGATGTATACCTGCTAAGTTTTCTTGATTTTTGTTTGGTTGTCATGATTATGCTCAGCGTAGTTATTTTTTTCCATGTAGGAAGCTGTCTACTATTTTCTCATCTTACCACAATATTTACGAGTTTCCCGGGCACATAAATTACCTTGACCACCTGCTTGCCTTCCAGATGCGTTTTTACCTTTTCACTGTCACGGGCAAGCTGTTTGGCGTCATCTTCAGTGATTGAGACTGGCACGCTGATACGGTCGCGCAATTTCCCGTTCACCTGCACCACCAGTGTGATTTCTTCTTCTTTTGCCAGCGCTTCATCCCATTTGGGCCAGTGTTGGTTGTGAATACTCTGGTTGTGTCCCAATCGGTGCCATAGTTCTTCGGTCATGTGCGGGGCGGTTGGAGCTAATAGCACCAGTAGAGTCTCAATGGATGACCGCCAGTTTGTGGCAGAAACAGCGCCCGATTCTTTGAGTCGGGACAGGTAGTTGGTCAACTCCATCAGTGCCGCGACCATTGTATTAAAGCGCAGGCGGTCCATATCACCGGTCACCTTTTTTATGGTCTGGTGGGTAATGCGCTCTAGTTCACGTCGCGCGTTTTCATCTGCAGATTGAGGCTGGTAGTCTTCAAGTACCAGATTCCAGACTCGATTTAACCATCGGCTGACGCCACTGATGCCGGTATCGAACCATTCGCCGCCCTGCTCCCACGGTCCGATGAACATCATATAAGCGCGCACGGTATCCGCGCCCAATTCGTTGACGTATTCGTCAGGATTGACCACATTGCCCTTCGATTTGCTCATCTTCTCGTGCTCAGCGATGATAGTCCCTTGATTAAAGAGCTTGGTAAATGGCTCGCCGAAGTTGATTAGTCCCATATCGTGGAGCGCTTTGGTGAAGAAACGTGCATAGAGCAGGTGCATCACGGCATGTTCCGCGCCGCCTGTGTAAATGTCTACCGGCATCCAATACTTTATTTTTTCCGGGTCAAATGCGGCTCTGGCATAATCCGGGCTACAATAACGCAGGAAATACCAGGACGAACACATAAAACCGTCGATGGTATCCGTCTCACGCTTGCCGGGACCGCCGCATTTCGGGCACTTGGTATTTACCCATTTCTCGTTGTACTTCAAAGGTGATTCACCCTTGTGGCTGAAATCGGCTTCTTCTGGCAGGCGAACGGGTAAGTCTTTCTCCGGCGCCGGGACGATGCCGCATTTATTGCAGTAAATCATCGGGATAGGAGCGCCCCAGTAGCGCTGGCGGGAAATCAACCAGTCGCGCATGCGGTAGCTGATTGTGCCCTTGCCCCAGCCTTTCTGCTCAAGATAAGCGGTAACGGCTTTAACACCATCCGTGTTCCTGTTGAGCTGACCAGAATGAATCATAGCGCCGTATTCGGTGTGGAATAGCCTGTCGCGGTAGAATTCACAGTTATTCAACATCTCGACCACTGTCCGGCAGTTGCGCACGTTCGGCTCTATCTTTTTACAGCGTTTTAGTATTTCACGTTCTGCCACTATTGAGTCCAAGGCTATCGTTTCTATTTTGTTGTCCTTGCCTGAGAAGAAAAAGAGCCAGGGAGAGCCGATGATATCGTTCCAGTTATCTGGTCTGAGATAGACCTTCATCAGCCTGATATATTTTTCTATCTGCGCTTCGCCATGTAAAGTGACATACCAGCCACCGATTTTTGCTGGGGTATATTCAAAGCCACCTTTCTTCAGCTCTTCTTCGAATCCTTCCCTCATCGTGTCCGGAAAGGCAAAGCTCTTGGCGATTCCGTCCGTAGGTTCTATCACTGGGATAATGGGAATCCCGTATTTCAATGCAAAAGCGAAATCACGCTCATCATGTGCCGGTACTGCCATCACCGCGCCGGTGCCGTAACTCTGCAGGACATAATCGGCAATCCAGACAGGTACCTTTTCACCGTTGAGCCTATTGGTGGCATACGCACCGATGAAGACGCCATCCTTCTCCTTCTCCGTGGAAAGGCGTTCGATTTCAGTGAAACGACGCGTCCTGGCAACGTATGTCTCGACCTCCGCCTTTTTATCAGGCGTGGTCAGTTTGGCAACCAGCGGATTCTCCGGTGCCAGCACCATAAAGGTGACACCAAAGATAGTGTCTGGACGGGTGGTGAAGACCCGTATCTCTTTTTCAGCGACGCCGAGATGTTCCAGCGCAAAGGAAATTTCCGTGCCGTAACTCTTGCCCACCCAGTTCCTCTGCATGATTTTAATGCGTTCGGGCCAAGCGATATCATTGTGTTCCATCAACTCATCGGCGTATTTCGTGATGCGGAAGAGCCACTGTTCCAGGTCGCGCTTGATTACCTCGGAGTCACACCGCCAGCACTTGCCGGCAATAACCTGCTCGTTGGCGAGCACCACCTGACACTGAGGGCACCAGTTGACCGGCGCCTTGCCGCGGTAGGCTAAATCATGCTGAAACAGCTTGATGAAAAACCATTGCGTCCATTTGTAATATTCCGGGTCACAGGTGATGACCTCGCGGTCCCAGTCGTAAATCGTGCCCATGCTTTTCAACTGGCGGCGCATGTTTTCAATGTTCGCCATCGTCCATTTATAGGGATGGATGCCCCGTTTGATGGCGGCATTTTCCGCGGGCAATCCGAAAGCATCAAAACCCATTGGGTGGAGAACATTGTAGCCTTGCAGGCGCTTATAGCGGGCGTAGACATCGGAAGGCGCCATTGCGTACCAGTGCCCGATGTGCAGGTCGCCGGAGGTATAGGGGAACATAGTGAGGGCGTACCATTTAGGTTTGGCTTGGTCCTCAGTGACCATGTAGAGCTTATCGTCAGCCCACTTCTGTTGCCACTTTTTATCCATTTCAGAGGGATTGTATTTATCTACCATAGTTCTTTCCTGTTCGCTTCGTTGTTTTTTTGGTAACAAAAAAGCCGTCCCCGTGGGACGGCTCCAAACTTCGGGAGACGAACCCCGGTGGTATCCGGCTATGTAACGGTAAGGGCGAGTACCAAATTATAGCTATCCATTACATCGTAAGATAACATAACTGGTAGTTATTGTCAACGGAAGGAATATGGCGAAAGCTTGATTGACGCATCTACAGGGGCGTAGTAGAGATATTGGTAAAGGAGAGATTATAACTATCTGAGCGGGGAATACCGGATATTAAACTGGCGCACAAAGAATCCGGCTACTCACTGAGGTAGTCTAGCGGTGTCATCGTCATCAGTTCTTTGGCAATATCGGGGTACTTTGCGATGAAAAGTAGCTCATCTTCGACGAGGGGTTTCTGTGCGGCGACATTGGCATACCGCACCAGTTCCAGAACTTTCTGCGCCTCTTCATCATCCCGGAAGCTAATAGCTACTTGTCCGTTGATTTCGTTCATAATATGACGGAAGCCGGAAATGCCGCCATACTGCCCCGAACAGATTTGTCTGCCGGTTTCAACCAGTTCTGGTTCACCACGACCTAGTTCCTCAAACCCGTACAGTTCGTAGTTGGCAGGGTCTTTAAGGACGCCATCAGCATGAATGCCCGAGGCATGGGCGAAGGCATTAGCACCAACTCCCGGCTGGTTGATGGGGATAGGTACATCGAATGCATAGCTGGCGAATTTAGCTATTTTCCACGATTTAGACAGGTCTAATGGAATTCCGAGCTCGTATTTACTCGAAAAACCTTTTGACTTAGCAAGAGCTAGTAGCACTGCCACGAGGTCGGCGTTACCTGCTCGTTCACCTATACCGTTAATAGTGGTATTAATATAGGCATCTTGCCCGCCATCGATAACACCTTTCGCACCAGCGATAGAATTGGCGACAGCCATACCCAGGTCGCCATGGCAATGAAGTTCAATCGGCAGTTTTACTTTTTCAGCGAGTGCTTTTGAGGTCTCGTAGATAGAAAATGGGTTATCATAACCGAGCGTGTCGCAGTAGCGGATACGGGTGGCACCATGTTCTTTTGCGGCTAGACTGAATTCAAGGAGGTAAGGAAGGTCGGTACGGGAGCCGTCTTCGGCGTTCACCCCAATGCTTTCACAACCGTAAGATTTGGCGGCATCAACTGCTTCTATCATCATCTTGATGATGTCCCGTTTACCCTTCTTGCCCAGGTATTTGCCCTCAATCATCTGGGTAGAGGTGGATGTGGAAAGATTCAGGTGCTTGATTTCCGGAACAAGCTTGAAGGTAATCTCGACGTCCTCCGCCATAGCGCGTATCCAGCCAGCTAGTCGGATAGGTTTGAGTACTCCCATCTGTGCCAGTTTCAGGTTGGCGCGCAGGTAGTAGGTTTCGTGGTGTGTAGTGGGAAAACCGAACTCCGATTGAAATACCCCCATCTCATTTAGATAGAGGTTGATCATTGTCTTTTCCAGTTTGGATAATCCTAACTTAGCAGTCTGAACCCCATCCCGATTAGTAACATCAATGATGAAGATTTTACCCATAATTGCCTCCATTAATATAAGATGCTTAATAGTTAACAGTAGACAGTTTAAGATTAACAATACTCAGTAATTGGCATTCTACCTTTTTAATGAGAGCTTTCAACATCTGTTTATAACTACCCCATCTCTCGAATTACTGCATCAGCGACCTGCGATGTGCCCACTGCCTTCTCCGGTGCCTCCGGCTTGAGGTCATAGGTAACATCTTTGCCCCGGGCAATTACATTGGCGATGGCTTTCTCCACTCTATCTGCTGTTTTTTTCTCCCCGAGGTGGCGGAGCATCAGCACACCAGAGAGCATCATTGCCATCGGATTAACCTTGTTCATGCCGGTATACTTAGGGGCACTGCCGTGAGTCGGCTCAAAGACCGCCAGGTCATCGCTGAGATTGGCACCCGGAGCGACTCCCAGCCCGCCTACGAGCCCGGCACAGAGGTCGGAGAGGATATCACCGTAGAGATTGGGTGCGACGATAACATCGAACTGGCCGGGTTTCTGTACCAATTGCATAGTCATGTTATCCACGATACGGTCTTCAAACTCAATGTTCGGATAATCTTTAGCTACCTCTCGGGCGCAAGCGAGGAACAAGCCATCAGAAAACTTCATGATATTTGCCTTGTGTACGGCAGTGACCTTTTTCCTGCGGTAGGTGCGCGCATAATCGAAAGCGAATTTCACGATACGTCGACTGCGGAATTCAGAGATTGCCTTAATACTGATGCCGGAATCAGGTCTAATAACACCTCGTTTCGTATCCGCTGTATATTTAATCAGTCCTGCCGCTTCCGGTGTGCCCCGTTCAAATTCAACGCCGGCGTAAAGGTCTTCCAGGTTTTCACGGACAACGACAATATCTACACCCTGATAGCGGGAAGGAACGCCGGGATATAGCTTGCAGGGGCGTAGGCAAACATAAAGCTCCAATTCTTTGCGTAAGGCGACATTAACACTGCGGAACCCGGAGCCGACGGGGGTAGTAACCGGACCTTTCAGGGCAACCCTATTCTTTTTCACAGACGCGATGACAGAATCGGGTAGGGGAGTACCATATTTTTTCATAGCAGACTCGCCCACCTCGGCGAGGTCCCACTGGAATTTGATGCCGGTGGCTTCCAGCACGCGCCGTGTGGCTTCAGTCACTTCAGGTCCGACACCGTCGCCGGGAATGAGAGTGATGTGATAGGTCTTTGCCATTATTTCTCCAGTTTTACAGTAGAATAATAGAAAATAGGTCTTCCCAGTCTTTGGGAGAATATTTGAGTTTGTTACACTCTAAGAGATGTTTATCTTCGTGTACTTCTCCCAAGTATGACAATTCCTCGCCTTTGTGTTTAAGAGTAGCAGGGGAAGCTTCGAAAAAGCCACAAACGTAAGCTTTTATAGTCATCTCTTTCCCGTAGGCGGTCTCTTCAACGAACTTCAACAAATCATTGACGCTATCATCTTTTTCTAGATGTTCTTCAACGAAGCGGAGAAGCTTTCTCAAACTACTAACGTGAGCAAGAATCTTCATGAAGAAATCCTTAGGCAGAGCAACCTTGATGAAAATTCCGTAATCCGCCGGTTGTGGGGCTTCAGCCCAAATACTTTCAAGAGTATCGGTAGATTTAATGCTGACTGTTTTTACTGAGCCGGTTATATCTGACTGAAAGGTACTAATATCTCTACCGATAGCCCAATCAGGTTCAATTTCTACGCCCAACTTTTGTTCAGCATATTTTTTAAATGCTATCTCACCAATTTTTCCTATAAAAGTATCGGAGAAGACCCTGTTGAAGTATTTATTAGCGATTCTGTCGGTTGACTTAATCTCACCTTTGGATATTTTATAAGGCATAGCTAATGAAAAAACCAAGAGCTTCAGAAGGTCGGGGTCATCAGTATTTATTAGGACTGTGTTTGGTACGACTTTTTTCTCCAGCCAGTTCTCTATCTTAGGAATATCAAGAAAATACGTGGGCTTGCGATCCATCTTCTTCTTGGTAATAATATCATCTTCCTCTGTTCTAATCGCCGATAATATGAGGCGGGAAATCTCATCCTCGTTATAACCTGATATTTTGCTTAACATCGGAAGAAATTGCTCAAACTGGCGCCAGATTCTCGCTCTATTGCCTTGAAAAACCTTCATATCAGTTACCATATTTTCATCCTTAGTAAAAATAAAAATCCAGTAAGTACTTTTATGTCTGTTCGACGATAATTTTATCCATCAATACTGAATGTTTTACTGCGGCTTCGTATAATGAAAATATTTCTTCAAATGAGCGGAAGAAAAACCTGTTGCTAATCTCATTGTATGGGTCAGTATTTACTTTCTTTTCAAATTGACTGTTTTTCTCTGTGGGGCTAACCAAATAGAAAGATGTCTTAAAGTCTCTCAATCGATAAGCTCTGTGCAAGGCTTTAGAAAAATCGGTTGTCAATTCAACATCAAACGTGTGCTTTGGAATGGTGACCAATGCGCGTTTTTTAAACCAAACCACGTCAATTTTGCTGATAATATTAAGTAACCCTGGGGAGGTAAAAACGGGAACATTGTCTAAACTGGTAAATTTATCTAGAGCTTTACCATTGAAAAGGACGGAGGGGTCAGCTGTATATGTCAGATAACCGTAAATGTTTCCAAGTTCAAGGAGCATGCCTTCAATATGAGAATGGAGATATGGCTTATTAACCACCTTGGTGGTATCGGTGGTTTTTAATTCCTCTTTTATTTCTTCGGACCCCTTAATTTCAAAGTTCGGAAAAGCATACGTGCCGATTCCTATTTTCTTCAGCTTGTGCGAAATACGAGTCATTCGTCTCAGGTATGCCCTAATAATATGGTTAGGGTCAGTTTGTGAAGAGATGCCCTTGAGTTTAGGGACACCTTGATACAATTCTTTCAACGTTGCTGAGCCACCCAGATTTTGGATCACTTCGAGGATCGCGGTTTCCCATCCAATACCATTGACCGGTTTCACCATAATGGGCACCTCATTGATAACTTTTTACATTTATATCTTTATATCCCCGTGCTTTTCAATATAAGGCAACAGGCCGCCTTCATCGAGGATGCGTAACATCACTTCCGGAATCTTACCGAAGGTCAGGTGTTTGTGGTTTGTTTTGTTCGTAATGACACCTGCTTTCAGGTCTATCTCCAGTATGTCGCCTTCGGCAATATCATCCGTGTTGCAGATAAGCACCGGCAAGCCGAGATTGATGGCGTTGCGGAAGAAAATGCGGGCAACCGATTTTGCGAGGATAGCCGTGACTCCAGCCATTTTGATAACCAGCGGAGCGTGCTCACGGCTGGAGCCCAGCCCGAAGTTATTCCCGCCCACGATGAAATCGCCGGGTTTTACACGTGCCGCAAAGGTGGGGTCGGCGTCCTCCATGATATGTTTTGCCAGTTCTGGAAGATTGCTCCGAAGATAGGCATACTTGCCCGGGATGATGTGGTCGGTGGAGATACCGTCACCAAACTTAAATGCTCTGCCGGTCAGCATTAGAGTAACTCCCTCGGGTCAGTGATTTCGCCCTTAATAGCAGAGGCGGCCGCAGTTGCCGGGCTGGAGAGGTAGACAAAGCCCTCGGCGCTTCCCATCCGACCCTTGAAATTACGGTTTGCGGTAGAAAGACAGCTTTCGCCATCGCCAATGACACCCTGGTGCAGACCAAGGCAGGCGCCGCATCCCGGTGGCATAATCACCGCACCTGCTTCAATCAGTGTTTCAATGTAACCGGCTTTGATTGCATCCAGTAAAATTTTACGCGATGCTGGTGTGATAACCAGTCGGGTTTGCGGATGACGTTTTTTACCTTTTAGAATTTGCGCGGCGATTTTCAGGTCTTCGAGCCTTCCATTTGTGCATGTGCCAATCAATACCTGCTGGACTCTGGTACCCGCAAGTTCCTTTGCGGGGATAGTATTATCTACCGTGTGCGGTTGGGAAACCATCGGTTCCAGTTTACTCAGGTCGATGGAAATCGTGCGTTCATAGGTGGCATCGGCATCAGCCGTGATTGGCTGGTAATCCTTAGCTCTACCCTGTTCTTTAAGATAGGCTCGTGTAATTTCGTCTGATGGGAAAATTCCCACCTTGGCGCCAGCTTCGACTGCCATGTTGGCAATAGTCAGGCGGTCGGAGATAGTCAGTTGACTGATACTGTCGCCACCGAACTCCAGCGCTTTGTAGGTGGCTCCATCGGCGCTAATCTGTCCGATGAGTGTCAGAACGAGGTCTTTTGCCATGACACCTTTGCTGAATTTACCGGATACAACGATGTGGAAGCTTTCGGGGACGCGAAACCAGGTTCTGCCGAGACCGAAGACAACCGCCACATCTGAGGAACCCATACCGCAGGCGAAAGCCCCGAGCGCCCCGGCAGTCACGGTATGCGAATCCGAGCCGATGATGAGGTCGCCCGGTTTTGCCAGCGATTCCGCCACAATCTGATGACAGACGCCATCACCGACATCACTGAGAATGGCACCGGTCTCGCGAGCGAAGTCCCGTAGCAGGGTATGGTCGTTGGACATTTCCCGACTCTGGCTCGGGGCGGCGTGGTCGAGGAATACCGCCGCTTTCAAAGAAGGCGCTATTGTTTTGTATCCAGCCGCGTGGAATTGGCGCACTGTTAGCGGTCCGGTGGTATCCTGTATAAAAGCCAAGTCGACTCGAGCGACGATGATATCACCGGCACGGGCATCTCCTCCGGCTTTAGAATTCATTATTTTTTCTGTAATAGTTTTACCCATGATAATGTTCGTAGGCGTGGGCTGAATGCGGCGATAATTGGTTTAATGAGGTTTGCGAAGGTATTTTACGAGAGCCCAGATGCCGAGTACGATGATGCCGATGGCTACTACGGCAATAGCCCCGTAAAGAAAAGCCTCGCTGTTACCGTTGGACTTAAACACAAAAACCACCACCTTCACAAAGTATAACATCTTCACCAGGAGAACGTTACGCTGCGGTTGATGTGCAAGTGAAGATAGTATTCACGACGCTATTTGACGCATCATCTGTGTGGAAGTAGAATTAATTGGTAGGTATGACCATAAAAGACGGGAACAAGACCAAGAAACAGTTACTTGAAGAGGTACAGGAACTCCAGCGGCGTATTGCCGAACTGGAAGCCTCCCGTAGCCAGTCATCTTCGGACGAAGAAATCGTGCGCATTTTTCGCAGTAGTACACCCATCGGCCTCTTCATTCTCCAGGATGGTAAATTTCAATTCGTCAATGATAACTTCCGCGCTGTTACGGCGGGTGGTCCCGCGGAACTTCTCAATACTGAATCCATGAATCTCGTGCTACCTGAAGACCGGGAAATGGTACGGGAGAATGCCATCAAAATGCTGAAGGGGCAGAGTTTAACTCCGTACAAATATCGAATTATGACCAGGACCGGACAGGTACGCTGGCTTCTGGAAGGCGTGTCGTCCATACAATACAAGGGTAGACGGGCGGTTCTGGGACATTCGATGGATATTACTGAGCGTGAGCTGGCTCAGGAGAAACTTGAGGAAGCTTATGAGAAAGAACGGAAGACCCGTCAGGAACTTGAGGCGGAGGTACAGAGGCGAGTAGAATTTACCCGTGCCCTTGTTCACGAACTGAAAACTCCACTGACGCCGATTATGTCTTCCAGTGAGCTTCTGGTTAGCGGTCTCAAGGAAGAACCTTGGTTAAGTGTTGCCAGGAATATTCTCCGTGGCGCCGGTAATTTGAATCGCCGTATTGATGAACTGCTCGACTTGGCGCGTGGTGAGATTGGTATGCTCCGACTGAGACCATTGCGCGTAAATATTCTTAATTTGCTTCGTAATATTGCAGATGAAATGTCTGTAGTGGCATCCACCAACGGACAGATTTTGAAGGCAGAACTTCCAGATTCACTGCCAACGATTTGGGGAGATGAAGACCGTTTGCGACAGGTAGTACTTAATCTATTAATTAACGCCACTAAATTTACTCCAGAAGGGGGGACCATTACCCTGCGTGCCAAACAGATGAATGGGTCTATTATTGTCGAGGTGCAGGATACCGGTCGTGGCATTCCCGAAGAAGAACAGAGGCGTCTCTTTGTGGCGTACCACAGGCAATTAAGTGACTTGGAGCATTTAAGCGGGTTGGGTTTGGGGTTAGCACTTTCCAAGAACCTCGTGGAATTGCACGGTGGTAAGATATGGGTACAGAGTCATGAAGGGAAAGGTTCCACCTTCTTCTTCTCTGTGCCGATAGCACCACCGGGACAGGAACCGGACTCCGGTCAAATTAGCGTCACCGAGGTGGGAGATAATGAAGGTACTCGTAGTTGAGGATGACAAAGAGATTGTAGACGCCATTTCACTGGCGTTTCAAATCCGCTGGCCTGAGGCGAAGGTTGTTTCTACGAGGCTCGGACAAAAAGGTGTCGAGCTTGTTGAAACGGAATCGCCGGATCTTGTTATCCTTGACCTGGGATTGCCCGATATCAATGGTTTTGAAGTATTACAGCAGATACGCCGCTTTTCCAGCGTGCCTACCATTATTCTTACCGTGCGTTCCGATGAGGTAGATGTGGTAAAGGGGTTGGAGTGGGGAGCCGATGACTACATCACCAAGCCTTTCCGCCAGCTGGAACTTCTTGCGAGGGTGAAATCACTTATCCGCAGACATAGTCCCACCGAGGAAGAATGGCTGACTTATGGGCTGATGAGACTTGACCCGGTGACCGGACAGCTTCATATCGGTGACAAAGAAATTGCTCTTACCGTCACGGAGAATCATATTCTGAGCCACATGATGAGGAACGCCGGACATGTGGTCACTCATTCGAACCTGGCGGAAGCGGTGTGGGGTGACGACTACCCCGGGGCAACCGACAGTCTCAAGGTGCACATCCGCCGTCTCCGTGAGAAGGTTGAAAAGGAACCGGGGAAGCCGGTTATCATTCTCACGAAGACTGGCGTGGGTTATTTCCTGTCCAAACCGGATTAACTCCACTCTATCATCTCTCACCCACATCTCGGTGTCACAACTTCTCAATTAGTGTAGTTTATTAAGAGCGACTACGCCTGTCTCGAATTCCTTAGCTAACTGTAACCTATTTGTTACGCACCTGTTACACCCGTTTTACTTCTTGCCTTGTGTCTTAAAGCATCTGTAACCTTCCGATTGTATAGTGATGATAGATAATGATTCAGGTATTTCAGGAGACACTCAAATGAAGAACATCGTAAAATCAGCCGTAGTAGTTGGGCAGATCATCAACCTGCTCGTAGGCAGTAAATTCATCAGCCCGGTCAGCTATGTTATAGCACTGCACCCGTATATATAAGTGTACCGAAGATAATAAGTACCTTTCTGACCCTGGGTGAGAACAATGGGTAGAGGGGAGGAGGTAGTCAATGAGCAACCTGACCAAATCAGTCTTGATAGTCAACAGACTAGTGGATTTGCTTCTAGGTAATAATTTTAGCACCCCGATAGAGCGAACTCTGCAAGAATATCCACTTCTTTATTTTCTTAAATAATTATCTGAACTCGCATGACCTGTGGGGGAAACACCGCCTCCACAGGTTTCCTCCTCAATCATTCATCATTGACATCCCCGTCAAATGCAGACTAAACTGAATATAATCACGTCATCAATGGCCATTAAAAAGTAGCGAAGGTCGTCTGGATGCAAAATTTCGACGAACTCCGTCGTGAAGCTGAAGAAGCCAAAGAGCGATTGAGGCGGGATGTTTTAGAGCTTCGCGACATATTAAAGAGAATTGCACGTGAGAGCGGAAATGGCCGCTATGTCGTCGAAGAATCGCTCAAACAGTCAGAGAAACGCATAGGTGATGCTGTCGTAGAGGCAGAAAAGCGGTTCGAACGCGCGCTCGCGGCAGTAACTGGTTTTAACCTGAGCTACGATGATTTCATAACTCGCGAACTGGATTACAGGGATTTCACAAATATCGAGGTAGACTGCGCCATTCGGGTTGAAGTCACACAGTCGAATAGCCACCGCATTTCTATTTGGGCAAGCCAGGCTCTACAAGACTATATAAGTGCGATAAAATCCGGACATACCCTTAAACTCTCACTGAAATCACAGAGCTTTAGTGCCCGCCCCATAGTTACGGCGAAAATAACAATGCCACAGATTGATAGATTACGACTGGGAGGGGCAACTAATGCTACAGTGCAAGGATTTAATTCAAAGGAGAGTCTCAGTCTGAATCTGTCAGCTTGCAGTGCTCTGGAGGTTGAAACCGTTGCCAGCACAATCAAGTGTGAAATATCCGGAGCGAGTCGGCTGAGCGGCAAGGTACAGGTTACACGATGCCGATTTTGTCCTTTCGGGAGCGAGCCGTGTTATGCTGAATGGTTCAGCGGAAAATGTGACACTCAGCGCCTGGGGAGCGAGTAAGGCGGAGATGGAAGATTTAAGATTGCGGGATGCCGAAGTCAACCTCAAAGGTGCTAGCGAAGCGACCCTCAATGTACAAGGCAAGCTGAATATAGACCTCAGTAGTGGCTCCAGACTTACTTATACCGGTAACCCGACAATCAATTCTATTTCAGTCACCGGTGCTTCTTCTCTAAATCACAGATAAACGGGATAAAGTTCTAATATCTAAATCCTAAATCCTAACCCCCCGAACTCCCCTTAACGAGCGTGGTACTAGAACCCTAAGACTAATACCCTACTGTCTTTCCCACCTCGAGTGGGAATCCAACTAATCACCAGTGCGGGCACATTGCGCCTGTTCGTGAGTATAGCACCAATATCTGCTATAAGTTCTTATATATCAATTAATTGATGCTCCTCTTGTAAAAGAGAAGGTCGTCGACTTAGACAAGATTGTTGTGGATGGCTTATCAGGTACAAGTGGAGTAGGCGCAGAGCTATCGCGAGCAGCCCATCACCCGGAGATTGGAAATAACTTGGTCCCTTACAATGTTGTCAATCATCGCCATACGTATGAGATGGAGCAAGAACTTTCGCTATTGGCGAGGGAGAGAGTGACGGTCCATTTTACACCGACCTACGTTCCTGTTGTTCGGGGAATTTTAGATATTTGCCACACTCATTACTCAAAGTCGATTACTAGAAAGGAAGTTCTGACAATATATAAGGATTTCTATCATGATGAACCCTTTATTAAGATCTACGATCTTCCAAGAGAAGATAATGCATCATGGCAATATAGACCATATCCGTGGGTGAGTTCCATAGCGGGGACTAATAACTGTTTTATTGGACTTGATATCGATAAGGCTCGCAAACGTATCGTCATTTTCAGTGTTCTCGACAACTTGGGTAAGGGAGGAGCACAAGCTGGTATTGAGAATATGAATGTGATGTATGGACTAGATCGTAAAACAGGGTTATCAAAGTTGGGTTCACATCCATAAGCGCCTAGAGACCAAAAAATAATTTCGCCCATGTAGCTGTACAAAGCAATACAAAATACGTACGATGTTCATTTCGCGGTGTTATAAAGTTCTGCGTTAAATGCTAAACAGTGAACGATATAAAAATATGTGGATGTTTAGTGAAGAGTATTCGTGGAAAAAGTCCGGGAAGGGATGGTGATTCATCCCCTCCCGACCAATTCGGCTATCTGAGTGGAATCGTCGGTTATTTAACTTCGGCAGTAGCGCCAGCGGCTTCCAGTTTCTCTTTAATAGAGGCAGCTTCCTGCTTGTTGACATTCTCTTTTACAGCTTTGGGCGCGCCTTCAACCAGGTCTTTGGATTCCTTCAGACCAAGATTGGTGATTTCGCGCACTACCTTGATGACGGCAATCTTATTCGCGCCGAATGACTTGAGGATAACGCTGAATTCAGACTTTTCCTCGGCTTCAGCGGCAGGTGCAGCGGCCGGTGCGGCGACCGCCATGGCTACGGGTGCAGCGGCGGTGACGCCAAACTCAGTCTCCAGAGCCTTCACCAGTTGGGAAAGTTCCAGAACGTTCAAGGTTTTAACTGCGTCAATAATTCCCTGGACTTTTTCACTTTCTGTCATGTTAGTTAGTACCCTCCAATTGCTTTATTCTTGCCTGTAAGACTCCCTGCAGGTTTCTCATAGGGGCGGCTAGGACGCCCACAAAGGAATACAGGGGGCTCTTCATTCCTCCAATAATTTTAGCGACCAGCACCGGCTTGGGTGGCAAGGTGGCGAGTGTGGTAATGTCATCTTTGGTGAGCATTTTGTCACCCATGAAACCGCCTTTTACGGTAAGGTTTATTTTAGATGTGCGGACGTAGTCAGTGAAGACTTTTGCTGTATCCTGGACTTCGCCTCGTCCTAAAGCGATAGCGATGGGACCGGTGAAGATGGTCTTCATTTCAGGATGGTTGAGTTTTTCAGCCGCTTTAACAGCAAGGGTATTTTTAACGACCTTGTAGTCACCACCGGATTCCTGCAACTTACGGCGCAGACCATTTACCTCCGGCGTTTTCAGACCACGGTAATCCGTCAGGATTCCGATACTGGCTTTAGCAAACTCCTGCTGGAGCTTGTCGATATTCTTTGCTTTTTCCTCTTTTTTCATATTGCACCTCTTAAAAACCGGTCTGCCTAAAAAAGAAGAGTCCCCGCGCACTGACGAGGACTCTTCAAATGACTACCATTTGATTGTCCTGACGTTTTCACATCAGGAGTTTCCTCGGCAGGGCATTTAATCCCACAATAAATCGGGAACCTGCTGTCTCAGGACATATTCTATTGTTGCAGGTCGAGAGTCAGAAGTCAAGTTCCAGATGTGAGCTGGACCGTCAATTTCCCATCCATGTCAAAGTGGCCATTCTCGATATCCTTCTGTACCTTACCCCTCGGGCTGAATCTGAATCGCCCCGATAATGTGCTTACTATCGGGTAAATGATTAGCCTGCAGTGAGTTCGAGGGCTGTCTTCAGGTCCAGCTTGACACTGGGGCCCATGGAGCTGGTGAGATAGGCGGTGCGGACATACTGCCCTTTGGCACCAGCCGGTCTGGCTTTGACAATCGCTTCTATAATAGCGGTGAGATTACCTACAAGTTTCTCTGGTTCAAAGCTGGCTTTACCGACAACGACATGGATGATAGAGGTACGGTCTAATTTAAATTCAACACGACCCTTTCGGGCGTCCTGGAGAACCTTGGGTAAATCACCGGGAGCAACTACTGTCCCGGATTTGGGGTTGGGCATCAAGCCTTTTCTACCGAGAACTCTACCGAGTTTGCCCACTTTGCTCATCATATCCGGCGTGGCTATAGCAACGTCGAATTCCGTCCAGCCTTCTTCTATCTTTTTAACGAGTTCATCTGCACCTACGAAATCAGCGCCGGCGGCTTCTGCAGAACGGGCGGCTTCCCCCTGCGCGAAGACAAGGACGCGAACTTGTTTACCCAGGCCATAAGGGAGTAGAGCCACACCACGCACCTGCTGGGCGGAATTGCGGGGGTCGAGGCCCATACGCAGATGAAGCTCTACTGTCTCATCGAATTTGGCGGTTGCTGTCTTCTTAACCAGAGCAACCGCTTCTTCCGGAGAGTAGACCTTGTTTTTATCCAGTTCTTTGACTGCTGTGACGTAACGTTTACCATGTTCTTTCATTTTTCTATCTCAATTCCCATACTTCGGGCGGTACCCTCAACGATGCGTTCGGCGGCTTCGAGACTGCGTGCGTTCAGGTCTTTCTGCTTGAGTTTGGCGATTTCAGTGAGTTTTGCACGAGGTAGAACACCCACTGTCTGACGGCCAGCGGTACCGGAACCCTTCTCGATACTGAGCGCTTTTTTCAGCAGGTCGGCGGCGGGTGGAGTTTTGGTGACGAAAGTGAAACTGCGGTCGTCGAAGACGGTGATTTCTACGGGGACGATGGAACCCGCCATGGAAGACGTGCGCTCATTGTACTCCTTGCAGAAGCCCATGATATTGATACCGTGCTGACCCAACGCGGGACCCACCGGCGGTGCCGGATTTGCTTTGCCAGCCGGAATCTGCAACTTGATAACTGCAACTACTTTCTTTGCCACACCTCTCTCCTATCCACTGAATTTAGAGCTTTTCAACTTGAAGGAAGTCAAGCTCCACGGGTGTTTCTCTACCAAACAGCGAGAGCAATACCTTAACTTTGCCTTTTTCCACTTCGACTTCATCGACAATACCAACGAAATCTGTAAATGGACCATCCGTGACACGGACGCTTTGCCCTTCTTTGAAACCCACTTTGACCTTGGGTGTTTCGGCGCGCATCTGTTTTAATATCTGGTCGACCTCCTCCTTTTTCAGGGAGACAGGTTTGCCACCACTGCCTACGAAGCCGGTGACGTTAGGTGTATTGCGTACAATTGCCCAGCTCTGGTCGGTCATTTTCATCTCAATCAGCACGTAGCCAGGGAGTATTTTACGCTGGATGGTGCGTTTCTGCCCACCTTTAATCTCCACCTCTTCCTCGGTAGGGATAATAACCTGAAAGATTTCATCCTCGGCACCCATAGATTTAATTCGCTGGTCAAGGTTTTTCTTAACGCGCTCTTCATAGCCTGAATATGTGTGGATGGCGTAGAATTCCTTTTTAATCTCCGCGTTGGGAGCACCCGATTTTACAGGTGTGGATTCACGGTTTACATCTGGCTGTTCTTTGACGTTTTCTACCACGTGGACCTCGTTGTGTATCTACCTCAAAGCTCGACGCGTTTAACCGCCGAGAACGAGCTTATTGATTAATTGGCTGAAGCTCCAATCGAAAAGTCCCAGCACAATACCCGCTGCAACCGCAACGAGGAGAACCAGTCCGGTTAAATAGATAGTCTCTCGCCGGGAAAGCCATGTTACCTTCTTCATCTCAGCGATGGTATCGCTAAAGAAGCGGCTAATGGCATTCTTCGGTTTTGGAGCCGGAACGGCTTGCTTATTCTGGGGCATTCCGTGACCTCTTAAGCGTTACCTGACCTCACGGTGAAGTCTGTGCACATGACAGCGTGGACAATACTTCTTTAATTCCAACCGGTTCGCGTCATTCCGCTTGTTCTTGAATGTCGTATATGTTCGTTCCTTGCACTCAGTACAGGCAAGGGTTACGATTATTCTGTTTTCACTTTTTGCCATATTTACTCGATTATCTTGATGACCGTGCCGGCGCCGACTGTTCTACCGCCCTCACGGATAGAGAATTTCATACCGGGTTCCATTGCCACGGGATAGATAAGTTTGATTTTCATGTTGAGGTTATCGCCGGGCATTACCATTTCGACGCCCTGCGGCAGTTCGATGCCGCCGGTGACATCTGTAGTTCTGATGTAGAACTGTGGTTTGTAGCCGTTGAAGAACGGCGTATGACGCCCGCCTTCTTCTTTGCTCAGAACGTAGATTTGAGCTTCGGCATAGGTGTGCGGTTTGATACTACCGGGGGCGGCAAGCACCTGACCTCTCTCGACATCCTCTCGTTCAACACCGCGCAGTAAAATGCCCACCGCATCACCGGGTTCAGCATAATCCAGAATCTTATGGAACATTTCCAGGCTGGTGGCGACGACTTTCTTTGGTTCATGGTGGAGACCGACGATTTCAACCTCATCGCCGGCTTTGATAACACCACGCTCTACTCTGCCGGTGGGAACCGTGCCACGACCCTTGATACTGAAAACGTCTTCAATCGACATCAGGAACGGCTGGTCCTTAGGGCGAACCGGGGTGGGTATGTAGTCATCCACGGCATCCATCAGTTTGAGGATGCCACTACACCACTGGCAGTCAGGTTTACCACAACCGCACTCAAGGGCTTTGAGAGCACTGACCCTGACAATAGGCACTTTATCGCCAGGGAACTGATATTTAGTAAGCAGGTCTCTTAATTCCATTTCGACCAGCTCAAGCAGTTCCTGGTCTTCCATCATGTCGACCTTGTTCAAAGCGACCACGATGAAAGGCACGTTTACCTGACGTGCCAATAGAACATGTTCCCTAGTTTGTGGCATAGGACCGTCCGGAGCGCTGACCACGAGGATGGCGCCATCCATCTGGGCGGCACCGGTAATCATGTTCTTGATGTAGTCAGCGTGACCTGGACAATCGACATGCGCATAATGGCGCTTCTTTGTTTCGTATTCAATATGTGCAATGGCGATGGTCATGCCACGAGCTTTCTCTTCCGGTGCGTTATCGATTGTGTCAAACGCACGGTACGCTACATTCACACCGGGTTGTTTAGAGAGTACCAGTGTGATTGCCGCAGTTAGCGTTGTCTTACCGTGGTCAACGTGGCCGATTGTACCTACGTTAACATGTGGTTTGGTTCTTTCAAACTTCTGTTTTGCCATATAGTTTCCCCCTTCTTGTTACAAGCCCACAATCAGATTCGAACTGATGACCCCGTTCTTACCAAGAACGTGCTCTACCGACTGAGCTATGTGGGCGTTTTATCCCACTTTGTCTATTATACAGTTTTTTACCTCTATGTCCAATACCGTTCTCTGGAATGGTGGAGGGGACAGGGTTCGAACCTGTGTAGCCCGTCAGGGCGACAGTTTTACAGACTGTTCCGATTAACCACTCCGGCACCCCTCCACGTGAGCGTCTGCCGGCGACTTCAACTCCCAGCCCGAGAGGGGAATCGAACCCACTAACCTACCGATTACAAGTCGGTTGCGCTGCCCTTGCGCCACTCGGGCAGAATGTCGAAAAATTAGAGATGTTAAGCGTGCACAATCAATTATTATATCTAATACTATTACATAAAGTCAATTCGGATGAGAGTGGTTTAGCTTTCCAGCAAGTTACGCGATTGCACTCAGCATCTTTTCCAGCACCAGCGCGACACCCTCTTCGTCGTTGCTGGCGGTCTGGTATTTACAGACAGCTTTGACCTCGGGTAAAGCATTAGCCATTGCCACTGAAATACCACATTCCTTCAACATGTCCACGTCCGGGAAGTCATCTCCTAAAGCAAGTACTTCGTTAAGAGAAATGCCGTATGGACCGAGGAGCTTTCTCAAGGCTTCTGGTTTAGTTGCGTTTTTTGAAGTGATGTTGAGCAGGGGGGTGCCGATGAGTGCAGGGACTACCGACAGCTGGTCGCCAAACTGTTCCTGTAGTCTGGTCGTAAGTGCAGCCAGGTCCGCTGTTACTCTTACCCGACCCATCGCCACCTTGCGTGGCTGGCGTTTTAAAGCTTCCTCAACGGAAAGTACCATGTTCGGTGTGGCCGAGTTCCTTTGCCACAGTGTGGAATAGTCTATTTCCCAGTTAACACCGAACTCATAACCATCAAGTTCCAGAGTGACACGTACGGCTTGATCAAAATGTCTGCCAGTTTCGATTATGCGGCATACCATCTCCTCCGGCAGGCTTTCTTTGAAATATCCAGAGAGAGGTGGATTACCCTTAGCAATTGCCCCGTTCATCACTATGTATGAGCACTTCTGTCTCAGGCCTTGCGGGAAGATGCGGTTGAAGATGCGGATGGGTCGGGATGTGGCGATGATAACCGGGATACCGCGAGCAATGCACCGCTCAAGAGCGCGCTGGTTCCGTTCTGAAAGCTGGGTCTGGCTATTTAGAAGCGTACCGTCCAAGTCAATAGCAATCGCGCGCGGCATTGTTTTGAACTCTGGTATATTCATCTTAGTTTAGACATTCTATCTTTACCCCACGAGGTGTTCCAGCAGAATTCTAATCCCGATGCCAATCAGTATCAAACCACCCAGCACCTCTGCGCGTTTGCCGAAGATTTTGCCGACCTTTGTACCAATCAGGAATCCCAGTGCTGAAATCGCAAACGAAGTAATACCAATAGTCGGACTTGCCAGCCAGATATTAACATCTTCGAAAGCAAAAGCCAGCCCAACGGCTAGAGCATCTAGACTGGTGGCAATCGATAGCGTGAGTAGGAGCAATCCACGACTGATATCAGCCGGTTTCTCATCTTTTTCGTGATGGAAGGCTTCCCAGAGCATTTTACCACCAACGAACACTAGCAGTCCGAAAGCTACCCAGTGGTCGAAGCTGGCAATAAAGTCGACGATTGTCTTGCCTGCAAGCCAGCCAATCACGGGCATGAGCGCTTGGAAGAAGCCAAATGAAAAAGATACCTTGATGACCTGGAGAGGAGAATGGTTTCTATTAGCGATGCTGGCGCTCAGGGCAACCGCGAAGCAATCGGCGGAAAGACCCAGTGCAATGAGAAAAACGGAGAGGAATTCCATAAAAAACCCTACTTCAGTATGGCACAGTCTTTTGATGGCTTCAAATTCTAAAATACTTCTCCAAAGCTTCTGTACCTTGTGAGATGGTTGATGGTAAGATGATGATGAAGCAGGCTGACCATATCACTGCCCTTGCACTCTTCAACCGAGTTTGCCCTGACTGAGACACTATGGAGGGAAAACGTGAAGCGGGTCTATCTTGACTATGCCGCCACGACACCGACACATCCGGAAGTGATTGAGGCAATGTTGCCCTTCTTTTCCGAGGTCTGGGGGAATCCTTCCAGCATTCATGCCTGCGGACAGGAAGCCCGGAGCGCCGTGGAAGAAGCCCGCGAAAAGGTCGCCGGACTCATTGGCGCGCAAAATGATGAAATCTTTTTCACCAGCGGTGGTACAGAGGCGGACAACTGGGCATTGAAAGGCATTACCTCTGCCAACCGCTCGCGTGGGAATCATATCATTACCAGCCGTTCTGAGCACCACGCTATCTTGGAAACCTGCGAGCATCTAGAAAAGCAGGGTTTTTCCGTTACTTTTTTACCGGTGGACCGCTATGGCATGGTCGACCCGGATGACGTGAAAAAAGCCATCACCTCAAAGACCATTCTGATATCTATCATGCACGCCAATAACGAAGTGGGGAGCATCCAGCCCATCGCTGAAATCGGCAAGATAGCGAAGGCGGCGGGTATTTATTTCCATTCAGATGCGGTGCAGACCATCGGACATATTCCCGTTGATGTGAACAAACTTAGGGTAGATATGCTCTCCATCTCTGCTCATAAACTTTACGGACCCAAAGGAATCGGAGCATTATTTATCCGCGCTGGCACCAGAATTGAGTCTCTTCTTCAAGGCGGCGGACAGGAAAAGAAGGCGAGGGCGGGTACGGAAAATGTGCCGGGAATCGTCGGTTTTGCTCGGGCGGTTGAGCTGGCACAGGAGGAGATGGATGAGGAAGCCCGTCGTATTAGCAAGTTGCGCGATACGCTAGTAAAAAATATCCTTGAAAAGATTGACCATACCCGTCTTAACGGTCACCCGACAAAGCGTCTGCCGAACAATGCCAATGTGAGCTTAGAGTTTGTGGAAGGCGAAGCGGTGTGTCTGAATCTGGACCTGGCGGGTATCTGTGCCGCTACCGGTTCTGCCTGCACTTCAGAGAGTATGGAAGCTTCCCATGTGCTCCTGGCGATGGGACTCGGTCCGGAACTGGCGCGCAGTTCTCTGCGTTTCTCCTTTGGTAAATGGTCGACAGAAGAGGATGTCGACTACGTTCTAGAAAAATTACCCGCCATTGTTTCCCGATTGCGTTCCATTTCCCCGCTGGCAAAAAAACATTGACGAGGAGATAAATTGAGCGCACAGTCTGAAATGCCGGAAATCGGGAAAATCTCCCCCGCCATCTTTGCCGAAGTCATCTTCCCCCGTCTGGGAGCGAAGAGCGATAAAATTCTGGTCGGACCACAACACGGCGTGGATGTGGGCATTGTGGAAATCGGCAATAAAGCGGTCTCTTTCACCACCGACCCCGTTTTCATCGTGCCGGAATACGGATGGGAGCGGGCGGCATGGTTTGCTCTCCATATCATTGCCTCCGATTCTGTTACGAGCGGATTGCGTCCTAAATACCTCTCCATCGACCTGAATCTGCCAATGGCGATGACCCGGAAACAGCTTGAAATCACCTGGGACATTATTCACAAAGAGTGCGAGAAACTGGGCATCGCTGTGATTACCGGACATACTGCCCGCTATGAAAACTGTAACTATCCGATGGTCGGGGGCGCTACGATGGTCGGCGTCGGGGAACTCAACGAGTATGTGACACCGCGTTTTGCGAAGACTGGCGATAAAATCATCATCACCAAAGGTCCGGCAATCGAAGCTGCCGGTATTTTTGCCGCCATGTTTCCGCAACTAATTGAGAAACAGTTCGGGCATGCCTTCAGCAAGAAAGCGCAGAAGATTTTTTATATGATGTCCGTGGTTGAAGATGCCCTGACTGCTATTACAGTCGGGGTGAGAGATAAAGGCGTGAGCGCCATGCATGATGCTACCGAGTGTGGCATCTGGGGTGGTCTCTACGAAGTAGCGCAGGCGGCGGGGCTGGGGGTCAGGGTAGAAAAGGAAAAAATTGTCGTGGCAGAAGGCGTCGCCGAGATATGTCAGTGGCTGGGCATCGACCCATACGCTTCTATCAGCGAAGGTACGCTCATTGTTGCCTGCCGTCCGAACAAGGCGGAAGATGTCGTCAAAGTCCTCACACGCAAGGGTATCAAGTCGTCAATCGTGGGTGAGTTGACGGATGAGAAGAAGGGGATGATACTGGTAGAAGGCGGCAAAGAGAAGAAGCTGGAGCATCCCATCGTCGACCCGTTCTGGCGCGCCTTCTATGATGCCTTAGAGAAAAACTCAAAGGGAAACAAAAATTGAACAAGAGGCTTGTCCTGAGCTCGTCGAAGGAAATACCACCGGAAGCTGAAAACCTGCCTGTTGGTGCAGTTGAGAAGGTCGCTATCCACCGTGTAACCACCGATAACCGAGAAAGAGCCGAGGATATTATTGTCAGGGAATTCCCGTTGACCATCATGCTGAATGGTCAGGAACTGGTCACGTTGCTCTGTTCCCCCGCCGACCTCAAATATCTCGCCATCGGCTTCCTTTTCTCGGAAGGTCTGTTAAAGAGTAAGGCAGATATCAAGCGAGTGACCGTCGATGAAGGCAAGGGCATAGTCCGCGTGGAAACAAAGGTAGATGTACTCGCGGATGGCGAAACCGTTTTCAAACGGCTCATCACGCCGGGATGCGGGCGGGGTGCCTCTTTCTACAGTGCGGCGGATACGGGATTGGATAAGGTTGAGTCAAAACTGACGGTTGCGGCGGCGGAAGTTTTTGAACTGATGAAAGCTTTTCAGCACCGGTCGCTGATTTTCCGCACGACGGGTGGCGTCCACAGTGCGGCGTTGTGCGATAACCGCAACATCCTTATCTTTAGTGAGGACATCGGGCGGCACAATGCCATCGATAAAATCTTCGGGCAGTGCCTCGATCGAAATCTATCCACCAACGACCGCATCATTCTCACGAGCGGACGAGTGTCTTCGGAAATTGTTGTCAAGGTCGCCCGACGGCAAGTGCCTTTACTCGTATCCAAATCGGCGCCTACCAGTGCCGGTGTCAAACTTGCCGAGGAACTGGGTATTACACTCATCGGTTTCGTGCGGGGCACGCGGATGAATGTCTATACCCACGACCGCCGTGTGACCATTTAGAATCGGGTGGATGCGAACCAGCTATGACTCTCTTGTGCTAAAACAAGAAAAGCCCCTGGCAATGGGGGCTTTTTAGCTTCAGAAGACACAGGTTAAAGGGTATTTGTTGCGCATACCTGATTCAACTGGTGTTCTCATCTTTACGGGGGCACTTTCAGTCTCATCATCCGTGAAATCCCCGAAAACTCCACTAAAGTACTACGTCAAATAGTCCGAACGGGTAATATACGCACGCGACCACCGGTGATTTAATAGACTCAAGCTGTATCAATATGTCTATTTTTAGGAGATTATACCTATGGCAATAGAAATCGATGGTCGGGTGTACTACAAGACCTCAGAAGCCTGTAAGAAGGCTGGTATCAGCCGTGCAACCCTTTTTCGATGGCTTAAAGTAGGTATTCTTGATAAGTATCATAAGGACCGCAGAGGATGGCGGTTATTTACCGAAGAAGACCTGGATAAAATTCGCGCGGAAGCCAGAAAGATACAGGTTGAGGACTCCTATCAAGGAGGGGAAAATGGTCAGAACAGCTATCGCTAAGCGAGAGAGCACCGCGGAACTCAAGTTTTTAAGACAACGCGTTACCGAACTGGAAGAGCTCGTTGCCAGGCATCAACAGGTTGATAAGAAATCTCATCAGCTTGAAGATGAACAAAAGTATAAGGCAGTTTTCGAATCTGCCACTGACATCATTGTGCTCATGGATAAGAAAGGTAAAATAACTGATGTTAATAATAAGTTTAAAGAGATATTGGGTTATGAGAGGGAAGAACTGCTGGGGAAGAATCTAACGTCGCTAGATATTAAATCGCCAAATGATATCGTCAACAGGAAGGGTCGGGACGTCCTGGTGAGCAACTTCCAGAAACGTGTGGTTGGTTCTCCTGTCTCTCCCTACGAAATCGAGGCAGTCAAGAAAGATGGAGAGTTGATTACTCTCGAAGTAAATGCCTGTGCTTTAAATAAAGATGACAGGATAATCGGAGATTTAGCGGTCCTGAGGGATGTGACTGAGCGCAAGCGGGCAGAGCAAGCCCTTAAGGAGAATGAGGAACGTCTCCATATCATGTTGGAAGCATCCTCCGAAGGATTTGACCTGCACGACGGTAAAAAAATCATTGACATGAATGAAAGCGGCGCCCGTATGCTCGGGTGTACTCGCAATGAGATAATCGGGGAAAACATCAACGATTTTATAGCAGAGGAATCCCTCGACTTCATATCAAAAAATATCGGCGCGCACTATGACCAGCCTTATGAAGCAATGTTCAAGAGGAAAGATGGTTCAAAATTCCCGGTGAAAATCAAAGCGAAAAGCGTTACCTACCAGGGTAGAGATGTCAGGCTGGTATCTTTCCATGACCTGACCGCACAGAAACGGTATGAAGAACTTCTGGAAAACATCGTGGTCAATGCGCCCGTCAGTATGTCTATTATACAGGACGGTAGGTTTAAGTTCGTCAACCGGCAATTATGCCAGGACATGGGTCATACAGAAGCAGAGGTTCTGGCAATGGATGTCATGCAGTATGTCTATCCTGAAGACCGCGAGCTGGTGCGTCAGAATACCCTCCAGATGTTCAGTGGCAGACGGACAGAACCATTTGAGTTCCGGACAGTAAATAAAAATGATGATATGCGGTGGGTATTACAATCCGTTACTCCCATTAACTACAACGGTCGGCGTGCCAATTTGGGGATGTACCTGGATATAACCGAACGCAAGCTGGCGGAGATAGAGTATAAGACCATCATTCAGACCACCATAGATGGCTTCTGGCTCGCAGATATGCAGGGGCGGTTTCTGGATGTCAATGATGCCTACTGTCGGCTCGTGGGTTATAGCCGCGATGAACTACTAAAGATGAGCATTCCCGATATCGAGGCAGTGGAAAGACCCGAAGAAACGGCAGCACGCATCGCCAGAATAATGAAGAACGGCAGTGACCGCTTTGAAACCTATCACAGGTGCAAAGACGGCAGAATTATTAACGTTGAGATTAGTGTTAACTACATTAAGGTCGGCGCAGGCAGCATGATTGTCTTCATACGTGACATCACGGAGCACAAACGAGAGGAAGAGAGGCTAACAGAATCCGAGGAGAATTTCCGCAACTCTATTGATAACTCACCTGTGGGGATTATGGTATTCAAACTGGAAGGGGAAATCATCTATGCCAACCGGGCTTTGCTGGGCATCTACGGCTTTGAAAACACTGAGGAATTGAGAAATACCCCCACAAAAGACCGCTATACGCCGGAATCTTATGCTGAGTACCTGGTGCGTCATGAAAAATTCATGAACGGTCATACGGAATCACTGGACTATGAAGTCGATATTGTACGTAAAGATGGCACGGTACGCCATCTTCATGCTTTCCGTAGGGAAGTGATTTGGGGAAGAGAAAAACAGTACCAGTTGCTCTATTTCGATGCCACAGAACAGAAGCTGGCTGAGGCGGCTTTGAAAATCAGTGAAGAACGCTTCCGCCGTCTGGCAGAAAACGCTCGCGATATTATCTTCCGCTTCCGCAGTCCACCTAAAGTTGGTTTTGACTATATCAGCCCGGCAGTGCTTCGTATCACCGGTTATGCGCCGGATGAATTCTATGCCGACCCATTACTAATATTCAAAATCGCTCATCCCGATAGCCGCTCTTTTCTGGGAGAAATAACATCTCATCCTCAGGACTACTTGGATAAACCGGCTATTTTGCAGTGGGTACACAGGGACGGTGAAATCTTCTGGACAGAACAGCGGACTGTTCCTATCTACGATAAGGATGGTAAAGTCATCGCAATCGAAGGTATTATACGAGACATCACCGACCGTAAAAAATCAGAGGAGGCTTTGAAAGCCTCCGAAGAGAACTTCCGTAACTCGTTGGACAGTTCATCGCTGGGCATCCGCATTGTCAATGAAAACGGGGATACTTTATATGCGAACCGGGCGATGCTGGCTATCTATGGCTATGAGAGCATTGACGAATTGAATGCAACCGGAGTCAGTGAACGTTACACACCCGAAAGCTACGCCGAGCATGTCCTGCGCCAGGAGAAAAGGCGACGTGGTGAACCGGTACCGAACGAATATGAAATCAGTATCGTGCATAAAGACGGCACCATCCGCCATTTACAGGTATTCCGTAAGGAGGTGCTCTGGGATGGCAAGAAACAGTACCAGGTTCTTTATAACGACATGACCGAGCAGAAGCGTATGCAGGAGGCGCTGAAAAACAGCGAAGAACAATTCCGTCGTCTTGCGGAGAATGCACGGGACTTCATCTACCGCTATCGTATTGGCGACAATCCTGGTTACGAATATGTCAGTCGTGCCGCCACCCGGATCAGCGGATTTACGCCGGAAGAATATTACGCTGACCCTCAACTGCTCACCAACCTGATATATCCGGAAGATAGAGAAAAGCTGCGATCCATCATGAATAACTTGCAGGAGTATAGAGATAAGTCATTCGTTGTACGCTATCTACGTAAGGATGGGAAAATCAACTGGATAGAGCAACGCGCTACTTACGTTTTAGATGATAGCGGCAAAGTCGTCGCAATGCAGGGTATTGCCCGGGATGTTACCGAACGTGAAGAGGCAGTACGGGCTTTAAAAGAAAGCGGAGAGAACTACCGGAACTCCATTGACAACTCCCCTATGGGAGTCGTCGTTTTCGACAAAGATGAAAAAATCATATACGCAAACCGGGCGATTCTTGACATCTACGGCTTCGATAATATTGAGGAATTGCGTAGCACTCCTGTCAAGGAACGTTATACTCCCGAGAGTTATGCCGAATATCTCCGCCGAAGTGAAAAATTCAGGAGCGGGGAGACGACTTCGCTCGGCTATGAACTCAGTATCAGGCGTAAAGACGGCGGCATTCGCCACCTCCAGGCTTTCCGCAAGGAAATTGTCTGGGATGGGAAAAAGCAATTCCAACTGCTCTATATCGATATTACAGAGCGTAAAAGGGCTGAGGATGCGATGAGGGAGAGCCGCGCCCGGTTCAGAGACCTTGCCAGAATGCTACCTCTGAGCATCTGGGAAACGGACGAAAACGGTATGATTAACTACACCAACGAAGCCACGATGAAACTATATGGGTATACACGCCAGGATACAGAACCGATTCATCATCTTAAAAACATGGTTCCACAGGATAGAGACCGGGCGGCGAGAAACACTCAAAGACTATTGCAGGGCGAGACTCTGGGCGGCATTGAGTATACAGGTCTCAAAAAGGATGGTAGCACCTTCCCGACGATGGTTTATGGCTCTGCTATTATTAGAAACGGCAAAGGTGTCGGCTTGAGAGGTATCACTGTTGACATCACCGAGCAAAAGATAGCAGAGAAGCGGTTGGAAATGGCAGCCCAGGAATGGAGAACGACCTTTGATTCTCTGACTGATATGGTCTGTATTCTGGATAATAATTTCAGGATTACCAGAGTAAATATGGCTTACGCTAATATGTTCAAGAAGGAACCACAAGAGCTCCTTGGCAAAGCGTGTTACGAATTACTGAATAGAGACTGCCCTCATCAAGATTGCCCTCTCCAAAAGACGTTACAGACTAAAAAGCCGGCAAGGGCTGAATTCCTTGAGCCTGCATTGGGGAGTTTTGTCGAAGTGGCTACATCGCCGATATTTGATGGAAATGGTGATATTAAAGGCGCTGTCCATGTAATGAGAGACATCTCAGAGCGCAAGCAGATGGAACAGCAACTCATGCTTACTGACCGACTGGCTTCTGTTGGTGAGCTTGCCTCCGGTATTGCCCACGAACTGAACAACCCCCTGACCAGCGTTATTGGCTTTTCACAACTACTAATAGAGGGGGGTGTTCCCGATAACATTAAGGAAGACCTGAACCTTATCAATAGTGAGGCACAGAGAGCTGCGAATATTGTGAAAAATCTACTGACTTTCGCGCGGAAGCATGCGGCTGTAAAGCAGTCAACCAGAATAAATAACGTGATTGAGGATGTGTTGAAATTACGCGCTTACGAGCAAAAAGTCAATAACATCCAGGTTATTAAGAAGCTTGCCTCCGACCTTCCGGAAATCATGATAGACTACTTCCAGATACAGCAGGTCTTTCTCAACCTTGTCATCAACGCCGAGTTTTTCATGACTGAGTCGCACCATCGTGGCACACTGACCATTACGACCGAGAGGGTTGATAAAAACGTAAGAATTTCATTTGCCGATGATGGTCCCGGGATTCCTCAAGAGAATTTAAAGCGAATATTCGACCCCTTCTTTACTACCAAGGAGGTAGGCAAGGGAACCGGGCTCGGATTGAGCATCTGCCATGGAATAATAGCTGAGCATGGCGGCAACATATCCGCGGAAAGCGAGGTCGGTAAAGGCGCCGCTTTCATTGTGGAGCTTCCGATTTAATGGTCATTGGGGCAAAAGAGGTGAATTATGGAAAAGGATAACGGCAGTATAAAAAGTGTTCTGGTCGTTGAAGACGAACCGGGCATCGCCAAGATTTGTGAGCGGACGCTCACTGCGGAAGGATTTCAAGTTGACATTGCGGTAAATGGCGAGGTCGGTCTGGATATGTTGAGGAAAAAGAATTATGACCTCTGTATTAGCGATATCAGGACGCCGCATATGAACGGCATGGAGCTCTACCAACAACTGGAGAACGAAAATCCCGGTGCAATTAAAACGTTCATATTCTCTACCGGCGATGTCTTGAGTGGTCATATCAAAGAATTCCTTGAGAAAACCGGACGGCCGTACCTTCCCAAGCCATTCACTCCTGATGAACTCAGGGCTATTGTCCGAAAGGTAATGGTGGTGGTCTAAATTCTCCGGATATATAGCTAATCTGTGAGCGGAGAGGAATAAGCACTGCGGAAAGGAGATAGAGATGGCGAACAATGAGAAAAGAATATTGATTGTTGATGACGAATCCTCGATTCGAAGGCTTCTTCGCCAGAAGCTGTCAAGAGTAGGCTATAACTGTGAAGAGGCAGGCTCTGCGGAGCAGGCGTTAGTCGCGTTGGCAAGCAACCATATTGAACTGGTGATTCTGGATGTAAATATGCCAGGTAAATCCGGAATTGAGGCACTTCCAGAAATCAAGGCTAACTACCCTGACACCATGGTGATTATGGCGACCGCGATTGCCGAAGCCAGTGTCGCTATCGAATGCATGAGGCGTGGCGCCGAAGATTACATCTGTAAGCCTTTTAATCTGGACGAGGTTGTCATGAGTGTTGAAAGGACTCTGGAGAAAAGGGACCTCCAGCTTCAGATACGCGAATACCAGCATTCTCTGGAGGAGAAAGTCGGAGAGCAGACTAATGAAATAAGGAAGCTTTTCCTCGGCGCTATCGAGGCGCTGGTTTATGCCCTGGAAGCTAAAGATAAATATACAGGCGGTCATTCGCGAAGAGTCGCAGAATATTCGGTAACCATCGGTAACAAGCTTGGTCTGTCAGAAGACGATATTGCGGACTTGCGCTGGGCGGGTTTGCTTCATGACGTCGGTAAAATTGCCGTCGACCAGATGATTCAAAATAAACCGGGCAGGCTGACTAATGAGGAGTATGAGCACATCATGATTCATGCCCATGTGGGTGCGGGCATCGTCAAACCGGTCGTCAATGATAAGGTGGTTGAGATGATTGCGCATCACCACGACCATTATGGCGGCGGCGGGCTCCATCAGACCGTTACCCATGAACAAATACCACTGGGAGCCAGGATTCTGGCAGTGGCTGATTCCTATGATGCCATGACGTCAGACCGCCCTTATCGCCCAGCGATGCCTGTGGAAGAAGCCTTGAAGGAAATCGAGCGGTGTGTTGGAATCCAGTTCGACCCCGTTATAGCCAAAGCTTTCCTGGCAGTAAAAGCCGCAGAGAGAGTACCAGTAAAAGGCGGAAGTTAAAAGACAGTACGCAGATATGATTATCGCCTTAGAAAAGGAGATTTAGAATATATGGATGATGTGGACAAAAAAAGGGTGCTCATTGTCGATGATGAACCAGGCGTCAGACAGCTGGTAAGCAAAATACTGAGCCGGGAATATACGGTAATCGAGGCTCGAGACGGGGAGGAAGCAATTAACACGGTTCATAGCCAGAAACCGGAAATTGTTATCATGGATATGATGATGCCTAAGATGGATGGTCTTACTGCCTGCTATGCAATCAAGAAAGACCCGGTTACGAAGAGCATCCCGGTGGTGATGCTCACGGCTATCGACCAGGAGCTTAATAAGAAACTTAGCACCACGGTTATGGGTGCCAATAAATATATGACCAAGCCATTCAGCGCGCAGGAACTCCTGGAAGCAATCAAACAATTGTTAAATGGTTCGGAGCAAGATAATCACAAGTAGTAATGCCTGCCTATGATACACATCCGTTTTGTAAGCAGGTCTATTTCAGTATTGTTGAAGTTACCTGAAAGGCATTACAAAAATGGTGAAGATAAGATAATATTGGTATCTTGACTTTATCTATTAATACGTTAAAATAGAGGTAACAATAGTATAAGATTTTTCTTTACTTTACATAGGGTACTATGAAGTATCACCTGTATCTGGTCACCTGGGTGATAGTGAGTTAGTGGTGAAACCGACCTATAGTAGGTCGGTTTTTTGTTGGAAGGTGGCGACTATGATTGAAGGTAAATGTCCGCAATGCGGCGAACGATATTTTGGTTGGGCATTGCTTCAGCCGCGAAATCAAAGTTGCACTAAGTGTGGAACTGGACTTTTAATTGCAGAAGATGGTGTAAAATCCGTTGCTGGCTATTCACCATTTACTGCTGAAGAATACAAACTCAAGTTGAATCGCAAAACTGAACCTGCCCCCGAAAAAGACGCCGCTCAATAGGGGGAATCTATACAGGACAGTAGTCTGTGATGTGTGTTCCAACTATAAGTGTCCGTTCTTCTATATTACTACCTTAATGCCTTTGTCTCCATCAGCACTGTCCCGTATGACTTACCAAGGATGCTGAATGCCGATTGCACTGTTCCCTCGATGGTTACCGATAGTCCTTTTTGAGGCGATGGTTGGTTGGTGATAACCCAGATGGTCCCAGTGCCGTCACCCAGCTGATAAGTGCCCTTCTCCGCCGCCGCCAGCCAGACGGTTTCTCCCACTGTCCCTTTAATGATTATCGTTTTCCCCTCGTATTGGGAACTATCAGCCAGGATATCGCCGATTTTGGCGCACTGGTACACCCGATGGTTACACATAAGGTCAGCATCACCACCGATAACAAGATGAATCTTATAACTTTCATTGCTTTTATCCTTTCTATGTATGTAAGACTATAGACTTGCGGGTTCTTTACGGTCAAACGACATCCTTCCCCCACTTGTCATACCGACCCCCGACTTGATCGGGGGGATGCATCTAGTCTCCCTCACCTGTCATCCTGCATTAAGATAACAGATATACCGAATCTACAGTTAATATCCATGCCTTATTCGGAAGTTGTATCAACTGTTACGAGCAAAGCTGGCTGGGGTGTCTTGACCAATGGTAAAACGGAGTGACCATCTAGGATCAATTAATTGTCTTGTAGACAGTACCCCGAACTCCTATTTGAGAGAAGAATGAAATAGATAGATAGTTGGGCTGTGTGCTACTTTTATCAGTGCATGGGCATGGTATACTATACAAAAGCGTCTGGCAGAATAATCCCTGCCCAAGATGAATAGCCACTGAGGATAGAATAGAAAAACCACAACATATAAGGAGGAAGGATTATGTTACAGCTATTACCAGGTAGAGTTACTGTTGAAAATGATGTGGTATTTGGAACTACCGGCAATCGAGATTTAAAATGCGATATCTACCGTCCACCAATAGAAGGAGATAATCGTCCCGGTGTGCTAATCATTCACGGCGGTGCCTGGCAATCCGGGGACCGGAGCCAGTTAAGGTATTATGGCATTCAACTTGCCAGGTATGGTTTTGTCGGGGTTGCCTGCGAGTATCGATTGTCAGGAGAGGCACCCTGGCCTGCGCAGATTCATGATGTTAAAGCCGCCATCAGGTGGATGCGTTCAAACGCAAATCAATTGGGTATCGATGAGGGGAAAATATGTGTAACTGGAAATTCAGCAGGTGCGCACTTGGCTCTTATGATGGGTTGTGATATGGACGCGTTTGAGGGAAAAGGCGGTAACATGAACGTAAGCTCGAAATGTGCTGCCATTTCAGCAATCTACCCACCGACAACAGTGCATTACAATAAAAATGATGCGGAAAATAAGCTACTTGGTAAAGCGGGGAATAACGAAGTTGCAGCTAAAGCCAGCCCGATAAATTATGCAAATAAGGGTTTCCCACCAACGATTTTGATTCATGGCAATGCTGACCAAGTTGTCCCGAACAGTGAAAGTTTTAACATGTATCATGCTCTAAATAAAGCCGGCGCCGGTGTTGAGTTACATATATTTGACGGCGCACCTCACGCGTTTGATTCATTAGCTGAGTTTGCCAGACAATGTGTGCAGTTGATAATACTATTTTTTGATCGAAAAGTAATAGACCCCAGGCCAGTGATTGTCCCGGTTGGAACACAGCAATAATCGTATCTATAGGGGCATCAGTCGGTATTAACGTCTGTTCATCTAGCTATGCCGATGGTAGTTTAGCGGCAGATAGAATATAATGCCGTTCTACCTTAGAAAACTTGCGGAATTTGCTGTGGAATAGTCCTCTCTGGTAAAGCTAAGGGGACTCGAAGCCTCAGCTAGAGTATGTCACCGCCAATTCGCAAATAGCCCTTATTTTGCAGTGTGGAAAAGTTGGGTCTGGTAGCGCATATGGGATTTAAGAGAAGTTATACCACGGAATCATTTTAGATACAAATTGATAATTTCATATTGGTGAGGGATATTCTGTTTTGAGCGTGCAGTAATTCTATGTGCCAAATGGTTCAGTTTAGTTGGGTAGCAAAATGGTAGCGAGAAACTTTTAAAAATTAAGCCACTTTGACAGTACTTAAATCAATTATACGTAGTTAAGATATGCTTTTAACTTTTTGTTTTATCTCTTTTATAATGGCTTTCCTCCTTTCTTTTAAGAAACCTTGAATAGAGTCTGTAAGCAAAAACGGCAATGCTTCTTTGGGTATGATGTGTGAAGCTAGTATCTCTTTTAATTTAAATTCACCATATTGCTGCAACTTTTGTTTGAAATAAATAGAAGGTGGGGTATTAGACTTTTTAGCGTTTGTCGTCAAAAGAGTCCTATTTAAAATACGATGCTCAGAGTAAATTGATTTTGGGAAAATGTGGTCATCTTGTACATGCTCTTCATCGAGTATAGGAGGTTGACCATTTTGAAAATCAAAAGCTCCTTTTAGGACTATAAGGTTTATTATACCCCTGTAAGTGGCTGAGTTTTGTTTCTCTACGGTGAAATTCACGTCTCTATTTGGGACAAAATCCTTAATAAACTCAGGGATCTCGTCGTCTTTTTTAATCCATTCCTTCAGATCATCATAATCGGTCTCTTGTTTTGAGGAAGCACCTTCATCGTATCTATTTGAGAATACGGAAGTCCAGTACCACCGATCTATTTTGCTGTAATTATTAGGATTGTCGAATTTATTATAGTTGAGAAAACCAAGGATCGCAGCAAGTGGGACTAACATGGTTGTGTAAGGCAACCACTTATGAAAAGTTAGAACACCATATCCTTGCTTAACATTTGTTAATCTTTTATAGGCAAAGTTTAACCATTTGCAGGATTGAGCCCAATCTTCCTTGAAGATATCAGATTTTAAATCAAGCAAATCTCCACGCTTCGTGCCTGAACCTTTAAGCAAAGAAATGACCCTTAAGATGACCTCCGGATCAATATTCCCACCCTTGGCGAAATCATATTTATTTCGTGCTTCTGACCATAACTCTGGCAATTTAATTCCATCTTTTCGCAATCTAGCTGTAAGTAGTTCAAACGTAGTCAAAGGTACGCTAAACCTATTAGCTCTTTCAAAAGTCTCCGCTATTCTATGTATACTGGTACCCTTCGATAAAGAAATTACATTGATTGGACGGGTTCTGAATTGATCGGAAAGCTGGGATATGCTTCTGAAGTTTGGGTTATCATCTTTAATCTTTTTGTATAACTTTTGCGGATCAGCAAAGTCAGTTAATTGAATGTTGTCTGGTGAAGAATCTATTTTGTCGAGTTCCTTTTTATTAGCGGTGTTAATTGCAATTACGGCGTCATCCCATTTTCCATTCAAGGCATTTGGAATATTTATATAAAACTTGTATGGATTTTTTCTGTTTTTTAACTTCAGCTTCGGTTGCGTTAATGCATAAAGTAGTGCTGTCGCTCTTTGTTGACCATCAAGAATAACGTGTACGACAGGTTTAATTTCTGCAAACTTGTTTATATCTTTAACACCATAAATAAGTCTTAAAGCAAAAGGACAGTCGTCTTGCCGGAAATCATCTAGCATCAACATAGATCCAATAAAATAATCACCAAGGACGGAAACAATTAGTTCTCTTACACGGTCAGAATCCCATACAAAATCCCTTTGGAAATCGGGCAAAACAATTTTACCTTCGATTATGCCTTCTATCAGCTTATTGACGTACATATTGTCCATTTTTTGTCTCCATACAAAGCTTTGACTTGCCGACATTTTAACACTAAATGAGTTTAAAGTGAATAAATTAACTGGTCTTCTTTGCTGAAGGTTGGTGATTGTATCTTGTTTGTACGTTGATACTTGGTATTTACAGTTGGGTGAAGATATGAGCCAAGGAGGTTTGGTAGTGCATACCGGATTTAGAGGCAATTATAACAATCAGTCATTTTAGATACGAAATAGAAAGTTTGGTAGCGCATATGGGATTCGAACCCATGATCTCGTCCTTGAGAGGGACGCGTCCTAGGCCGCTAGACGAATGCGCCTTGTATCAAGACAGCTATGATTATATCAGTTCACCGTCATTGCGGACAATCTTACAAATGACGGAACACTCTCCAGGCTTTCTGCTGTCCGTCAGCGCCAGTCAGGTACGGTCGCAGCATGACCATGTTGTATTCATTGACTACCTTCAGGATGTCCTCGTCCGGTTTGAGACTGCCGGTAGTCAGCAGTTTGCGGGTTGGGTGGATAACAACCGCTACCCCCATTTTCTGCAGAAGATCAATGTTATCGCGGCCAAAGATGAAGGAATCGGTTGCCGCCGCCGAACCTTTCAAAGAAACCGCAAACTCAGTAGCGCGCTCACTGGCAAATTTCGCCGAGTCCTCACGGTTGGTCTGTCCGCCACACTGCGCCAGCAGAACAGCATCCTTACAGAAAGCGAATGAGTTCGACTGTATTGCCTTGGCGCCAATCCATGCCAGATGAGCATCTTTCATTTCGCTATCGGTAGGCTTGCGTTTCGAGAGCACTTCCATGCCGTATTTCGAATTGAAGAACGAAGTCCTGTCAACCTCAGTGACGACCGGCTTATTGCCGATTGTCCATTTCATGTTGTATCCGAAGACACCCGAATGTATTTTATCCCAGCTATCGAGCGGTGAAACATCGATAATGCGCAGGTTTTTCATCACATCAGCCAGCATATCTACACAGCCAGCTTCGAAACCCGGCGCCGCGAGGACATCCAGCACGAATCCTTCCGCTTTATTCTTTTCCACCAGATGGTTGGCAGTCTCACGGGTAAGTTTGGACGAGGTTGCCATGACGCCGCCGAACGGCGATTTCTTATCGGTTGTCAGTGCGGCTAAAAGGGCATCGATTTGTTTAGTACGCGCGGCGTAGACGGCGGGATTGGTATGTTTGTTGATAACAACCGCCTCAGTGCGCTTATCTTTCAGGAATGCCATAGTTTTACTGATTTCCACAGCGACCGCGTAACCGTTCAGGTCGATATGGTTGGTGAATCCCATGCCCCGCCCCTCGATGACCTCCGTGTAAGAACCGCCCGGCTCACCTACATAACCAGCCTGGTGCGGATTATCACCGCTTCTCAGAGGACTCAGGGTGTACTTAACCTCTTTTTTACTCCCATCCTCGAATGTAATGACCAGTTTCATCTCTTTTGGAGCGGACATTATTCAGCGACCTCCTAAGTAACCCCGCAATGCAGGTTAAAATTCTATATTTAGAGTAACGTTAGAAAAATACTGGCTGGCCACTCTGGACAGTTCCCGAACTTTCATTCGAGAAAAAGCAATTTATTCCGATGTTACAGGAACTACTCGTATCCTCTACACGACCAGCTACATAAGTCTATTATACCCAGACGTGTTCGTCAAATGATTAGAGCACAAGGCCGGTTGTTTTTGTGAGAAGCCAAATTCATGCGGTAGTTCAAATCCAATCCACTACGCGCACTGGAAACATTCCGAACCTTTCTTCGAGAAGAAACGACTTATTTCGGCGCTGCAGCAGTTGCTTATTAAAAAACAACAACAAACGACTGACCTGAAAATCCGCCAATCATCTGCCTGATATTACTTGACGAGCGTATCTGGCAACTGGGCACCGATAAACACTCCATCAGAGGTATACCAATTTTTCACAATCGCTACGATAATTGGGTAGTACCGACCCCAATCTTTCTCATCAGTGTAAACCGAAAAAGTATATCCCCAGCCATCATTAAACATGGCACTTTTAGTAGCATAATACAAAAGGTATCGGTTCGTTCCGAAGTCGGTTTTGACTTTTAGGAATAAATACCCTCTGTCTGCATCTATGATTTCCCTTTTTATCACGGCGATATCTGTTTGGTCCTTGGCGGATTCAAGAATTTCGGCGATGGGGTCATTGCTAGTTGTTGAGTCATCCTCATAATAGCAATAAAAACCTAAGCTGATTCGAATCGCAAATTCTCCTTGGGGGTCGCCTGTAGGGATGAACATGATATAAGTTCCTTGTCCAGTTTCTTCAGTTGTCCAACCTTTAGGAACGGGCAAAATTGATCGTATACTAGCCATGTACAGAATCCAGTCCCCTTTGGTCATTAAGGCTTTACCACCATAACGAGAAAAATTGCTGCTCTCCATATCTGGGAAGAACAGCCCGGTCGGAATTTTCATATCTGGGATCCAGTCGATTGGATTGGGAGCTGGTGTTGGCGGAGGTGGGACAAAATCTCTCCCGACATCCAAGTCAGTTTCGAATTCAATTCCACCGTAAAAACTTTCCAGATCTTGTTTCAATTGCTGGATGTATTCTTTTTGAGTCTTACTTTGGGATGATGGGTACATTCCCGTGGAAATTTGCGTACTAATGACGTAACTGTAAGCTCCCTGAATTACGATATAAACACCTCGAATGGCATCGAGGTGTTCCCCATTCATGAGCATATTTGAGCCACCAGGAAGAACAAGAACAGCAAACAGAATGGTCGTGTCTTTTTGTAGGTATTCTTGGTAAACGATTCTTCCTTGGGGAATTTCTGGTGTGATATGGTGCTCCATGAGAGCGTTGAGATCGAACTCAAGATACCCATCAAGATACTCTGCTGGAACGGGCAAATCTGCATCGCTAATACGCACGAACTCAATACTTTTCCAGCCCCCAAAATCATTTGATTGGACAGTTTCAAAACTATCAGGCTCACCTTCAAAAGTCGGCCAATAATGCTCGTCCAATCTGACTCCAGTACCTTTTGCAAGAGAAAAATCATAAGCATAATTACCCTGAGGCGGTCGGTATTTTCCATCACTTGGAGGTGGTGCTGTTGTCGGTGGTGCTGTTGAAGTCGGCGTAATCGGTTCAGTTGTTGTGGCAGTTGTCGACGTTGGAGCAGACGCAGGGGTTGTAGTCGACGGTGTTGTAGTTGGCTTTGCTCGGCAACCGAGAACTGAGACTGAAACCAGAATACAGGCTATTAGAAGAGCCATACTACCCTTCATGTTTCACCTCCTCATTGACAGCTTCTCATATCTGCTACCGCACTGGAGCGGAAAATACCGCTTGTCCTATGATGGTAATAAAATCACCTTAGTAGTGGCTGGGGATAGAGGATTCGAACCTCTCCTCACAGATCCAGAGTCTGCTGTCCTACCACTAGACTAATCCCCAGTGACGAGTGAAATTATAGCACAGGCGTGAATTTGAGGCAACTTGAGTGTGTACGGTATGAACTGCAAAGAGTCATTACTTTTTACCGACAAGGAGAGGATTACTCCACGCTTTTTTACCGAAAGCGTCTTCAATCTCTAGGCGTGCATAATGCCAGTCGTCGGAAAGCCTGAAATGCATCTCAGTCATCTGTTCCCTGTCAGAAGTGCCTCTGAACTTACTCTCTCCTCTGGTACCGACCAAACGTGCGTAGATGATGGGAGAAGTCTTAACCACTATCCGATTCCTTTCTTCGATAGATATTGATTTGAATAGCGGGCCAGTAGAACTGTAGAAGTTCCCCTTATGGATTGATGCCATTATCGCATCACGGGAGAGCTCCGGTGCATTAACCATAATCCACCCACCTTTTTCGGCTGGAACTCCCTTGAGAAAGTGGGCATCATCGGTAGCAAAACCGAGCATATCAGACTGATGTACCAGTGAGGCATCCCAATGATAAACCGCCGTGCCTTTTCCGAAGGCTACCTGGTTGATAGAGTTGAATACCTCAATACCATGAAAACCATGGCGAAGCCCTTCCTCTACTGTATTATTGACTGAGTGCGGATGAGCCCAGATAAGGATACCTCCTTGTGCCCGTACTCTATAAATAACTTCCGTTAACTTTGTGTCCCCGGTGATACCATCAACACCTTCAATACAAACAACATGGTAGAAAGAGCCCTGGTCATCTTCTCCCTCCACTTCTATCCCGTTCAGCACCAGAAGGGGATGCTTGTCATCTGAATTCCCGATAAAGGGGACTATTTTATCCGTAATGCAGATGAAGTCGTAGCCTGCCTCGGCATAGAAAGCAGTCACCTCAGCCAGAGTCAGGCGGCCACTGGACCTGTTTGTGTGTACGTGGACACTACCCTTAAACCATTTACCTGAACAATCATAGCGAAAGCGCCTTTCTATGGACATAATTTCATTCATGATTTGCCTCTAAATTGTTATTAGCCTTGAATGTATACATAGAGAATACCTGTTCTCAAGACATTTCACAATAAACCAAAAGGTATCGCGACTAGCTTCCGGTTACCAATTACGAACTCTGAAAGCTCGTAGCGATTATAATCCCTTGTTGGCAACATAGACCACCAGGTCGACGAGGCGGCAACTATACCCCCACTCGTTGTCGTACCAACCGATAACCTTGACCATAGTGCCATCGAGAACCATGGTGCTTAAAGCATCAAAGATACATGAGTGTGGATTACCCTTGAAGTCCATGCTGACCAGTTCTTCCTCGCTATACTCCAGAATATGAGCGAGCGGTCCTTGAGCGGCAGACTTGAATGCCTGATTTACTTGTTCCACTGTGACGGTCTTATTAACATCGACTACGAAGTCACATATCGAGACAGTCGGTGTGGGCACGCGGAAAGCGACGCCATTGAGTTTGCCTTTGAGTTCGGGTATCACGAGCGCAATTGCCCTCGCGGCACCGGTGGTGGTGGGAATGATACTGAGAGCCGCCGCCCGCGCGCGCCTTAAATCATCGTGGACGACGTCGAGGACACGCTGGTCGTTGGTGTAGGCGTGTATGGTTGAAAGCAAACCCCGGTTAATACCGAAACTCTGGTGCAGGACTTTGACCATCGGAGCAGCGCAATTGGTGGTGCAGGAAGCATTAGAGATGACCTTGTGTTTGGCGGGGTCGTATTTGTCTTCATTCACACCCATAACAATGGTGATATCCTCATTCTTGGCAGGAGCGGAGATAATGACCTTTTTAGCACCTCCCTGGAAGTGCGCCGCGGCTTTAGTGGCATCGGTGAAGAGACCAGTCGATTCAATGACGATATCAGCGCCTAGGTCGCGCCATGCTATTTTAGCGGGGTCTCTCTCTGCGAGTGCTTTGATTTTCTTGCCATCAACCACGATGGCGCCATCGCCGGCTTCAACTGTGCCCGAATATTTACCATAGTTGCTATCCCATTTCAGCAGGTGGGCGTTAGTTTTGGTATTAGCCAGGTCGTTGACAGCAACAACTTCAAGCTTGTCAGGGTAATACTTTCTGATAGCACGCAGGGTGAGTCTGCCGATTCGGCCGAAACCATTGATTCCAATTCTAACTGCCATGTTATCTCCTCCTACTGAATATAATTCTCAGGAATACAGTTCCATTATACAACACCAAGTTTTAGGATTACGCCTGTGTACGTTGATAATAGAACATATTGTTTCGAGTGATGATTTTTATCTTGCCGTTGACAGTCAAGGCGCGGAGGTGAGCCAGGGTCTCGGAGACGGCGGCACGCTGGTCCATAGGCATGAGGTCGTGGAATCTGACACCACCAAACTGCGGCATCCAGGTAATCAAATTGGATACTTCGTAGGCAGTCTTAGAACCTGTACCCAGTCCTTGCATTATCTCATCACTCCGCACTGCACGATGTTCAATGATTTCGTCGACGCGCTTTCTGAGGTCATGGAAAATGTTTTCGTGGGCAGGTAATACAGTGGTAATATCCAGATTTCTAATCAGTGCTAGCGATTTGAGGAAGGAGGCGAGGGGGTTACCTGTAGAACCTGGTGCCAGACTTATATTAGGAATAGTGACCGGCAGGACATGGTCGCCGGCAAATAGCAGTTTGTGCTTGGGTTCGTAAAGACAAATATGTCCCAGAGAATGCCCCGGTGTCCAGATAACCTTCAGGTCGAAGATACCGGTGGAGATAGTCTCACCGCCATCAAGATAAACATCAGGTTGCTGTAACTGAGCCGTAGGTCGTGGTCCGCCAGAAGGCATACGGGTGATGGGTATTTCGCGATGTGGAACGCCATTACTGTAAAACCACTCTTCGCTCTGGCGCATGTATTCTTCGCTGGCGGCATAGCGGTGGAAAATTTCCTCGTCCCTGCGGTGCATGTAGATTTTTGCTTTAGAGAGCTCGTGCACTTTCCCGACCAGCCCGTAATGGTCGGGATGGGCATGAGTGACTACAATTTGCTTAATGTCCTTAAAATCGGCACCAACATCATACAATCCTTCACCGAGAGCATGGAATGCCGGGTCGTTGTTCCAGCCGGCATCAATGAGCAGGTAACCATCATCACCACGCAGGAGGTAAATGTTGGTGGCTCCTGGCGGATTATAAGGGAGGGGTATCACAAGCTCGTAAACGGCGGGTATGATTGCGGTCGCCATTTTTTTCCCCTTCTAGCGACGTAGCGCTGAGATACCCGCGAAACGGGCGTTTTTACCCAGTTCCGATTCTATTTTCAGGAGACGATTATATTTGGCAGTACGTTCGCTACGGCAGGGCGCGCCGGTCTTGATTAGTCCCGTGCTCATGGCAACCGCGAGGTCGGCAATCGTGGTATCCTCGGTCTCGCCACTGCGGTGACTGACTACAGTCCGCCAACCGACACCGTGCGCCATCTTGATAGCATTGATTGTTTCCGTGAGGGTACCAATCTGATTGACCTTGATAAGGATGGCATTCGAGGCTTTAGTCTTAATACCTCGTTTTAATCGCTTCACATTGGTCACATAAAGGTCATCCCCGACAAGATGAATTTTACCGCCGAGCTTTTTGGTCAGCAGTTGCCATCCTGTCCAGTCATCTTCTGCCATGCCGTCCTCGATACTCACGATGGGATAATCAGCGACCCACTTGATATAAAAATCAACCATTTGCTGGCTGGTGAGAGACTTGCCTTCTTTCGTAAGGATGTACTTGCCGCCTTGATAGAATTCACTGGAAGCGGGGTCGAGGGCAATGAAACAGTCTTTCCCTGGCTTATACCCCGCTTTTTCAATGGCGGCGAGGATGGCTTCAATGGCGGCTTTGTTGGAGGATAGCGAGGGCGCAAATCCACCTTCGTCGCCGATATTGGTGTTCATGCCTTTATCCTTGAGCACCTTTTTCAGGGCGTGGTAAATCTCCGTGCCCATTCTCAAAGAATCGCGGAAGGTTTTGGCACCCGCCGGTACGACCATAAACTCCTGCAAATCTGTAGAATCGGCGGCGTGTTTACCCCCGTTAAGAATGTTCAACATCGGCACGGGTAAAACGTACTCTTTAGCACTGTGCAGGGAGCAGTAGAGCGGTTTACGGGCTTGATTGGCGGCGGCGTGCGCCACGGCAAGGGAAACACCCAGGATGGCATTCGCGCCCAGCCTTGATTTGTCAGGTGTGCCATCAAGTTCAATCATTTTTCGGTCGATGGCCGCTTGGTCGTCAGCGAGCATGCCCTTGATTGCCCTGGCGATTTTCGTATTGACATTTTTAACTGCCTTGAGCACTCCCAGACCATTATAGCGAGATTTATCGCCGTCACGCAGTTCTATGGCTTCATACTTGCCGGTGCTGGCACCGGAGGGGACCGATGCAATACCGGTGGTGCCGTCCGAGAGCGTTATTTCCACAGAGATGGTAGGATTGCCACGTGAATCCAGAATTTCTCTGGCTTTGACACTGCGAATCGTGACCATTACTTCACCTCCGACAGTTCGAGGGCTTTTTTAACTGCTTCCTGAGCACTATGCACACGAATGATTGATTTGTCTGCCCGGCGGTTGCGGGAGAGTGACCATGTTCCCAAGCCGATGACTGGTATCTTAGCATCCAGAGCATAGCCAATTTCTGTCAGGGTGCCATACCCACCACCAATGGCAATGACAGCCCGTGCCGATTTAACCACAATAATATTCCTTGCATATCCGAGGTTGGTGACAATGGGTATCTGTACATACGGGTTGGCAGTCGCCGCGTCATTGCCGGGCAGAATGCCGATGGTGATGCCACCCCGGGATTGAACGCCCTTACAGGCGGCTTTCATAACCCCGCTCAGTCCGCCGCAGATGAGGATAGCGCTCTGTCTGGCAAGTTCTCTGCCGACCTCTTCTGCCAGTCGGGCTTCATCATCGGATGGGTTTCTGCCACCGATAACGGCGATGATTTTGCTCTTTTTAGCTGTCATGATGGGGTGAAACAATTATAACATATTGGAATCAGGTAACTCTAAGCACTGCACAGCAATAAGTTGACTATAATACATAATTGTGCCATAATACGCAGACTTTCATATCCTGTGCACGCTTATCACCGCAAGATTTCTGTGGTGAGAGTGGAAGCAAAAAGGACATAGGGGGTGTATTGTGAAATGCCCCAACTGTTTAAGGGAGAACCAGCCATCCAACCAATTTTGCATCTTCTGTGGTGCCCGTCTGCTACCGTTTAGTTCTGAATCCCAGGAACCGCCCGCCCAATCACTCGAAGAAGAAGTTCAACGTCTCCGTGCCTCCGTTCGCCAAATCAACGAACGCTTGACCGTGCTGGAGCAGAGACAGGGAATTGAAGCTATCCCCTTACCGGTAGAACCTATTCGGCCGCAGGGTGAACGCCGTCAGCCACCGGTGCAAGTAGAACCTGTCCGCCCTCCGGTTGAACACTGGCAACCACCTGTTATCGGAATAGCGCCATCTGCACCACGCGAAGCAAAACCGCCAAGACCTCCCGGGGAATGGGAGCAGATACTTGGCGGGAACTGGCTGGCAAGAATCGGCGTACTGGCGCTACTGTTCGGTGTCGGCTTCTTCTTGAAATATGCCTTCGACAGAAACTGGATTTTGCCAGTCATACGTATTCTTCTGGGTGTTGTCGCTGGCTTAATCATGCTGGGCGGGGGTTATCTCTGGCGGAAGAAATACCCCGTGATGACACAGGCACTGACGGGTGGTGGTATCGGTATCATGTACCTTTCCATCTTCGCCGCTTTTGCGGCATATCAACTCATACCACTCGTACTGGCTGTGATACTGCTATTGATTGTGTGTGCCATCTCAGTATTGATGGCTTTGCGATATAATTCAATGTCACTCGCGCTTCTTGGGATTATAGGTGCGTTTCTTGGTCCTTTGATATTAGGGGTGACAGGTTCTAACACTCCAGGAGCAAACGGTACAGCCACCGGATACTGGGCGCTGGTGTACATACTGGTAGTTGACCTTGGAGTCCTAGCGACATCCACATTTAGAAACTGGCGCTGGTTTACCTTATTCGGATTAGTCTGTTCCTTAATATTTTTCGGGGTATGGTATGGTTCTTACGGGTATTCCACTGGGATTGCTCCCATCGAGATAAGTTTGACAATACTATTCCTGATTTTTGTTGGAGCCACCAGCCTCTTCCACATCGTTTGGAAGCGAAGGCCTCAAGGATTTGATTACTCCCTCATGGTGCTCAACGCGACGAGTTACGCGACTATTAGCGCAAGTCTACTCTGGGATGACTACCGTTCGTGGATGGGCGCTTTCTTCTTTTTATTGTCTCTTTTCTTTGCCGGGCTTGCCTATATTGCCTTCAAACGAACGAATGACAGACTATTAAGCCAGTTTGCATTGGGGATAGCAATTGTACTTTTCACGACATCTATACCTGTGCAATTTGGTGATGTAGTGTGGACAACCGGTACCTGGGCGGCACAGGCTGCAGTCTTAATATGGCTTTCACTGGTTACAAAAAGCAGATTCTTCCGAGTCTCTGCCTATATCAGCTTCGGACTTGTAGCCATCCGCCTGCTGTTCTTCGATTCGTGGTTAGGAAATGTGTTGGGGATAGATGTTTACCGTCCGGTCTTCAATGACCGAATGCTCGCATTCATGGTCGGGATTATCGCCGTGTACATCGCCAGCTATCTCATCCGACGGTACAAAGAGGAACAGTGGCAAATTGAACACGCCGTTTTCTTTGTTGCGGGCAACATTTTTACACTGTGGTTAATTGGGATTGAACTTGTCGACTACTTAAATATTGCCAACCCGACAGTTGGGGCTAACCTCAGCCTGCTGTTTCTTCTTGCTTTAGCCGTGGTCACAATACTTAATCAATTGGTCTGGAGGCGAGACCCTCTGACGAAAGTCGATTTAGCCCTATTGTTTGTAAATGCAATTATTATATCTATTTTCAGTGCCTTCTTGTGGGGACAGCTACAGGACTGGATGGGTTGCCTTTTCCTTACACTGGCTCTATGTCATGGCGTATTAGCCACTTATTTTATAAGGAAACAAACTGGTAACCCTATGTTCGTGGATTGTGCTCTAGGTATTTCAGTAGTACTGCTTACTGCTGCCATTCCAATTCAATTCGGTGATAAAATGTGGACAACCATTGTCTGGTCTGTGGAAGGCGCTCTTCTGGTCTGGTTATCATTTTTCAAGGATACCCGGATACTGCGCTGGTTCGCTTATGGAATTTTTGCGACTACAGCGATACGCCTGCTCTTTTTTGACACCCCTGTTCAAATTTCCAGCTTTAAACCCCTACTTAACGAAAGGCTTCTGGCATTCCTTTTCGGGATTGCTGGCTTATACCTAGCGGGCTACTTAATGGTCAAGGCTAAAAACAAGTTGGATGAACAAGAAGGTAGAGTCACTATACCGATTTTCTTCATCGCGGCAAATTTCTTTACGCTCTGGCTTTTCAGCGCCGAAATCCTGAATGCCTTCGACCGTGCTCTGTATAATCTGTCTACCACTGATAGCATCGGTAGTCTGGGCACCTCCCTTCGGAATTTCCAGAACCTGTCCATCACTGGTCTTTGGGCATTTTATGCGGTGATTGCGCTGGTAATCGGTATCGTCAACAGAATCCGTTTCTTGCGACTGGGTGCGTTGGCTTTACTCCTTATCGCCATCGGCAAAGTTTTTGTTTATGATGTCTTCACGCTGGCAATGGTCTACCGGATTGTTGCTTTTATAGGGCTGGGATTACTGCTCCTTGCCAGCGGCTATCTCTATCAGCGATACAGTAAGAGAATCAGAGAGTTTCTAACAAAAGAATAATCTACCCCAGTTTGAGGGAGGTGCTACTATGAAACAAGCATCTTTATTTCTTGCGGTTGCCATGATTTTCCTGATGATATTCACGCCTTTCACCGGTTGCGGACAAAAAGCCGATACCTCTACAACATCTTCGACAGCAACTACAGCACACGAATCGACCACGACAATTCCACCCACCGAGCCGACGAACCAATCGACGTCGCCAACATCCACCGAATCTGCACCTGAAACTACCACACCTTCCACAACCGCCACAACTACTACAACCACGCTGCCAACCACGACTACAACGACCCCAGCCACGACCACAACCCCTTCTTTTGTGCCGATTGTCTGGACGGCACCGAGCAATCCCATTACTCTTACCGTGGATGAATCGACCAACCGTGCCGCATACCAGAGTGGTGGGGCACAAATCTCTGCATACTTCTATAAACCTGCAGGGTTTGGACCTTTCCCAGCGATTTTAATGCTACACGGGAAGGATGGATTGCAGGAGTATCAGCGTTCATACGCGTCCTGGCTGGCGAAGCAGGGCTACGTGGTATTAGCTCCGGACTATTTGACTCCCGTTGGTATAGCCAGTCAGGCATGGACTATTTCTGACTGTGGCAAGTACACAGACCGGATACGCGAAATTCAGGGGGATGGCTTGGAAAGTCTCAAATCTTTGGCTTATGTTGATTCGAACCGGATAGGAGTGGTAGGGTTTTCCCTCGGTGGTTATTATGCTTTCATCCTTGCGACGCGGGATGATGTAAAAGGCATCGTTAGCTATTATGGTGCTTATTATTTCAGTGCCCCATATAAACCGGAGAATGACCGCCTCGTCAGATACAAGTTCATTGATATAGTCACTCAGATAAAAACGCCAGTATTGATGTTTCACGGGGATGCGGATGCCCTGGTGCCAATTTCAACTGCAGATGCGGCTCACGGTTTACTAGATAGTAGCAACAAGCTAAATGAGTATTACGTCTACTCCGGAGTAGGGCATGCCTTCAATATACAAGGTGCGTCGACTTACAATGCCCAAGCAGTAGCAGATTCGGAGCAAAAAGTAATCAGTTTCCTCCAAGCGAAATTAAAGTAGAGAAATCTGTCCTTTTCCTCTAATTTTTCTTACATTTATCGTCCTCTAATTTGACCAAAGAAATCGACGGATGTTCTGCCATTATATCTATGTAATATGTCTTGACATTTTTTACCACACAAGTTACACTTTCATATAGTGCAAAATTACCTGATGTGGTATCGGTCAATAAACTTCAGGTTGCACTTTTTCAAAGTTTTCCACACTCCCTCACCCCACCAAATTTCAATCTCCGCTATTACCGTTATTAAACCATTCTATCCGTGTGCTTATCCCATGAAAACTGACTGCTGAGGAGGAGAAATTAATGCCCAGGCGCAATGACATTAAGAAGGTCATGATTATCGGGTCGGGACCCATTATAATCGGGCAGGCGTGTGAATTCGATTATTCCGGCACCCAGGCATGCAAGGCTTTACGTTCACTCGGTTATGAGATTGTGCTGGTGAACTCAAATCCGGCGACCATCATGACCGACCCGGGAATGGCTGACGTCACCTACATCGAACCGCTAAACTTGGACACCATGATTAAAATAATCGAAAAAGAACGGCCGGATGCTATCCTCCCCAATCTTGGTGGGCAGACCGGGTTGAATCTGAGCGCCAGTCTGGCAGAATGTGGCGCGCTTAAAAAGTATAACGTTAAAGTAATCGGCGTGGAGCCGGATGCCATCAAGCGTGGTGAAGACCGTCTCGCCTTCAAAGAGACGATGACGGAACTCGGCATCGAGATGCCCCGGAGTAAAATTGCTTACAGTCTGGAAGAGGCAGAAGCTCATGCCAAGGAGATTGGCTTCCCGGTGGTTATCCGTCCGGCGTATACCATGGGCGGCACCGGCGGTGGTCTGGTCTACAATATGGAAGAACTACGTGTGGTCGCTAGTCGTGGTATCGCTGCCAGCATGGTGGGACAGGTGCTGATTGAAGAATCCGTCGAGGGCTGGGAAGAACTGGAACTGGAGATAATCCGCGATTCCAAAAATCAGAAGATTACCGTGTGCTTTATTGAGAATGTCGATGCCATGGGTGTTCATACCGGTGATTCCTACTGCACGGCACCTATGCTCACCATCGATGAAGCACTACAGAAAAAGCTTCAGGACTATTCCTACAAAGTGGTGGAAAAGATTGGTGTTATCGGGGGCACCAATATCCAGTTTGCCCATGACCCGAAAACAGGACGGGTGGTGATTATTGAAATCAATCCACGAACATCACGTTCATCGGCGCTCGCTTCCAAAGCCACCGGCTTCCCTATTGCCCTTATCTCCGCGAAACTGGCGGCAGGCTTGACACTGGACGAAATCCCTTACTGGCGTGAAGGCACACTGGATAAATACACACCATCCGGTGATTATGTCGTAGTCAAATTCTCACGCTGGGCTTTTGAGAAATTCCACGATGCGGAAGACCGTCTCGGTACGCAGATGCGCGCTGTGGGCGAAGTAATGAGCATCGGTAAGACATATAAAGAAGCCTTCCAGAAGGCAATCCGCTCTCTGGAAAACGGCCGTTATGGTCTCGGTTTCGCTAAGAACTTCTACGAAAAGTCGCTCGATGAACTGATGCAGATGCTCAACCGCCCCACCAGCGAACGGCAATTCGTAATGTATGAAGCCCTGCGTAAAGGCGCTGATATTCAAGAACTCTACCGGAGAACATTTATCAAACCCTGGTTCATCCAGCAGATGAAGGAACTCGTCGAACTCGAGGAGAAAGTCCTCAAATACAAGGGCAAGAAGCTTCCGGATAAACTGCTCACCCAGGCGAAAAAAGATGGCTTTGCCGACAGGTATCTTGCTAAATTGCTTGGTACCAAAGAAAAGGAAATCCGTGCACGTCGTATTAAGTTGGGAGTTGTTGAGGCATGGGACTATGTGCCGGTGAGCGGGGCGGAAAATGCCTGCTATTACTATTCCACCTATAACGCACCCGACCGTACGACAGCAAGCAAACGCCGTAAGGTGATGGTGTTGGGCGGCGGACCCAACCGCATCGGGCAGGGTATTGAGTTCGATTATTGCTGTGTTCACGCTGCCTTCGCCCTCCGCGACATGGGTTATGAGACCATCATGGTCAACTGCAACCCGGAAACGGTTTCCACCGACTACGATACCTCGGACAAGCTGTACTTTGAGCCATTGACAGTTGAAGATGTGGTTAGCATCTATGAGAAAGAAAAGCCACTCGGTGTTATCGTCCAGTTCGGTGGGCAGACACCATTGAATATTGCCGCGGAACTAGAGGAGTCTGGAATCAAGATTCTAGGCACAACAGTAAACTCTATAGATATCGCCTCCGACCGCGGACGGTTCAGCCGGATGATGAAAAAATATGGCATTCCTATGCCGGAATCGGGCACGGCAAGCAACCTTGACGAAGCGCTGGTGGTAGCGAAGCGCATTGACTATCCACTCATCGTCCGACCATCCTATGTACTCGGCGGGCGCGGTATGGAAATTGTCCACGACGAGGAAGAACTGAGAATGTACGTAACGGCAGCTGTGGGCGTTACCCCTGACCGTCCTATTCTCATCGACCGTTACCTGGAAAACGCAATTGAAACTGAAGCCGATGCGCTGTCAGACGGCGAAAATGTCTTCATCCCCGCCGTGATGGAGCATATCGAATATGCGGGCGTTCACTCCGGAGACGCCGCCTGTGTTATCCCACCGGTCAGTATACCTCAGAAGCATATCGATACCATTGAAGAATACACACGGCGTATTGCCAGCGAACTTCGGGTGGTCGGTGTGATGAATATCCAGTACGCTATCTGCAAGGATGTTGTCTATGTGCTGGAAGCCAATCCCCGGGCATCGCGTACTGTACCACTGGTCTCAAAAGTCTGCGCCATCCCTATGGCTCGTCTGGCTACCCAACTTATGCTTGGTAAAACAGTGAAGAGCCTGAAATTAAAAAGGCGGCACATCCCGCATTATGGCATCAAAGAAGCCGTTTTCCCATTCAGTATGTTCCCGGAAGTGGACCCCCTGCTTGGTCCGGAAATGAGGTCGACCGGTGAGGTGTTAGGTATCGCTAACTCATTCGGGCTGGCATTCTGGAAAGCACAAGAAGCTATCTCTATCCTGCCCACCAAAGGCACCGTACTCATCACGGTTGCAGACCGCGACCACAATGCCGCCGGCGAGGTTGCCCGGCAGTTCACTAAGCTCGGTTTCAAGATTAAAGCAACGGCAGGAACCTGCGAAGTCCTGAAGAACCAGGGCATTACCGCAGAAACGATATTGAAAGAGCATGAGGGGCGACCGAATATCACAGATGCCATCAAGAACAAGGAAATCCAGCTTGTCATTAACACCCCAGCGGGTAAACTGAGCCGTTACGACGATTCTTATATCCGGAAAGCGGCAATCAAGTACAAAGTACCTTATATCACCACCTTGACGGCTGCCATAGCCGCCGCCAAGGGTATTGCCGCTTACCGCGAGGGGAAATCAGACGTCAGGTCTCTGCAAAGTTATCATGCGGATATAAAATAGCCTATCCATTTTGTATTAAAGGTAAGCGGATTGTCCTTAATCTATCTGCCCTGTTTTCAGGTTGATAATGACATTGTTGTCAGAAGGTGGCAAGTCGCGCCATAGGCTTTTTACCATCCCTTTGCGGACGAAAACAACCACCCAGCCCATAAATCCAGTTCCTTTCGAACTGATGGCGACTTGCCCGGCAGGTAAATTCTCATCACCGGCATAGTGTGCCAGAAAAGCCACACTGACCTGTTTTGCCAGTTTCTCGGCGGCGTCTGATTTCACCCCGTAGTCTTCGATAGCGCTTGCCGCAATATTAACCAAACCACCTTCAACATAATCCCGTGCATAATCTTGAAAACCAGTAGGGTAACCTTCGATGGCAATCACACGTCCACTCCGGATAATCAACCTCTGTGCCGATGTCACTCTTACCAGGCGATAGGGACACGGATATGTTACCAGTGAGCCAGTCTCAATATCAAAGAGAAATTTGTTTTCCTTCGAGAAACTTACCATGGTTATATCCTGAGCATGGTAGTGTCCTGTGTAAACCATACGCACATTATATGCAGCAAAGAGTCGTGAAACCTCCTGATAATCATCGACAATATACTCACCGAAATACTTCTCCTGTCCTTTGTAATGTTCAGCGACACCGTGATGCATCATCACCATGACAGCCTTCCGCTGTTGGGTAGCTTCAATGAGCATCTGTTCGATCCAAGCGAGAGTCTCCGCACTAAAAGCGCCATCGGTGACCGGTTCATCTTTACCAATGTTTTCTTTATATCTGCACGCATCCAGTGCCAGAAGCCAGAGCCCTGTCTGTGGTTCAACCACATAACTTAACGAATTGGAATCGCGGTATAAAGCTTCATTGAATCCGAATGCCTGATATATCTGTGAGAACTCCTCAGGTGTAACACTCGGTATGGGAGTTGCAGTATCACCTTGATAGCTATTGGCATGTGGATTGAGGATATCGTGATTCCCTGGTACCACGTAGACCTGCTTACCACTGGCTTCAATTTCACTCAAGTATGAAGCGCATAGCTCGTGGGAAACCAGTTCTCCATCCTTGGTCAGGTCGCCCGGAATGATGACAAAATCTGCCGCCTCTTGATTGATGATTTCAACCAGTGATTTCAATATTCTTTCACTCTCACGGAGCAGTTTGCGGTCTTCGGATAGGTACTCGTCGAGTGCCGCTCCTTCCATGCCTAGTTCAGGTGAAAAAATATGAGGGTCGCTGAAAACAATGAAGTTAGTTGAGGGATAGGTTGACGATGCTTCCGCAAGGAGCGAGGACACATATTCATCGCTTTTATATCTGAATTCCAATCCCTTGGAAGTTGCAGAGCAGGCAATTGGACCTACCACCAAGATTGTTCCCAATAGGACATTAAGTGTTTTAAAAAGTATGCGTATTACCATTCCTTATTCCTCATAGGTATTCGGTTAAATGTTTTAAGCTATCCCTCATTGATAACATGGTCAAAATACTAACATCGCCTCTATCAAAAGTCAAAAAATTTCAGGTGAGCTCTGTTATTTGCGTTTCTCACTGATATAGGGCGATAATAAGACATTGATTAGAGAAAGGTAAGATGATGAAGTATCGCAAATTCGGCAAATTGGATTGGCAACCTTCTGCACTTGGCTTCGGGGCGATGAGATTACCCGTTATAGACCGAAATCAGAGTAACATCGATGAGTCACTCGCCATAAATATGATGAGATATGCATTCGACCATGGTGTTAACTACGTGGATTCAGCGTACGGCTATCATGTCGGTAACAGTGAGAGAGTGGTGGGGAAGGCGCTAAAAGGCGGTTATCGTGAGAAAGTTAAAGTGGCAACCAAGTTCCCCTTGTGGATGATGAAAACTGCAGATGACTACGATAAAGCTCTCGACGAGCAATTGAAAAAGCTTGAGACGAATAAAATCGATTTTTATTTGTTTCATGGACTTGCCAAGAGGACCTGGGATAAATTGCGCGAATTGAAAATTTTGAATCGTGCCGAACGCGCCCTAGCAGACGGGCGTATCGGGCATATCGGCTTCTCTTTCCATGACAGTTATGACGCATTAAAAGAGATTCTGGATGCCTACGATAACTGGACAATGTGCCAGGTCCAGTACAACTACATGGATATCGATATTCAGGCAGGCACGAAGGGTGTGCAATATGCCGCCAGTAAGGGACTCGCCGTGGTCGTCATGGAGCCACTCCGTGGTGGTCGTTTGAGCAACCCGCCAGAAGCAGTGACAAAAGTCTGGCAGGACTTCCAACCGAAACGTAATGCTGTGGAATGGGCTTTACTCTGGGTTTGGAATCAACCTGAAATAAGCCTAGCGCTCAGTGGTATGTCCACCATGGAACAGGTAGTCCAGAACGTGGAAATTGCAGGTCGGTCAGGAGTAGGTATCCTGAAAGAGAAGGACCTGGCGATGTATGACCGCATCCGCGATGCCTACAAGGGTTTATGTCCCATCCCCTGTACATCTTGCCGGTATTGTATGCCGTGTCCTAATGGTGTAGACATCCCACAAAACTTTCAAATCTATAACGAAGCCATAATGTATAATCAACCTCAGATGGGAAGGGCTATGTATCGTGGTGGTAGAGGACTGACACCGGACCAGCAGGCAGACAAGTGTATCGACTGCGATACCTGTGTTGAACTATGCCCCCAGCAAATTAATGTTCCCGAATGGATGAAGAAAGTGCACGAATTCTTAGGTCCGCCGCCCCCCAAACCAGACGCCCCGAAACCGGCGGCTTAAAGGGGAAGCACAGGGTAAAGTAGAAAAGCTAAATCCCTTGTCCGCGAACTGCCTGCGGTCTGACCATCATCACCGGCACTTTCGCAGAGCGCAGAATGCGGTCGGCGACACTTCCCCACACCCAGCGGCTGATACCCGAACGTCCATGAGTGGCGATAATAATGAGGTCGACCTGGTTTTTCTCGATGAATTCCGTGAGCGATTCCAGCACATTCCCGAAGAAGACCTCAGTATGCGCATCGATACCTTTTTCTTTTAATAGCGCCGTCTGTTTGTCCAGGTACTTTCGGGCGTTGACGACATTTTCCTGTTCCACTTTCTGCAATTCAGGGAGCGCGATACCGCTATCGAACTCACTGCCGTAGATTTGAATTGGCGTGACCACGCGGATAAGGGTCACCTTCGGTACCGCGCACCCTTTGGCAACCGCGACCACGTGTGGCAATACGCACTCGGCTAATTCGGAACCATCCAGGGGAACCATGATGTGTTTGTACATTGCGTATCCTCCCTTCAATCGGTAGAATCGTACACCATCGCCAGCGCCTTCTTCAAGCCGGGCACCGTTGCGTAGCGCTTAATCTCCGCCGTTTTCACCCAGCGGGTTTCTCTGTGCTCCCAGTCAAGTTTGATTTTACTACTATCTTTGACGTGAAACAAATAGGGATAAACCAGCCAGCGCGCGCCTGTATCTTTATCATCAATGAGGACTGGTTTACCTTTCTTAACAAGTGAAATATCCTTTAGTTGCAGACCCGTTTCCTCGGCGATTTCCGTGAGAGCTTGCGCATCCGGCTCGCCTTCAAGGTAGCCGCTGACGCCCGCCCACTTGCCACGGTAGCTACTTACCTGCTCACTGCGCCGCAGAAGTAAAATCTTCCCCTCCGACTCCAGAAAGCAGGTCACGACGGGGGTGGGGGTGAGATTAGGTTCGATGGTCATTGTTTTACTAATGCCTTCAAGTCCGGGAAAAATTTATCAAATGATTTTATATTTTCAGTTTCTTCAATTGTATCTTCTGACAGCATGTACAGACAATCAACATTTTGCGATAGAACAGCCTTGGCTTTTATTAAAGAGAAGTATGCCTCACTACGTAGAAATGATGATTCTCTTAGTGTAATGAACAATAACTTGATATGACTTGTCAATTCAGATTCCAACAACTTAGTTTTCCAATACATCGCATCAATAACGGATGTTTTTGAAACGGGTCGAATGATACAGACTGCCAATACATCGAACGACTTAGGCCTATAGAACGCCATATCCACATCGGGAATGAGCATTGCCTCTCCGTAGTCCACAAGTATATGTCTCAGCACACTATCGGTTTCCAAAGATATGTGTTTATTCCTCTTTCCACGAAATTTTCCAATTTCAGCGAATTTTAGCCCTAAAGCGGGCACTTCTCTCCTAAGAACATAGGTGACAAACGGCTTGAAGTTCTTAAATAGAAAGTTATCCCATGATTTAGAGTGTTCTTCCTCTACGGTCTCTGCAATTGAATCGTCCATTCACTCCCCCCACGATACCGACGATGATAACCGGATTATTATACCGGAAAAAAGAGATTTGTCAACCGGTAAATTCTTTACGGAGAGAAATGAGGACAATATAGGTAGAGAAATTGGTATGCTAAGCCAACAGCATTAATCAAATATTACTTCTTGGAGAGTAATGTCATTTTGTGCGGAATTAACTCTATACTTAAATAATCTAACTACTTTCTCTTCAATGAGCTTTCTTTTTCGAACGTATTCTAATACTTTTTCGTGGAAATCATAGCCAACCAATATACTCTGAACCATTTCATTATCACCACTAGCGAGCTTCCTTACAAGCCAATTCTCATATTTGATAATCTGGTTCAGGTTTTCCTCTACACAAATATCTGTTTTGAGTTCGATACATGTGAAATTGTGAAGGATGTCAACACCATCAACTGAGGTAACATGAGTAAGAAAAATATCCATTACCTTGTTGAAAGATGTTGGGACAAGATTCAGAAAGTCAGCATACTCTCCAATAATTTCCTTCATTTTACCAAGAGCCAAATTCTTCATAAACCAAGCGCTTAAATAACCCTCGTATTTGATATGCCCTTTGTTATCCGTCTCCAGACTCAGAGGCAGTTCAGCATCCTTTTTAGGATAAGGATTTATTATGCTCTGTACAGAGCGGAATATAGGATTATTCCTCAATAACAGACGTATTAGTTCTTTGCTCTCCTCAGTTGTAATAGGATTATGATTTTTCGTACGCATAGCACCCAATTCGAATGTCCAAATTCTGCCTCTGTCCTGTAAATCAAGAATGTCACTGAGAGCTATTGGTCTTGGGAAATGGCGAATTGAAGGTTCAAAACAGACCCGATACGGATACTTTTGATCATTACCACCCCAAATATCAGTTTCATCAAAGAATGAAAAACTCGTGGCTTTCCATAAACCATAAACCCCAACATTTCTAACATAGAAGAATATGAAATCTCCTGGTTTGATGCCTTCAAAACCGGCTACAACCTCAGAGTTGATTCTTTCAAGTGGCTGAGAGGCACCCCCATATACACCTAACTCGAGGCATTTTTTAAAGTTTTCTTGACCTACCAGGAATATATGGCTCCCCATCTTTATCCTGCCTATTCACTTATTTTGTCTGTCGGGTTCTTAATTCTAATACTCGGACACTATTTTCTCAACTACTGGAAATTATAATGTAGGAAAAGGATGAAAAATGAAATACCTACTGCAATTTGCTTAGCCACTCCCCCACCCACCCCAGCGCCGCCAGCGCCGTAAACAACTTATTTTCTTCACGCGTGCCGTGGAAGAGGTGTTTGCGGCTGAATGTCCCGCCCGCGTGGGATAACCCGATGTAAAATAATCCCACTGGTTTATTGGGTGTAGCACCAGTCGGTCCGGCAGTGCCTGTATCCGCCACACAGATATCCGCGCCTAACACCTTTCTGCCGCCCGCCGCCATCTGCTTGGCAATCTGCGCACTGACCGCACCGTGTTTCTCAATGGTCTCTGCCTTCACCCCCACCACTCTGATTTTCACATCGTTGCTGTAAGAGGTAATGGAGCCAAGGTAGACATCGGAACTGCCGGGGACATTGGTAATGAGATGAGATATCAAGCCGCCGGTAGCGGACTCCACCACACCAAGGGTCAGTCCTTTCTTACGGAGAAGATTAACGAGTTCCTGTGCTACGTTTTCCATGTTTTCTTAGTTGTCACCCTGAGCGAAGCGAATGGGTCTCGTGGGTGGAGGGGACTAGATTCTTCGGGTACTTCGTAACCTCAGAATGACAAGATGGTGGGTATTCACTTTTGACCTTTGACCTTTAACTTTTGACTTTTCTTTTACGTATACGCCAGCCTCATCTGGTGAACGAGGTCGTCATCCACTTCACCCGTGCCATTGCTCAAGCGGTCGATTATCCCGGCGACTGTCGCACGCTTGCGGGGGTCTTTCATCTCATCAAGACTAACATAAACACCGGCACGTCTGCCCACACGGAAGTGCAAACGCTCTTGCGGCGGCAAGGACTGATACTGTGCTATGATACCCAACATCTTTGACTTATCCTCCGGCAGTTTGCCTGTAACCTCCTCGAGCAGATTGCCACTGTGGTCGCTTACCAGATTACTCGTGCAGTCCAAGTTCTCAATTATTAGCCGTAATTCCTCAACCATCCCCTCATCGGACTGTCTCACGAAAGCACCGCTCTCGACATCAGCGTACATCTCCAGTCCCGGATAAATGCCGAGTGTGCGGATGCGGATGAAGTCGGGATTGATGGCGCTCAATACTCTCGCCGTTTCGAGGGCGTGCTCATGCCACAACCCCTGTCCCCCTAATCCCAGCAAAACATATTCGGAAAGTGAAATCCCCGATGCCACCACATTCTGCCCGCCCGCAATATGCTGTTCAGCCGTCACACCCTTATTCATTATTTTCAGGATGGTGTCACTCCCGGACTCCAGCCCGATGTGCAAACGGCTCAGCCCTGCCTCGTGGATTGCCTTCAATTCATCGGGCGTCTTATGTGCGGCTGTATGAGAGCGACCGTAGCTGGTGATGCGGTTGACTGTCGGTAGGGTTTCCTTGAGAAATTTCAGGACTTCGACCAGGTCGGGTGTGCGCATGATGATGCTATTGGCGTCCTGTAAAAAGACATTCTGACTGCCGGATTGCATCCAGAGCGCGACATTATAGTGTGCCTGGCTGGGGGGATTCCGTAAGACGGCAAGCACTGCCGGTCGCACATTAATGCCATAACCCTGCCTCAGAGTAAGAGCTTTGATTTCATCCTGAATCTGCTTGACTTTGAGAATGTCCTGCTTGATTTCTTCGACGGGTCGCAGTTCGAACTTGTTGCCTTTATAGGTACTGCAGAAACGACAGCGGTTCCACGGGCAATTACGCGTCGCTCGGATGAGCAGTGAATAAGCTTCGCTCGGGGGACGGATAGGACCCTGTTCGAAAGGTTCAAAGAACACGTGTCACCACTCCGGATTTTCTACCACAATTATAGCGATAGAAGTGGAGCAAGACAACCGTAGTGATTTGAGAGCGAAATCATGCCCCTTTTGTCAGCCTGATGACATCTAAACGTACAGGAGAGGAGGACATTCAAGCCTCCCCTCCCTGAGATTGCCACGCTTTTCTCGCAATGACTGACAAGACAGTGAATTATTCACTACTCACGGAAGCCACCGCCGCCGGCAACCATAATCGTTTGACCGTTGACGAGCTTTGACGCATCCGATGCCAGGTAAACGGCTGTCCCGGCGATATCTTCCGGTACGGGAATGCGCGATGTATCCGGTGAGTTCTTCCACAATGCCTCAGCCAGCCTGGTTTTGACAACACCCGGCGCGATTGCATTCACCCGGATATGGAGAGACGCAAATTCCTGAGCCATCACCCGCGTCATCATGATGACAGCGGCTTTGGTGATGCTGTAAATATGGAGTGAGCTGGGTGAGATACCAGCCGCCGAGGCGATATTGATAATATTACCGCCTCCCTGCTCTTTCATTAACCTGGCTACTGCTACACTGAGCAAAAATGGGCCCTTGAGATTGACATTATTGGTGACATCCCATGCCCATTCCTCGGCATCGAGTAATGGTCCGTTGTAGGGATTCGTGCCGGCATTATTCACCAGAATATCGATACGTCCGAACTTCGCTTTGACCTGCTCTACCAGGCTTTTTATTTCCTCCGGTTTACCAATATGTGAAGCAACCGGAAGGCTCCTTCGCCCCTTTGCTTCGATTGCCTTGGCAACAGTTTCGAGGTCGGGTAGTTTCCGTGCCGAAATGGCGACATCAGCGCCCTGCTCGGCAAATGCCATCGCAATCGCCTCTCCGATGCCACGGCTACCGCCTGTAATCAGTGCCACTTTACCTTTCAACGAAATATTAACTATACCCATACCTTTCTCCTTTTTATTCGCTGACTATTAAGTTAGCACAATAACGGCTCCGCAATCAAGCCTAGTTTCACTTTCTGAAGTCTCCGAATCTCTCACTAATTCAACCCATTCTGTATTCTAGTTCCGAGCTTACTAATCTTCAAAAATAGCTACTACTCGTGTCCAGGCACCGCTAGCGCCACGTATTTTTATCGGAAAGCAGGCAATTTTAAAACCGTATGCCCGTGGCAACTTGTCCAGATTAGCCAGTTTCTCAATCTGGCAATACTCCTTCTCAATTCCAGCGTAATGTGCGCACCAGATAATGCTCCGGTCTTTCGTCTTCATGAATTCTTCACGGATGGCATAAAAAGGTCGGTCGAGACCCCATGCATCCGTACCGATAATCCTGACCCCCTGCTCGATTAACCAGATTGTGGACTCGCGGACCAGACCGCAGCCCATATTCGAGTACTCACGAGTACACCAATAACTATCGGCACCAGTCTGCAAACAGACGATGTCGCCAGGTTTGAGTCGGTAGTTAATCTTATTCAGGGCTGTTCTGAGGTCAATTACTGTGACACCACTTCCCTGAGGTTTATGTCTCATATCAAGAACCACACCATCCCCATAAAACCAGTCGACAGGGCACTCATCGATTGACCTGGCTTTTTCGCCTTGAGATGTTGGTCCATAATGCCACGGGGCATCGATGTGTGTGCCGTCATGGGTGCCCAATTTCAGCCTCTCAGTTGCCCAGCCTTTTCCAGCTGGTAAATCGCTTTCAAGACAATTAAAGATGGATAACATCTCTTTGCTACCCGCGTCATGAGAGCGGTACTCAATCTCAACACCGAAAGCCTGCACCTTTTCCCTGGGTTCCAGAGTTACACTGAGGTCATATATTTTCATACTGTTCCCTCCTGATTAAAACCTCTTCATAAAACTGACCAACCGTATTCTAGCACGACGCAATAAATGTGGTAATTTGTTGACAGCTACCTAACTCCTGTCTATAGTAATCGTAGTATTTATGGAGTCTGGAAAGCGAGGAAATTATTATGAACGGGAAGGAAATCAAGCGTGTGGCGGTAATCGGGGCGGGATTGATGGGTTTCGGGGTTGCCACGGAATTCGCACGGTTTGGTTACGACGTGACCATGTACAATACACGCAAAGAAACAAGTCAGCGCTCGATGGTGTGGGCAAAGGAAGCGCTGGATTTAATGGTAGAGACGGAACTCATTACTAAACAGGATGCTGACGCCGCTTATAAAAGACTGCACCCCACCAACGATATAGAAGAAGCAGCGAAGGATGCGGATTTCGTCCTCGAATCTGTTTCGGAATTGCTCTCCCTGAAACAAGAGGTTTTCGCGAAACTTGATAAAATCTGCCCGCCACCCGTCATACTCGCCACAAATACCTCGGGCTTAAGGGTGACAGACATCGCCTCCGCCACCGCTCACCCGGAACGAGTCCTTGCCACGCATTACTTCCAGCCGCCTCACTTTGTTCCCCTGGTTGAGGTAGTCCCAACAGAAAAAACCGACCCCGCTCTCACGGAGAAAACAATTGCACTACTTCGTGGTATGCGTAAAAAGGTCGTTTTCATCCCGATTGAACTGCCGGGCTTTATCGGCAACCGCATTCAGGGGTCGATTGCCAGAGAAGTTCAAACCCTTGTCGATAAAGGTATTGCCACACCGGAAATGATTGACGATGTGATCCAGTTTGGTTTCGGACGGCGGATGGCTTATACCGCCTATTTCAAACAGGCCGACGTGAGAGGATTGGACTTTTCGTACAATGCTGCGAAAGGACGCGGTGGCCAAGCCTGGAAACCAATCGCCGAGCACGTGGAACGCGGCGATCTGGGGATTGAGAGCGGAAAAGGTTTTTACGATTGGTCAGGTGATAAAGGGAAAAAATTTCTGCACCACTTCAACAGCGAGCTTATCCGCCTGATGAAACAGGATATGGAAAACGGATTGATATAGTCGTGAGTTATGGGTATCTATCGCTATACCACTTGGGATGGTCGGCAGGATTTCCCCGACCTCGATAAAGACAGGCTGCTTACTGAGCTTGAACGCAACCTAACTGCTTACGGTGACCTGACAACTGCGTTATGGAAAATGCAGAGAGAGGGCATCGAGGACAGTGAAGGCAGACACCTCGCCGGCAACCGTGAACTCTACCAGCGCCTGGAGCAAAAGAAACAAGAGCTTCAAAACCGCTTTGATTTTTCCTCGGTTACTCGTGCTATCCGTCGTCAACTGGAAAAAATCATTGATAAGGAACAACTGACTGACCTGCCAGAAGACATCGACCGGCAACTGGAGATGCTGAAACAGCACCGTTTTTCCAACACGGATGCCCGCCGGGAACTGGAACGCCTGCTGTCCGCTCTGCAAAACAATTCCTTTGAATCACTGGGGGGTAGTGGCAATAAACCCACTGACATGGGTATGGAGAAAGGTGCGGAATCACAGAATAATAAAGAGCAACTTACACCCAACGATGCTCTGAAGTTACCGGTTCTTCTGCAGAGAATGGATAGGCTCGAAGCCCAATTGAAACAGAATCAGCGTCGTCATTCACTGGATGGGCTTGACCCGAATCTTGTCGGGGAGGTGCTAGGTGAGGAAGCATTAGCCGGGATGGAACGGCTTCGCTGTCTTGACTCTCTTTTGCTCAATGCCGGTTATATTCGGGAGACAGATAAGGGGCACGAACTGACGCCACGTGCCATCCGCAGAATCGGGCAAAAAGCGCTGGAGGAAATTTACGCGCAGTTGAGGAGAGACAGTGCGGGCAATCATAACCTTAACCGTAGCAGTGTCGGCGGCATGCGCCTCGAGGAGACCAAAAAATATGAATTCGGCGATGATTTCAATCTACATCTCTTGAATACTGTCATGAACTCTTTGCTTCGCGAACCACAGCACCCGCCTCTCACTCTCACGCCGGCCGATTTCGAAACGGTGAAAACTGAGCCGATGACACGCGCGGCGACTGTTCTCCTGCTTGACCTAAGTCGTTCTATGCCGCGGCACGGCAATTTTCAATCGGCGAAGCGGGTAGCGCTGGCTCTCACCGAGCTTATCAGGACAAGCTTCCCCACAGATAGCCTGTATGTAGTCGGTTTCTCTACTTACGCACGGCAGATTGCGCCGGATGACCTACCCACCATGGGCTGGGATAACCGCGACCGCCACACCAACATCCAGCACGGGTTGTGGTTGGCGCGGCGGTTGCTTGCCAGGGAAGCGAGTGCAAATAAACATATTATCCTGATTACGGATGGCGAACCCACTGCCCATATTGAAAACGGCGCTGTTTTCTCTCAATATCCCCCCACCCAACATACCCGTCAGATGACGCTCGCCGAAGTGAGAAACTGCACCGAAGATGGCATTACTATCAACGCTTTCATTTTCGAAGGGGCTGATTTTACGGAGGAGTTTATCAACGGACTGGCAAAGATTAACCGGGGACGAGTGTTTTTCACCAGCGCACAAACACTGGGACGCTATCTTCTGACGGACTTCATCGCCCATAAAAGCAAAGTGATTCGGGAGTAGGGTGGGATTAATTTTCACAAAAAGCCAAAAAGGGAATCAACTTTTTACTAGATCGTGGCAGCTTCAGGCAATGGTTCTTAGGTTGACAAATTTTAATTTAACTACTAAACTAGGGACAACTCCTTCGGCAAGACAATTTTTCGGGAGAAGCCCAAAATGGCTACGAATGTTTTTGTCAGTTTTGACCATGATGACGCTGACCAAGTAAATGGATTCACGTCACTCATTAAAAATCCTAATCATCCCCTTGATTTCCATGACCATTCACTGAAAGAACCTGTAAGGGATTGGACGGGCAAAATTATCAAGTATCCGCCAGATGACGCTAGGTCTAAACCCATAAGGGATGAAATTATCGATAAATTTCAGCGCGCCTCCAAGTTGGTTGTTCTCGTGGGTCAGAATACTTGGCAAAGCGATTGGGTTCAGTGGGAAGTTGACGCCTTTTATGAAATGAAAAGCAGATTGCCAGGGGAAACTTGGAAACGTATTCGAGGTATGAGATTGAAGGGGTGTGATAATGCTAGGATTCCCGATGTTCTATTGAATGGTCGATCAACCATGTACATGAGTTGGGATCCAGATGCGATTGATAAATGGATAGAGCAAGATCCAAACAAATAGAAAATCCTTATCATTTAATCCCTAAGTAAAAATGCCCTTATATTAAGGGATAAAGAGGTCCAAAGGACGTGAAGAATCCTTTCAAAAGAAGCGGACATCCCGGAGTAAAATTAGAGAGTGTCACGATGAACGTCCCATATGCTGGGAGTGCAACCTTTGTACCCGAGGATTCCGAGATAAGAGCCGCATGGTCGTTATATATAGAAATATCCACAAGAGTCCCTGTACAACCAGTTGATCCTGAATATGGTTCCATCAGAGAAGCCTTGAATTCTATTTATGCTTTATTTGGAGAAACACGAAGGATTCTGAGCCAATCGGGACCTTCTATCGCCCACGGTAGAAATTCTCTTGCACCATTGGCTATCGAGTTTCTAAACAAAGGATTACGCCCTTTCCTCACCAAATGGCACTATGAACTCCAACTTCATGAAAGCAAATATAATACTGCGCAAAAGAGCAGAGTTGAGTATGAGAAAGAATGGCCAAAGCTGAACGAATTTGAGAAAGCATTTAAGGAACTTCAGCATAACTTAGAACAATACCAGTCAGAACTGAAGAAGCTCTGTGGCGCTCGTTGCGATGATTAAGCGTCACTCGTGTTTTTAGACCTTAGCCAAGAAACCTCATAGACGGAGGAAACGGGATGGTAGATAAGAAGAACGTCTTTATTTCTCATGTGCACGAGGATGACGCGTTGCTACCGGAATTAAAACAGCTAATTGAGCACGCCGGCATGGAGGTCAGGGACAGCTCGATCACCAGCGACAAACCCAACGATGCCGAGAACGAACAGTATATTAAATATCAGATCCTTGCGCCCAGAATCGAGTGGGCAAGTACAGTAGTAGTTCTGATCACACACGATACAGGTCAGGCTCCGTATGTGAATTGGGAAATTCAATATGCTAACCAGCTTGGTAAAAGGGTGATTGGTGTATTTGCACGAGGAGCTGCGGATGCTGATATCCCTGAAGAGCTCGAGAGATGTGGTGACGCAGCTATTGTCGGCTGGCAGGGCGACCGCGTGGTCGATGCAATCAATGGGAATATTGTGGTATGGGATGATCCGCAGACCGGCGAAGCGAGAAATCCTACATGGGCTCCTAGGAGGTTTAGTTGCTAATGAAACTATACACCTATATTGTTGCGCGTGACTATGGATTCGCACCGAATCCTTTCAACGGATACTGCACATTAGCAACGTGTAAACCGCAAATTCGTTCACGTGCTTCCGTTGGTGATTGGGTAGTCGGAACTGGAGCAAAAACAAAATACAATCTTGCGGGGTATCTTATCTACGCTATGAAAGTAGATGAGGTCTTGGAGTTCGACTCGTATTGGAATGATCCTAGATTCCTAGGTAAGCGGCCATTAATGAACGGAAGCCTAAAGCAACTTTATGGCGATAACATCTATTATCGATACAATTACCAATGGGTTCAAGCTGATTCGCATCATAGCCTTGACACAGGTCAACCAAATTCAAGGAATACCGATCACGACACAAAGGTGAACCGTTTGCTTATTTCCCGACATTTTGTTTACTTCGGGAATAACCCTATACCAATTCCAAAACGCTTTCGTCCATACCGACCGACTAGTGAAGATCTCTGCTGCATTAGCCGGGGACATCGTATCTTATCTCATGATTTCGCTATGGCGTTTGAATCTTGGCTTGATCATCGTGGTGAGTGGGGAGTGCAGGGCATGCCATTGGAATTTAGTTTGCACAAACAGATAGGTTAAAATCCAAAATAATCATGAGAATGTATGAGTATCCTAAGGAAGGTGATTTAGAAGAAGTTAAAATTGAGTTGACAAAGAATTGTCCTCTTTCATGCATACATTGTTCCAGTGATGCTTCTTCCGGTAATCCTATTCAGTTAACCCGCAAGGCAGTATTGTCCCTCATCAGCCAAGCAGCAGAATTACACGTAAAATCTATCGTATTTTCTGGAGGCGAACCTTTATTATGGCCTTGGATCGCACATGCCGTAAAAGCATGTAAAGCACATGGTTTACAGAGCTCAATATACTCTACGGGGATAAATCTAACTGGTGATGGATCAAAAGAAATTATAGCCCTAACCAAAGATGGTTTAAGCAGGGTTATTTTTAGTCTTTATTCGCCCATAAAGATTCAGCATGACAGAATAACAAGAAAAGCAGGGAGTTTTGATAAAACATTAGCAGTAATACAAGAGTTGGGGAAAAATCATATAAAGAGAGAAATACATTTTGTTCCGCTCAAACTAAACTATAAACATTTATATAGATTAATAGAACTTGCCAAAAATTTGGGTATTCATAAAGTTAGCATTCTCCGATTTGTTCCTCAAGGGCGGGGTATAATTCTAAAAAAGAGCCATGAAATGTTGATGCATAAAGAAACATTGGAATTGAGAAGTTTAATCTTAGAATGTAGGGGACATTATAACGTTGATATTCGCTTAGGGTCTCCTTATAATATTCTTATTTTAGATGAAAAGATCGACTGCAACGCAGCTAGTAACACTCTATGTATTGGACCAAACGGTAACATATATCCATGCGATGCCTTTAAAAATACTGAGCCTAGCGAAATTGGGTTGAATGATCCTTACCATAATATTCATAAACACTCCTTGAGGGAATGTTGGGAACAATCAGAATATTTAAAAACAATTAGACGTTATCTAACAACACCTTTTGAAAAACCATGTTCTAACTGCTCATATTTAGAGAAATGTAAATCAGGATGTCTTGCTCAGAAGGTTATTGAACAAGAGTCTATGGAAGATGGGGACATAGTCAAAAGAGCTGATCCGCTTTGTTTAAGAAATCTAGTTGGAGGTTAAGATGCTTCATACGGATAAAAGGCGGAAATTCGACCTGCTTATTGAAAATGTTAATAGATGCAATTTGTGTTCGCGTATGCAAGGACGAACCAAGGTGCTAAGCGAAAAAAATGGTAACATTGACTCTAAAGTGATGTTCATCGGCGAAGCGCCTGGACGCTTAGGTGCTGACCGGACTGGCATTCCCTTCTTTGGCGACAAGGCAGGGGCAAATTTCGAACGGCTACTTCAATTCGCTGGGCTAGCAAGACAACAAGTATTTATCACAAATGCCGTACTATGTAACCCGAGGGATGAAAAGGGTAATAATTCGCCACCAAACAAAACAGAAATCCAGAACTGTTCTCTCCATTTAAGTATATTAATCGATATTATTGAACCTGAATTCATAGTTCCATTAGGTCAATGCGCTCTGCGGTCACTTCACATTATCAACGAACACCAAATCGAACTGCGACAGGTACGAAAACTAGCAAAATGGGGTAAATATACGGTTATGCCAATGTATCATCCTGGCTCTCGAGCCTCCATTTATAGAAGTATTGCTGACCAAAAAGGGGATTTCTCTTTTTTAGGTGAAATTTTAGGGCTACCTAGGACTGCTCAAAAGCTTCTCTGACAAGAATCTTTGAACCATCACTGACACAACGCGTAATCTTTCGAATTGTCAATAACCTGGGTACGATATCCAAATTCAAATTAACGAAATTGAATCATGATCTATTTTCATTTCAGTATTTGATGTTTGATTTTGAAAATCGGTTTACTGTGAGCTGATAGCTGACTGCTAACAGATGAAATTTATCATTTTTCTCTCAGAATGTTATAATTTGAATTCAGCAGGGGAAATAACAGCCTAGTTTTAAGACAGAAGGAGCACACAGAGTGAAGGAGATTGTAAAGCAACTCGACCCTATATTTAAGCCGAAAGCTATCGCTGTTATTGGTGCCTCCAATTCCCCGGGGAAATGGGGATTCCGTATGATGAGCAATGCCCTATCGTCCGGTTACCGCGGAGCTATTTATCCGGTTAACCCGAATGAAAAAGAGATATGCGGTCTGCCTGCTTATGCCACCGTGCGCGATATTCCGCATGATGTCGACATGGCAGTTATTGTCGTTCCTGCCGCCGTCGCTCCACAGGCGATGGCTGATTGCGCGGCTAAAGGGATAAAAGGCGTCGTGATAATTACCGCCGGCTTTGCCGAGACAGGGAAAGAAGGACAGGCGCTACAGGATGAGGTCTTGAGAATCGCTCAGCGGGCGGGCATCCGCTTCGTTGGACCCAACGGCAATGGTATCTATACTTCAGCGGTTTCACTAAGCCTCACTTTCGACGAACCACTGAGAAAAGGGAGGATTGCATTCGTATCGCAGAGCGGCACTTTCGGAGGTATGCTTGCCCAGATAGCCACTGCTAAAGGGTACGGACTGAGTAAATTCGTTAGCATCGGTAATCAAGCCGACCTGAAAGCCGCAGACTATCTTGAATACTTCGCCGAGGATGACGACACCGGCATCATTGTTTTCTACATGGAAGGATTTAAGGATGGGCGCCGTTTCTTTCAACTGGCACGTGAGGTCGTAAGGCGGAAGCCAATCATTATCTACAAAGCAGGTAAAACGGAAGCCGCCGCCCGTGCCACGATGTCACATACCAGCTCTATTGCCGGGTCGGATATAGTCTTCGATGCCATGTGCAAGCAAGTTGGGATTATACGCGCCAATGAAACCGTTCAGATATTCGATATGGCTGAGGCGCTGGTCAACCTGCCCCTGCCTCCAGGTAATCGCGTGGGCATCATTGGCAGCGGTGGTCAGGGAGTCGTGGTTTCGGATAACTGCGAAATGCTGGGTCTTAAAGTGCCGGCGCTCGATATGGAAACGAGGATGCGCTTGAAGCAAGCATTGCCATCTCATGCTCCCGTGCCTTCTAATCCGGTAGACTTCGCCGGTGGCACACGTTCCGCAGAAGACGAAGCTATGGTAGCTGACGCTCTCGCGCAAATTGAATATATCGATGGCATCATTTGCAACTCGCCGAGCTTTCGTGGGGCAGGTTCCTCAGGTGATATGGCACGGAGCGCAATTGCAGGTGCAGAAATGCTGGCGGCAATCCCTGAAAAATATGGCAAGCCGGTGGTTACACTGAGAGGAATGGGAAGCGGTATGGGAAGAGGCAGTGGGAGCGGGGATACTGTTCGGAATATCGTGAGAAATGCCGGTATACCGAGCTACGATACTCCGGAACAATGCGTCCGGGCAATGTGGGCATTGATGGAGTACGCCCGCATCAGAAAACAACTGGAAGAATAGGGGAAATCTATCACGGTTTTCTACACCCCAATATCCCGTCGTGTAAAAGCGGGGATGGACGCCGCAAAGAACACCACCACCAATCCTACCAGCACCAGCATGTGCACCGGGTCGATGCCGTTTTTCAGTATATTTGGTTCTATGTGGTGATAAAACGGCGAAAGGAAGCGGTAATCCTTTAGTCCGTCCACGATACTTCCCAGGGCATTCAAGAGGTAGGTCAGTACTACCAGCCCGCCGGAAATCCCCAGGCTCATACCACGGTTCCCCTTCAGGCATCCCAGCAATATAGAAAACGCCCCGAAAACCAGCCCCAGCACCAGAACGCTAATAGTTGCTTCCGCCAGTTTTAACAGGCTGAGTTCAACATCGATTGCTTTTATACTGATTGCCAGACTTGCCCAGAAGACAAATGCCAGCAATATCATGCTAACAACCATCACGCCGAATTTCTCCACTACCACACGCCACCGTGGCACCGGGTTGGCAAGCAGAAAATCCAACGTACCCTTTTCTTCCTCACCGGCGATTGCCCCTGTTCCGAATCCGATTCCGAAAACCAGGAATAGCAGAGGCACCATAAAGAAAAAAAGTTCTGTGCTGAAATAACCGACCGGTGACGTGTAGTCGATTACCTCACCACCAGTGAACATTTCCATCATGCCCTCGGGAAGTTCCTCAAGATACAGTTGAATGGATTCCATATTCATGATACTGGGGTAGAAAAGTGTCCAGATTACTGCGATGGCTATCAACCCGAGACCCCAGAAAATCAAAGAGCGTCGCTGGTCGCGTAGAGTCTTCAGAAAGACGTTTCTAAGCATGGGACTTGCCCCCACCGTAATAGGTCAAGAAAACTTCTTCAAGGCTCGGCTCGTGGCTGACAATATTGACCACTTCAAAACGGGCGGCGGTCTTGATGAGCGCATCCAGTGACCCGATAACCGTACAGCTTAACACACTATCGCGCACCATTACGTCACGCACGCCGGAAACAGACGTGAAGCTTTCCTGCGGAACGGTGCGGGCAAAGTGAATCTCCAGCCTCCGCAGAGCACGTGATTTCAAGGTTTCGACCGTCTCCACTGCTGCTAGCTTTCCTTCCCGGATAATGCCGACGCGGTCACACACCCGCTCCACTTCCGGCAGAATGTGGGACGAAAGAAACACCGTACGTCCGTCGGTCCTCGCCTCGGCTATCAGACGATAGAACTCTTGTTGCATCAAGGGGTCCAGCCCGATAGTCGGTTCATCGAGGATAATGAGCTGTGGTTTATGCATAAACGCCTGAACTAATCCGATTTTCTGCCGGTTGCCGTGCGATAGAGTCTTGAGATGCCGTGTCAAATCACAATCCATCCGTTTCGCCAGTTCAATTGCGTAACTCAGGTCAATTCCGCCCCGCAAGCTGGCAACATAACGTAGAAGTTCGTCACCAGTAAGATTGCTGTACATCGATAATTCGCCGGGCAGGTAGCCGATGCGGCGCCGCGTCTCTACACTACCCAAGCGACTATCAAATCCGAAGATGGTGGCAGCGCCGCGAGTGGGGCGGATGAAATCGAGCAGTGTACGGATGGTCGTTGTCTTCCCAGCGCCATTCGGACCCAGGTAGCCGAAGACCTCTCCCTTTCTCACCTCAAGAGAGATGTCTTCGACACCACATTGCTTCCCATAATATTTGGTGAGGTGAGAGGTGCGCAAGACTGCATTATCTTCGTTCATATTTATTGTCAACCTAAAGGCTATTGTATACAATAAGTGCCTAGTATTCAATACTCCTGAAGAATGATATGAGCTAGACTGTTTTCACTCTGTAGTATGATTTACATCTTGATGGTTTCCTGTTATAGTCAATGCCAGTGTAATAAAACTCTTGGAGAAAAATCATGGCTGCATTTCTGGTTGCCAAAGACCTTCACAAGAGCTTCAATGACCACAAAGCCGTCAATGGCGTCTCTTTTACTATCGGGCAGAATGAAATCTTCGGGTTATTGGGACCTAACGGCGCAGGCAAGACCACCACCATTCGTATGCTCGCGACCGTCCTTGAGCCTGATGTTGGTGAAATAACCGTCGGCGGTTTTTCTACCCGCCAGCAAGCGGACAAAGTCCGCAGCATCATCGGAGTCTGCCCTCAGGAACTGGCGTTATACGAAGAGCTTACAGCTCTGGATAACCTGACATTCTTCGGCAGACTGGTGGGACTGAATGGTAAGGAAACTAAAGCCCAGGCTATGTCCAACCTCGCGCTAATGGGGCTGGAACAGAGGGCAAAAGGTAAGGTCTCCAAGTACTCCGGTGGGATGAAACGCCGCGTGAACCTGGCGATTGCCCTGATGGGGCATCCGAAACTGCTTTTCCTGGACGAACCAACCGTCGGCATCGACCCGCAGTCACGAAATAAAATATTCGAGACCATTCAGAGTCTGCGAAAGAATGGCATGACTGTTCTCTACACCACCCACTACATGGAAGAAGCGGACCGTCTCTGTGACCGCGTCGCTATCATGGACGACGGAAAAATAATTGCGATGGATACGCCCCACGCTCTCAAAGCTCAGCTCGGCGACCCGGATAAAACCACACTGGAAGACGTGTTCCTGAAACTCACCGGCCGGAGCCTGCGCGACTAGGTAAACGATGAAAAGAGCCCTGATAATCGCCCTGCGCGAAGTTAAAACCTACCTGCAAGATAAGGGTGACCTTGCCTTCAGTCTGCTCTTACCCGTTGCCACTTTTGCCCTGATTTACGGCGCTTTTGGCGGACAGGGACTTTTTCATGGTACTGCCTATATTGTCAATGAAGATACTAACGGTGTCTATGCGAAGCAACTGATAGATAATATTGAGGCAGAAGAGAGTTTGGACATCGAACTCCTTTTGCTTGCCGACGCGGAGCGAAAATTGGAACGCTCTGCTGTTAATTTGGTGTTACTTATCCCTGCAGATTTTTCGGACAGATTAGGCGCCGGACAATCTGTTGAGCTTACTTTCATGCAGAGAGGAAATGGCGGGCAGGAAGGACAGATTATTGCCAGTATTATCCGCGGCATGGTCAGTGGCTTAAACCAGAACTTACAGGTACAGGGGGAACAAGTCATCACTACCGGGCAATCACAGAAACAAGAGGACCCTCTCATTGATGTTACAGAGATGGCAGTGGGCGAGAAACCTAATACAGTAAATGAATTCCTGCCGGGCATTATAACAATGTATGTCCTCTTTGCCATCAGTCTCGGTGCCGCCGTCATCGTCGAAGAACGGCGTATCGGAACACTAGAGCGACTGCTGACGACACGACTCACTGTCGGCGAGTTGTTCTTTGGCAAGTTTCTGGCAAGCGTATCCCGCGGTTTCGTCCAGACTTTCATCCTGCTGGCGCTTTCATACGCCGTCTTTCAAATTTTCACACCGCTCTCTTTTCTGACGTGCGTCCTCATCTCTTTTATTTTCGCAATGGCAGGCAGTGCCATCGGGCTTATCATTGCCTCCGTTGCTCGCACTCAAGATTCGGCTACCTGGATTGGAGTCTTTGTAACGATGAGTATGACGATGCTCGGTGGTACATTCTTCACCATTAACAAGGGCACGTTTCTTTACACACTGAGCAAAATGTCGGTGAACGGTTATGCAAACGACGCCCTTAAAAAGATTATCAGCGAAGGCGGCACTGTCGGTGATGTCTGGCTGGAACTGGTCATTATGGTTGGGGTATTTGTAATCGGGTTGGTCGTGAGTCGTTTACTGTTTAAAGCTATACCGCAGGGTAAATAATAAAAATGAAACAACTACGAAATATCTGGTTTCTGACAATTAAGGATCTAAAAATCTTTACCGCCGACCGCGGTGCATTTTTCTTCTCTATCTTATTCCCCTTTCTGTTCGTTATCCTGTTCAATTTTATTTTGAAAGGTGTCGGAAGTGAAGATAGTCGATTACAACTGAACCTGGCTACCCGCGAACCACTAGGCGGTATCAGTTATCAGATTATTACAGCACTGGAAACAAAAGATGAATCCGCACTCAAACCCGGCGAGCCACAAATTATCTGGCTTGAGGATTACGAGCAGGCGAAGAAGGATGTTGAGGATAATAAACTGTCTGGTTTTATTGCTTTCCCGGAGGACTTCTCTGAGTCAGTATTGATGGGTTATAGCACTGAGCTGGAAGTGATTTATAATCCCTCAAACCCTCAAGCAATAGCCCCGCTCGAGGGCATGGCACAGGCCATTGCTAACATCATCGGTTCACTAATGGAAAAGGGATTAGTGTCACCAGACGCAGTTGGTGATTTATCACAGTTTATCCAGGTGATGTTGACTGGACAGTCGAGCGTAACCGCTGAATCCCCGATGATATCCTTCGCCATTGAAAAGGTAGGCGATGTAGAAGCCATCAATCCCGCTAATTTCGTCATCCCTGGTTATCTGGTGATGTTCGTCTTTATGACGGCTTCGTTTGCGGCACAGCTAATTACGAGAGAACGTTTGAACCACACCATGGAAAGGTTATTGACTACATCGGCAAGTCGGAGCACTATACTCGGCGGCATTTACACCGGCACCGTTGTCAAAGGCATGATTCAAATGATAATTTTCTGGGGAATAGGCATCCTGGTTTTCAAGATGGACCTAGGTATTGCGCCTGCGGCTGTTTTTATCATCTCAATACTCATGATGTTGATGGGTTCTGCCTTCGGTGTAATGCTATCGACCTTCGTCAAAACTGAGCGCAGCGCTTCATCCATCGGAGTGCTGGCATCGCTCATCATGGCGCCACTGGGTGGGTGCTGGTGGCCCCTATTCATTACTCCCCGCTGGTATCAATTTATCGCGAAAATTACTCCCCATGCCTGGGCGAACACCGCCTTCAACAAACTCCTCGTCTTCGGCGCTGATTTCGATGCGGTGATACCGGAGATGCTCGTGCTGATTGCCTTCGCGACTGTCTTCGGGACTATTGCGGTTCTCAAGTTCAGGACTGATGCTGATTGATAATCGATAGTTTTCATAGGGGTATTTCGTCCAACGCATTTTCATTTATTATCCCCCACCATTTTTAATTAAGAAAACGCAAAGCCGTCCGCACATTCCGTTATTTTCTCTTACTTTATCTGGCACGCCCCACAAAATATCTCATTGTTTTCACCATTTACAAGGTTGCCACTATATTACAAACATATCTCACGATTACCACACTATCAATCGCCTTTAAGTACCGGAATAACCAGTACCATCGTCAATAGTATTCTTTGTAACTCCTTCGAAAATGTCTTAAAATACTCACAAAGCAGATCTCCAGAAGTTTATACATTGCCATTGACGCCAAAAACAGCTAATTACAATACAGGAAGGACAAAAGGTGAGGATAAAGATTTTAGGTGCAGTGGGCGCAATACTGGCTATTCTATTAACAGCCATGGTGGTTTTTCTGACGGGATGCCGAAGTAGTCAATTGGCCGGGAAAGATGATTTGAATTCACATTTTTATCAGGTCTTTCCAGCCGAGATGCAAAATTCTAAGGTCGTTACCGCCTGGCAAATTACAGGGTTAGATATAGATTTGAAGGGCCGGGTTACAAAGATTGAGGACCGAACAGTAACCCTCAGTAACTCCGGCGATGATTACGACATAACCATGCGGGAAGACACCATGGCGCCCATCAAGGGTCAGCCTAAGCGACTTCTTGAAATGGAGGACATTCAAGAGGGTCAAAACCTTATTGTTGTGGCTCAGTATTCCTATGAGTGGGGGAAAATAGAAGCCCATATTGTCTACTTCGACGAGCATTATTATAGACCATCAAAGATTACTATAGTCGAAACGAATGAGTCGAACGATACGAACAAGATATATTTAGATGATTTGAAGGTTCATCTCGATGCGGTCTTTCCAGCCGAGATGCAAAATTCCAAGGTTGTTACCGCCTGGCAGATTATGGGCTTGCGGGTAGATTTGAAAGGTCAGGTTACAAAGGTTGAAGGTCGGATAGTGACCCTCAGTAGTTCCGGCGATGATTTTGACATAACCATGCGGGAAGACGCTGTATCTCCCACCATGGGGCAGCCTCAGCGAACCTTTAAAATGGAGGACATTCAAGAGGGTCAAAACCTTATTGTTGTGGCTATTTACCGCTACAACTGGGGAAGTCTGCAGGGCTTGTTGGCTTATTTCGACGAGAGCATAGATGATTATGTGCCCCCAATAGTTCCTGTTAAATAAATTCCTAATATCTAAGCTCGAATATTTGAACCCTGAATCCCAAAAATACTAATACACGTCACTCTCATCCTATCTTCTTTGAAACTCCATCCTTAATGTCTTACAATACTAACAAGGAAAGCAGCAATGGCTACCGCCATTCTCTATCGCGAAGACCTGAAGGAATATGACTTCGGACCGGGACATCCCTTCCGCGGCGACCGGTATCAGATATTTCCCAAATTCCTGACAGAACATATGAGACCGGATGATAAGTATATTTTTCTGAAAGCGGAACCTGCTACAGATAAAGACCTACAACTTATATGCGCCCCTGATTACATTGAGTTCACGAAGAAATACTATAAAGCGGCATATATGGGAGAGGTTGAGGATGAGAGCGCCTTTTTTCAGTACCATAATATGGATAACCTACCACGGGGACGCCCGGGTAAGCTGGAAGAAGCCGCGAGAATCGTCATCGGGCAGGCAAAACTCGCCGTCGATTTAGTACAGTTGGGACGATACAGAAAAGTAATTTCGCTGGGCGGCGGCTTGCACCACGCCAAACGGGATTTCGGAGAGGGTTTTTGTATCTATAACGATGTCGCTTTCACCGGTATTTATCTGGTGGAACAATACAAGCTGGAGCGGGTCTTAATCTTGGACACTGATGCTCATGCCGGCAATGGCACCGCCGATTATTTTTACTCCGACCCCCGAGTGCTTTTCATCGATATTCATCAGGACCCGCGGACGCTTTACCCAGGCACCGGCTTCGTCTACGAAATCGGGGTGGGGGAGGGAAAAGGTAAAACGGTAAATATTCCCTTACCACCAAACGCCGGCAACGATTCCTACAAACTCGTGTTTGAAGAGATTATCGAACCGCTAACCGCTGAATTCCAGCCGCAGATTATCGTCCGCAACGGCGGTTCTGACCCGCACTTCAGTGACGAATTGACCAGCCTGGGGCTGACGGTCGCCGGCTTCCACATGATCGGCGAGAAGGTGAGGAAAATGGCGGAGATTTGTGACGGGAAGGAAATCGACCTCATTGCTTCTGGCTACAACCGTGACGTTCTACCCTATGCTTGGCTGGCACTGGTCGCCGGGCTTCTAGATTGGAATGTGTCAATTGAGGAGCCGCTACGAGTGCCTGCTATCCTGCGCACTGACTCACATTTACCCGAGACAAAACGTGTGGTCAAAGAGGCGAAGAGCTACCTGAAAGATTACTGGAAATGCTTGTAGCCCGCCGCTTCCCAGCCGCACCACAAATACCAAATCCGAAACTCTAAATCTAGACTACGAAATAATAGCAGGATGATAGTGCTACAGTTTTGAATTTGATAATTGGCATTTTGTTTAGAGTTTAGAGATTAGTATTTCGAGTTTGCTTCTTAAACTTGTCCTCCAGCCTTTTTATCGTTAGAATGATAAGTTAGAGGTATCTGACTATGGGCTTAATTCTACACCACGAACCAGACCTCAATCGCCCTACCATGCTTGTCGGGTGGCCCGGCATCGGCAACATTGGGCTAATTACTGTGGATACCATCCGCCAGACAGTAGAAGCGGAAGAACTGGGCGAAATCGTACCATGGGAATTCTTTTTCCCCAATAAGGTCGTCATCCGCGCCAGCATCCTTACGGAAATGGGATTCCCCACCAACAAATTCTACTATAAGCGACTGGCTAATCGAGATATCATCTTCTTCGTTGGGGAGGAGCAACCCGCGACACGAGAAAGCATGTATGCAGAGGGTCCCCGCGCCTACGAAATGGCGAATATGGTGCTGGATGTCGCTGATAAATTCGGTTGCGGACGTATTTACACCTCCGGTGCCGCTATTAGTATCACGCACCATACTATGAAGCCCGGAGTCTGGGCGGTAGCCAACCAGAAATCTTTGCTTGCTGAACTCAAACATTATCCGAATACTATCCTGATGAGTCAGGCGGAGGGGCGTGGTAATCAGGGCGGCATCACGGGATTAAACGGACTCCTTATAGGCACTGCCAAGAGTCGGAAGTACCCGGGCATTTGTCTTATGGGGGAAATCCCGGATTACCTTTCCCGTGTGCCTTTCCCCTACCCGAAGGCGTCTCTAGCGGTGATTGACGTCCTGTCAAGCATACTAAATCTGAACATTAACCCCCATGTTCTCGATGACATGATTTCACAGATGGAGACAGTTATCAGCAATGTTTATCAGCAATTTCCGCAGGATATACGGGATAGACTGGAACAGCGTAAACAGGCCGCAGAGTCCAGACAGCAAGCAATTATCACTGAAGAAGACCAGCAGTGGCTAAAAGAACACATCGATGATTTATTCAAGAAAGGTGATAAGGGAGCATGACGGAAGCCCTTAAATATCTTTCCCGCCCCAGGTTCAACAATCCGGCTCTTGTGGTGTGCTGGGAATCAGATGCCGGTCAGCTCGGTGAAAAAGTAACCGAATACCTTGTGCACGAGCTCAACGGTAAAGAATTCTGTGAGATTAATCTAGAGGAATTCTTCCCGCTTGGCGGGGTAGTAATCGAGAAAGACATTGTGCTCTTTCCCCAAAGCAGTTTTTACGCTATCCCCGACTGCGATATCGTCGTTCTCCATAGCTCCATCCCCCGCTACGAGTGGTTCAGGTTTCTTAATCTTATCGTCGATGTGGCTCAGGAAACCTGTAACGCCAGAGAAATGTACACCATCGGGGGAATGGTTGCCATGAGTGCCCATACCGCCCCGCGCGATTTCTGGGCGACTTTCAGCTCACCCCAAATGAAGATTTCTCTAGCAGCCTACCAGCTTTCACGCGAGATGGATTATGAGACACCACCGGGCGGCCGTCCGACCCTTAATTCTTTCCTCCTCTGGACGGCGAAACAGCGTGGTCTGCACGGCGCAAATCTCTGGGTGCCTGTTCCCTTCTATTTGGTCGATGGAGATGACCCCGTGGCACAGAAGACGGTCCTGGAATTCTTGGACAATCGGCTCAACCTACGTCTCAATTTCGCCCGGATTGATACCGAAATCATCCGCCAGTATGAAAGACTCGCCCGCCTGCGTCAAGAACAGCCGGAAATCGACCGCTCCATTAAAAAACTGGAAGGCAATCTGGAACTTACCGAGACCGAAAACGAAACGCTGGTTAAAGAAGTCGAGGAATACCTCGGAAAAGATGGTGGCTAAAACCTCCTCATGTCGTTCCTGCGGAAGCCTTATTCCATACCTGATACGGGAAGGAATCCATAAGAAACAAAACTCTATGCTACTATTGATCTGGTAATGTGAGTGGAGATCGAATGAGTATAATGGTAAATAAAAGCGGAGACGTTCTGTTGACATTCATCCCCATTCGGCGGGAGGAATCGTTAGACATGGTGAAGTTCGCGCCTTTTACTCACTCGTTAATTGTTCTCAGATATAAGGGAACGACACTATTGGTGCACGATATATATAAGAACCGATGGGAAGTACCTGGTGGCAAAATAGAACAGGGAGAGACTCCACATACGTGTATCTTAAGGGAGCTGAAAGAAGAAACAGGACAAGTACCGACGAGTATCCAACTTGAGGGTGTAATGCAGGTCTTCTCAAAAGAGAAAAATCAGGTTGTCTACGGTGCACTCTATTCGGGGAATCAGGATATAGTAATGCCGTTCACAGAGAATAGTGAAGTATCCCAAATCATTTATTGGGACGGTCGTTCCGATATAGGTTACATCGATGAAATCGACCAAAAACTGACAGAATTGGTTTAATATTCGAATCCCCTGTATGAGAGAACAACGCACTAAGCCTTTCATCCTCAAGGCTGATTGACACTCTATATAATCAAGTCTACAATACAAGACAATCCTGATACATTACTTGGTCACCTAACTAATAAGACGGTTTCACGTTATATTATGTAGTATCTTAATTTACACAGGAGTGCAGAAATGAAAAAACTTACCATTGGAATACTTATTACGGTGTTAATTCTAACCACGGTTGCCTGCTCCAAATCAGAGGAACGCCCATCTAGCTATACTTATAGAGTCGATAGCTCCAAGCAAACGTATCCTGGCTCAACAGGGGTAATCGAACAACCGCCGCCTGAGATAACCCTAACGGTACCACCTGCTGAAGTGACACAATCATCTCCCTTACCCTTTGAATCTCTGTTTTCTGGTAAAGGGTCAACAGAATCTGAAATAACCCCTTATACACCCTCTGAAGTAACAACGGAGCCCTCGCCGCCTATGGTAATCAGCCAAACCATTTCAACAACAGACCGTATGATAATCCGCACAGGTAACGTCGACATTGTCGTTGAGGATGTTCAGGTTGCAATTGACAATATCACTCAGCTCGCAGAAAGCATGCAGGGGTTTGTTGTAAACTCAATGACATGGCGGTCGGGTAATGCGCTCTACGGTACTATCAGTATCCGCGTACCGGCAGACTCATACAATAACGTTCTGAAGATGATCCGCGATACCGCCATAGAAGTAAATTCGGAAAACACAACCGCATCAGATGTTACTGAAGAGTACATCGACCTGAAAGCAAAATTATCGAATCTGGAAGCTACGGAAAAGCAATTGCTCCTTATTATGGAAAAGGCAAACACCGTAGAAGATATTCTGAAAGTCCAGAGCCAGCTTTCCAACACTCGTAGTGAAATAGAGAGTATAAAAGGCTCTATCCAGTACATTGAACGCACGGCGTCTATGTCCCTCTTGCAAATTCAACTCCAGCAGGCAAAGCTTTACGCTGAAATCTCAGTAAGCAAAGCCGTGGTACAGGCACGTGAATCGGTTTATTTCTATGCCGAGATTTCCGGTGGCTTTTCACCGTTTAGCTACGAATGGGACTTCGGCGATGGTTCCACGAGCACCAATCCAGAACCGGCGCACAGCTACAAGTCTCCAGGGGATTATACCATCAAACTAAAGGTCACCGATGACCGCGGCAATACTGCCACTGCTACCAGGGACAACTACATAAACGTCCTTGTCGGCTGGGATGCAGGGAATACAGTACAGAGCGCTTGGAACGGACTGAGTGTCTTCGGGCAGGTGCTGGTGAATATTCTTATCTGGCTGGGGATTTTCAGCCCCGTCTGGATTATCGGTGGTGGCATCGGTTTCTACTTCTGGTGGCGTAACCGGAAAAAGAAGGCGGCACAGAAAAGCCCACCTTTAACCCAGTAATCAACCTAAACAGCTCAAGTTGGAGACTGCTCCGGTTCGCTGGGTTCTTCTGTATCAGCACCTCGTGAGCGGTCTCTCAACCACCGGTGAATTTCATCAAGCGCTGGAGGCGCGACACTGAAAACGTCCACGTCCGCCGGGAACTGAATTCCGTGTCCTTCCCTGATGAAGAGAATGCCCACTTCCCCCGCTTGCAGGGCTTCGCTGATGCGGCGGCTGATGTGCTCATACCGCTCTTTTGCAGAAGCGCGATAGTGCTCGGCGACTATTTCCGCTACCTTACGACTGAAAAAGCCCAGGAGCAAACACCGCTCCCAGTCCATACATTCATCTGACAGGTCGGCAAGCTCGGTGGTTTCGAGAACCGCCCCATTTTCCACCTTGTCTTTTACGATAAGATAGCTCAGCTGGTTCCACTTTTCCATGACCTTGAGACCTTCTTCACCACCAAAGGCAATGGACTCGTGGAAAATACGAGTGACTCTACCTACCTTGGATTCCTGGATGGAAATCTGTTCATTGACCTGTTGCCAGTACAGCTCGCATTTCTCCTTGAATTCTTCAGGCGCATCGGTACCCGCGAACAACAACGGAACGATATACAGTTTGCGTCCGCCTCGGAATGTTTCTAGCGACGGTCGCTCAATTTTACCCAGTTCCTCAGCCATTACCTTGCCCTCCAGCGAATTGTCGTAACTTGATTTTACGATTTATGGCGGTAACAGGCAAACCAGACGCTCATTTCTTGAATTCTATCTAGAATTCTGCCTACAATCAGTTAAAGGCAATCGATTTGTAAAGGTGAAAATTGATGAGTAAATTCATTGACAGGCTTAAGAAAGTATCCCAACCACTCCCGCCCCAGATGGGTTTCCGACCCAAAAGTGCGGAATCCGCCCGACCCAAAATACAACTCGTGGCGTCACTGCATGATTTTCCTCATACTCCAGCCGACAAGCTTACCGCCGCGGACGCCGTAGTAGTTCCAGACACTAAATCTATCACAGCTGAAGTCTTATGTGGCCTACAGCAGAAAAAGGGGACACTAGGGGAGGTTGATAAAGCCATTGAAGCCGGCGCTGATTTTATCATCCTCCAATTCAAAGGCGCTGTTGTACCTTCGGATAAAAAAATCGGTAAAATACTTCAGATTGACTCGTCGGTGACAGATGTCATGCTCCGTACAGTAAATGATCTGCCTTTAGATGCTGTAATGGTCACGCAAGATAGTGAAGACAGCAGCGCCATCACGTGGCAAAAGTTGATGCTTTCACGCCGCTTTTCCGGTATGCTTATGAAGCCTGTGTTGGTTTCCATTCCACCCACCGTCAATGCTGAGGAACTCCAACTCCTTTGGGAAATGGGTGTGAGTGGGGTCGTGGTGGATATAAAGGGAGATACGGATGTTACCGCACTGGACGCGCTCAGAAAGTTAATTAACGGTCTTCAATATCCATCTCCGAGAAAACGGGAGAGACTGATGGCTGTTCTGCCACAAGTATCTGCGGAAACTAAGAAACCAGAGGAGCCCGACGAGGACGATGATGATGACGACTAAGCCCGGGCGCTCGGTCCCATCAACTGCCAGGACTTGCCTTCAGTCGTAATAGATGGCGCAATCACCATTTCTGCTTTGTGCATTTCTCGAATTGTCGACGCGCCGCAGAAGCCCATAGCGGTTTTCAGCGCCCCGACGAAGTTCTGTGTGCCATCCGTTAAAGAGGTGGGACCAAAGAGAATCTGCTCCAGTGATGCAGTCGTACCGACCTTGATACGGGTGCCACGGGGTAATACCGGATTCGGAGTCGCCATCCCCCAGTGATAGCCATGCCCCGGGGCTTCCTTTGCCTGGGCGAATACCGAACCGAGCATGACACCATCTGCGCCGGCGACAATTGCTTTACAAACATCACCGCCCTTCTTGAAACCGCCATCGGTGATGATTGGCACATAACGTCCCGATTCCTTGAAATAGGTGTCGCGTGCGGCGGCGCAATCAATGGTAGCTGTGATTTGGGGTACACCCACACCGAGTACTTCGCGTGAGGTGCAGGCGGCACCGGGTCCAACACCTACCAGAATCCCGGAGATGCCGGTCTGCATTAATTCAAAACAGGCGTTATAGCTTACACAGTTACCAACGATAACAGGGATATTGATTGACTGGCAAAGTTCGGAAAAGATAAGCCCGCGATAACTCTTGGAAATATGATGGGCAGTGGTAACCGTTGATTGCACAACAAGGACATCCCCCCCGGCTTCAACTACGAGCGGTGCAAATCTCTTGGTATTCGCCGGCATAACCGCGGCGGCACAAATTCCTCCTGCCTTTTTGATTGCCCGAATTCTGTCTCCGATGAGATTTTCCTTAATCGGTGCTGAGTAGACTTTCTGGAGGAGGGCAGTTACTTTATCATTTGGCGTCTGCGCAATTTCCGTCAGCACTTCATCAGGATTCTTATAACGGGTTTGTACCCCTTCCAGATGGAGTACCGCCAGTCCACCGAACTTACTCAGCAGAGCGGCAAATTTGACATCGGTCACAGCATCCATAGCGGAGGCAAGGATAGGTATGTCCAAAGTGACAGCGCCAATCTTCAGCTCCATATTGACCTGTTCCGGATTAATTGTCACATCACCAGGAACAATGGCAACTTCATCAAATCCATAAGATGGTCTCAACTGTTTAAACTTTGGTGCGGTCATAATTATCTTCTCTTTAAAACCCCCATCAACTGGGTATTAAACTATAACTATAGCAAAGGCATAGTTGTCCGTCAAGAAGGATGGTAAGCTGGATGCTACTTGCATGTGATGGGAAGTCGTTTTATCAGGGGTGCAAGGTGGGTAAGATGAATATTTTGAGTATGACTATATGGTCGGCGGTTGGAATGACAATTGTTACCATCTAGACCAACAATCAACCAGATCATTGTATAGACATTACATCACGGCAAGTAAAAAAGAAGGGAGAACCGTATTTGTTCTTGCTTTGGCTACTTTGATGTGCCCGTGTTTAGATTTATGAAAATACTGGTCGCCTGGATAGAGCCGTCGTCCTGACTTTCTCCGGAGACGGAAATGCTATCCCCGATTTTAATGTCGGTGATGCTCCCACTATCCATCTTTTGCACTGTGGTACTACTGCTGGTGATGACGCTCACAGAGCCAGTCGGGGTAGTGAGGGTGATAATGCCACCTTCTATTTTTCCCACCGTTCCAATGGTGCCTCCGCGCCCAACAAACATGCCTGCTCCAGCGGGTGGTGTCATACCTGTTGGTTGTTCGGTTGTTCCATCCTGCCCGAAACGTGATGTAAACTGGCTCGTCCGGTCTTGCATTTCTTGGGTTATTTCTTCCCTTCCTTGACTCTTACCGATAGCTATCCCTCCGATGAGTGTGCCCCCAATCACACCTCCCAGCAATACTGCCGCCACCAATAGCATAATAAAACGTTTCATCAGTTTATCTCCTTATTCGTAACGTAATGCTTCAATGGGATTCAAACGCGCTGCCCGGTACGCCGGATACATCCCGAAAACAATACCGATTGCCGCCGACACCGAGACTGCGAGAATGAGAATGTCTGCCGACATCACGGTAGTTATTGCTGTTCCCCCAAGGCTTATTCCTGAGACAAGCCGAGATACTCCCCATCCGATGAGTACCCCGATGCCACCGCCAACAAGGCTCAAAAGAGCGGCTTCCACCAGAAATTGGAGGAGAATGTCCCGTCGTTTCGCCCCGACTGCTTTGCGGATACCGATTTCCCGAGTGCGCTCCGTGACCGAAACTAGCATAATATTCATGATACCGATACCACCGACGAGTAGAGATATTCCAGCAATTGCCCCGAGAAACAAAACCCATACCTGAGTCGATGCTTTAAGGGTATCGATTGTCTCTTGCTGACTGCTGATGGTGAAATCATCATCGCCGGTAATTTTGTGACGTTGCCGCAGGATAGCTGTTATCTGCTCAATTGCTGCATCAGTGTCCTTGGCACTGACAACCTGCACATTTATTGTCTGGACACTCTCACTGCCGGAGGTAGTTCGCTGGGAATATAGACGGGTTTGCACCGTGGTGATAGGCGCGACCACCATATCGTCCGCACTGCCCATACCTGTACTGCCTTTACTTACCAGCACACCTATCACTTTAAATTGTCGTCCGCTGATTTTTACAGACTGTCCTATCGGATTTTCTTCCCCAAAAAGCGTATCCGCGACATCACTGCCAAGGACTACCATCAGCGTCTTGTTTTTCACATCGGCGTCTGAGATAAATCTGCCGGTCGCTACCGGGAAGTTCCGTACAGACTCATACTCTGGAGTAACTCCCAGGACTTGTGTAAAAGTGTTCTGCTTTCCCGCTATTATCTGGGCAAATGTTTGAACTTGCGGTGCCACTGCTTTAACAGCCGGTGCCAGAGAAGAATCCTCCAGTGCCTCTGCATCATCTAATGTCAATGTATTTAAGCTCCCCTGCGCTCCCCTGACTCCCTGTGTAGTAGTAGCGCCGGAACGGACAAAAAGTAGATTCGTTCCCAGCGACTCGATATTGGCGGTTATAGCCGACTGAGATCCCCTGCCGATAGACATCAACGATATGACTGCCGCAACACCGATAATGATACCCAGTACGGTGAGTGAGGAGCGCATTTTATTTGCCAGAATTGCCCTGAAAGATGTCCGCACTGTTTCGATGATGTTCACGGTTTGGTCTCCCCTGTAGAAGCCAGTGGTCTCGCCCCTTGTGGTGAAATTATCTCCTCACCAACAACCTGTCCGTCCCTAAGGAAGACAATACGTTGTGCTTGAATGGCTATGTCACGTTCGTGTGTCACCAGAATGATAGTAATCCCCTCCTCCACATTCAATCGTTTCATAATCTGAATAATCTCTAGACTTGCCTTACTATCCAGGTTTCCGGTCGGTTCGTCAGCCAGAATAATGGATGGATTATTGACCATAGCGCGGGCGATCGCTACTCTCTGCTGTTCGCCGCCTGATAGTTGATTCGGCTTGTGCTGAGCGCGCTCCACCAATCCCACCTTCTCCAATGCCTCCATCGCTCTTTTAGTTCGGTTGATTGCATTTCCATAGAGCAAAGGAAGTTCCACATTGGTTACCGCCGGGGTGCGCGGGAGCAGGTTAAACGTCTGGAAGACAAAACCAATCTTTTTGTTTCGTAATTCAGCAAGCTGGGAGTCAGTTAATTTGCTGACCTCAGCACCGTCTAGAAAATAACTTCCAGATGTGGGTGTATCAAGACAACCTACGATGTTCATCAGGGTGGATTTACCGCACCCTGATGGTCCCATAATGGCGACCATCTCTCCCCGATCAACGTGGAAACTCAGCCCGCGAAGAACATGGACCTCTATTTCACCCATCTTATAATTTTTAACGATACTCGCTAGGTCGATCATTTTATATCTTCTCTGATGATGATACCGCCGCCACCGCCAGGCATACCATCAGATGGGAACATTATTGTTCCCGGCATATTCTGTTGCGTTGTAGTTGCCGTGCTGGTAGTTTTTGGTAAGACCACCTGTTCCCCGACTTGCAAACCGCCGGTAATTTCAGTGTAAGAGCCATCGCTAAGTCCGAGTGTCACCGTTCTTTGCTGAATCACGCCATTTACCATTACCTGTACCACCGAATTATTCGCAACTTCGGAGATAGCTTGGGTGGGAATGACAAGAACATTGTTTGCTTCCTCGACAATAATATCAGCCGTGGCGCTCATACCTTCTCTGACTTCTACTCCAGAGGGTGGTGTGATGCGGATTGTTACTGTATATGTCACCACCCCGGATTGCGTCTTACTGGTAGAGGAGATAGCAGATACCTCACCGGAAAGTTCCAAGTCTGACAGACTGCTCAAAGTTACTATTGCTCGTTGCCCCAGTTTCACGGATGGCACATCAATTTCATCCAGAACAGCACTAATTTCAATAACTGTTGGGTCCATTATTTCCATAACCACTGTGCTGGCAGACACTGACTGACCTGCCGTAACATTGACCGAGGTCACAACTCCATCAAATGGAGCTAAAACTGTAACCTTTGCTAGATTCTGATTAGCCTTATCTAAAGCAGCTCGAGCCGCGGCTATTTGTAGCTGTTTGAGTTCGCCTTCCGGTGAAGTTACCACTCCTTTTATTCCCGCCAGTTCGGCTTCTGCCTTATTTAAATTTTGTTGCGCAACTTCCAGTTCTTTCTTTTTCAGCTCCACCTGGAGAGGGTCTGCACCGGCTTTCATCTCAGCCAGAGTTTTTTCCGCCTCACTGAGAGTAACTTCAGCCAGGGTTAATTGCGCTTTTTTCAGTTCGTAGTCCCAGCGACACTCAGGGACGGTACGATTGTCATCGTATTTTTCCTTTGCCTTATCGTAAGCATCTTGTGCATTTTTCAAAGCTATTTTAGCATTTGCAATGGCAACTTCTGCCTTGAGAATGTCTGACTCAGAGTAGGGATTTTCGGCATCCTCAAGATTTTTCTGGGCGGTTACTAGCGCTATTCTGGCTTTAGTGACAGCAACTTCAGCCTCAGTAGTATCCAATGCATTATTCAGAGCCATTTCAGCCTGGACTACCGCCTCCTGCAGTGGTATAAGAGACGCTTGATCGAAATTAGCCAGTAACTGCCCTTTTGTAATAGTATCGCCTTCAGCAACTTTAATTTCGGCGACTGTCCCGGCAATTCCGAAGCTCAATTCTTCCTTGGCGGAAAAGACCAGACTACCGCTGGCACTGACGGAATTCGTGATACTACCGTATTGCACTTGAACAAGCTGTACATCGATAGATTGAGACGAGGCGCTTGGTTTGGTAACCCAATAATAGATCCCGTACGAGCCTCCCGCTACTGCCAGTACGACAACAAACAACAGAAATTTTTGCCACAGTTTCAGACCTTTCACGTATGCACCTCCATAGCCAATAAAAAGTATGGCAGGCAATTGTTAAGAATTAATTAAATCTGCGGATACTGGGACAGTGAAGGTAAAACGGCTGCCTTTGCCCGGTTCGCTCTGGACGCTTATCTTGCCGCCATGAGCTTCCACAAGGCGCTTGGCAATGGTAAGGCCCAAGCCACTGCCGCCAGTTCTACGAGAGCGGGACCTGTCTACGCGGTAAAAACGCTCAAAGATATTGGGAAGTTCCTCTACCGGAATGCCTTCTCCCGTATCAGCTACAATCACCTCTACGTATTTGTCTGATTCCCTGGCTGAGATAGTGATGCTACCTTCTCGAGGAGTGTGGGTTGCAGCGTTGTTTATGAGATTGTGCAGGACTTGCGCAATTCGTTGTGAATCGATATTGCACAGCGGAAGTTTGTCCGGCAGGTCCGTAAGCAGAGTTATCCCTTTGTCGCTTGCTTGAGATTGTGAGGATACCACTGCCTGTTTTATCACTCCAGAGATGTCCTCTGCTTGTATAACCAATTTCAATTCGCTTGCATCCGCAAGAGCGAGTTCTTGAAGGTCGTCGACTAGCCGTGTCAGGAGTGTCGCTTCTTCATATAGTGAGTTAATAGTGGTGGCATCTGGTTTTACCACATCATCTTTTATCGCTTCCAGATAACCCCGCAGGTTAGAAAGGGGAGTTCTCAATTCATGAGCCGTATCCGCCACCAGATTCTGCCGTAGTTTCTCGTTTCTCTCAATGTCATCAGCCATTGAGTTAAAAGCTTGTGCTAGTTCCGCCATCTCACCTTTCCCTTTGGAAGGGACTCTTTGTGAAAAATCGCCCTGCCCCAGCTTTCTAGCGGTCGTAGTAAGCGCGCGAACCGGGGAGGAGATTCGCCGTGATAAAACCAGGGTTAGTACCAGGGCAATGGCAATCGCCAGCAAGCCACCCCACAAAAGGAACTGGTTTATTGTGTCTGCCAGATTCTTGGTTAAGGCGGGACGGGCATTCTCTGGGTTGATGTAGAGCATTCCTATCACCGTTTCCTGTGATGACGATGTCGGTCTCCCTCCCCGTGATGGAGGCGATGGTAAAAATAGTTTTATTCCAGGCGCAGTGGTATGGTATTGCTTCCCCAGTGAGTTCCCTTGAGAATTAGCCACGATTGTCCCGGTGGCATCGGTAACGACAATATGTTGTCCTTCAGCAGTGCCCATCTGCTCAACAATTGTTTGAACACCATCCCAGCTAAGGTTGTTAATATAGTAGTACTGGGATAACAGAAATCCGGTTCTATCGGCTTGGTTCTGCTCTGTGCGAATGTCGAACTGTTCAAGCTCATTACCGGTGTTTTGAAGCACAAAAATTGATACCGTGCCGATAGCTACAAGTATCACCAGGACAAATGCGAGCAAGAGACGAAACTGCAGACTATGTATCATTCGGCTCTCCCGGCAAATTTGTAACCGGCTCCGTAGATTGTTTTTATATATCTGGGACGGTCCGGGTCCGGCTCCACCTTCCTCCGCAGGTTGAGGATGTGGACATCTATCGTGCGGTCGAAGCCATCGAAATCATAGCCAAAAACCATCTCGATGAGCTGTTGCCGACTAAACACCCGTCCGGGTTCCCGTGCGAGCACCCCCAGCAATTTGAACTCGCTAGGGGTAAGTTGTAAAGCTCTGCCCGCTAAAAAGGCTTCGCGATTGAGGAAATTGAGGACAAGTTCACCTCTTTTGATTTCGGCTGGACCACGCTGGAGTGTCTCATCGGGCAGACGCCGCAGGATGGCACGCACTCTGGCGGCAAGTTCTCTGGGACTGAATGGCTTGGTCACATAGTCATCCGCACCGAGGTTCAGCCCTTTAAGTTTGTCGTCTTCGGTGGTTCTGGCAGTAAGCATTATTATGGGAACATCCGATTCATTTTTTAACGTGCGGCAGATTTCTAGTCCATCGCATCCCGGCAACATGAGGTCAAGTACAATCAGGTCGGGGTGACTCTGCCGGGCAAGGTTCAATGCCTCTATGCCATCGTAAGCGGCAAGCACCTTGTAGCCATCACGATTCAGATAGAGCTTGACCAGTTCGACTGTTTTTACATCATCATCAACCACTAGGATTCTTCTGGATGTCATAACCGTGCCTCTTAATATCTTTGTACCTTAATACTAGAACGTAATTGTTAAGAAATAGTTAATTTATATTAGCAAAAATGAGAGGGAGCAGGAAAACTACCCCCTCTCTTCGGAGTACTTGATACCCGGCTGCCGGTTACTGGGTGGATTCAGTGGATTGAGTGGATTGGGGTGGTGCCATCCATGTGCCACCACAGCCAGGATGGAAACCTCCTCCGCGTCCACCAAAACCAAATTCGGGTCCGAGTTTATCGAGGGCGTCCGGTCTGGCATTCCACCATGTCTTGTACTGGTCAGCCTCTTCCTGAGTGATCTTACCCTGTTCCACCATTTCTGCCAGATAATTGTTCAGTGCTTCGTCATGCATTTCTTTCTGGGCTTGCGCAAAGGCATCTTCCAGTTTTGTCTGGTCAATACCCAGAATGGCGGCGACTCTCGCCATCAAGGTATTCTCTGGGTTATCGTTTTCCCCCTGAGCAAAAGCTACTCCGACTATGCTCCCGACCAGCACCAGCGCAACCACAAGCGGAATAAGGATGACTTTTTTACGTAACCACATTTCCTCTCACCTCCTTTCTTTCGTAATGCCATGCTCTGAGACATTTTTAATTAGTTCCCACCTCCCTTCACTCTATCGTTAAGATGATGATAACAAATGAATATTAATATCTTATTAAGATGTCTTCTTGTGCATAACCTGAGTTAGTAGTAACATAGTCATCGCTAGCAGGAAATTATCAGTAAGGGGGGTAATGATGACTGAATCTACGGTTCTTTATGAAGTTAAGAAACAAATTGCCTACATTACATTAAATCGCCCGAAAAAATCAAATGCCTTCAACCTGGAGATGAGTTACGCATTGCGTGATGCCTGGAAACGTTTTGAGAACGACCCGAAAGCTCTGGTGGCAATTTTGAGCGGCAATGGGAAATCTTTCTCGGTTGGCGTCGACCTTACGGATGAGGACAGGAAAACAGGGAAGCCGTGGCAATATCACGAAGCCTACCCCTTGAACGGCATATCGCTCTTTAAACCGGTTATCGGGGCTATCCGGGGGTATGCTCTCGGACAGGGATATTTGATTGGTGTCTGGGGTTGTGATATTACCATTGCGTCTGACAACGCCACTTTTGGGTATCCGGAAGGCAAGGCTGGCGTTTCTCAGGTGCCGCCGCAATATGTCCCCTACATGCCATTCAAAATAGCTCTGGAGTTCATGTTACTTTCCTGGAAAGGCGGCCGGATGATGAGCGCCCAGCGGGCTTATGAAGTAGGCCTGGTCAACAGGGTCGTGCCTGATTCGGAGCTTATGGACGAAGCTGTCAGGTGGGCAGAGATGCTAAAAGGAGTTCCACCCCTCTATATTAAATCGGTGAAATACGGATACTATACGGGCACCGAGCGAGCCAGCCGGAAAACGGAAAGAGAGTATGTGGATTTCATTTTGCCTCAGGAAGAGAGTCAGGATAAGCAGGAAGCTATCAAGGCTTTTATTGAGAAAAGGGAGCCACATTTCGAGGGTAAATAGTATTAGAGGCGCTGGGTTTGTACATAAGGCGCTCAAACGATAACCTAACTCTTTTACAGATTTCACCGTTATATTATACGCAGACATGCTTATCCAAAGAGGAGGCAAAATGAAAAAGCTATTGTTCTTACTGCTCACGGCTATCATGATAGTCGGGCTGAGCGGCTGTTCTCAACCTGCATCGGCGGGAGAGGTGAAATCTGATAAAGCCCGCATCACCTCACCGGTGGTCAATACTTCCGATGCGACCACGCTGGTCAACGGCAACAGCGAATTCGCCTTCGACCTTTATCAGGTGCTAAAGAAAGAGGATGGCAACCTGTTCTATTCACCACACAGCATCTCACTGGCTCTGGCGATGACTTATGCCGGCGCCCGCGGCGAAACTGCAAAGCAGATGGCGGATACCCTTCATTACCGGCTAGCGCAAAATGCTTTGCATCCGGCGTTTAACAGCCTGGCATTAGAACTAAGCAAGCGCGGGGAAGGCGCCAAAGGCAAAGATGATAAGGGATTCCGGCTCAATATCGTCAACGCCATCTGGGGACAGAAGGACTACAAGTTCCTATCAACCTTTCTTGACTTGCTTGCCGAAAACTACGGGGCTGGCTTGCGGGTGCTCGATTTCATTAAGGACCCGAATGCTTCCAGAGAGACAATCAACAAATGGGTGAGCGACCAGACAGAAGGGCGCATCAAGGATTTGATTCCCGAAGGCAGTATCACACCGCTAACTCGGCTGGTGCTGACCAACGCCATCTACTTCAATGCGGCATGGCAGTCCCCTTTCACAAAATCGGCGACTGCTAACGGTCCTTTCCACCTGGTAGAAGGTACAGATGTGTCCGTGCCATTGATGAGAGCGACTGAGAACTTCGGTTATGCGAAATCGGGGAATACCCTGGCAGTGGAATTACCCTACGATGGCAATGAGCTTTCGATGGTCATCCTGACAAATACGACCGGTAATTTCAGCGATTTCGAAAATACATTAACATTGCCAACGGTCAAAGCGATTCTTGATAACTTAAGGTACACAAGGGTTGCACTCACCATGCCTAAATTTGAATTCGAATCGCAGTTCGGGCTTAAAGAGACTTTGCGGAGCATGGGGATGGTAGAGCCCTTTGAGATTAACGCTGATTTTACGGGCATGTCCACCGAGAGCGATTTGCACATTGACGATGTTATACATAAGGCATTTGTTTCCGTAGATGAAGAGGGCACTGAAGCCGCCGCCGCCACTGCTGTTATCGTGGGGACAACTTCCATGCCGGCGGAACCGGTCGTTGTCACTCTCGACCAGCCCTTTGTTTTCCTCATCCGTGACATTAAGACCGGCGCTATCCTGTTTATCGGGCGCGTAATGAATCCGGCTAAGTAGCACGTAGCAATAGATACTACAGGCGAAAGGAACCAATTAAGGTCAAACAGAAGAATTTGTAGGGAGGAGATTTAGCTGTCGTTCCACGATGCTGAGGTTATTGGTTCGAAGCTAACTCCCACTACCAATTTTTGAAGCTAAATAGCCCTCGATTTCGTTAAGATTTCGAGGGCTATTCTGTTTTTGCTAACAAATTGCTAACATGTAATAAGCAGATTAAGTTTTAGCTGTTGCAGATTTATACAGGTTTAATTGTTCCCAACATATCAGGGTCAATCAATCTCGACATTGTATAGGAATAATTCGTGAAGTATTTATCCCAAAATCCGCGTGCGCTAGGATTTATCGTTCCATGCATTACGAACAATCGTTTTACACCATTGCTTTTCAACTCGTCGTTGGCAAACTTTAACAAAGCAATAGCTATGCCGCTCCCCCGATAAGCAGGTTCTATGAAAATATCACCCATACTAAGCGCTTCCGTATCATCTACAGTAAATCCCCAGTTTATCGGTTCGGAATCTATCATGCCAACCAGTCTGTTGCTATCAAATACAGCAAAAACCCGCATATCGTTTTTAAGGAAATCATCGAAGCGATTTTCAATCGGAAGAAATTGCCGACAATGGTAGAATACCGGACTCACGCGTAAATGATTTATAAGACCCCTATACAGTTCGACAATTTCGTGCTTATGGTGAATGAGTTCCTTTTTTCCGACCTCTCTGAACGAATACTTATCCGACATTTCCGCTTCTATGGGCGAAGATACATCTCTCACAACACCCGTATGTTCCATATAAAATGCACTCATTATATACGTCCATAGCACCTCCGTATCGTGAGCGTATACACTGACATTCATGCCTTGAGCAAAATTCTCGCAGAGCTCGGCAGCTATATCTTGAAACAGCCTTCCAATAATCTCTCCGCGCTCATTATGTCTTATGCCGTATCCCCATAAAGGTGAAGCTGCTCCTTTCGCACCTGATTTATTAATAGTAAATATCTCGCCAAAAGCTAAGAACCCAACGAGCGTGTTGTCCTCAAACGCCATTCTGCCTGTTCCTTTTGAGAATAATTCTTCAAGCTGTTTGCTGAAATAACTTTTGTTGGCTCTCTCACACAAACCTCTTGCTGAATGTCTTTCCAACAAATAGTTTTCTAAAGCTAACTCAACTACGGTATCAAAATAGCCTGTGTCCAAAGGTTTAATTATTAGGGGCTTATCCAAAGTGTTTTTCTCCTGTTTTGCAGGAGGGCTAAAGTATAGTCACCCTCCTATTATGTTTTGAAATAACTCTAACTGTATTTTTCATGTGATAACCCCCTTTCAAAAAAGCCCACCCCGGGTGCATGTATTTTAGCAAAGGGGTAAGCAAAGGTGCAAAATCGACCTTTTAGCGATGGTCATTTTAGCCTAAAAATGCTGAAAAGCCCATTTATAAAGGACTTTTCGTTGTATCAATATTAGAGTGTTGATTTGGTAGAGCCGCGGGGATTCGGGCTAGTCGATTAAGGTATGGCGAAAGTTAAGGAAAAAGTTCTGTCTTTTGTACAACTTGCTCTGAAAATGAAACTTAAAGCGGTGGAATCAGTCCCTTCTTCTCAATAAGAAGGTTCGGAAAACTTCCAAACTGGCTGCCGCGCCAGGATTCGAACCTGGGCTAAAGGATCCAAAGTCCCTTGTGCTACCCCTACACAACGCGGCAAGGTACGCTCATTATTATAGCATGTGACATCAATTCCCTGCTTAACATTTTAAGCAATTTCTGGTTGGCTCAACTTTCCATATCATTGATAAGATTGTACATGGCTAGTTAATAATTCACGTTAAAGAACTGGAATTTTCCGACGAGTAAATCCAGACCTTCCCACAAAGCAGTTATGGTGGTATAATGCCTGAAAGTTCAGGAGTACATAATGAGCATCTGGGATGATGATAGAGACCCTAAATTCTCCCTTGCAGAAGGAAATTATTCACCATGACTTTACCCATGAGAATAACCCCGTCACGACAAGTATTTGTCCTTGGTGCAGGTTTTACCCATGCATTTTGTCCGAGTGCACCATTGATGGTAGATGACTACGGGGTTGATACTTTGTTGGAAAAGTTTAATAATTTCCCTCTTATTAGGAGTATTCTGGAGTCTGAAAAACGTGGTAGACAAGATAATAAAATCAACATTGAAAGGTTACTCACTCGTCTTCATACAGGTATGCCTCACGACATTGAAAACAAGACTGAATTAAGTCTATTGTATACTGACCTTGAAAAAGTTTATCTATCCAGAATAAAAGAAGCTCTAACACAAAAGGTATTTCTTGGGGAATTGACTAAATTTGCTAAATTTTGTATTGACAATCGAGTAACATGTATCTCATTTAACCACGATGATTTGTTTGACAAAGCATTATTTGACGTTAATAGAGTAATACAAATTCCTTTGCAGCCTGTACCATATTGGCATCCCGATGGAGGTTATGGCTTCTTTTGTCGCCCTGCGGTCTCTTGTATTTTAGATACCATAATCTCAATGGATAAGACTTCTATGATGCTATTGAAACTCCATGGTTCCACAAATTGGTTCCCAAGATTTGGGCATACGAAACCATTCACCTTGGACTCCATCGTACACTACGAGTCTTGGCTACCTTATTCTAACCAAAATGGGATTCCAATCGACGAAGAAATATTAGAAAAAATTCCTAGTCATATAGCAACAAATCCATTTTTAATTCCACCAGTCCTTGTGAAAGGTGAATTGACCGAGCAACCAATAATTCGACTTATCTGGTCATCAGCTTATACGGCTTTGAAACAGGCAGACAAAGTAACTTTTATCGGTTATTCATTACCGATTACAGACATTGCAGCTACCTATCTCTTCAGTGAAACAATCTCTGGATTGCCTGGTTCATCAATTCATATCGTCAATCGAGACGAGAAAGTGAAAGATGTATACAGGAAGACACTTCCACAACTAATTGACGAGAATTTCATCACTATTGATGCTCTAGAGTGGGTAAAAGGGGTAACAAATGATGACAGTATACTTACCCAATCCGCTTAATTGGATACTTACCAACTTAAAAACTTCTTTTTTATCACAATAACCGGAGATAATAAGCCTATTCCAGTTGACCTTCTTACAAAGCAGTTATGGTGGTACAATCTGGAACAGACTCCAGTCACTTGAAAGTGGAAGGTTGAAATGAAGGTAATAATAGGCATTCTCATAGTTGCTATTATGGCGACTGTTGTTAGCTGTGGTTCAAATGCAGTCAAGTTCCCTGACCCGAATCTTGAAGCAGCCATCAGAGAAGCTATCAACAAGCCTGAAGGTTCAATATATCCCTCAGACCTAGAGGGACTTAACCAACTTATTGCAAATGAGAGAAATATCACCAACCTCAAAGGTCTGGAGAAATGTTCTAACCTGACTTCACTTTATCTTGGTGGCAACGAGATTAGTGACCTTTCACCACTTGCTAACCTGACTAAACTAGAAGACCTTGAACTTACAGGTAACCAAATAAAGGACATATCACCGTTAGCATCACTCACTAACCTCACATACCTCGGTCTTGGTCGTAACGAAATCAGCGACATCTCATCACTAGCTTCGTTGGTTAACCTAAGCTCAATCATCCTTATGGCAAACAAGGTTAGTGACTTGTCACCGCTAGCCTCGCTAACCAATCTTCAATACCTTTCCCTCAGTTTTAACCGAATAACCGATGTATCACCTCTGGGTTCATTAACCAACTTAACCATTCTTGAACTCATGGGCAGTCCTGAAACCAACCAGATAACAGACATTCAAGCATTGGGTTCATTAACTAATCTAATTACATTAAGGCTCTTTAACAACCAGGTAAGTGACATCTCGCCATTAATTTCCCTGACTAAACTACGTACCCTCTGGATTCTTGAGGGAAATCCCTTGAATGAGGAGTCGCTCAATGTCTCGATTCCTCAACTCAGGGAAAGGGGAGTAGAGGTTAGGTAGCAGGTCATTAAGGCAGTAACTGACTGGTATTCCAGATTCAGATTCCATGCCTAACCAAAATTTTCTACGAGTAAATCTAGACCTTCCGTCAGTGTGGTGATAGTAGTATATTCCAGAACTGATAGCTGATTGCTGAAAGCTAATAGCTTCTATTCTTTATAAGTCGGCACCAGTAACAGATGCGCCGTGACACAGACAGCAATTACCACCAAGACCACTCGGATAACCAGGCTTTCAACCGCAAATATGGCTGATGTCCCGATTGCCAGCCAGAGCACCCCGATAGTCCAGACTTTTATTGTTAAGGGAATACCCTTTTTCTGTATGTAGTTCCTAATGTACTTCCCGAACCACTTATTATACAGGAGCCAGCTGTAGAGTTTCTGTGAACTCCGCGCGTAGCAGGCGGCGGCAAGCAAGAGAAAAGGCGTGGTGGGTAAAACCGGCAGAAAAATACCCAGAATACCAAGCCCGACAGAAACCGTCCCGGCGATAACCAGCAGTAATCGGATCCAGGATTTTATAACCGTGGGACGATTGTTAGTACCCATATGTACCATGTAATTATGACCAATCGGGGTTACCCGAATAACACTGGTGCCGAAGGTCGGGGTCGAACCGACACGAGAGTCGCCTCTCAACAGTTTTTGAGACTGTCGCGTCTGCCAATTCCGCCACTCCGGCAATACTTCTGGAGCGGAAGACGAGATTCGAACTCGCGACCTCCTCCTTGGCAAGGAGGCATTCTACCACTGAACTACTTCCGCGTATTATCTTAAATTGGTGCCGAAGGAGAGATTTGAACTCTCACAGGCTTTCGCCCACCACCCCCTCAAGATGGCGTGTCTACCAGCTTCCACCACTTCGGCATTGGTTCGGCAATCGTTCGACTGAGCGTTCGACTGAGCTCAGCCGAAGTCTCACGCCGAAGGCTCACCACAAGTGGCAGGAGTGGCAGGATTCGAACCCGCGACCGGTGGTTTTGGAGACCACTGCTCTACCAACTGAGCTACACTCCTATCCGTAAATCAATGTACCATAATCGCCATCCAAAATAAAGTGGCAGAGGCTATTCAATTGGGGGGGGTAGCATCTTGATAGTAGAGCTTGTATCCTGTAACTTGGAGTATCTCTCGTTGTTGCTATCGTGGTCGCTTAATAACATGGATAGCAGTTGCTTTAAAGCTGGCGAAAATATCTTTGCCAATCGATATGTTGAGCTCCTGAGCTGCCTGGGTAGTAATAACTCCCATAAGAGGAAATCCGCATGAAGCCTCAATCCTTACTTGAGAGCCTATCGTATTAATCTTTTCCACTCTACATTTGAACACATTTCTGGCGCTCCCCGCTTCACCAGACAATGAAAACACGATGATTTCCGGTCTGATAAGCACATAGACTGTTTCGCCTACGGCAAGATTCGAGATAGCAGTTATCCTTTCACCATTGATGGCAATCCGTGCCAGCTCGTTATCTTTTTGTTCAATAACACCTTTAAGGATGTTATCAACTCCAACAAACTCCGCCACCTCTCTGTTTTGAGGTTGATTGAAGATGTCGTAGACACTACCGGTCTGCAATAACGCGCCGTTAATCAGCACACCCAGCCTGGTTGCCAAGCGTTGTCCCTGAGACATGTTATGAGTCGTCATGATGATGGTAGTTTTCCGCTGATTAATGATATGACTCAGAACCTCCTCTATCTTTGCCGTGGAGACCGGGTCCATATTCGCCGTCGGCTCATCGAGGAATAAGACTTCGGGTTCTGTCACCAGGGCACGAGCAATTGCGACGCGCTGTGTCTCACCACCGGATAATGTTTTAGCATCTCTGCCTTTGAATTCGGTCATACTTACTAGCTCCAGAGCTTCCTCTGTCTTTTGTTTGATGACAGTGGACTTCATATGACGCCACCTGAGACCGCAGGCAATATTATCATAAACATTCATTGTGAAAACGAGAGGTTTTTGCTGGACGTAAGACATCCGGCGTCTGGCTTCTAACTGTTTGACCTTCGAGGTGGTTACATCTATGCCATTAAAAAATAATGTGCCTGAATAAGGAGGCTCGAGCAGGTCGAGAATTTTTATCAGCGTTGTTTTGCCAGCGCCCGTTGGCCCGATAAGCGCAAAAATCTCAGACCTATCTATTTTAAGATTGACAGATTTCAGTACATCCCTGCCATCATAGTTCTGGAATAGATTAACCGTTTCAATTAAAGCCATTTGTCTCTCACTTTTGTTGGAGCCTATTAAGAACGATATTCACAAGTAACGCCATAAAAATCAGGATAATGCCTAATGCTATGGAAAGTTCGACATCTCCCTTGGAAGTTTCCAGCGATATTGTGGTAGTAAGTACTCTGGTATATCCCTTTATATTACCGCCTACCATGAGAGCCAGACCTACTTCCGAAATAGCTCTTCCAAAACCCATTGTCACTGCAGACAGAATGGCATACCTTGCTTCCTCGATTACCTGAAAAGTCGCTTGAGCCCGGCTGGCGCCCAGCGAAGACGCGGTTTCAAAGACACCTTTATCTATATTGCTTAAGGCAGCAATAACAAGCCCCAATACTATAGGTGAAATCAGAATGACCTGCCCTATAACCATGATGGTGGGAGTAAACATCAGATTGAAAACGCCTAATGGTCCCATCCGTGAAAAAAGCACAAACATAAGCAAACCGACGACCACAGTCGGTATGCTGTAGAAAGTCTGGATTATGTTTATTAAAATTCTCTTCCCATGGAACCTTTTAAAATGAATCAAGCTACCTAAAGGCAAACAAAGGATGGTCGATATAAGACATGAAGAAAGTGCAATCGCGAGCGTTCTACCCGTAATTTCTACAACTTCCGGGTCAAGTGTCACTATCAGCTGAAATGCTCTGGTAAACCCCTGCAAGAATTCGTCCAAGTCACCACCTTAAAACTATCTTGGAAGGCCGTTGGTTGCCCTTCTTGACGACCTTCCAAGACAAACAAATGCAATACGCTTTACTGATTTATTGAATAACTGGTTTCATATTGTCAGTCAAGTTAGGACAAGCTGGATAGGTACAGCCACCATCACTTATGGGGTTAAATAGCAGTCCTCCAAATTCTTTGACACCATATTGTCCGATAATTTTCTGCACCTCTGGGGAAATGAGCCAGTTTATGAAGTCAACAGCTATCGCTATTTTAGCAGTTTTCACTTTTGCGGTACTAATAGCATAGACGTTATATATGTTTAGAGTCGACGCCGATGGCCTATTAACCAGAGATACCAGAGTTATCTTCCCCTTATATGAGGTAAATGTGGAACCATCACAAAGAACATAGGCATTCTGCTCATTTGCCATCGTTAAAGTCGGTCCCATGCCTCCGCCGGCTTGGATATACCATCTACCCGCTTTTTCGATATCCGCATAAACGTATCCCGCATCTGCCCATAGCCGTTTTTCAGCTCCGTGTGTACCTGACCCATCACCTCTCGAGACGAACTTTACTTTATCCGGGTCTTTCATCCCTGCTTCAGCGATCTTCTTAAAAGCCTCGGCAGGCTCTAGACCTTTAATACCTGCCGGGTCGTCAGCAGGACCGGCAATCATGAAGAAGTTGTAAGCAAAGCTTCTTTTATTTATACCCCAGCCTTCATCAACAAACGGCTTTTCTTGGTCAGGGTCATGGACGATGACGGCATCAACGTTACCGGCCTTTCCCTGATTTAATGCCGCGCCAGTCCCTGCGTATACGATGTCTAGCTCCACATTTTCTTTCTGCTCAAACATAGGCTCAAGGTAAGCCCAAAGACCTGTATCGTACAGACTGGTAGTTGTAGCTATCTTGAATCTCACCTTCGGTGTCGCTACTGGGTAGGATGTTTCCTCTTCTGATTGGGTACAACCGGCTAAAACAAGCACCATAAGGCAACTAATAGCCAATAGTATTGATTTAGTAATTTTCTTTTTAAATATGGTTTTCCTTTCAAACAATAATCCTACGAGTATCTGCAATCCCAGATTTTTCTCTTATCCCCACCTCCTGTTAAGTTATCTAGTTTGCGTTCACGGTGGTCATGACTCCCGTATCCGTCAGGTCATATCCCGGAATTGAACGTAGCATCTCGTGGAAACTTTCCTGACGGATTACTTCAACTAGTTTCTGCACGCTGGGATTTGATAGTTTCTCTTGTAGAATCACCAGGTCGTAGCGTTCTTTGACAAGAGGGATAAAATCGAGCCCTGCGGCGCTGGCGGCGGATTGTGCCCCCAGTCCCACATCCGCATCACCTTCCGCTACGGCGTTGGCAACTGCACTATGCGTTATTTCCTCCCGTTTATACCCTTTAACCTTCGCAGGAGAAATGCCCTGGCGTCGAAGTTGTGCGTCGAGTAGTATGCGTGTCCCTGACCCCTTTTGCCGATTTACAAAGGTAATGCCCGGGCGGGTCAGGTCACGGATGCCCAAGATGTGTTTGGGATTACCCTGTTTCACTATCAGACCCTGAATGCGCTGAACAAGATTAATAAGAATGACTGTCTCGTTTGGCATAAGCTTTTTGGCGTATGCGACATTATACTGACCGGTTTCTTCATCAAGGATATGAGCTCCAGCGACATCGGCTTCGCCACGCTCCAATGCTATTAGACCGGCTAGACTGCCGATAAAATTTGTGGTGAGATGAACACTTGGATTGAGCGTGCCCAGATGTACCGCCAATAGCTCCACTACGATGTCATGACTTCCTGCAAAACGGATGGACTTGTCCTGCGTTGTTGGTGGATGACCCTTCTTGCTATCGGATGGCGACCGCCTCTCCCGCCAGCCAGCCATATGCAGCGTGAAAGCAGTCTCAATGTCTCCCACCGAAAATCCTAGCCCCAGTGCTTCCAGAATTGCCTTCTCTACGACTATACTCAGCCTTTTCTGGCGTGGTTCATTTAATTTATTTCCTTTGATAGCAGCGGCAATAAAACTACCTTTCCCGAGTCGGGTAACAATGGTACCTTCCTGTTCCAGTTCACGATAAGCGCGCGCGACCGTGCCCGGGTCCAGTTTCAGCTCCCGCGAAAGCTCCCGAATCGCCGGGAGTCTTTCATCCGGCTTGAGATTACCCAATGCTACCTGAATCCGCACGTAATCAGCTATCTGGCGATAAGGCGATTCATCGGGACGAACAATCAAATTCCAGTTCATTGTATGCCTTGTATGAATACTATACATACATTAAAAATTACTGTCAAGGCTATTCACTGACGGTAAATAATACACACTCTTGCATTGATAGGTCGACAGAATGTATACTTAACAGGAAAAGTGCTTCTAATTTGTGTTTGTTAATAAAAAAGAGGAGAGAGAATGAAAACAAAAACCAGAGAAGCAGTCCTTGTTGATGCGGCTCGTGCGCCAGTTGGTAGAGCGGGCGACCGCGGTGTATTTAGGACAATCGGTCCCGTTGACATGTTCCTACCCGTACTGAAAGCCGTAATAGAACGGAATAAACTCGACCCGAAACTAATTGACGACATCTGTATCGGTTCAGCGGCCACTATCACTGGCGCCCAGACGAGGAATATCATCCTGGTAGCGGGCTTACCACAGTCAGTCGCTGGGAATGATACTGCGCGTCAGTGTGCATCATCTACCCATGCGATTGCAGTTGCGGCTCATTACATTATTAATGACGATGCGGATATCGTCATTGCTGGCGGTCTGGAGACTATGGACCGCCGTGGTCCAGTTCAGCCATGGCAGATTGGTCAGCGTGGTTCTGCTAGGGGTGGCGGTCCTCCTCCTGGAGCCGGATTCGGCGCTCCTGCCGGTGAAGCCGCGAAATACCCCGAAGGTTGGAAACAAGCCAAGTCACTTGCGCCCATGCTCCCGCCGGAAATCCCGATGTGGATTTACGATATGGGTATGACAGCAGAGGAACTGTGTAAGCGGTATAATATTGGTCGTAAGGAAATGGATGCCTTCTCCCAGACGAGTCATGAGAAAGCTATTGCGGCTCAAGAAAAAGGCTATTTTGCTAAAGAGATTATTCCCATCACACTAACTTACGATGATGGCTCCACGGAAGTTATCAGCAAAGACCAGGGTCCGAGAAAAGAATCATCTCTGGAAAAACTTGCCACGCTTCCGGGCGCCTACAACCCCACCGGTGTAATTACGGCTGGTAACTCCTGCCCCAGAAGTGACGGCGCCGGCGTCTGCCTGATGATGTCTAAAGACAAGGCGAAGGAACTCGGCTACAAGCCGTTGATGACCTTCCGCCATACCGTAGCAGTAGGTGTCGACCCAACCGTTATGGGCATTGGTCCCGTACCTGCCACCAAGAAAATCCTCGACCGCACCGGGATGAAACTCTCCGACTTCGATGTCTTTGAAGTCAATGAGGCATTCGCCTGTGTGGTGCTTTACTGGATACGCGAGATGAATGCAACCCCGGCAGATATTGCCAAGATTAATCCTTACGGTGGCGCGGTCGCTATCGGGCATCCGCTGGGAATGACCGGCACTCGACAAGCTGCCGTGATGGCTAACTATCTGAACCGCACCGGTGGTCGCTTCGGGTTAACGACCCTGTGCGTCGGTGGTGGCCAGGGTATGGCATCCATCTGGGAACGCGAAAACTACTAATAACAACTTAATCTAGAGCAAATAGATAAAGAAACAGGGCTGGGGAAATGACTCTCAGCCCTGTCCTGTTTTATTACACCTTGATATCCTTCCACTTGCCGGAACGAAAGCGCCACCAGATAATGACCGCCCGCACTGTATGGTCGAGCACGGCACCACCCCATGCCCCCGCCGCGCCGAGGTGGAATACGTAAACAAGCAAGGCACCGCCACCTACCCGCATTGTCCACATGCCGATGGTCGAAAGCAGGAGCACCCAGCGTGTGTCACCCGCGCCGCGTAAGCCACCCGCGAGCGTTTGATTGATAGCCATCCCGGGCATCGCCACTGCCCAGATTTGCAGACCGAGAGTGCCAAGGCGGATAACCTCCGGGTCGTCAATGAAAATATCGATAAGCCATTTACCAAGGAAGAAAGTAACCAAGCCAATAGAAACCATGGCAATAAGGCAGTAACGCATCGCCAGCTTGGCGGATTTATCTGCTAGGTCGGGGCGTTTCGCACCGAGACATTGACCGACCATAGTCGTGGCGGCGATACTGAAACCCCAGGAAGGTAAAAAGGCAAACTCTTCGACACGCATTGCCAGGGCATGTGCCGCATATACAGTGGTACCCAGACTACTGATAACAATTTGATAGAGGCTCATGGCGCCGCGCATCTGAGCCTGCTCCAGAAAGGCAGGGGAGCCAATCCTCAGAATACGTTTTATCGTGTCAAAATCGAATTTCAATGCATGGCGCAGATCCCACTTTATAATACCCCGTCCCCTGACCAAAAGTATCATGATGATAGTTGCACCAAGGAAGCTGACCACCGCTCTAGCAATACCAGCGCCTATAACCCCCAGTGCCGGTATAATCCAAAACCCCCGGATGAGAACAATAGCCAGAACGGTACCGATTATTTCGACTGTCACGGTAACGAGCATGGGTGTGCGGGTATCGCCACTGCCTCGCATCAGAGATTCCCCACCGTACAAAATAAAGAAAAAAATGATGCAGGGCGCATTGATACGGATATAATCTCGCCCTAGAGCAACGACTTCTGGTTTGGCACGAAATACCAACAGCCACCAGTCAGCCAGAAACCACCAGATTACGGCAAAGATTACACCGAGAATAATGGAAAGAAGCAGAGCCTGTTGTACCGTGCGGTTTACTTGATTGATTTCTCTGGCGCCGACATGTCGGGCGATAATAGCCGTCGACCCGACACTGATGCCCGCAAATACCACCTCAGGCAAATGAACGATGTTTTCGCTCAGACCCACGGCGGTGATTGCCGTCGCTCCAAATTTGCCAACCAGGAATGTGGTAACCATTGCCAGAATGCCGAAGGCGGCTTCCTGTATAACTACGGGCCAGAGCAACTGGAAAATGGTACGGGGTAGGCGGCTTTGGTCGAGTTTATCTAAAGTGACTTGTGTACTCACGTAAGAATTTATTATAGCACAGATAAAATCCAGAATACGGTTTGACTATCGCCGCAAAGCAAGGTAGGATAATGGGCAGTAAATTTGACGTAGAAAGGGCAGAATGATGAGTAATCAAGTAGAGCCGGTTGTTACGACCACCGGTGGCAAAGTTGAAGGGTATGAAAAAATGGTCTCTATATATTCAAAGGTATTCCCTACGCAGCGCCGCCAGTTGGCGAGAGGCGATGGTTACCACCGGAGCCAGTCAAATCATGGCAAGGCGTACGTGAGACAAAACAGTATAGTGCCGTTGCCCCTCAACGCTCGCACTTTACTGGTACACCTCAGGTTCCAACGGAAGCTATGACTTTCGCTGCTCCCGTAGAACAGACACAGAGTGAAGACTGTCTTTATCTCAATATCTGGACATCGGGATTGGACAATAAAAAACGACCCGTGATGGTGTGGATTCATGGGGGAGGATACACCCTTGGTTCTGCCCAGGGTGCTAACGGGACAACACTCGCCAAACGTGGTGATACGGTTGTCGTCACCATTAACTACCGCCTGGGGGTGTTGGGTTTTCTTAAATTGGACGAGACGACAGGTGGCAGGATTCCTGCGACAGGTACTGAAGGTTTACTCGACCAGATTGCAGCACTGAAATGGGCGAAGGACAACATCGCAGGTTTTGGTGGCGACCCGAATAACATAACCACATTCGGGCAATCTGCCGGTGGGATGAGTGTTGCAGTCCTGCTTGCTATGCCAGCTTCGCACGGGTTGTTCCGGCAGGCGATTCCTCAAAGCGGTCCTGCCAGTGCAGTACAGAGAGCGGACTTAGCGGGAGAAATTGCCGAGATTGTCCTTCATCGTATCAATGTCAAAGGTAGCGATGTTGCAGCCCTGAGAAAAGTCTCTGTAGAACAATTAATGGAGGCTCAGCTTTATATTATGCAGGATGTGTCACCGAAACGTCCGGAACTCGGTTTCCTGCCAATAAGTCCAGTTGTCGGTGGCAAAGACCTTCCCCTTTACCCGCTTGACGCTTTTGAGAAGGGCGCATCTGCAGATGTAGCAGTAATGGCAGGTTCGACATTAAACGATTTTATTTTAACCGCCTCTACAAATATGACCGAAGCAGACGCGATAGCAAAGCTCCAACCGCTCGTCTCAGCAAAATATGTCCCCGGACTGATTGATGCCTATCGCAAGGCACGGGCAAAGCGTGGTGATTCTCTGGAAATAATCGATATATTTGAGGCGATAGAGACTGACCGTATGTTCCGTGAACCGGAAATCCGCCTGGCTAAAGCAAAGCAGAAGCACAATAAAAAAGCTTTCCACTACATCTATACCTGGTCATCTTCGAGGATAGGCGGCAGGGTGAAAGCAGTCCACGGTACCGATATCGGCTTTGTTTTCGGAAGTTATCAGATGTCAGGGCAAGGTCCCGCTGCGGACACTCTCGCAACAAAGACTCAAGACGCCTGGCTGGCTTTTGCCCGGAATGGCGACCCATCCTGTGAAAGTGTGGGGAAATGGCCTTACTACGGTACAAAACGCGAGACGATGTTGATAGGGGAAAAGTGGTCACTTGAAAACGACCCGTATGGAGAGGAACGAAGAGCCTGGGAAGCCATTCCCGCAGACGCGTTAAAAGTATATTTTTAAGTATGTGAAGGAGATACCAATTTTTTTCTTTGGGGATTGGTCAAAGTGAAGGAATATAATATTGAAATCGAAACAAAGCTGACTAAAGCGGCTTATATAAAACTGAACTACGCGATATTAGCCCGCAGGTGGCGCAATTGCGTTTACATTGTGATGTTTCTACTTACGCTGGGTGTGGATTTAATAGCCAGTAACATCCCGTATTTCTCACTGGGTTTTCTAGCATTTATAGTGATAACGTATTCAATTCTAATAATATATGCTGCTTACACATCAAAACACCGTAATTATTTCCTCCCAAAAAAGTTTGTGTTCAGTCCTGTGGAGGTTCTCATAGACACACCCATAGGAAGTGAAAAATCAAATTGGGATGCCTTCATCTCTTATAAGAAAGTGGCTGGATTTTATCTTCTATACGTCTCTGCAGCAAACATGGTCATGATTCCTGACAAAGATATTAAAGCGCAGGATATCCCTGCCTTTGAATCGCTGCTCCGCGAAAAGCTTGGAAAAGTAATTGCTAAGAAATGGCCTGTATGGCTAAAAGTGTTGCTGTCTTTTGAAATACTTCTATCATTATTCTGGCTTTTTACTATTTTTATGGCTTCAAACTATGGAGAGACGGTTCTAATTGATTTACCGCCTTATATCATCATCCCGATGGCATTACTAGCGCCTGCTTTACTTACAACCGGGTTTATGATGCTTGTATCCCGTATAAAGCCCGCTAACGTAAAATCGAAAGGCATTGCGATTATTCTCACAGCGCTAATAATCACAGCGATGATAATCATCCTCTTTGACATGTATGTCTTTAAGTCTTTCATGTACTAAGTTGAGACTCCGCCACACTCCCGTCTACATGAAATGCGCTCTTAATTCGGCACCGGTGTGGGGACTGAGCAGTGCCGCCGGAATATCCAGCATGGTGAACGCGCCGCTCGCGCCATTCTTCTTCAGGCGATAAGCCGCACGGGCACAAGCTACCAGCACACTGCCGGTAAACTCCGGATTGCTCTTCAATTCACAGCGGTATTCCAGTATTTCCCGGTGATTCTTGCCCGTCACTCCTGAGGTGAGCACAAAACCACCGTGTGGGTAAGTGGAGTGGTTTTTCTTCATCTCCTCAGCCGTGATGAAATGGACTTCGGTATTGTAGTCGGCGTAATAGTTCGGCATTTCCACGATTTCCTTGCGGATGCGTTCACGGTCGGCGCCTTTTGCCGCCACGATGTAGACGACACGTTTATGCATTTCCCGCTTGGTAAAGTCCTTGATTTTACCCGACCGCACCTGCTTCAAGGCACTTTCGATGGGGATGGTGTACTGGCGGGCATCGTTTACTCCCTTAATCTTTCTCGCCGCGTTCGAATGACCCTGGCTGACACCCGGTCCCCAGAAGGTGTAGCCTGTGCTCTCCGGCAGAAACGCGTCTCCGAGTACCCTTTCCAGGGAAAAAATGCCCGGGTCCCAGCCGGCGGACATGACAGCAACGTGACCTTTCGTTTTCGCGATAGCGTTCATTTTCTCGAAATAGCGGGGGATATCCGCATGGGTATCGAAGCTATCCACCGTGCTGAACTTTTCAATAAACTGTGGACCCTGCACCGGCGTGTCTTCTTTGGAGCCGCCGCAGAGGATGGCGACATCAATCCGTAGACCTTTCGGCAGGGAGGATTGCGCGCCGGGGAAGATGGGGACGTCTTTAACATCTTTCTGCACGACTTCCGTCCTTCTCGTGAAGACGGCGGTGAGTTTCATATCGGCATTGAGTTCTATGGCGCTTTTCACACCATGCCCCAGATTCCCATATCCGACAATCGCGATATTGACCATGTTGTTTTACCTCTTTCTACAGATTTCCCTTGATTATACAATTTTGCAGGGAAAGAGGGTAGATGAGGGATATATAGATTTTACGCATTGTATTTTCTACAATATCGGGACGATATCACCATTATGGTAAATTGCGGTTTCCTGGGATTGATGGTAGTATTATCAACATTTGAATGTAATTGTGTGGAGAATCGCTCTGAAAACGGAGTGAAGAAAGGGGTTTGTTTTAAGACATGTGGAGCCGCAGAGATAAACAAGTAGAAGGGGATGGTAGTCCTGAGAGAAAATCTACAAGAGACCATAGAGATTGGACACAGGGTAGTATTTTCGGTAGCCTCTGGGGGCTTGCTTGGCCCATGACGATAAGTGCCCTGGTTGAGCAGTTGGGTCCCACGGTCGACATGATATGGATGGGAAAGCTGGGACAGGCGGCGATGGCAGGGGTTGGTGTTGCCGGGCTAGCAGTGATGACGGTGAATGCCGCCCGGATGGGTCTCAATACCGGTATCAGGGCTATGATTTCACGGGCAATCGGCGCGAAAGACCTGGAAGAAGCCAATCGGGTCGCCCAGCAAGGGTTAGTGGCAAGCGCCATTTTTGCGGTTATTATGGCAATAGTCGGCGGTTTCTTTTCCGAGTCGATACTGCAGTTACTGGGAGTAACACCGGAAGTTGTTGAAAAAGGCGCCGATTACATGCGCATCCAGCTAGTCGGCTCGATTTTTATGTCTTTAGGTATGCTGGCTAACGGGATAATGCAGGCATCCGGAGACACCGTGACGCCAATGAAACTAATAATTGCTGGCCGGCTATTTCATGTAGTCCTCTGTCCTTTTCTCATTTTCGGCTGGTGGATATTTCCCCGCCTGGAGGTTAACGGCGCCGCGATTACTAACATTATTCAATATGCATTGATAAGCGCGGGCATTGGCCTGTGGATTCTCTTCAGCGGTCGTAGCCGGATAAAACCCACCATGAAAGGTTTCCACTTCGACGGAAAAATCCTGTGGCGTATGTTTAAAATCGGCTTACCATCATCGATTACCGGAATGGAAAGAAACTTCGCAAGTCTGGTAATGGTCTCTCTAATTTCGCCCTTCAGCACGGTAGCTGTTGCCGCCCATTCTCTATTGAATAGAATCGACCCGTTCCTGCACATGCCAGCGCAGGGATTCGGTCAGGCGGCGGGTGTATTAGCGGGACAGAATCTAGGGGCACGCCTGCCTGAGCGAGCCGAGAAAACGGGCTGGATAGCCGCCTTTATCTTTACCGCCGCTATGGTATTTGCTTCATTACTCGTAATATTTATTCCGGGACCAATAGTCCGCATTTTTAACTCCGACACAGACCTTGTGAGTCTGGCAATAGTTTTCTTAAGAATTGAAATTGTCAATTACATGGCATTCGGCTTCGTCACGGTCTTGATGAACTGCCTCAACGGATGCGGTGATACCTGGATACCGATGATAACGAATCTGGTTTCCATCTGGGTAGTGCAGGTACCGCTGGCGTTTTTCCTCTCCAAGCAGACAAGTCTCGGTGTTTACGGTGTCCGGTGGGCTATGGCAATAGCTATTGTAATCAGGGCAGTGGTGTATGTTACGTACTGGAAAATAGGGAAGTGGAAGCTAAGAAAAGTCTGATAGCCAATGATTCTGTTATTTCTCTTTCAGTCCACACCCCATTAATCTGAATCAATGATATGTTCGAAAACCAGGTAAAGCCCCTTTAGACGGGGGCTTTTCATTTTCAAATATTATTTGTGCAATATTTATGGAGTCTCTATAATGAAGTCAACATGTCGCTAATACAAGAAAGAAGGAGGCACAGCAATGGCAGGATATGTGGGACCAATCGAAAAACAGACATTAGCCAACGACTATTTCCGGCAGGTATTGTTCACCGGGAAATATGCTCAGCTCGTGGTAATGTGTCTAAAACCCGGCGAAGAAATCGGTAACGAAGTGCATAAGAAGGTCGACCAGTTCTTCCGCATCGAGCAAGGTACCGCCGCCTTCGTTTTCAGAGGAAAGGAAAAACATCTGGTAAAAGATGGCGATGCCGTCATAGTTCCGGCAGGCACATACCACAACGTGATAAATACTTCCAAGACTAAAAAACTGAAGTTATATACCATCTACTCTCCGCCCAATCATCCCGATAAAACCGTGCATAAGACGAAGGCGGCGGCTGAGAAGGCAGAAGCAGCAGAGCATCATTAGCAGGGTAGAGTTTTATTGCTCCTGGTTAATAACTTGATAGCCCACATTGGAAGCATTCCGAACTTTTCTTTGAGAAGAAAGAGCTTATCCCATCTCTACTCCGGTTGCTTGTTCAAACCGATAGTGCTTAGTGCTTCGAATTCCCATAGCTGAATAATAAATGTATTGAAACGACTTTAATAAAATACTAGATTGTTACTCATAGTTACAAATTTTGATGTTTGCCCTTGAGGAGTATAGTTATTAACCCTATTACTTTTCTGATGTCAAAACATTATTGGAAAGAGGTTCTAATTGCTCACGATCCAACAAATTGTTACATCATCTAGATAACTTCAATCCGTACTTTGGTTCCTATACATTCACATTAACGAAAGTGAAATAAGTTACTTAAATAAAGGTGGACGAATTAAACAAGAGGTTGACGATGTGGCAGTTCGTTTCTTACATATTTATAGATAGATATCACAATACATGGAATAAAATACCAGATAATAAGATCGATAATAAGGTAGTTGCTTCGAAACCAATGACCACACTCCGCAAAAGTACAACCTTCAATCACATATGCAAAGGGTAATCCTCTTCCTATACGGGGCAAATCAGCAGTAAATATATCAGGCGGAAGCAAATCTCTAACATAGAAATATGAAAGCGCAGTAGCTGCTAGCATCGTCACAATCTTTATCCAATTTGGTTTTACGAATTGTATAACGAATTGCTTCACGTCATTAATTATAACACGCCCTCCTATCCGAGAAGATAATATTTGGTCTTCAATTCGTCAGATACAAAGAAATGAGTAAATATTGCTGTAATTGACCAAAATGAGACATGGTATCTGTGGCATCTCCATGGATCGTATGTAGACTAGAAATTTGTGCATATATTGGGCTAATTTGTGCTATATTTTGCAAAAGGTTGGTAGAGGGGGTTGTATTCGAACCGCCTTCATTCCATCAGGAAGACGGCGGGTATTCCGCAAACTATAAATTTGACTCTATCGTTCTTTTAGTCTTTCTCTAATTCCTCTATTGAAAAACGAGGGATTCTCTTTATCCGAAATATCGGAGTATCCCAGCCACACTAAAAGTATTGATGCAATCTACTTGCCACTACCTCAACCAATCGTTATAATCGGGGTATGATAATCCGGCATCTCCACGAATGGCAGGTGGGCACCTCCGAAGCAATCGCATTGCTAGAAACTCATCTTTGCTTGCCACTATTACCAGTACGGTAAAAGTGCATCATTTCCCCTGACGATTCACATTTCCAGCATCTTGTCTATTAAGGCCAAAGAATGTCAACGCATGTTGGATTGTTATATCCCAAAATCTCCATTCATGACCATAACCTTTAATTTCTTCGAAAGTAGCAGGCAGACCTAATTTCTTCATGTATTTTTTAAATATTAAGTATCGTTCAAAACCAAAATCATCTGTTCCACACGCAAAATAAAGCTTCGGCAATGTTTTTTTACCGACATATTCGGCAAGTTTATCCCAAGTATTATTGTGAGACTTAAGATATGCTTCCATGCCACCCATATTATTAACTTCAATCATGAAACGTTTATTGATAGGAGAATTACTGTCGGTATCGACATCATGCGGATTAGAAGGGGCAGCAGAAAGGCAAGCGGCGGCGGAAAATTTTTCCGGATGACTGAGTGCATATTTTAATGTTCCCCCGCCACCCATTGAGAGTCCGGCAATGAAGTTGTCTTTTCTTTTATCAGATGCCGGGAACCAGTTATAGATAAGAGGCATAAGTTCCTTAAAAAAATAATCAAACATGAAATAACCCATCATGTCATTAGACCAGTTCGTATAGCCGCTGTTTAAAGCGCTGGGCATCACGACAATCAAATCTCTTTCGCTAGCATATAATTCAATGCTTGATTTACGAAGCCAATCAGAGTGGTCTCCAAATCCTCCATGAAGCAACCATAACACCCTGTATTTCCGGCCACTTTCATAGAATTCTTTGGCGCGCTGGTTTCTTGGCTTATCGGGTAAAATAACGCTTATTGTAGTGTTTCCATTTAAATATTGACTTTCGAAGTTCAACGTAACTAATGACATTGATTTACCTCCCTTACTTTAATGTGATATTAAATAGATAATATATACTTTTTATACGATGTCGTCATCTCCTCGATCGGTTATTCATACCATTCGGGAGATTTTCCAACTTCACCGGTCGTCAGCATTCGCACACCTCTACTTCTGTTCCTATGCATTGAATTTTCTCTCGGATTCCACGTTAGCTTTGCAACACCTCTTTGTTCCGCTCGAGAGGATTTTTTGTATATTGCTTTAGCCTCTTCCATATTTTCTGGTCCTGTCATCGTTAATAACACCCTGCCAGTTCAGTCCGTAGGCATAATCATAAACATTGCCTTCTATTATGCAGGAATCTGGGAAGATACTACTGAGTTTAGCCCCTTCTCCGAGATACCGTCAATGGCGAAAAATCACTGTGCGTGGAAGCGATGGCTACGTTCAAACTTAAATAGTCTAATCGGGCTCTTCTAAGATAAAACAGAAAGCCAGTACTAGGATTTTCGAGAGGGAGGGAAGTTGGTAGAGCAAGTCGTACAATAGCTAGAACTTTTTACCTAACGTTTGATATCCCTATGTAAAGTTCCATCCACAATTACATAGTCTCTCATCAAGTTAGTTTCTTTATCTATGAAGGAATGCATCCAAGCAAGTGCCTTGAGAGCATCTTCTTTTGGATTCGCCCCATGTCCATGTGCGTATTTGTCCCGCAACTTTGCCATTTTCCTGCAAAGGTCAATTGTCTCCGGCAAGAGGATTTTGTTCTTTTGCAGTATCCGTCTGACTTCCTCTATCTTTTTCCGTGCGGCTCCAAAGTGTGCGGCCCTGTCTCGCTGAAACCTCTCAAGTGAAATACCGCACATTGCAACGCAAGCATAGAAGTGTCCGTTGACAAACACGTCTCTAGCCTCCCTGATGAGTGCGCAATATACACCAGCCTCCATGAGTAACGGTGGCAGCTGGGAAAGCCTCTCTCTTGTATCGTATGGACTTTTACTCATCGCGCTAGGTGGCAATTCAGCAGCTTGCTCCTGTGGGCGCTTCGATAAAGCCTCTGTGAGGTTACGCTTCGCTGCACTGGGTCTGAAGTCAACGTATGCGGCTTTAGTCTGACCACCAGTGTTAACAAGCACCTCACCACATTCTTGTATCCACCCATAATGACCCTCAGGCAAGTTTGTTTGAGTGATGCCAAGAACTTGAGTTAAATCCTTACCATTATATGCACATATTATGTAAGACTCAGCACCAGGAACCTGACAAACTATGCTGTATTGTGTTAGAACACTCATTTCAATGCATTTTAACCTAAGCCAAGCTCAATTAGCAAAAGGCCCAGCTAAAAGCTGGGCTCAGTTCGAATCCAGTGGTAGAGCGGATTGTGCAAAAGATAGAACCTTCTACCTGACTTTTAATGTACTAAAGTCTGTTGATTCAAATCCCCTTAGACGGGCTTATGAATAATCGAACTATGCATCAAGTAACTTTTCGTCAAATAGTGCAATCCTCATAATTGATACTTATCAATTAGGGTGTCCGTCTTTCAAGCTAAAACTCACTAATAAAGTCCTACCTATGGTACAATATTGCCCATCTTACTAGACTAGAATAGAACCGACATATTTGGTAGACTAGGGCTAAAGTTGTGGAAAAAGTTTTACCTAATTGATACCCCAGCTCCACCATTCGACTCGGGTTATTGAAAATCTGTGTGCACAGGTTTGGTCTGCGTTAGAAGCAAAGGGGAGAACCATGAGAAATATTCATAAAGCAGCACTGGTATTGTTTGTATTGTCAGCAATACTTGTGGTGATAGGGGTGCTTCTTGGTGATGAGGGTAGTATCAGCCTAGGTATATCTATTGCCGTCTTTTTGGGCTTTATAGTATCGGCAGCGCTATTACTCAAAACTGTACCCAAGACATACGCCATGGGGAATATTCTTAGAGCGGCACTGATATCGTTTATATTGTCAGCAATACTTATGATGATAGCTATGGTGGTAGGGGAGTTTTCACCTGAATTTGCTGTTTTTCTTCTAGGTTTCCCCGCCGGAATGGGCTTGATGTTGTCGGCAGTGCTATTCCTGGTATGGTTGATCCCGAAAACTGTACGCAAGGCATACGCTTGGTATACTTCAAGAAGTCTCCGAATAAAAAAATATATTCTTATTGCGCTGCCAGCATTATTTGTATTGCTGATAGGGCTAACCCTCTTTCTCTCGAGGCTCGGTAAGGAAGGCTGGACTACCTACGAAGGCTACTACTCAGTCAGTGCCCTTGCGGTCGATAAAGAAGGTAAAGTATGGGCAGCACATTATCATAGTACCAGGTTATCTCCTTTTAACGGCGAGCCAGTCCAGATACCCTTGAACGCTGAAATGGCTGACAATAGCGTGCTTTCTTTGGCAATCGATGAGCAGAACCGGATATGGGCTGGTACTATCAGTGGTCTCGTCTGTATGAGGGATAACGATGGAAAGTGGACTATATATACACCTGATAACTTTGGAGCTGATACTCGCGTATGGGATATAGCTATTGATTGGAAGGGTCGAGCGTGGATTAGAAGCAACAGCGGGTTGGGGATGATTAACCCTTCTGAGGGCAAGACGACCTACACGTTCCGAAATTCTGGATTACCCAGCAATGATGTCGATGCCCTTACTGTTGACCAGCAAGGTAGAGTGTGGGCAATAAACGAAGGTAAGGTGAAAGTGCTGGAATCGAATGGAGAGTGGAAAATCTACGCACTCAATTCCACACCGGCAAACTACATAGAAACCATGGCCATTGATAGCCAGGGGCAGGTTTGGGTGGGAATTATGCACGACGGAGTAACAGTGTTTGGTCATGATAGGGCTTGGACAACCTACACACTCGGTAATTCCAAGGTAGCTCTCTATATAGAGGACATTCTCATTGATAAGTCAGACCGAGTGTGGGTAGGGGCTAACCAGGGGTTGTTTATGTTTGACCCCACTGCTGATACCAGCTGGACGACTTATAACCACCGAGTTGTCGATGCCCTATGTGTTGATCAGCAAGGTAGAGTGTGGATAGTGACTTCTGGTAGATTGAGCGTATTTGATATTGAGGCCACTCTGCGTCCAAAAAAGTAGTGCGTGTACTTGAATATCATTGGCACTCATTTATATTCATTCGCGAGTCTCGTTCCATTGAACGTCAAGCGACAGTCCTTTACACTTTTGCTAAATGTTTCAAATAATAGTTCTAGGTATTGTCCACGTTGGTTGGATGTGCACTTTTTATTGACGGATGATTAAGTTTTGTTGTCTAAAATGTTATCAAAATATGTTGTGGTAGCGGAGGTTGGATTTGAACCGCTAATCCTTCTCTAAATCCTCAATTGAAAAACGTGGCGCTTTCTCTGTGACATCTACTTGCCACTACCTCAACCAATCGTTATAATCGGGGTATGATAATCCGGCATCTCCACGAATGGCAGGTGAGCACCTCCGAAGCAATCGTAATTCAGAAACAATTGGCGTCACAGGTCTCCCGGGATGAGACATCGGATGCTTTTCGTTATATTGCCGGGGTCGATGTTTCTACGTCACGATGGGAGAAAGAGGGGACAGCGGCAGTGGTTGTCCTGAGTTATCCTGAGCTTGAGTTTCTGGAGGAAAAGAGGGTATGTGGGCGGATTGGCTTTCCATATGTGCCCGGACTTCTCTCTTTTCGGGAAGCCCCTCTAATACTCGAAGCTTTTGAGCAATTGGTCATTACTCCCGACCTTGTACTCGTGGATGGGCAGGGGATAGCACACCCGCGGCGGTTCGGCATTGCCGCCCACCTGGGACTTTTTCTGGATGTACCGACCATCGGCTGTGCTAAATCACGGCTGTGCGGTACGTGTGAGGAGCCGGGGACCGAAGCAGGTAGCTCTGCTGATTTGCAGGACGAGGGTGAGGTCATTGGTGAAGTGGTGCGCACCAGACAGGGAACAAAACCAGTCTATGTCTCCGTGGGGCATAAAATCAGCCTTCAGCAGGCGGTGCGCTGGGTATTGATGTGTTGTCGCGGTTTTCGTTTGCCGGAACCCACCAGACTGGCTCATCAATCGGCGGGCGGGTATCTCAGGAGAGCAAAAACGACTCTGGTTGTATAGTCGGATTATAGCAATAAAAGTCGGTGAGGTTAATATGCAGGAACTGAAGGACAAGCTGGAAGGGTTACGGGCAAGAATCTTGGCGATTATGGAGCGTCTTTGACATCGCCAGACGTGAGCAGGAAATTTCTCAGCTTGAAAAACAATCGGCTCAGCCAGACTTCTGGAATGACCAGAACCGGGCACGCAGTGTCATGCGCCGTCTCTCCGAACAGAAACGGATAGTGGAGCGGTGGCGGAGCATGGAAAAGAAGAGTGTTGACATCGCCGATTTGATTACGCTGGCGACGGAAGAAAATGACACCTCGTTACAGGACGGAATACAATCGGAGTTGAGTGCGCTAACCACGCAACTGGAAAAGGCAGAACTAGAGCTTGCCTTCAGCGGTGAATATGATTCGCGGAACGCTCTTTTGAGCATTCATGCCGGAGCTGGCGGTACGGAATCCATGGACTGGGCGGATATGCTGTTGCGGATGTATCTCCGTTGGGCAGAGCGCCGTGGTTATAAGACGGAAGTGCTGGATATCACCAGTGGGGAAGAAGTTGGTGTAAAAAGCGTCACGATTAGCGTCAGTGGCGATTATGCCTTCGGCTACCTGAAGTCCGAACATGGTGTGCATCGCCTGGTGCGCCTGTCTCCCTTTGATTCCGACCATGCCCGACACACATCTTTTGTACTTGTCGAAGTCCTGCCAGAGGCGGAAACCGACACAGACCTGAACATTAATCCCGATGACTTGCGTATTGAAGCCTTTCGTTCTAGCGGTCCCGGCGGGCAACACATGCAGAAGACGAGTAGCGCTGTGCGAATTACTCATCTGCCTTCGGGACTTGTCGTGACCAGTCAGAGCGAACGAAGTCAGCACCAGAATAAAGACATCGCCATGCGTATTCTCTACAGTCGTCTTCTGGAACTGGAACTGGAAAAGCAGGCTGAAGAAAAAGCGAAACTCAAAGGTAAGCGGATTGAAGCGGGATGGGGAAATCAAATACGGAGCTATGTATTGCACCCATACCGGATGGTAAAGGACCACCGCACGGATTATGAAGTCGGAAACACCGAGGCGGTGCTTGATGGGGAAATCGATGATTTTATTACTGCATATTTACGGTCGATAGCGGGGAAGCAGGATGATTAAAAAACTGGTGTCATTGGTTATAATTCTCTGTTTGATGATGCTTATGGCGCCATCGGTGTCCGCTCAGAGCAGTCTCACGGTAACAGAGAGCGTTGTAGAGGTGAATTTCCCCTGGAGCGTGACTTTTTATGTCTCGGCTGTAAGCAACAATCCAATCACAGAAATCCGCCTGCGTTATTCGGTCAAGCAACTGGGATTCGCAGATGTGAGCGCTGAAGCATTACTTTCATTTACACCATCGACAACGGTCGACGCCGAGTGGAACTGGGATATGCGGTATATCGGCGGTCTACCTCCTGGTACGGTAATAAACTACTGGTGGATATGTAAAGACAATTCAGGAGCGGTTGTACAAACGGCACGGGAACACCTGACATTTGACGATAGCCGTTTTTCCTGGCAGACAATTACGGCGGATATGATAACACTCTACTGGTATGAGGGCAGTGAGTCTTTTGCACAAGAGATTCTTACAACTGCTCAGGATGCAATTACGCGGCTCGCTGCAGACACGGGAGCCTATATGAAAGAACCAATCCGACTCTATATCTATGCTAGTTCCAATGACCTCCTCGGTTCTATGATTTACCCGCAGGAGTGGGCGGGTGGGGTTACTTTCACACGGTATAGCTGTATCGCCATCGGAATCTCCACTCTTAACTTGAGCTGGGGGGAAAGTGCAATCGCCCACGAACTTACCCATCTGGTCACGCATCAGATGACTCTTAATCCTTATAACACAATACCTGTCTGGCTTGATGAGGGATTGGCTATGTACAATGAGGGACCCATGCAATTGGCGTTCACTGCGGCTCTCAATAATGCGATAAAAAATAAATCGCTCCTTTCTGTACAGACTCTTGCCAGTCCCTTCTCTGCTTTAACTGATATCTCTTATCTCTCTTATGCGGAAAGCTATAGCATCGTGGATTATCTCATTCGTACCTATGGCAAAGACAAGATGTTCCAGTTGCTGGACACCTTCCATCAAGGCAGTACTTACGATGGTGCGCTGAGAAAAGTCTATGGCTTTGATACCACTGGTTTGAACGCCGCATGGCAGAAGGCACTGGGCATCCCACAGAAAACTTATTAGGTGAAGTAGATGCCAGTCTGGATACCGGTTTGGGGGCTAACTTGATGAAAAAATCCACCTTCACCATTCATGACTTGCCAGTAGCGGAAAGGCCAAGAGAGCGGCTCCAGCAGTATGGAGAAGCTGCCCTATCATCGCAGGAATTACTCGCGGTGATTCTGGGACGTGGTATTGCTGGTGAATCGGTGACGGTAACTGCCCAGCGACTTTTGAAAGAATTCGGTGATTTGAAAGGACTGGCGCAGGCAACTGTCGAGGAGCTTTCCCGTGTCAGGGGCATCGGACCTGCCAAAGCGTGTCAGATTAAAGCGGCATTCGAACTGGCGAGTCGGTTGGAAGGCTACTCGTCGGCAAACAGTCGGCAGGCAATTAAAGCGCCGACCGACGTGGTGGGCTTCGTACGTAACCGCCTTAAGGACAAGAAAAAGGAGTATTTCCTGGCAGTCTTGCTGGATACCCGCGGACAGGTTATCAAGACTTGCGAAGTCTCAATCGGGAGTCTGGATAGCAGTATTGTCCACCCACGTGAGGTTTACAAAGAAGCCATTGCCGCCAGCGCCGCTTCAGTTATCCTTGTCCATAATCACCCTTCCGGCGACCCCACTCCCTCCGAAATCGACATAGGCTTGAACAAGCGGCTGGTGGAAGCGGGAGAACTGCTCGGCATCGAAGTCCTCGACCACATTATCATCGGCAACCCGGACTACGTGAGTATGAAGGGCAAGGGACTATTTTAACGCTCTTTCCGAGTCCTTGCATTCGAATTTGCTACCTACACTGCGATAACTGAAATTGAGAAAAGGTCAATAGTTAGGTAATCCTCCAAAAAGGCTCAATATCTATCTCTTTCAAAATATCTGTAATAGATGTAAACTGGTGATACGATTAAATATTACTATTTATAGTGAGGTCAATCATAATGACAGAGAGATATTATATTAGTGTTGCCCCTGCAGCTGATAAAGAAGCCATTAAGACAGGATTTGCATGGCTTATCGACCAACTTCAAAAATCACCGAAGCCTTTGACAGGATTACTTTGCGTACCTACTATTTCAAATCTTCGGGGTATCATAACTGAGGTAATTGGAGAAAGTGCGGCAAATGCTCTAGCGGCTGGCAAAGCTATATCTGTGCCGAACTCATCCAATAAAATCTCTTTAATAACATCCCGAAAATTCAATTATGGATGGCAAGGAGGCCCTATTTTAGCAGCTTACCCAGATAAAGACATCCTTGATAAGCTTGATGACATGCCAGGAGTAACGGCAATACTAGCAGTTCCTTGGATAATGACGCACATTCAATTGTGGATAGATACCTGGGCTCCAAAAAACATAAGAGCTCCGGAAACCTCTCCGATAGTTAACGTAAAGAATCCAGTTGTAGTTGAAGCCTTGAAGTCTCTAACAAGAAGAGTGAACCTTTCCGCTGGTATTACTCATCCCCTTGACCGACAAGCGACAATTGATTTGTTTGAGCTTTTAAATTCTGCTGGCGAGAAGTTCGACCCAAATGAGGTGAGAGCTTGGCTCATTAGAGAGGGTAAATGGTCACCAAAAGATGCCGATCAAGTCAAAGCGGTTGCTGAATCAATTCTAAAAGGCGCAAGACTGAGAGGCAGGGGAAGGTCTTGGGCAGATGATATCGTCGAACAGTGGAGAACTGGTACAAAACTGTAATGTAACGCTCAATCCAAGGTTGCATCAGTGTGAATACTTAACCGTTTTTCTTGCAAAATCTACCTATCATTTACTTCGGGTGCCGAAATCTTGCGACTGTTAAAATTTAATCGGTTTATTCTTGCATTTGGTACGTTTATGTAACATAATGTTGTTTAAAGGAATCAAATATGCCTTTAGAATTTTTTGATGATGCCATTAGTTTGAGCGGTATCACAGGCTCAAAATTAAAAAGCGAAATCATTGGCGCATATTACCCGTTTTGGTGGAACATTACCTCTGGCGGTGAGCTTCACAATCACGAATGGCCTACCGCAATCATAGAATTAGATGCTGCAACTGGTGAGATTTACATTGAAGACACACAGGAGAAAATATTAGGTTCTGCCGGGCACGCTATTGCTTTGAAATTTAATGAAGGGAACAAGCAAACTCTTAAAATAATATTAGTTGAAAAGGATATTAGCTGTTATTCTCACCTTAAGAATGTAATTACTAAAAGATGGCCAGCTATTAATATTTTGGAAGCTGAAGGGGCACTTAAAAATAATAAATCCAATATTTACTTACTTAATACAGAATTAGATACAGCCTTAGGTTTAATTTCTCAGCTAAGTCTTGGTAATAGTCTTTTCTTTTTCGACCCTCTTAGAAGTGTTTCCTTTAAAACAATAGAGAAAGTTAGCAAACCAAGAATAAGGAATTACTTTCAAACTGGTACCGAGTTAATCGTATTTGTTTTTACTTCCGACTGGTTCCTGGGGCGAGCAGATTTTGCAGGGTTACCGACCGTACCAGACGAAAAATTTTGGTCGGAAAGCGAGAATAAGACTGTGTCTGAAGCAGATGAACTGTTTGGGAATACAGAATGGCGATTGGCTATCTTGAACAACAAACCAATTTCTGAGCGAGAGAACACATTCATAGAATTATATAAAAAAAGTCTTCATAAGTGGTTTCGCTATGTACTTCCTATGCCATTCAATCCAAAAGATAAGCAAATTTATCATTTAATTTTATGCTCTAATTATGAGGCTGGCGTACAAGCAACCAGAAGGTTTTTTTGTGAGAAGGCGAATAACTCATATTATAAACCTGATGCTAACAAAGCTTATGCCCTATTCAAAGTTAAGTACCCAGAATTACTCAATGGATTACGAGGTAACCAAAGACCGAAACAATGGAAGATTCTTTGGAAAATCATTACAGTGCACGAGGAGGGTATTTGTGATTCTCGGTGCAACGATTTCATTGATGTCGAACCAGATGAAAAGCAGAGAGACAAATTACTTGAATGGCTTGCGTTTGAAGGTTACCTTAACAGGCTCAATTCCGTGAACCCGTGGAATTTACCGATAACACAATTTATAATAAACTGGAATGTCGTAGGACGAGCATTAGGTGTAGTTTCTCCTGACCCGTTACAAGCACTGTCTTTAAAGCCATTGTCGATTCAAGAGATTAATAAATGACACTGGATTCGCAGATAACCAATAAAAGAGAGATAACTTCAGGGACTAAAGAATGGGCAGACCACAACGTAAATTGCGTTAAAGGTTGCTCGAATAACTGTCGATATTGCTATGCAAAGATGATGGCTAAACGATTCGGAAGGTGTACGGAAACAACATGGAAAGACATGGCGGTAAATGATAAAACCGTAAAAACACATTACGGTAAATACAAAGGCAGGGTAATGTTTCCTAGCTCCCATGATATTATAGATACCCCAATAGTCCTTGAAGCTTGTTTTACCGTTCTAAGCAAGTTACTTAAGGCAGGTAACGAAACTCTAATAACTACAAAACCGGGTTTGTCCGTAGTAAAAAAGATTACTCATCGATTCCAGAGATATGACGCCCAGATACAATTTCGATTTACGATTACATCCATGAACGACAAGTTACTATCATTCTGGGAGCCAAATGCCCCAAAATTCCATGAACGTTTAGATTCGTTAAAATATGCCTTTGATAAAGGTTTCAAAACAAGCGTATCCATCGAACCGTTCTTAGATTACGAACCTCAAAAACTTGTGTTCACTGTGGCTCCATTCGTTACGGAGTCTATTTGGTTGGGACCAATGAATTATATACCTAACAACGATTCTCTAAATGGAGTTAGACAGAGATACGTTATGATTCGAAAGAATTATGAAACCGCCCATTTACAAGAAATATACGAAGACCTTATTGATTTTCCGTTGATTCAATTTAAAGACAGTATGCTTAATCGCCTTGGTATTAAGAGATAAAGATAAAACTAGAGGTCATTTTTTTATTAAGCCTTAACACAAACAGTGAATGGAAATGAGTTTGAATAATTGTATCCTGTGTTTCATTAATAACAAGTGGCAGTAAGTGGATTGGAACCAGTGACCAAGGGTTTATACTCTTTGGTGTAGAGTCTTAGGTTGTCGTTTATCTCGATCTTTATTCTTGCATTTGGCGCGTTTTGGGGAGAAAATAGGGTTGCATGAATTCTTTTAATAATGTTAACCGACAGTTTACGTAGGAGGAAATGACATGAAGACAGTTATCGACCCACAAAAAGAGGTTCCAGTACTTGCTGAAGTGGATGTGGTGGTAGTGGGTGGCGGTCCCGCCGGTATAGGCGCGGCTTTGTCTTCTGCCCGCAATGGCGCCAGGACCATTCTGGTGGAACAGTTTGGTTCTCTGGGAGGATTACAGACACAGTGTTTTAATTCCTGTTTTTCGTTCGTCGACCCTGAAATACAGGGCGGCATTATACGGGACATTATGGATGGGTTGAAGAAGGGTGGAGGTATGATGAAAGACGCATCCGGAGATACGCGGCAAATGCGGGGGATGGGTGGCGTATTTTTCGATGCAGAATATTATAAGTTCATGCTCGACAACATGATGCGAGAAACAGGTGTGAAACTGCTGTACCATGCCTTCGGAGTCGGTGCTATCAGAGAAGGAAATACCCTCAAAGGCATATTCATCGAGAGTATGGAGGGTAAGAGAGCGCTTCTGGCTAAAGTCATTATTGATACCACCGGTAACGCCGATATCGCCTGGAAATCCGGGGCTTCCGTAATGTCGGGTGGATTTCCGTTTGGGCCTAAGAAAGGGCGAGCTATGGGATTTGGTTACTCTTTCTTCCTGGGAGGGGTAGATGTCGACAGGCTAAAGAAGTTCAGGAAAGAGCAGCCGGAAGAGTGGGGAGGAATGCATGCTGGAGAGAAAGCGATTGCTAAAGCCAAGGCGGAAGGCAAGCTAACGGGAATGCGTGAAGCGTTTATTCTCAGTGAGGTGTATCGCGGTCCGAGGATATGGGTAATGGGAGCGCATCACCCTCTGCCGGCGGGTCATTTTGGCTGGATGCTTGAAGATTTAACCGAAGGTGAAATACATCTCAGGCAGGCGGCATGGGACTCATTGAATCTATTAAAAGAAAATGTGCCGGGTTTTGAGAATGCTTATGTGGAGAAAACGCCTAATATTCCGGGTCTGAGAGATACCCACAGAGTGCTCGGGGAATATGTTCTGACAGAAGAAGACATACGTAAAGGTAGAGCCTTCGATGACTCTATCGCGATTAGCAACATGTGGCCCGATGTTTTTGGTCCGGACTACGAACACGCTGAAATATGGTATCCGCCACCTTACGACGTTCCGTATCGCTCGCTGGTTTCGAAAAACACTGATAACCTGCTTGCCGCCGGTGCGGCAGTCTCGGCTGATTTCGTTAGCTGGGCGGCGGTGAGATATTGCTCGCCGAGTATTTGCACAGGGCAAGCCGCTGGTACGGCCGCGGCGCTGGCGGTTAAGAACAAGGTTAGTCCGAAGAAACTGGATGTGAAGCAATTACAGGACACTCTCCGCAAACAAGGCGCGCGCACCACTGTGAAGAATGTGCCGAAGTCGGTTATGGAAGAATACTACAGTACAGTGGAAAGAATGAATAAAATCAGGGCGACTGTAAAAGTATAGCATACGGTTTGCTGTTCACCATTTGACTTATTTCCATCAGTTGCTATAATGTCACTGTGGTCGTCGGTATAGAGGGGTATCGTAATGGCTTTCCCGGAAAGGGTTCTGGAACAGGCTTGGAAGAGGGCTGGCGGCAAGTGCGAGTGCCGGCGGTGGACGCATACCCACAGCGTTGTGAGATGCGGCAAGGAACTAGTTTTTACTAATAGAGCTATAGAGGGACAGGGCAGGTGGGAAGCTCACCGTATTAACCGTACAGCTGGAGATACACTATCCAACTGCGAGATACTCTGCGCGGACTGTTACAAGCGGACTCTCTACGAATAGCGTTGCATTGCCATAGTTCGTGGCTTCTTCCGTAATAGATAATTGATAAGCGCCGCCTATCTCACTTTCTCTTAATTCCATCACGTGGTATGATTAACGGAAATCGGGATTAGATATTCGAATCTTCACCAGAGGTGAGCCTATGTTAGACATAAAATTTATACGCGACAACACTGACATCGTGCGGCAGGCAATTGCCAACCGGCATGATACCGCGCCGATCGAGGATATCCTCCGGCTCGATAGTGAACGCCGTCGGAAAATCAGCGAACTGGAAGAACTGCGGCGGAGCCGGAAACAGACCTCGAAAGAGCGACAAGCGGAAGCGGCGGAGGAAGGTAGAGCTCTGCGCAATAGAATCAAAAGTCTCGAGGAAGAAGTCAAAGTACTGGATACAAAGCTGACCGACCTTTTGCTCAGAGTGCCTAATATTCCCGCATCGGATGTCCCCATTGGCAAGGATGATACCGATAATCCCATCGTAAGCACCTGGGGTGAACCGAAGAGCTTTCCTTTCGACCCAAAGCCGCACTGGGAACTGGGAGAATCGCTCGGTATCATTGATTTCGAGCGTGGTGTCAAGCTATCCGGCACCCGGTTCTATGTACTACGCGGTATGGGCGCCCGTCTGCAGAGGGCGGTTATTGCCTTTATGCTCGACCTGCATACCTCGGAACATGGCTATACGGAAATATACCCACCTTTTATGGTCAAACGTGACTGTCTGGTCGGCGCCGGACAATTGCCCAAGTTCGCCGACAATCTTTACCATGATGCCGAGGAGGACTATTGGTGGGTACCTACCGCTGAGGTGCCCCTGACCAATCTCCACCGCGATGAAATTATTCCCTGTGGAATGCTACCCTTCTACTATGTTGCCTATACTGCCTGCTTCCGTCGCGAAAAGATGTCGGCGGGAAAAGATGTGCGCGGTATTAAGCGAGGTCACCAGTTCGATAAAGTTGAGATGTATAAATTCACCGAACCTGAAAAGTCCGACGAAGAACTGGACAGGATGGTGAAAGACGCCGAGGATGTTTGCAGAAAACTCGGACTGCCTTACCGTATTACCCAGCTCTGCACCGGTGACATCGGCTTCGGGTCAGTGAAGTCTTTCGATATCAATGTCTGGGCGCCGGGATGTCAGGAGTGGCTGGAGGTCAGTTCTTGTTCCAATTGTGGGGACTTTCAGGCGCGCCGCGCCAATATCCGCTACCGCCCCGCCCCTGACGCAAAACCACAATATGTGCACACGCTCAACGGGTCAGGGTTAGCGCTACCGCGTATTATGATTGCCATTCTGGAAAATTACCAGCAGGCAGACGGCTCGGTGGCTGTTCCGGAGGTGTTACAAGATTTCATGAGGGCGAAAGTGATTAGACGATAATCCTTAAATCCGAGACACCAGATTTATCCAGCTATTTTTGCAGACGTGATTGTGAATCTGAATGAATTCGCCACCAAAACCGTGTTGCACTCGTCCTCTACTTACCTTACACTAAAAGAAGTCTGCCGCTTTATACATAAGGGGCAGGGAAAAGGTGAGCTTGTTATTTGTAACTTGATAATTGATATTTTATCCCCGGAGGGGTGACCGAGTGGACTATGGTAACGGTCTTGAAAACCGTCGTTGCGCAAGCAACCGTGGGTTCGAATCCCACCCCCTCCGTTTACCCTGAGCGACCTGTCCTGAACGGAGTTGAAGGAAGTCGAAGGGCTCACCTTATTTGATTGAAATGGACCAGGTATCAACGACTAACCAAGAATGGTACTTTTATATAATCAGGTGTATAGACAACTCGCTATATTCCGGCATCACAATTAACCTGGAAGCTCGCCTAAGGGAACACAACAATGGAACCGGAGCAAAATACACTTCCGCTCGTAGACCAGTGGTTTTGGTGTATTATGAAAAACACCCAGATGTTTCCAAAGCGCGAAAGCGAGAAACACAGATAAAGGGGTGGTCAAAATCCAAGAAGGAACTCTTGATTGCAGGTTTTCCTCGACTTCTCTCGGAATAAACGAATCCCACCCCCTCCGCCACTTTTTGAAGCTATAATGCCCCCGAAATAGTTAAGCTGATAACAAGAAACCGGGGGCATTCTCATATTTGCTAACGGATTGCTAAAAGACGCATATCTAATCCACTTTATACGGTAAGGCGGTACTATTTTATATGCTCAAACAGGACTATTTGGTGATTAGCAGGAAGAGTGTGAAAAATGTACGATATTATAAGGAAATCCTGCTACTGAATAATTAGGAGAGTCCGTAATGGTAGTAAAAATATTCCGAAATAGGGAGAATGGCTTTTCTCTTATCGAGCTTCTGATTGTCTGCGTTATACTGGGCGTGCTAGCGGCGGCAGTTGTGCCTAACCTTACTAAATATATTGGCACTGCTACCGTAGGGGCAGCTAATACCGAGTTGGCAACTGTAAAAAGTGGTGTGATGGGGTACATTGGGGATCATAATGGAAATCTTCCGTGTAATGTTCAGCCGACTATTGGCAACCCTCAGCCTCTGGTAATGGCATTAATTAATGAGTATCTAGGCAATGCACCAGTTCTTGGGGGTTATCTAGTTGATGTCAATGGTAGTACAGTTGGAGACCCTGCTAATGTTTATCCTGGTTTGACGTGGGATGCAGCGAACGGAAAGTGGAAAAAATAACAAAACAGTTACAAACATTTTGCAACGGAGTCAAAGATAAGTTCCGAGAAAACATTGAGCGAGAGCGAAGTCTAGACCGCCCTCTTGAGGCTATTTCACGAGTATTATGGCCTTACCCCGAATCAAAACTAATTTTCTATGTAAGTTTACTAGCTGTTCTGGATTACCTGAGTACGTTTATTGCCCTCGAACTCAGTGGTAAGGGTCAGCTTTCTGAAGTGGGGCTGTTGGCGAACTGGGCGTTAGAGACCGGTGGGTTTCCCAGATTACTTTTTGTGGACGCGGCAGTCATATTTTCACTTATTTGTGTTGCTATTAACGCGAAATCTATATACACGAGGTTGGGTTTAAGAGGATTCGCTCGTGCTGCCTTTGCTTTTCTACTGGTTCCATATTTTGTATTCATCATGGGGGCTGTTGTTAACAACGTCTTAGTTGCGTTTTTATAGATAATGGTCTTATGCAGACTTGAAGACCGTCGTCGCGTAAGCGACCGTGGGTTCGAATCCCACCCCTCCGCCATTTTTTTGACCGTGCAAATGTTGTGATTGACAAGCTTTTCGTAGTACTGGTTGATATAGGGGATTGTCCTATCTTAGCGGTTGAAGAGTACGGTAACGATATCTCCGTCCTGTACTTCGTAGTCGCGTCCCTCGATGTGTTGTTTACCTGCCTTAGCCACTGCGGCTTCACTGCCCAGTTCCAGAAGGTCGTCACAACATATCACATCCATACGGATAAAACCCTTCTCCATATCCGTGTGTATCTTTCCCGCTGCTACGGGCGCTTTGTCCCCTTGCTGGCAGGTCCAGGCGCGCACTTCATCCTCGCCCGTGGTAAAGAAATTAACCAGTCCCAGCGTCCGGTAAGCGACATGTAGGAGTCTCTTCATCGATGATTCCTCTAATCCCAGGTCATGCAAAAACTCTTGCCGTTCCTCCAGCGCCAGTTGACTGATATCGGCTTCATCTTTGCCACAGACAGGAATAACTTCTGCGCCTTCGTTATGAGCGTATTGCTTCAATGCCACAAGGTGGGGATTATCCCCGTTATTCACGGTCTTGACATTAGCGATATAGACCACAGGTTTCAACGAGACGAGGTTGCATTCGCGCACGCTGGCAAGTTCTTGAGGACTAAGATTCTGTTTGCGTGCGGTGATGCCCTGCTGAATTCCAGCGTAAACCTTTTCACAATGGGCAGCCTCGCGGATGGCGTCCTTATCGCCGGCACGTACCTTCTTCGCCAGGCGGGTAATCTTCTTCTCAAGAGTGACGCTATCTGCGGTCATCAGTTCCAGGTCGACGATTTCAATATCCCGCACCGGATTGATGGTCTCATATGCAAAAGGAACACTGCTGTCTTCAAAACAACGTGCTACGTGTAACAGTGCATCCACATCTTTGATATGCCCGATTAATTTCAGACCGCGTCCGTTTCCCTCTGGTGAGACTTTCAGACCGGGGATGTCCACTACTTCCAGGGTGGTGGTCGTTACCTTGTGGGGGTGGTACATCTCCACCAGTTTGTTAATGCGCTGGTCGGGTACATTCACTACCACCTGATTCATCTCCGACCCGTTATAACTCGAAACCCCGGCGGCAGTAATGGCGTTAAAAATAACCGTCTTCCCACACGAGGGTAACCCCACCAGTCCACAGCTTAAACCCATATTTCATCCTTTTTATGAACACGCATAGTTGGCACGTGTCAGTATTTTTTAGAAAGCGCTTTTAGCCTGAGAGCAGAGTCTCCGGGGAAAAGAAGCTATATGTGAAATTTATCTTATAATCGAAATCACTACTATTAATGATAGCGGATTATGGGGCGATTTTCAAAGTAGCTGGAGAATTTGTGCTTGATTTTCAATATTCAATGGCGAAGACTATAAAAATAGCGAGGGGAGTGATTCCCACTCCCCTCATCCCTTTACGTACAATCTAAGAAAAGGTAACCAGTTATTTTTTGACTTTAGGATGTATTAGTGATTCCGGTAACTTCCACGGCGAATATCCGGGTCCGAGCCTGTCCTTAAAATCAGGATGGTCAACTTTGTATCCCATGCTGTATTTAGCGGCGGCTTCGAAGCGAGCCCAATCAGCCTGCTGATACAATACCATTTTCTGGGTTGCCAGAGAACCCTCAGCATGAATGGAAAGGACTCCGCCAAAGGTAGAACCTGAACTGATAACCTGGTTGATAGCCTTTATCCTTTCCTCAGCGGGATACCTGGCATCGCCCTGTAGATATTTCTCAAGATAACCTTTGGTTTCGGGATTTTCCCAGTCTTTCATGGAAGGCATGGTAGCCGCAATACCGCCGGTGATATCCTGCAGGTACTTCTGTGACTCGTGCCACTGGGAGGCAAACCAGTACTTGGCGCAATTAGTATAAACGGCGTTGGGTCGTGCCTGACCTGTGTCGGGGTCAACGCTACCACTTAAAGCGGCCGCTTTCCCGAGGGCTTCAGTAACCGTCGCATACATGGCAAACCAGCCAAGCATGTCCTGGATACGAGTGGCATGCGTCAAACCATTGTATTTCGCCATCAGCGACGCTAATCCAGCTAAAGAATCGAGCTGTGAAGTTTTGTAGGTGGCAGCAGTGAGACGATGGTAGCGTGCGAAGGAAGTGGCAACTTCTCTTGAGAACTGCCATTCACCCGCCAGGAAGACCCTCTCCCATGGAACAAAAACTTCGTCAAAGATAATCATGGGATGCCCGCCACCAGCTGACCCGCCGGTTGCCAGGAAACTGACGCCCTTGGCATTACACGGTACGGCGCAAGCAACGGCATAGTCTTTGCCCGTCTCGTTGTGGTTACGGGAGGGGAGTACCATCAGCTCGGTGGCGATAATGGCTTCACTGATATGCAGCTTACAACCGTTGATGACGATGCCATCCTTTTTCCGGTCGACTATCCTGACATAGAAGTCTTTGTGAGCTTGCCTGGGGTCTTCACCGTGTAACGCCCTATTGCCTTTAGGGTCGCTTACCGCGGCGCAGATACTGGGGTCGTTCTTCTTGCACCATGCCCGGTATTTAGCCATGTTGTCGGCATAATGGGTACCCATGGCCGCATCCACTTTATCAGCGCCAAAGGCAACCCCATTCAGGCCGTCAATGCCGGTCAGCCGGGAGCCACCCGCGCCCAACTTGTTTAACGTGAGAAGAATTTGTCTCCGCCTTTGCAGGTCTTCAGGGGTTTCGGGCACTTTGAAGGAGAAGGAGACCTCTTCTCCGTCCTCCATCATCGTGAACAGTGGGCGGTGCTCGGGGATAGTAGCCACGTAAAATTCTGAAGCCGCCCGCTCTACGGAACGTGGCCATTTTGCTACCACATCCGTGATTCTCTGTCCGTCCTGGTAGACGACTCTACCATCTCGCAGGCTTTCTACATATTGTTCCGGTGTTCGAATCATGATTCCTCCTTATCTTAATATTCTTAATCCGGATTTGCGGTAATTCTCTATTTATTGATTTTTCCTACATCACTGCACAATCATTATTGTCCGATACGACTAACCGTTTGAGATGAAACATCTGCCATAATAATATCACTGAGAAGAATTTGTCTCCCCTCTAGAAGGGAAATTTAAGTCATAATTACTTTAGATTAGCTAGAGATTCAAGTATTCTCCGTCAGACGTGGAAGGACTGTGCCAGGACCATCCACATTTATTTGTTAGACAGAATTAAAATACAAACAATAAATTTATCGGCTTTTCCCCTCCAAACTATATTTTGTTCTATCAACTAATATCTGTTTTAAGATTATATTCGTCTGCTGCCCTGCAAATTCTTCGGGTGTAAACATGTCTTTTAAGAACCACTGCCTTGTTGCATACAAGCCTCTTAACATGTAGGTATTGAAAGCTACCAGGGTAACATTATCAACCTCAAATTCCCCAGCTTCTATCCCATCGTTCAGCAAATCTTCAAAAAAATGGATAAGGTTGCGGACAGTATCCGATACCGAGTCCTGCATATCAGGCTCCATGTGCACCTTCTCACGGTCAAGAAAGGATGTCTGTTCCAGTGCACCTGGCGGTACTGTAAGCCAACACTTTACACAAGCACGGAAGGCTTCGGTCGGGCTGACATCACCGAGATTCTTCCTTAGAGCCTTAACCGATTCGTGGGCATACATGGAATTCTCGGTGACCATACGGATTATTTCATCTTTTGATTTTACGAAGTGGTATAATCCACCTGTTGTGATACCCACTGCATTTGCGATCTCGCGCATTGATGTGTCTACCACGCCCTTTTCTATGAAAAGGTGAATTGCCGTATCAAAAATCTGTTTTCTCCGCTCAAATGTGGTTTTTTCCTTTTTATTATTGGGAACTGGCTCAGTCATGTTCTTCCATTTCTGTTAAATATACGACGAATACCTAACGTTCGGTAGGTAAATGTTCCTCTGAAAGAATAACGCAAATAAGACAACTTGTCAAGAACGATAAAAAGTCTATAGTATCAAAACGATTTTTCATCCTTTCATCAATTTAAGGTGAGGAAAATACAGGCTGATAGATAGGCACACTGGTTGTCTTTTGCAAAGCGCCAAAGTTCGTGTTATGATAATATTGGTTTAAGTGTAGGTTATCGCAATTCGTAAAATCCTCGCAGATTTATCCGAGTGCAGGATGACCGAGACTCTAACTAATATTTTTAAGAGAGGAGGTCATCCTATGAGTTTCGAGGACAAGTCTCTAACGTGTGCTGATTGTGGAGCTACCTTTACATTCAGCGCAGACGAGCAGGAACTCTTCAAGACCAGGGGCTATCTCAATGAGCCCAAGCGCTGTCCTGCATGCCGGCAGGCAAAAAGAACCGCGCGTAACGGAAGCAGTGGTTCCAGTTTTAGTCCACGACGCCAGATGTTTACCGTAACCTGTTCCGCGTGTGGCAAAAGCACCGAAGTACCTTTTGAACCACGTGGTGACAGACCGGTGTACTGCAGTGACTGCTACCGCAAAACCAGAGCGAATAGATAATTCCTTTGGCAATGATAAACACGGGCTGGGTAATGCTAGCCCGTGTTTTCTTCTTCAGAAGACCAGGATTTTTAGTCCGATTGGCGGAATCATTTCATTTCCCGGGATATTACTCCCGACACTCGGACAACAATCTGCACAGGTGTAGAGAACAAAACGAGAGGTAACTGGTATGAAACTATATGTGGGTAACCTATCTTATGATGTCATGGAGGACGAACTGCGACAGGCATTTTCCGCATTTGGCGAAGTGACTTCGGTGAGCATCCCCAGTGATAGACAGAGCGGCCGTTCCAAGGGCTTTGGATTTGTGGAAATGGCGACAAAAGCCGCCGCCGAAGCCGCAATTGCCGGTTTGAACGGTAAAAGTCTGAAAGAGCGCACCATAACGGTCGCGGAAGCCCGTCCCCGCACTGATAGCAGACCCGGCGGTGGATACGGCGGCAGCAGAGGCGGCGGTCGTGACTACGGCGGTGGCGGCGGCGGTGGTGGTTATGGTGGTGGCAGAGGTGGCCGGTCCGGTGGTGGTGGTGGTAGGGGAGGGCGGTACTAGCCCCCTTTAGTCTCCCCCTACTTCCTCTATCTCGAATTTAATCTCGAATACTGGTGAGACACGAAATTCATCGGTATAGGCGATATTATATCCAATTGCTTTCTGTTTGTTCTATATTGTTCAGGGCAAATAACCTAGTTTCTTACGCACCCTCTGTAAGGGAAGGTAGATAATAGGGTCATTAATCAAGGTGGGATCCCAAGTCGATTCATTGCGTAGGTCGAACCATCTAACCTCTGAGATTAAGGGATTACGAGAACCTGTCGGGTCCAGCTCTGGTTTATATTCAGGTTCAATACCGGGGCTTGCTTCACTGGTTAACGGTTCGCAATAATAGGTTTTATAGTTTTTCAACAGACTATAGGCAGGGTCTTCAGTGGTATACATTTCATCGACCAAGAGAGAGACAACCCGCACATCTAGCTTAGTCTCTTCTTTCATCTCTCTTTGAACGCATTGTTCTTCTGTTTCACCCGGCTCTATACCTCCACCGGGGAACAACCAAACGATTCGTCTGGCTTGTCCGGGAGGAAACACATGCTGTTTAAGTAAGAGAATGTGATGGTCTTTGACTATCGCGCCCTGATATCGCGTAAGGCGGTTCAATTGTCACTTCTCCTTTTATAGAGGAATAAAATTGCTGTCCACTTCGTCAGTTGTTGGCTTATTCTACACCTTACAAATGTATGTTGCCTAATCCCAAATTTGCCACTCACCACCCATTTCTGCTATCCTTATTTGTTGACACCCTTAACAGGAGGATTCAATGACTGAAAAAGAAAAGGTGCAGTCGGTATTAGAGCAAATCCGCCCGGCTCTGCAGGCAGACGGTGGTGATATTGAACTCGTCGATGTGAAGAAAGGGGTGGTGAGCGTCAAGCTCATGGGGCACTGTGCGGGTTGACCGATGTCCACGATGACGCTCAGGATGGGCGTCGAGCGCATTCTCAAACAGGAGATTCCCACCATAAAAGAGGTTGTTGCCGTCGCGGAGGAATAATCGTTTCTGAAGGCGGCGTCCGGTTGAATTAGACTCTTCTCCTGGCTGGAGAAGAATAATGGCATCGCATCAGGGAGGGTTTACACTCTCCCTTTTCTTTTTGACCATCTAAGTTCCTCGTATAAACAACATTCATCAGTATCATGTGGCTCATTGGTGAATATCGTTGAATCTACGGTATAATCAAAGCGGAAGATGAGCACGATAGAGCGATTGGACAGGCGGGCTGTTATCAGTGTCCGTGGTGTTGTGCAGGGCGTCGGGTTCCGACCTTTTATCTACCGCCTGGCAACCCGGCACCACCTGCGCGGCTGGGTGCGGAACACCTCCGGCAATGTAGAAATCGAGGTAGAAGGAAAGGAATCGGAGGTAAAGGATTTCTTAAATAACCTCAAAATCGAGGCGCCTCCGCAAGCTCGCATCGAACAGATTCAAGTAGTATTATCGCCAACGAAAGGCTATAAAGACTTCCGGATTTATGAAAGCGAATCCCAGGAAGGGAAATACCAGCTTGTCTCGCCGGATATTGCTACCTGCCCGGATTGTCGGCAGGAGATTTTCGACCGAGCCGACCGCCGTTTCCACTATCCTTTCACAAATTGCACTAACTGTGGGCCTCGGTTCACCATCATTGAGGACATCCCCTACGACCGACCTAAAACCACGATGCGCGATTTTGTGATGTGCCCGCAGTGTGAAAAGGAATATCATGACCCGCTTGACCGCCGGTTTCATGCCCAGCCAAATGCTTGTCCTGTTTGTGGACCGCAACTAGAACTGGTTAGTGCCGACGGGAAGAAGGTTGATTGTCCTGATATTATCCATAAAGCCAGCCAATTACTAAAGAAAGGTAAAATCCTGGCGATAAGGGGACTGGGGGGATTTCAGCTTGCCTGCGATGCGACAAATCCTGATGTGGTTAACCTGCTTCGCCAACGGAAGCATCGTCCTGCTAAACCCTTCGCGGTAATGCTGGCAACCCTCGCGGAAGTAAAGAAATACTGCATCGTCTCCGAGGAGGAAGCCTTTGTGCTGGAGTCGCCGGAAAGTCCCATCGTCCTCGTGTCGTGGAGTAAATCGAAATCGGATATTGTAACAGAAGTGGCGCCGAATCTCAATTACCTCGGCATGATGCTACCCTACACCCCTCTACATCATCTCCTGCTCAAAGAGGCAAACATCCCCCTCGTTATGACCAGTGGCAACCTCAGTGAAGAGCCAATTGCCAAAGACAATGATGAAGCGCTCATTCGCCTTAAGGATATTGCTGATTATTTTCTTCTACACAACCGTGGCATCTATGCCCGCTACGACGATAGTGTTTTCATAGTGGAGGACAAACAACCGGTGGCTTTGCGGCGTGCTCGCGGCTATGCGCCCTACCCCCTTATTCTGCCATACAATTCGAAACAGATTCTCGCCTGTGGGGCGGAACTGAAGAATACATTTTGTCTCACTCGTGATAACCACGCTTTCCTCAGTCAGCACATCGGGGATATGGAGAATGAAGAGACACTGGAACATTTTGAGAACACCATCGAGCTTTACAAACGCCTTTTCCGCATCGAGCCGGAAATGATTGCCTGCGACCTGCACCCCGATTACCTGCCGAGTAAATATGCGATGACTCTGGCTGGGGAAAAGAAATTGCCACTGGTGACTGTCCAGCACCATCATAGCCATATCGTTAGTTGTCTCGCAGAAAACAAGGTCGAAGGTCCTGTCATCGGGGTGGCGTTCGATGGAGTAGGGTATGGAACAGATGGAGCCATCTGGGGCGGGGAATTTTTAGTAGCTGACTGGCGTGGTTTCAAGAGGGTGGGGCAATTTGAATATGTGCCGATGCCCGGTGGCGCGTCCGCCATTAAAAAGCCTTACCGGATGGCACTGGGCTATATCTACTCTCTACTGGGTGACTGGATTCTACCTGATTCCCTGATGCCGAGCTTGAATCCCGCGGAGATTGGTATAATAAAGAAACAAATCCAGCAGAAAGTTAACTGTCCGTTGACCTCCAGTGTCGGGCGACTTTTCGATGCGGTGGCGGCGATTGCCGGTATACGTCAGGAGATAGATTATGAGGCACAGGCGGCGATTGAGCTAGAGATGTTAGCGCCTGATAGTATTGACGTCAACAGGCTGAGGGTTTATCCTTGTGGCATTGAGATGGAATCTGATTTAAGAATCATCAGACTGGGGGAACTATTCCGCGCGGTTATAAAAGATGTAATGGATAAGGTAAACGTGCCTGAAATCTCTGCAAAACTTCATAATACCGTCGCCAGGATAACTACCAGAATGTGTCAGGACATTGCTAAGGAGACAGGATTACAACAGGTAGCACTCAGCGGCGGTGTTTTCCAGAACCGTTTACTTTTGAGACTGACACGGAGGCAACTCGAAAAAGCTGGCTTTCAAGTGTTTACCCACCATCTTGTCCCCTGTAACGATGGCGGTATTGCCCTGGGGCAGGCAGTGATTGCCCATCATGTGAAATAGAGGTTTAAAAAAATGTGTCTCGCAATTCCAGCATTAATAAAGAGCATTGAAGGTAAAGAGGCTGAAGCGAAGATTGGTGGTATCACCCGCCATATCAGCCTCTGGCTCACTCCCGAAGCAAAGGTGGGCGACTATGTCCTTCTGCATACCGGCTATGCCATCAGCATCATTGACAGGGAGGAAGCTGAGGAAACCCTGCGACTCTTTGCGGAGATAGCCGAAGAAACTAGATGAATATCATCCTTAAAAACAGGTGGGTTGTGCTCGGTTTCAGGGTGATATTGGGTGGGATTTTCCTTGCCGCCAGTATCTCTAAAATCCTGGACATGAATGGTTTTGTCAACACTGTTGTCGGCTATGAGCTCATACCCCGCACTCTTGCCGAAATCTACGGCTGGATTGTCCCCTGGGTGGAGCTATTTATCGGTTGGTCTCTGGTGCTGGGTGTCTTGCCGCGTCTATCGGCGGCGATAAGCATCCCCTTAGTTATCAGTTTCGCCATTGCCAGCAGTTATGCCCTCGAGAAATTCCCCGACAGCATTTGTGGTTGCTTCGGAAACTTCATTGCCCTCAGTCATCCCGTTTCACTTACTATTGATGGCATCATGTTTATATTGGCGATAGTTTTACTTGTCAATAAGCAACCGGAGTTACTTACTGTCGGGCAGTGGCTCAACCGGATAAATCCAGATTTAAAAAGCCAGAAGAAATCCAGTTATTACATCGTTATGCTTGGTGTTGTCGTACTGGCAATGGCAATAACAGCCGCTGTCAGCTATGGTATAGAATCACTTACCTCAAATACCGACAGTACCGTAGGGACAGTAAATATCCCGTCGCCTCTAGTTGACAGTTTGAGTGAGCATTTGAAAGTGGGTAAGCCGGTCCTATTTTATGTCTATGCTGAAGGCTGTTCTTCCTGTGAAGCCGCTGAGCCGGTCATCGAAGAAGTGGCTGGAGAATTCAGCACAACCATTGCTTGTATAAAAGTCGATTATTATCATTACCCTAACCAGCTAATAGAAATGGGTATCACATCGACACCGACTATCTGGGTGATTACAGGGCAAAACCCGGATGGCTCTTTCAACCTCGCAAAGATATTTAAAGGTTCGGTAGAGCGTGAAGAATTGAGAAGCGCTCTTGATAGTGCTGTCAAATTGCTCCGGTAAGGAGAAAATGTGAGATACATTACCGAGTTCCGTAATAATGAAGCGGCAAAGGGATTGATTACCCGCATTGCCCGGATTTCAAAACATCCGGCAAGATTTATGGAGTTCTGCGGTGGTCACACTGTCGCTATCTTCCGCTACGGTATCCGTCAGGTCTTGCCCAAAACAATCGCGATGGTTTCGGGTCCTGGTTGTCCGGTCTGTGTCACTGCTACGCCGGATATTGACAAGTCAATTGCGCTGGCACAAATACCCGGCGTGATTATCGCCACCTTCGGGGATATGCTCAAAGTGCCGGGGAGCCGCTCGAGCCTGCAGAAAGCGCGTGCCGATGGAGCTGATGTACGGATGGTCTATTCGACGTTGGATGCCTTGAAGATTGCCACGGAGAATCCGGAGAAGTCGGTGGTTTTTCTCGGTATCGGGTTTGAGACCACTGCACCGGGAGTAGCTGCCTCGGTGCTCCAGGCGGAGGAGCAGAATATCCGCAACTATTATGTACTTTCTCAGCATAAGTTATGCCCGCCGGTCATCCGTGCCATTCTGAAAGCCGGCGAGGTCAAGCTGGATGGTATGGTATGCCCCGGGCATGTATCCGCCATTACCGGGTCGCAGGCGTGGGAGTTTATCGCAGAAGATTTCGGTATCCCCTGTGTGGTTTCCGGGTTCGAACCGCTGGACATCTTGCAGTGCGTGGCGATGCTTACCGCTCAGGTGGAAAACAAGGAATCGAAAGTCGAGATTGCCTACCGCCGTGGTGTCACACGGGAAGGCAACACCCACGCTCTGACATTGCTGGACAAGGTGTTTGAACCCTGCCCGGCAAACTGGCGCGGTATCGGTATTATCCCTGGTAGTGGACTGAAGTTGCGTAGACAGTACAAACATCATGACGCTGAAGAACAATTCCATATCAAGGTTGCGCCTTTTATTGAACCGAAAGGCTGTCTTTGTGGTGAGGTCTTGCGGGGAGTCAAGACACCGCTCGACTGCAAGCTGTTCCGTAAGGCCTGCACTCCCGAATCGCCGGTAGGTCCGTGTATGGTATCATCGGAGGGTAGTTGTTCGGCTTATTATTTATATGGGAGCGGGACAATTTGAATCCGAAAGTTAGACCTACAGGTATTCTTATAGAAGACGGCAAGATTCTCATCGTGAAGCAGGAAGTATCGGAACGGCGTCACTGGTCTCTACCCGGCGGCGAGCTCGAGTACGGCGAAACCATCGAGCAGTGCCTGAGACGCGAAATTAAGGAGGAGACAGGGCTGGATGTGAAGGTGAAGGATATGCTCTATATCTGCGACCGTTTCCGCCGTCTGAACAACCACATTGTCCATATTACGTTTTTGGTAGAGCGAGTTGGGGGAAAATTGCCATCGAGTTCATTCTTCCACAAAGATGAAGAAATGAACAGGGAAGTGAAAATGATACCGATAGATGAACTCACCAAGTATGGATTTTCGCAGACATTTTACCGGCTGGTAAAGGACAATTTCCCCAACCGTGGTAGTTACCAGGGTGATTTTCATAAATTTTATGGGGAACCGTAAATTATGGAAGATAGAATCCTTCTGGCACATGGTAGTGGCGGTAAGCTGGCGCACGACCTGATAGAGAAGAGCTTTGTACCTTTTCTCGATAATCCTTTGCTCGCACCATTGGATGATTCGGCGGTTTTTAAGATGAGCGGTCGTCTCGCCTTCACGACAGATAGCTACGTGGTCAGCCCTATCTTTTTCCCCGGCGGAGATATCGGCAAACTGGCAGTCTGCGGCACGGTTAACGACCTGTCCATGTCCGGCGCCAAACCTCTCTACCTTTCTCTCGCGTTCATCGTTGAAGAAGGACTCCTTCTAAAAGATTTGCAGAGGGTTATCAATTCCATAAGAACCACGGCGGAAGAAGCCGGAGTCAGGATTATCACCGGCGATACGAAGGTCGTTGAGCATGGCTCGGCGGATAAGCTCTTCATCAATACAGCGGGTATCGGGAAGATACCGGAGGGTGTCTCTATTTCCGGCAGTAATGCCAAGCCGGGCGATAAGGTGATTTTAAGCGGGACAATCGGCGACCATGGTATTGCCGTTCTGAGTCAGCGACAAGGATTAAGCTTCGGCACGAAACTGGAGAGCGATTGTGCGCCCCTTGGCAAGATGGTGGCAAAGATGCTAACGGCAAGCAAAAATATTCACAGCCTGCGCGACCCTACCCGCGGCGGTTTAGCCACCACCCTAAACGAACTGGCAAAGCAGTCGAAGGTGGGTATCAGGATTGAAGAATCAAAAATTCCCATCCGTGACGAGGTTGCCGGCGCCTGTGAAATGCTGGGTTTAGACCCACTTTATATTGCCAACGAAGGTAAATTGGTTACTATCGTCGCCCGTGAAGATGCGGAAAAAGTACTGGCGGCAATGAGGCGGAACCGATATGGAAAGAATGCGGTCATCATTGGGGAAGTGATTGCCGGACACCCGGGGCGCGTGGTGATGAAAACACTATTGGGTTCTCCCCGCATCGTGGATATGCTGGTAGGGGAACCCCTCCCGAGAATTTGTTAGCGGAGCAGGTAATGCAATTACGGGGTAAACCCCTCCCGAGGATTTGCTAGATGCACGAACTGGCGATTACCCAGAGTATGTTTGACATCGTTTTAAAACAAGCGGAACAGGTAAAAGCCAAAAAGGTAACGAAAATCAATCTGGTTATCGGTGAGATGACTGGTGTGGTCAGCGACTGCATCCAGTTCTATATGGATTTTCTGAGCAAAGGAACGGTGGCTGAAGGAGTCGTTGTCTCCGTGAATTCAGTGCCCCCGACGGCGAAGTGTCTGTCTTGCGGCAAGACCTTTAAAGTGAAAGAGTTGGAGTGGAAGTGCCCTCATTGTGATGGTATCAATCTGGAAGTTACCGGCGGTAAAGAGCTATTCGTGGAAAGCATCGAGGTGGACTAGATGAAAATCAAGGTACTCAAGGATATACTCAGCGTCAATGAGCAAATCGCACGCAAGAACCATGAACTGCTGGAGAAAAACAAGGTATTTTCTATCAATATCATGGCTTCGCCGGGCGCCGGTAAAACAAGTTTGGTGCTCCAGACAATTAAAGCTCTGCGCAGTAAGGTAAAAGTGGGTGTGATTGAGGGTGATATCAGCTCCAGTATCGATGCGCAGACGGTGGGGAAAACAGGCGTGCCCGTAGTGCAGATTAACACCGGCGGCGAATGCCATCTCGATGCCAATATGATACAGAATGCCCTCAACAACCTGCCCTTGAAAGATATCGGCCTGCTCCTTATTGAGAATGTGGGCAATCTGGTCTGCCCCGCCGAATTCAATCTAGGTGAGCACCGGAAGGTGCTGGTTGCCAGCGTGCCTGAGGGTGATGACAAACCACATAAATACCCGCTCATGTTCACTACTGTAGAAGCAGTCGTTATCAATAAGACCGACCTTCTGCCCTACGTGAAGTTCAATACCGACGCTTTCACAAAGGCAGTCAGAGGAATCAACGCGAAAGTGGCGATTTTCCCGGTCTCCTGCACCACGGGCGAGGGTATTCCTGCCTGGACAAAATGGCTGAAGGCGCAGATGAAACCAGACAAAGTAAAGTGACAGAGGAAATCACACAAGAGAACTGAAAACAATATGATGGAATTAGATGCACTCTATCATGAGAGAATAGATTTCCGTCTGATGTATTTCGTGGCTATCTTTCTCGGTCTGATTTCTTTTGTGATGCTCGGTCTGCTTATCTACCACGTCGCTGTTGCACCAATCGCCAGCGAGTCAGGTTTGGGCTGGTTTTTCCTTGGCGAGTCTTTGCTAATGGCTGTGGTAACGGTCCTCGTCCTGCAGTTCCGTACCCTTGAAATTATCCTGACTTACCAGGGTATTATCATTAAATTCGGCAGAATTAAAAAACCATACCATGGACAGACATTGAAGCTTACCAGGCAACTACCACCGGAAGTACTCTAAATTCCGGCGGTTGGAGAATAAGGCTGGGACGTAATGGCTGGGTTATGATATATACTGTCATCGGAAAACCGAGAATAGGACTGAAGCTTAATACCGGCAGAATCAGAGAGCTATTATTTTCTACATCCAATCCCCAGGAAGTGATGAGAATCATCAGGAAACAGACCGGCAAAGATGAGGTCCCATCCCTTAAAACATAACCTGGTCACCTGATTTCAGGTATGAGAATAAAAACTGCATTAACTCCGGAAAGTATATGGGCAGGTAAAAAGATAGTAGACATTCCTGCGGAGACCTGAAAACAGAGTTTAGAGTTTTGAATTTATTTCTGCTATAATCGGGCAGTGGTTATCGATTTCCACACACATATTGTACCGCTGCGTATCAAGCAGAACCGCGGGAATTATGCTAAGGCCGACCGTGGTTTTGCATCCATTTTCTCCGACCCCAAAGCGAAACTCGCCACCGCCGACGACCTCATTGCCAGCATGGGCAAAGATGGCATCGATGTTTCGGTAGTGCTGAACTACGGCTGGAAGACACAATCCCTCTGCGTAGAAATCAACGACTATATCATGGAGTCGATAGCGCGTTTCCCTCGGCGTCTTATCGGGTTCTGTAATGTAAATCTGGGTGCAGGCGATACGGCATTAAAAGAACTGGAGCGCTGTTTCCGGGGTGGGGTAAAGGGGATTGGGGAAATCCGACCTGACACAATATCGGATAGTGAGAAGTTGATTGCTACCATCCGCCCGCTTGCGGAATTTGCTGTAAAGAATAATCTCATTCTCCTGACACATGCCTCGGAGCCAGTCGGACACCAGTACTCTGGCAAGGGCAAATCTACCCCCGACCTAATTTATGCTCTAATTACCTCGTTTTCTGACTTGAAAATAGTCTGCGCACACTGGGGGGGCGGTCTACCGTTCTATGCTCTAATGCCCGAAGTCAAACAGGTGATGAAGAATGTCTATTTCGATACTGCCGCATCGCCTTTTCTGTACACAGCACAGGTCTACAATCAGGTGGCACAAATGGTTGGGGAGGATAAAATCCTCTTTGGGAGCGACTACCCGCTCATTCCGCAACGCCGTTTCCTGAAAGAAATCCGCGGGCTGGACTTACCGGAGAAAATTAAAGATAAGATACTTGCGGGTAATGCCATGAAGCTATTGGGTATTACAGGAAAATAATAGATTAGCATGACTGACGAACTGATTCGTTCTTTCATTGCTATCGAGCTACCGCCTGTGGTGAAACAGGAACTCACTACATTAGAGGCTGTGCTGAAAAAACGATGTGCCCAGGTGGTGAGGTGGGTCGACCCGCCGGCAATTCATCTCACACTCAAGTTTCTCGGAGATGTGTCTTCAGACAGAATTGATGAAATTAATATGGCAATCGATGAGGCAACACAGGGATTAAGCCCCTTCCGGTTGGAGTTGCAGGAAGTGGGCGCTTTCCCAAACCTGAACCGTGTGCAGGTGGTGTGGGTGGGAATGAAAGGTGAATTGGACAAACTGGCGTACCTCCAGAAGCAAATCGAAGCGAATACGGAGCAGCTCGGCTTCCCGCGCGAGGAGCGAGCCTTTACCCCGCACCTGACACTGGGACGGGTGCGTAACTACACCTCTCCTGACGACCGTAAGAAATTAGGACTGATACTGTCACAAACCGCTTTTGCATCCTCACAGATTATTACAGTCGAATCCGTCAATCTGATGAAAAGCCAGTTGACTGGTACAGGTGCGATTTACACCCGATTGTACGCTTCGCTTTTGAAGTGGTAAGCGGGGAAGCATCATCTTAAGCTGATGTTTTAGGGCTTAAGGTGTCTGAATGTGAAAGTCTAACCCACACTGCTCGGCATATTCTTTGATATCGTTAAGGGTCTCTGTGGGTGGTAATTGCATATTAATATTCGTTTCAGTTGTTTGCCCTATATGCAACTCATCACACCAGAAGATTGACTCACCCTGGGGGAGTTTACTTAGGGCAGTTTTAATTGCATCTATACCCACCACATGGACATTTACCCACCCGGTTTCGGAGACAAAATCTTCTTCCGATATTATTTCTTCAAGTGTTTTAGTTCTGTTGGTGCCTGTAATCAAAGTGAAGTGCCATTGACTATCTTCTAACCAAGAATAAAGCTCGTATCCTTTCATAGAGTGTGGAAGCTTGTCTACCGCCGATATTGACAGCTTGTTGACCAACTTGTCAGCCTGTTTCAGCGATTCCATAACTTCTGCATTATTCCTGGGGTCTTCACCACCGTAAAAAGAAGCGGAGGGATAACCTAGCTCTAGTGCAATGACTTTTGATTCCTGAGAGTTAAACGGCTTCCATATGGTAACCCCGTCAAATGAAATGGAAGAAATCGGAGTCCAGAAAGCCCCGCAGTAGATAGGTTTCTTATCAACGCAAACCATAAACGACTTGCCTTCAACTGGCACTTCTAAACTAGAGATGCGGTCGAAGGCACTTGCAGTGAGTTTAATCTCGTGTGTTTGAGCATTATATGTGATGATATCCCCAATCGATATGATAGGCTGTTCCGCGATAGCGACGTGGCTTAAAGCCTCCATCTGGCCAGGAGGAATATCTTCTTTGGTCAAGTAAATAGCAAATCCTTCATGGTCTGCGGCAGAACAACCGTTGGATATGAGAAGGATGCAGACTAAAACAACGGCGAGTTTGGCGGGAATGTATCTAAGTATCCTTTTCATAAAATCTTCCTACGTTTGTAATTCGCTCTGATTATAAAACGCAACAGGAAGCCTTACGTTATTATGGCATACGGTGAAGGAACTAACCACAATCAAACTTGAATGGTTCGAATCCCCTTAGCTAGCCCGCATTGGAAGCATTCCGAACTGGTTTTTGAGAAGAAAGAGCTAGTTCTGGCACTGCAATAGTTACTGACTTGCTACCCTTGACCGCTGCCTATATCATGAGACTTGGGGAAGCACGCTGCCATCATTCCCATTAACACTATCAGGTAGCAGTAAGACTGGAAGCAGATAAAATCGCAGAGTTCAGGGTCATTGATGACTTTCCCGACGGAATACCCCAAACCATTATCACTTAGGTGAACTAGATTCCAATTTGCTGCAACTGGGTCTCCATGTGTTAGGGAATTAAACAGTTTAATAAACTCTTTATCATACTTGTCACTCATAGTTTCGAGTCTCTTCTCTATCTTTGGTCTACCCTTATGTTCCCAACCAGCTTTCCATAGTCCTACCTGATCGGGATAAGAATGGAGATACGAAATGGTCGCCGTTCGCTCAATCAGTGGACGCATGAGTACCAAAGCCCCGAAAAGGTAACCTTGACGAATTAGTTCTCGAATCGTTAGAGCTAGGTTTATTCCTTGGGGGATAATCTGGCAAGCTGCTTTCTGCAGGTCAGATAATTGTGTATGATGAGTATATGTGGCAACTTCAGCATTTTGTTCTAGACACGACATAATTACTTTGTCGAAGTTATATACGGAAGCTCGTCCAAGATATGGCTCGTTGTCTGGCAAATATACAGGCTTTGGCTCAATCATTTAATTTATCGATCTATTTGGATATTTACTAGGTAATCATACTACTATTAAGGTAATTTTACGACCTTTAGGGTGAGCTTTTCTGGAAGTGTGAAATTCTTGTATGATAACTAACAAAGTTGTGACTATATTTTTGTAAGCAGTTGGCATCCCACATTGGAATTGAACCCACAGAGTAATCGTATTGAACGTAAACGTCCCTAAAACTAGGTATTCTTCACCTTGTGCTACGCCTTGATTTCTTGTTATACTGAATAAGATTTATATGCAATTATGGTTGGGAGGTGGTCCCCGTGGAACAAAACAGTTTCCCCAAATGTCAGAAATGCAAAATCGGCGACCTCGTGCCGTTATCTGATTTTGGGAGCCAGGGAGCAACCATTCATTACAAAGCATGGGTCTGTACCAATCCTCAATGTGGCTTCAATCTAAAAATTCGCAATGGCGATGTCTATGTGGATGAGCCTATCATGAGCGGCGCTAACCACTCGCGCTCACGGTAAGCGAGACAAGTTCCGGCTGAACCTCAACTAATTGGTGGATGGTAGGTGTGCTTGCTCAATTGACAAAGCTCAGGGGAGCGGCACTAAATCTGTTACTTCCGCAATTCTGTGTCGGCTGTGGCAAAGAGGGCGCTTTTCTCTGTGATTCCTGTTTACAATCATTGCCACGTCTGGAGCCGCCTGTCTGCCCGAGGTGTGGCCGTCCGCAATCTAATGGAGAGCTTTGCCGGAATTGTCAGGACTGGCAGGCAGATATCGATGGTATCCGTGCTCCCTTCTGTTTTGATGGTGCTATCCGTTCTGCGGTCCACCAGTTGAAATACCGTAATCTGAGGGCAATCGCGCCGGCACTGGCGCAACTCATGAGTGAATACCTGGCGAGTAATCATCTGGATGGTGACGTTTTGATTCCGGTTCCCTTGCACGACAAGCGACTCCGCGAACGGGGTTATAATCAATCGGCTTTACTGGCAAAAGAACTGGGAACACTGATGAATTTACCGGTGGACGAAACGAGCCTGGTTCGTGATAAATTTGTTCTCCCTCAGGCAAGAACGACGAGTGTAGAGGAACGGCGGGCTAATGTGATTGGTGTGTTCGCCTGTCGGGGAGATGGAGTCCGGGGGAAGAAGGTATTGCTAATTGATGATGTGGCAACATCCGGGTCGACCATGAATGCTTGTGCCTCGGTTTTAAAGTCGGCTGGTGCGATAGCCGTGTGGGGACTGGCGCTGGCACGAGAGATTTAACATTTAAGAGGAGTGTGGGAATGGACTTACAATTGACCGGTCACAATGTCGAAATACTGCCGACGGTTCGGAGCTATGTGGAGAAGAAGCTCGAAAGGCTAGGTCGTCATCTGCCCAGTCTGAACGGAGTTAAAGTGGAACTGACCGAGCAGAAGACGAAATCACAGGCGCAACGTTACCGCACACAGGTTACACTCGAAGTTAACGGCACTCTCCTGCGGGCGGAAGAGCAGGCGGAGAATTTGTTGGTGGCGATTGACAGGGTCGTACCGGCTCTTGACCGGCAGATTGAGCGGTATAAGGGAAAACTCTCAAATAAGAACAAGGCAGGTCTGGCGGCAAGGGCACAAGCCCAGGAAGAAGTTGCCGAAGAGAAAGCGACGCCGAGACTGGTCAGAACAAAACGCTTCTCCATAAAATTGATGAGTATCGACGAGGCAATCGACCAGATGGAATTGCTCGGGCATGATTTCTTTCTCTTCCATAACGCTACCACGAGGGAACTCAATCTTGTTTATAAAAGGCAGGATGGCAATTACAGCATTATTGAGCCGGTAATGGAGTAACCAATATGACGCGGGTGATCGGTCTTACCGGGGGGATGGGTAGCGGCAAGAGCACTGTCTCTCAGCTATTGGCGGAGTTCGGCACGGTTATTATCGACGCCGATACCGTAGGGCACGAAGCCTATCAACCCAATACGAAAACATGGCAAGAACTGATTGCCGCCTTCGGTCAGCAGATTCTTGCACCGGATAGGTCTATCGACCGTAAGAAGCTCGGGGCGATTGTTTTCGGTAATCCGGAACAGCTTGAACGACTGAATCATATTGTCCATCCCCGCATGTTTGAAATGATGAAGGAGCGTATCGAGCAATACCGTCGTCAGGGTGTGAAAGTGGTGGTGCTGGATGCCGCCATTCTTTTTGAAGCCAACTGGACGCCGCTGGTGAATGAGATATGGGTGGTGGTTGCTTCCGAGCCGGTGGTGGTTGCCCGTGCCAGAGCCCGGACTGGCCTCCCTGAAGAGCAGATTCGTTCTCGTCTCAGTTCCCAGATGCCAGTTGAAGAGAAGGTTAAGAAGGCAAACGTGATAATCCATAACGATGGCACATTCGAAGACCTGCGCGCAAAGGTCAGGGAACTGTGGGCGGCATTAAAGGATTCATCCTGAGGATTCATTCTGAAGGAATAATCAGCCGTCGGATGCTATACTTAAATAAAGAGTAAGCTGATGTCGAATGTATTTGATGAATTTGAATCACGGGGCATGATCTATGCCGTCACAGAAGACGTGCGTCAATATCTTGCTGGTGAAAAAGTCACCGGTTATATTGGTTTTGACCCATCGGCACCCAGCCTTCACGTAGGGAATCTATTAACCCTAATGGGCTTGGTCCATCTGCAACGTTACGGGCATACCCCGATTGCCGTGGCTGGTGGTGGCACGGGTCTTATCGGCGACCCGGGTGGCAAGAGCCAGGAAAGGCCTCTTTTGTCCAAGGAGGAAGTCCAGACTAATGTCGAAGGCATCAAAGAGCAGTTGCGCCATTTCCTGGATTTCGAAACCAAGACCAACCCCGCAATTCTGGTAAACAATGCGGACTGGTTGACCACTATCAGTCTGACTGATTTTCTCCGGGATGTGGGTAAACACTTCACGGTAAATGCGATGATAGCTAAAGAATCGGTCAAGCGTCGACTGGAACAAGAAGGCATCTCTTTTACCGAGTTCAGCTATATATTACTGCAATCATTCGACTACCTGTTCCTTTACGAAAAATATCACTGCACTTTGCAGATGGGTGGGAGTGACCAGTGGGGGAATATTACCGCCGGCGTGGACCTGATTCGTCGGGTACATGGCGCAAAGGTGCATGGACTGGTTTTCCCGTTACTAACGACTGCCAGTGGCACGAAGTTTGGTAAGTCCGAAGGTAATGCTGTGTGGCTCGATGCCGGACTTACTTCTCCCTACCGCTTCTACCAGTACTGGATTAACACAGAGGACAAAGATGTGATAACCTGCCTGAAACGTTTCACGTTGTTGTCCGTGCCGGAAATCAAAAACCTGGCAGACTCCGTCGCCACCGAACCTGAAAAACGTAATGCCCAACGGACGCTGGCGCGTGATGTGACCCGAGCCGTTCACGGAAAAACCGCTCTTGAAAAGGCGGAACAGGCTTCCCGTGTGCTCTTCGGTGAAGAGGTGCGTAATCTGAATTTGCATGAGGTGCTTGATATATTTGCTGATATCCCCTCCGTTGAACTAGAGAAATCCCTGTTCACTGGTAATGGGATGGCATTAGTCGACCTGGTTGCATTTGCCGGATTGGCTCAGTCTAAGAGTGAAGCCAGACGACTGATTCAAAGCGGCGGTGTATATCTGAATAATATTCGAAATGCAGATTCTAAAAACACAGTATCTCTTGCCAATGCCATCGAGGGGCGTGCTATCATACTACGCAAGGGACCAAAAGAATACAGGCTGGTCAAGATTTCTGGAAGCTAGTTTAATGTGACCTCGCCTGAACTTGACGCTCCTTCGAGATAATTGATATAATAATTTGTTTGTGGAGGATACGAAAATTTACGCAATCGTTGAAATCGCAGGAAAACAATACCGGGTTAGTCCCGGTGAAACGATAGACGTTGATTGCCTCGATAAGATTGAGGGCGAAACTCTAGAGTTCGATAGAGTACTCTTAATTGGCGGCGATGGTGCTACCAAGGTCGGCAAGCCGGTGGTCAAGGGCGCTAAGATTATCGCGACCTCACAAGGCACTATCCGTGGTGATAAAGTCATCGTCTTCAGGTTCAAGGCGAAAGTCAGGTCTCGCAAGAAGACCGGTCATCATCAACTGTATACCCGGCTCACCATCGACAAAATAGAAGCTCCGAAAGGTGGGCGTGTGAAGGAGGGGGCGGCAAGTGGCACATAAAAAGGGCGCCGGAAAAAGCAAGAACGGGCGCGATAGTCAAGCACAGCGCCTCGGTGTGAAGCGGTATGCCGGGCAGGAAGTGAAAGCGGGTACCATTCTGGTACGACAGCGGGGCACGCGCATACATCCGGGTAATAATGTAGGCGTTGGCAAAGACTACACGCTCTTTGCTCTGGTTAACGGCGTTGTAAAATACGAACCATACAGTGACAATCGGAGGAAGGTCAGCGTTTACGCTGAATAGCAATATGAAAGAAAAGATACATCCCCAGTATTTTCCCCAGGCAAAAGTAGTCTGCTCTTGCGGTAATACCTTCACCACCGGTTCTACCAAGAAAGAACTCCACGTTGAGTTGTGCAGTAAGTGCCATCCTTTTTATACAGGGGCATACCGTATGGTGGATACCGCCGGGCGTGTTGAGCGTTTCAAGAGACGCTACCAGAAGCAGACGGAAAAGCAGAACTAAGTGAGAGAAGTGTAGGCAAAGAGGGAGCGGTTTATGAACGCCGCTCCTTTTCCTTTTGTAATTGGGTAAGAATATGACGGAACAAAAGCAATTTCATTATGGTGGGCAGGCGGTTATAGAAGGAGTGATGATACGCGGTCGTAAGTATCTGGTGACTGCATTACGCAAACCGGACGGCGCTGTGAGTGTAGATAAGCAACCCCTCCCCAGTCTATATACCGGTAAATTGCGGGCGATGCCTTTGTTCCGGGGCATCATTGTCATTATTGAGTCGTTAGTACTTGGCATGAAAACTCTCCTCTATTCGGCGAATGAGGCGCTGGAAGAAGAGGGCGAGAAGGTAAGTGGGTGGTGGATGTGGTTGATGCTGTTTGTTTCGCTTGCTTTTGCGGTGGCGTTATTTTTCCTGGCACCTTTGTTCCTAACAAATTTACTTAAAATTCAACAGCCTTTCTTGTTTAATCTGGTTGATGGGCTCATCCGACTTGCCATCTTCATTCTCTATCTATGGCTGGTCTCACTGATGCCGGACATCAAACGGGTTTTTGCCTATCATGGCGCCGAACACAAGACGGTGAACGGTTATGAAGCCGGGTCGCCGCTAGAACCCGAATCGCTGAAAAAGTTCAGTAAGGCGCATATACGATGTGGGGGAAGTTTTTTATTTGCGGTATTAATTATTGCGATAGTTGTTTTCTCATTAGTGGGGAAGCCGGCTCTCTGGATATTGGTATTGAGTCGGGTGCTTCTGTTACCGGTGATATCAGCATTAGGCTACGAGGTCATTTATTTCGGAGCGCGTCATGCTGACAACATCTTCGTAAAAATTATACTGGCGCCGGGAATGTGGGTACAGTCCATCACCACCCGTCAGCCTGATAATGGTCAGCTTGAGGTCGCGATTGCGGCGATGAAGGCAGCAGTAGAAGCGGATAACCCACCGGCTGAAGCCTCACCCGTAAAAATAGAGTCTACTTAGTCAATTACTATTTGCTGGGAATGACCGGCAAATCGATATATGAAGCGTATTCCCCCTCGTGGTAGATTGTCTGGAGTGCCGGTATTCCTGCCTTGTCAACCCCGAAGGCATTACCTGTATTCATATTGCGGTCGATGCGCGGGAAGTTGCTGCTGGTGACATCTACCCGAATACGGTGCCCGGCTTTGAAAACGATGCTGGTATGAGCCAGGTCGATTGTATATTCATAAACCTTCCCCGACTCAACGAATGCTGGATGCAGAATGCCCTTGCGGAAACGGGTGCGAATCCAGCCTTCGGCGACATTATAAGCAAAGCCATCGGGGTAAACATCCACCAGTTTAGTGACAAAATCAGTGTCTTTAGCAGATGTGGACGCGAAGAGATGGAGCTTTAGCGGACCCGTGACCTCTAAATCCTGCTTGAGTTCAGGGGTTGTATAACAGAGTACATCATTACGTTTTTCCACGACACTTTGCTCAAGAGGACCGGGTACCAGTGAACCGGAATCGAGTAAACGTCCACCCACAGTCGGCACCGGGAATTTCGGATCGTAGACAAAAATATCGGGTGATTCCGAACCAGGCACATCACGCGTTAACAAACCATCCCCTGTAGCGGTCTGTGCATGTCCCCGGCTGTGGAAGAAGAAACGCTGCCAGTCTGTCTGGGGTAAAGGCCAGGTATCCGCGTTCTTCCAGCGGTTCAAACCCATACAGAAATAACGTACCGGTGGATTGGGACGGCGGCTTTCTATACCGCGGAGATATTTGTCATAGAAGGTGATGCGGCGCTCGTTGGTGAAGGTAGATACAGCGGCGGCAGCAGGACCGAAGTGCAAAGCACCGGCATAAGCTGGGAGGCGCGAGCCATGTACCCATGGTCCGCAGATAATATATTGACCTTCGCGCGCTATTTGGGAACCAGCTTTCTCACGCATTTTAGCAAAGTTGGCAAAAACTCCCCAGGTAGCAAGGTCATACCAGCCGGTACCGTAAAAACAGGGTACGGTAACCTTGTTATAGGGCCACCAGAGGTCTTCTTCCGTCTTGATAGTATCTGGTAATACATCCGTGACGCGTCGGTAAGCACCCTCCAGTCCTTCGAACTTAAAATGAGGTGTATCTTTAAATGGCAGATAATTGAACACTTCAGAGAGGTTGAAGCGGGCGCGATCGAGCATTTCTTCTGCCTTAGTAACATCTTTACTCTGCTGTTTCATCCGGGCGAGCACATCCACCGCCATCGCGACGAACCAACTGATTCCCGATTCGAAGTCGATGGGTCCCGCCATGCGTGATTCACCAATAGGTCCAGAACCGATGATATCCGGGGCGATAGCTTTGAGATGAGGCGGATTTTCAATGGCGGCTTGCCACTGATTACGCCCCAGATATGACCCGCCGGACATACCCACATTACCATCGCACCATTTTTCTGCGGCGATGTTTTCAATGGTATCATAGCCGTCAGGACCTTCTGAGCCACCGGTCTGCCAGATACCATCGGAGGCAAACCTGCCCCTGATATCCTGGATAACGAAAGCATAGCCTGCAAAAGCGGCGTGTATTGGGGAGAGAAAATCGCTGGCGCGGCTCATTACTTTATTGTAAGGTGTGCGTACTAAAATTGCAGGGTGCTTTTCATTATCGTCCGGACGAAAAATATCGGCGCGCAGGATTACTCCATCGCGCATCTTCATGGGGACATCACGGTCAATCCGAATTGAGTTTACAGCCATCATTTCCTCCTTACTTCTAAAATATATTTGAACTCACCAGACTATCGTATTTTCTGGAAGAAGCAAGTTCTCTCTCCAGTGTGGCACACAGGACCCGTTGGCTTTGCTTTCACCAAAAGGGAGTTGTTTTCACAGTTTTTCCAAACCTCTTTCACCTTGATGAAATTGCCTGAGGTCGCGCCTTTATGCCACATTTCCTGCCGACTGCGGCTATAAAACCAGACGTCTTCTTCCTTAAGCGTACGCTGTAAGGCTTCTTCGTTCATATAGCCAACCATCAGCACTTCCCCGGTATCTATATCCTGAATAACTGCAGGAATAAGCCCTTTTTCATCGAATTCAATGTCTTTCATAATCCCTCCTTCTCTCACAGGTGCCAACTATCAAGTATCAACTAACAAGTCACAAACAACTAGTTAACTCCAAGTAGATGTATCTATTAGCTTATTAGAATACTATATCACTAAGTAAGCCTCGAACGATTAGAAAAATTCGTCTAATAGCATATAATATTCGATTTTTTTATAATCAGGTTTAATAACTCCATATTCTTTAAAAAAGCTCTGTTCGAGGCGAATACCAAGGTTTCTCCTTATACTCCTTATGGCAAGGGCAATATCCTTATATCGATCTGCAATTCCTGCTCTATGTAAATCAACAAACCCTGAAATTCCTTTTTTATATATCATAACATTTGGAAGGCAATAGTCTCCGTGTGTAAAAACCAGGTCCTCGTCATGTGGTTTAAGAAGAAGGAGTTTCTTATATAATTCTTCTGCTGTTTTTCCACGTCTAATATCATCAAAATCGCCTTCGTCAACCAGATTATGCTTCACATTGAATCCGGCGATATCAATTTCCTTGTCTAATGACCTGTCGAATGGGCAATTATCAATAGTAATTCTGTGAATCATCCGAAGTCCCTCTGCGAGAAGTGTAACGAGTTCAGTATCGTTAATACTACCAACTAAGTTTGCAGCATCCGAACCCAGAATCTCCGATGTGAGCAGATAGTCGTTGTTATCATCCTCGTCGAAAGCAAGAATTTTGGCTACGGGTAATTTATCCGATAACCACTCTAGAACCTTCTTTTCTTCTAGCAATTCTCTCCCTTGTCGTTTTTGAGCCATTTTGAGGTATATAGTTGGGTAGTTGTGACGATTCAGACGATATGTTTTTGCTGATGACTCTCCGATCATGACTCTATTCCAGATATATCCGGTTACAAGGTCACTAATTGCTTGAGGTAACTTTATTGGCGATTGCATCTTTAATAACACAATTTGCCTATTGTGGTGTTATTTATTTAATTCGTTCAAGGCTTCTTTGAGGTTTATATCGCCGGTATAGAGTGCCTTGCCGATGATTGCCCCCTCCACACCGAGTTGTTTCAACATTTTGAGGTGCAGGATAGTTGAGATACCTCCAGCGGCAATAATCGGTACTCGTGTGGCATGAAGAAGTTCGGAGATGGCGCTAAAATTGGGTTCGGTGAGGGTGCCATCACGGACGATGTCCGTATAGATGAACCGTCTGACCCCCAGTTTCACCAGATATTGTGCAAACTCCACTGTTTCCCGGCTTGTCTCTTTTTGCCAGCCGTGAGTCGCTACTTTCCCGTCACGCGCATCGATGCTGACGATGATGTAATCGTTGAAATTACGGCATGCCTCTTTCACAAGCCCTGGGTTCTCCACAGCCACTGTGCCCAGAATGACCCGTTCGATGCCCATCTGGAGCACTTGTCGGATAGTCTCCAGGTCACGCAGTCCGCCGCCAAGCTGACTGGGGACCAATAACACGTGGGCGATATTCCGGATAATTTCGAGATTACCCAGTTCACCCTGTGCCGCACCATCGAGGTCGACGATGTGGATACGGGGCGCGCCCATTGATTGCCATTTCAATGCCACATCCAACGGGTCATCCGAGAATTGTATTTCGCGTTTATAATCTCCCTGATAGAGGCGGACACATTTGCCACCCTTCAGGTCAATGGCAGGAATGATTTCGATAGTGGTCTCCTTTTAAGCTGACCGCTATAAATTGATATTCGAATATTTACGCCAGTAGCGGGCATTAAATGCCTTGTTGTCCTTGTTCTTATCCTGCAGAATATCAAGCGCGCGGATAATCATCTTGCGGGTATCGTGAGGCATGATGATTTCGTCCACACAACTCCGCTCGGCGGCAACGAAAGCGTTTTCATACATATCGCTGTATTCCTGGATGCGCTTTTTCTCGGTTTCTTCAGGAGTTTTTGATTCACGGATCTCGCGGGCAAAGATGACACTTGCCGCCGTTTCGGCACCGACGATGGTAATGCGTGCTGTTGGCCAGGCATAAACAAAATCCGCGCCAATCGACTTATCCAGCATACCGTAATGAGCGCCAGCGTAAGATTTTCGTATCATTACCGAAATCAGCGGGATGGTGGCATCAGCCCAGGCGAACAGCAGTTTAGCGCCATGCCGCAGAATGCCCTTCCAGTCCTGCTCGCTACCAATCATATAGCCGGGGCAATCGCCGAAGGTGACCATTGGGATATTAAACAGGTCGCAAAAGCGAATGAAGCGTGCCGCCTTATCCGCGGCATCGGTATTAATTACACCTGCCGCCTGCATTGGTTGACTGGCATAAATACCCACCGTGCGGCCATTAAAACGGGCGAATCCGATAATGACACTGATAGCATAGAGTGCCATAATCTCATAGAAATTGCCGTCGTCTACCACTGCCTTGATGATTTTCTTCATATCATAGGGACGCTTGGAGTCATCGGGGATGATGGTGTCAAGCTCCAAGCTGGTCCTATCCGGGTCGTCCTTCGTTACTAGGCGGGGCGCGTTTTCACGGTTATTTGAAGGCAGGAATGCCAGCAGGGCTTTACATTTATCGATGGCGTCTTTATCATCATTAGCCACAATGTGGGTACAGCCCGACTTGACGGCATGGGCTTTATAGCCGGAAAGCTCCGCCAGGGTGATTTTTTGACCCAACTGCGTCTCGACGAAAGCCGGTCCGGCGATGCCCATAAAGCCTGTTTCTTTGCACTGGATGAGGAAGTCCTGCATCACGGGGTGATAAGCCTGCCCGCCGAGACAAGGTCCCATCAAAAGCGCGATCTGAGGTATGACTCCAGACGCCAGTATTTGCGAGCGGAATGTCCAGCCGTAGGCTTCCAGCGTGTCCATGCCTTCCTGGAGGCGGGCACCACCGGAATCGTTCATGCCCACAAAGGGCCAGCCTTTTTCCTTGGCAAAATTGATGGCATAGGCGAGTTTTTTACCATGCGCCTCGCCGAATGTGCCTGCCATTGCCATATAGTCTTCTGCCATTGCCACCACATACCGCTCGTTCACCTTGCCGAAGCCGGTAATGATACCATCGCCGGGGATTTCCCGTTTGTCCATACCGAAGGCAGTGGTGCGGTGCTTGACGAACAAGCCGATTTCTGTGAACGTGTCTTTATCAAAGAAATAGTCAATACGCTCGCGGGCGGTCCACTGGTTACCCTTATGGCGTTTTTCGATATCTTCCGGGCTTGCCATCTGGACAATTTTCTTGCGTTTTTTTTGGTACTCTTCCAGCAAATCCTTCGTCGTTGCCATCTTCAGACCTTCCTCAAATCGTTTTGTGGAGGACACTTGGCATTACCAAAAGTTCGTGGTCATAATTTGTTGCCAGAATTATTTTCGTGAATCCACCGCGGATTAGCTCAACCCCATCTTCTGCCTGACTTCCTTCATGGTTTCGCGGGCGATAACCCGGGCTCGTGTGGCACCATCAGCCAGAACCTCTCGAATATATTCCGGTTTTGCAGCGAATTCAGCACGCCGCTCGCGCACCGGTTTGAGCGCCTCGTTCATGTTTTTGGCCAGTAGCTTTTTACAATCGACACAACCAATCTCTGCGGCGCGACACTGTCTCTCGATGTCTGCCACCTGCGACTCCGTGAAATACTTGTGCAGAGTAAAGATGTTACAGACCTCCGGGTGACCGGGGTCTTTCCGGTATTTGCGTGCGGGGTCGGTGACGGCATTCATTATTCTCTGCCGTGTCTCTTCAGCCGTGTGTGCTATCTCAATTACGCTGGTTTCGATTTCCTTGCTCATCTTGCCCTTGCCGTCCAGTCCCGGAATGAGCGGGAAAGACGTGAGCCTGGCTTTCGGCTCCGGGAAAGTCTCTCCGAAGATGTTATTAAACCGGCGGGCAATCTCCCGTGCCAATTCCAGATGAGGTAACTGGTCTTCACCGACGGGCACAACTTCAGCTTTATAGAGCACAATGTCGGCGGTCATCAGGACAGGATATCCGACCAGACCGTAGTTCACATTGTCCGGGTGCAACTTCGCCTTCTCTTTGAAGGTAGGCACACGCAGTAGCCAGCCCAATGGCGTTATCATGCTGAGCAGGGTGTGCAGTTCCATTACTTCCGGCACGTGCGATTGCACGAAGATAATGCTCTTCTGCGGGTCCAGTCCTGCTGCCAGCCAGTCGAGTGTCAGTTCCCTGATATAGGTCTGAATTTTACTGGTCTCCTGGAGCGTAGTGAGTGCGTGAATATCAACGATGCAGTAGATGCAATCATATTCCTTCTGCAGTTCTACGTAGTTATGAATCGCCCCCAGCAGATTCCCGATGTGTTGTCGCGCCGTGGGGCGGGCGCCGGAAAAGACACGTTTTTTCATGTAATTCTCTACCTCGTTATGGGAAAAGTCTAACACAAAAGATGGAAGCGGACAAGGTAAAAGCCTGCGTATTGTCACCCTGAGTGAAGCGAAGGGTATCGGAGTGGCTGGGAATTTACTTGTGCCTCACCTCCCCGAGATTCATTCACTGCGTTCAGCATGACATCCTATACTTGGCTTTTAGTATTTGCTCTGCTACTATGTTTTCACCGGAGGTGCTTATGATACGGAGCTTTGATGGAAAGACCCCACGCATTGCAGAGTCAGCCTTTGTCAGTGAAGCGGCGTATGTCATTGGTGATGTAGAAATCGGGGAGAATTCCGGTGTATTTCCCGGCGCTGTTATCCGTGGCGATTTCGCGCGTATAAAAATCGGGCGCAATACAATGGTTGAAGACGGTTCTATTGTACATTCCGGTGCACCGGTGGAAATAGGCGATAATTGCATTATCGGGCACAGCGTCGTAATGCACGGCATCAAGGTGGGCAATAACTGCCTTCTCGGCAATAACGCGACAGTGCTGGACAATGTGAAAATCGGCAGTCATTGTATTATTGCGGCCGGGGCGTTGGTGAGTCCGGGCACGGAAGTGCCGGATTATTCCATGGTGATGGGCATTCCCGGCGTTATCAGGAAAATATCTGCGACCAGACAACAACGGATGGGAAGCGGGAATCAATCGTATGCCGACATGCTCAAGCGCTACAAGAAACAGCCGGAGTTGGGAAGTAAATAAACATGCCTTCAAATAGGACTCTATTAAGTATCAAATAAAAAAGAAAAGAATAATAGTCCATAATCTTACACGTGATAGGGTTTTTAAGTAGTTACATTCAAAAGTGTCAATGAGTTCTTTTGCATAGCCGGCATATTTTGGAGGAACGGCAACGCTGAAAGGAGCGAAAACACCTAAATTAAGGTTAAAATAAGGCTCGCAACCTATAATAACCGGGATTCCTTCACTCTCGAAACGAATCTTTACCGCGTGAGCGATTAGCTCGCCGTAAACTAATCCCACTGTAACTAAATTAAATTGCCTATCCATCTTACGTATTATAACAAACATTAACCTCGGAAAGATTTTGCACATCGAAATAAATCGATTTCCCATGCCTAATTGGCAGTGTTGTCTCTTCTCTCCCTTGAGGAGAGAGACAAAAGTGAGGGTGAATCATTGATTGGTTGTACCCATCTCAGTCCTCTACTACAAGGGGCGAGGAGGTTAGTAGTAGCTACATCTTATCTGGTGCGGTCATGCTCATCAGGTTGAGCGTTTTCGCGAGCACGATTTGCACTGCTTTTACTAGCTTGAGACGGGCTTTCGTTATCGCTTCATCTTCGGTGACGACACGGCAGTCGCGATAGAAAATATGGAAAATAGTTGCTAAATCCTGCGCATAGTAAGCCAGGTGATGCGGTTCGAGGGTAGTGGTCACCACCTCAATGATTTCAGGCAACTGGAGAAGCCTGCGAATCAGTATCAGTTCCACCGGGGCGGTGAGACGGGAGACATCGCCATCGTTAAAGTTAATATGCCGTTCCTGTGCCAAACGCATGATGCTGGCGATACGGGCGTGAGCGTATTGGATGTAGTAGACCGGGTTGTCCTGTGATTGTTTCTTGGCAAGCTCTAGGTCGAAGTCCATCTGGCTGTTAGCAGAACGTGCCAGGAAGAAGTAACGGCAGGCATCGACGCCCACTTCGTCCATGACCTCACGGAGAGTGATAATATCGCCGGTGCGTTTGGAAACACGCACCAGTTCGCCGCCACGCTTCAAAGTGACCATCTGGTGGATGATAATTTGCAGTTGCGCCGGATTGATGCCCATCGCGCCCACGGCTGCTTTGAGTCGGAAGACGTGTCCCTGATGGTCGGCGCCCCAGATGTTGATTACCTTGTTAAAACCGCGCTCGATGAATTTGTTATAGTGGTAGGCAATATCCGCGGCGAAGTAGGTGGGTGAGCCATCACTCCGGATGACGACGTTGTCCTTGTCCTCGCCGAGCGCTGTGGAAACAAACCAGGTAGCGCCCTCTTTGTCGACAAGATGTTTATCTTTACGCAGTAGCTCGAGTACCTTTTTGTACTGTCCATTGCGGTAGAGACTCTGCTCGCTGAACCAGACATCGTACTCGACACGCAGGAGTTTTAGTTCCTCTTTAATCTGGTCCATCACCTTCCGCACACCTATTTCACCCAGCTTTTCCACCGCCTCTGATTCCGGCAGATTGCGGAATTTATCACCATGCTCTGCGATGATGTCCTTGGCGATGTCAATCATGTAACTGCCATGGTAACCGTTCTCGGGAAGCTCCTTTTCAATGCCGAGGCTCTGAAGATAGCGGGCATAGAGCGATTGTTTGAAGGCATCCATCTGACTGCCGGCATCATTGAAGTAGTATTCTTTTTCTACGCGGTAACCGCTGGCAGCGAGAACATTTGCCAGGGTACTGCCCAGAATAGCGCCTCGCCCGTGCCCCACGTGAAGAGGTCCGGTAGGATTAATGCTGACAAATTCAACCTGGACGCTCGACCCTTTGCCATAGGCACTGTTGCCAAAGGTTTCGCCGGACTTGAGGATGGTATTTACCTGAGAGGCGAGCCATTTATCATTGAGCGTGAAGTTGATGAAACCCGGGGGTGCGGCAACCACCTTCTCGATTTCCTCAGACGGTGGGATGAAGTTAACCAGCTCACGGGCGATTGTCAGTGGATTGGTGTTAATGGCACGTGCCAACCTTAACGGCAGGTTGGTAGCATAGTCGCCATGCTCCGGATTCTGAGGACGCTCGATGGTGATATCCGGTGTCGCCACAGCTGGCAATTTGCCGGATTTCTGTGCTTTGCCGATAGCTTCGGCGATTAGACTAATGAGTTTTTCACGCAACATTTTAGTTTAGAACATCTGGTGGATTAAAAAATTATAGCACAGTTATGTATGTAGACGATAACCTGAGTTCTTGAAAATACAGAAAGAGGGCGTTCATTTAGCGTAAACGCCCTCTAACCACTCAGGATGTAACCTGCGAGGTTAAATCAGGTTAAAATCAGTAAAGGTTTACTGCCAGCCTGACCTGGCGCCCGGTCCACCCATCGGCATCGGTCCAACGGGCCAGTTGAAACCGCCCACCATCACTTTGTTGATATCTTCAGCGCTGCAAATACCATCCTGGACAAGCTTGAATGCCTCTCTTCTGACGACACCCATAAGGCGGTTACCGACGAAGCCGGTGTCACCGGGGACATCCTTAATTAGAGAACAGGTTTTTCCCAGCTTCAGGGTAAGGTCACAGGTTGTTTGAACCACGTCTTTTGTCACTTCCGCGGTGTAGATTACTTCCACGGCTTTCATAATGTTTGCCGGGCTGAACCAGTGCATACCCAGGAACCGGTCTTTCCGATTTACTGCCTTTGCCAGGTCTGCAATGGTGAACATGGAAGTATTGCTGGCGAAAATGGCTTCCTTCTTTACGATTTTGTCCATCTCAGCGAAAACTTTTAACTTGAGGTCCTTGTTCTCAAGCTCACGACCGCCACCGCCACCGATTGCCTCGAGTAAAAAGTCGACGTTCTTCAAGTCCTCAACTTTAGTGGTGACGGATAATCTGGCTAGGGCAGCGTCCATTTCCGCTTGGGTCTGCTTGCCACGCTCTACACCACCCTTCAAGCCGAATCTGCCACTGATGATGGTGTTTTTCGTGTTTGCCAGGATTTCGTCTTTCAGGTCGCGGATAATGACATTGAATCCGGCTAGTATTGCTGTCTGGGCAATACCCCCACCCATAACACCCGCCCCCATGATACCGATGGTTTTAATGTCTTTTAGTTCCATAACTGCCTCCTACTTATTTTAATATCGCTACCAGCCAACTATTATATTAGCTTCTCATGTTTTCTGCAAATGGGGGTCTGCAACTAGCAAGCTATAATTCTACTCTGTCATTTTTTGTTTGAGTTTGCCAAGTAAGCTTTCCAGTTGAATGGCACATTCACGGTATGCTTCAATCCCTGAAACGACGGGGTCGAATATATCGCCCTGCGCTCCGGTGTACTCAGTTAACAGGTGCACCTTTCCCCGCGCATTGGCAAAATTGGTTTCTATATACTGTTTGTGTGCAGCAGACATTGTCAAAATCAGGTCTGCCCAGTCAACAAGTTCGCCAGTGATAGTCTGCGCCCGGTGAGAACTGATGTCCAGCCCGCGTTCCGCCATTACTGCCACAGCGTTTTCCATAGCAGGGGCTCCATCGTTGCGAAAAAATGTACCGGCGCTCTTTATTTCCATTTTGTTTTCCGTATCGTGGTAATCGCTGACCATCCGTCTGAATATTGCCTCAGCCATCGCACTCCGACACCGATTCGCACTACAAACAAACAGGACTTTCATGTAGGTCTCCTTAATAAAAGCTTATGATTTCTTCCTGTTGTTTATTATTTCACTGTCGAGTTGAATGACAAATGCCTTCATATATTCAACCAGTGGGAAAGCCAAATTCCTCGCGGTCATGGTATGCAAGTTAGCATAATAGCGGATCTGTTGGTTAATCTGGTCTGTAATGTAGTTGACAGGCGCTTTTCCTTCATTTGAACTTATTCCGAATTTCTTCCGAAATTCAACTGATGAAAGTGCCCATGCATCACCTTTGATGTTCAGCGGATTATACTCGGGTAGGTAATACTGGGCGATAAATGCCCTCATTAGTCCTACCGCGCCTAAAGCATCTAAGTTATCTCCATCCCGTATGATTTCTAACAACTTGCCTTTATCTCCGAACGCCTGAAGATGTTCCTCCACCTTTGCTGGTGATAAACAATGATATTTTATGGCTGTGGCAATATTATCGATTTGTTTTTTTGATAGGTTCGATTTTTCTGCGAGATATTTAACGGCTATTTCAGCCCCGACTTCGGCGTGTTTGCCCCTATTATCGTTTTTCCGCAAATAGTGTAACCCAATATCATGGAGTAATGCGGCAATCTCAACGATTTCCAAGTCCTGGTAATATTCCTTTTTAGCAATCCTGAGTGCCCAGTGCCTGACACGGTCAACATGTTTATAATCGTGAGCTATTAACAAATCATTGTTTTGCTCTGCTTTCGAAAAGGTATCTTTAACATATTCTTCGACTTGATGAATCAGGTTGTTTTTCACTAGCTCCACTCCTTGACTTCACTCGTCCAGACACGAGCTAGTTCCTTAACTAGCAGGGCGTGTTCGGGTTTTGTTAGATGCGGGTCGCGCTCAAAGAGTTTTTCGGCTTCTGTTCGTGCAAGCTCCAGAATCGCTACATCCGTCAGTTTCGCCATCTTGAGGTCTGGCAAGCCGCTCTGGCGCGTGCCGAAGAACTCGCCGGGTCCTCTCAGTTTCAGGTCTTCCTCCGCCAGCTTGAAGCCATCGAAAGTTTCCTCGATTATCTTCAGTCTTTCCCGCCCCACATCCGACGGATTTTCCGAGAGCAGGATACAGTAGCTCTGAGCCGGTCCTCTGCCCACCCGCCCCCGGAACTGGTGCAGTTGTGCCAGCCCGAAGCGGTCGGCGCTCTCCACCATCATCACAGTGGCGTTGGGGACATCAATGCCGACCTCCACCACTGGCGTGGAGACGAGAATGTTTAGTGTGCCCTCGTGAAACTCGCGCATAACCTTCTCTTTATCGGCGCTGGACATACGTCCGTGCAGAAGTCCGAGTCGTAAATCGGGGAAAACCTCTTTTGCCAGACTTTCATATTCGGCGACGGCGGCGCGTGCCTGCACCGCCTCCGATTCCTCAATCAGCGGGCAAATGATGAATGCTTGATGTCTGTCGGCAATCTCACGGCGGATGAAACGGTAGGCGCTATCTCTCTGGTCGGGTTTGAGCCATTTTGTTTTAATGAGCTGTCTGCCCGGTGGCAGTTCATCGATTACGGATAGGTCTAGGTCGCCGTATAATGTCAGGGCAAGGGTGCGGGGGATAGGGGTGGCAGTCATCACCAGCACATGGGGATTGGTGCCCTTCTGGCGGAGTGAACTGCGCTGTTCTACCCCGAAGCGGTGCTGTTCATCAACGACCGCAAGCCCCAGTTTTTTAAATTCGACTTCTTCTTGAATCAAGGCGTGTGTGCCGATGACTATATTCACATTTCCATCGATGATAAGACGGTGAATATCACGTTTCTTCTTCAAAGGTAATGCGCCTGTGAGCAAGGCAACTGTAAGCGGACGGGAAAGAATGCCGGTATAGCTATAGAGACAGTCTGTCTGTTCCTCGAGTCTACCTGTACGTGAAAGCAATCCGTGCACGGTGGCGAAATGCTGTTCGGCGAGAATTTCAGTCGGTGCCATAAAAGCGGTTTGATAATTCTGAGCGACTGCCATCAGGATGGCGGCGGTAGCTACCACAGTTTTGCCGCTGCCCACCTCTCCCTGGAGCAAGCGGGACATTGCCTGCGGTTTCTCCATATCTGCCAGAATCTCATTGAGTACCCTCTGTTGGGCTTGAGTGAGCTTGAAAGGAAGCGCTTGCAGGAAATTCTGCAGCATCTTTATATCGATTTTAATGGGGTTGCCCGGCTGGCTTTCCCGCCAGGCACGTTTGCGGCTTAACACTCCTAATTGCAGAAGGAAAAGCTCGTCAAAAGCGAGCCGTATGCGGGCACGATTGTACAAGGCTCGGTCATCAGGATAATGAGCCTGCGCAATGGCTCCGGGAAGTTCTAATAAACTGCATCCGATTTTAATGTTGTCCGGCAGGAAATCATTCACTGAGTCTACCCACCGGTCGACGGTGCTTTTCACCAGGCGGCGTACCACCCTCTGGTAAAGCCCTTCGGTGAGCGGGTAGACAGGCACAAGCCTGCCGGTGTGAATGAGGTCGCCTTCTTCCGCCGGCTCCCACTCGGGCGATTCAAAGACGAATCTGCCATTGAATAATCTCACCCGCCCGCTCAAAACGATGCGGGTGTTTGGCTTAAGTGTTCTTGCCACGTAGGGATTATTGAACCAGACAGCGCGGACATTGCCCGTGGCATCACCGACGATTGCCTCACTGCTTTTTCTGCCGCCGGGATAGCTCACCTGAGCTTCCCAGACATTGGCAATGATAGTTTCTTCTTTTCCTTCGGCAAGTTGTGAAACCGTCTTTAACTGACTGTAATCAATGTGGCGGGTAGGGAAGAAGTAGAGCATATCACGGATGGTTTTCACGCCAAGTTTGGCGAATCTGGGAGCGAGACTTGGCCCCAATCCTTTGATAGCAGTCGCCGGCTCATCGAGGGATTTTATGGTAGAGGGCGAGGGCTTTTTAAACTTCGTAACTGGTTGCACTTTCTTAGGGGCTGGTTGTTTTGGAGGTTTTACGGGTTTTGCCGCTTTACCGCTCTCCAGTTCGTTCATCAGAGTCAGGACGTCTTTCACCCATTCCCTACGTTGCTGAACGGTCATTTTACGATAATCGGGATTAGACAAACGGAGTGTTTTAAATCGGGTGAGCGTGTTGCGGTCGGTAATAGCGCCTGCAGTGTGGCTGACCCAGTTGCGCATGAATTTGTCCAGTCCGCCGATGACTGCTGTATCTGAAAATCCTTTTTTCCGCTCGAGTTCGAGGACTTTGTGCAGAGGCGAGACATCGATTAACAAGGCTTGACCCCTCCAGTCCTATTCACCGGTGGGGCAAATTTACTTTAGGTAGGTGCAATGAAGGAACGTGCATTTTTCTCGCGTTGGATTGTGATTCATCCTTGTCGCTGGTAGATTTCCTTCTCAAAACTACCGCCAGAAGTCCAGGTCCGGTGTGGACACCCAACGCCGGTGCCAGCCGTGCCAGGTGAAGTCGACTGGTATCAACAAAAGAACTAAGTCGGTCTTTGAGACTACTGGCTTCATCTAGAGTGGTGGTATGAACTACTGCCAGTTCCTGAATACCCAGCGCATTTTTGACGAAGTCAGACAATCGTTCTATACCTTTAACTCGCGTTCTCACGTTACCGATGGGATGAAGCTCACCATCACGTAGAGTCAAGAGCGGTTTCACATTTAGAATACCCCCCAGGAGTGCTTTCGCTTTTCCAATCCGTCCGCCGAGGAGCAGGTACTTCAGTGTATCAAAGAGACCGAGCAGGTGCGTGTTAGGTATTGCTTGCTTGACCTCATCGGTAATCTTTTGCAGGCTTTCTCCTGATGTCGCTAACCTTGCTGCTGCGAGTACTGTCATACCCAGTCCCATTGTCGCCGATTCCGAATCGATTACTTTGATATCGCATTTCGTTTCTGCCAGTTCTTTCCCCTGAAGTGCGGAATTGCAGGTGCCGCTGAGCTTGCCGGAGACATGGATGGAAACAATTTTATCGGTTTCTTTAGAAAGTTCGCGGTAGACCTGCACGAAATCAGCAGGTGTGGGTTGTGAAGTGGTGGGGTGTACCGGGCTGGTTACCAGCCTTTCATAGAACTCTTCACGGCTGATATCTATGCCATCACGATAACTTTCATGTCCGAAACGAACGTAAACCGGCACAACGGTAATGCCAAGCTCCCGGGCAAGTTGAGGTGTAAGGTCGGCAGTGCTATCCGTGACAATCCGAACAGGCATTGGTTATTTTCCTTCGGCTTCCAGAACAGTAACGGCGATGGCATTAGGGCCTCCGTAAACGCCAAGTACCGGACTGACCGCGGACCGCATTATGGGAATTTTAGGATGAGTTTCCGAAAAACGTTTTGCGAGAGTATCGGCGCCTTCCGTGTCTGTGGAATGCTCAATGCTGACGGATTCGATGTTTGTAAAGCTAGCAATAAAATTGTGCATATATTCTAATCCAGCCGCCCGCGACCGCAATCGTGTGACCGGTGACATTTCCCCGTCTTTTACAGTTAAGATCGGTTTGAAAGAAAGTACGGAGCCGAGTAATCCTGCCGCTTTGCCGATGCGGCCACCCTTGGCGAGGTATTTCAGTGTGTCGAAATATACAATGATATGTGACCGCTTCAATGCCTTATGGGTGAATTCGACGAGTTTGTCTAGGTTCATGCCTTTCTTCGCCTGCGCCTCAGCGGAAAGCACCACCAGTCCCAATCCTCCCGCTACTGTCCGTGAATCAATCACTTCTACACGGCATTTTTTGTTCTTCATCAGGTCAATGCCGGCTTTTGCAGACTGATACGTCCCACTGAGTTTAGAGGAAAGTGTGATGGCGAGAATTTCATTTGTTTCCGCAGCGAGCTTGTCATAAGCATTAGCAAAGTCCACCGGTGCTGGTTGGGTGCTAGTGGGCAGGGTGGGACCGGCAATAAGGCGGCGGTAGAATTCTTCCGTGGTAATAGTGACACGGTCCAGAAAGGTTTCATGCCCGAAAAGCACAGTCAGAGGAATAACCGTAATTGCCAGGTCGGCAATATGCTCCTTCGTTAAATCCGAAAGACTATCGGTGACAATCCTGACCGCCATCTGCTGGACCTCCTGTTTATTCGATTGACACAATATAATTATAGTGAGGTTGATTCCCCTTGATTATCTCCACCTGCAGATGGGGATACTTATCGCGGATGGTATTTGCCGCCTTTTCGGCTTCCGCAAGCTGTGTGTCCGCGCCATAGTAGAGGGTGAGAATTTCTTTTTTCTTCAAATTAACTTTAGCCAGCGTGCTCAGGAGCACATCAATGGTATTGTTACCAGCCGTCACGAGTTCATTATCGAGGAGGCTGATAATTTGCTTCTTCTTAATCTTTAAACCATTGATTTGAGTTGCCCGTACCGCACGGCAGATTTCGATTGTCTTCACTGAGCTTCGTGCTTGTTTCATCTTTTCGGCATTTGTTTGCATGTCAGCTTCGTAATCGAAGGCGAGCAAAGCGGCAACACCCTGGGGAATTGTTTCTGTAGGAATGATTTCAATCGTCTTTTTGGTGAGAGGTTTAACCTGCTCGGCAGTGAGGATAATATTCTTATTATTAGGCAGGATAATTACCTTATCTGAGGGGGCTTCTTCAACGGCGGTATAGATGTCCTTTGTGCTGGGGTTCATGGTCTGCCCTCCGTGAACGATGGTTGTGACACCCAGACTGGAGAAGACCTCGCTCAACCCATCGCCGGCGACTACGGCAACAGTGGCGATATCGGTTGCCATGGACTTTTCTTTCTGTGAGGCAACAAAATCGCGCTTCTGCTCGTCCATATTGCGGACGGATACCTGATGAATGGTGCCCAGTCCGGTGGCATAGTGAACAATGTTTCCCGGGTCGAGGGTATGGATGTGGATTCTGACCGTGTGCTCATCACCGACGACAATGAGCGATTCGCCCTTTTTCAGTAGATGAGACTTGATTTTTTCTGTATCCATGTCGTCGCCCTTTAACATGAGCTCGGTGCAGTACCCATAGGGGACTTCATCGGCAGCAATCATCTCCGGAAGGCGGAGAGTGAGCGGTTCACTGCTTGTGATAACCTGGGGTTTGCGGAATTGCATCTGTTCGGTCTCTCCCTTGAGGTAGTGTAGAGCGCCTTCAAGAATTGTGTAGAGTCCCTGCCCTCCGGCATCCACCACACCCGCCTCTTTAAGAACAGGGAGAAGAGTGGGAGTATTTGCTACCGATTCCCCGGCTGCTTCCAAGGTGGCTTCCATAATGGTGATCACGTCCTTGCCATTTTTACCACTTGTCTTGACAGCACTGTTGGAGGCATCTTTAATAACGGTCAGGATGGTACCTTCCGTAGGGTTGCTCAGAGCTTTGTAGGCAACCTTTGCCGCCCGGCTGAGTGCCTTCGCCAGGTCGGAACCGGAGATGTTTTCCTTCTCCTCAATTTCTTCGGCAATACCGCGCATAATCTGCGAGAGGATAACACCGCTATTACCCCGAGCGCCCATCAGTGCGCCTTTAGCAAGCGCCTGAGCAACTCCCGCTGCACTGTGGTCGGGAGCGCGGTACGCTTCCTCAACACTGGAACGCATCGTTAGGAGCATATTGGTACCGGTATCACCATCGGGTACGGGGAAGACGTTGAGGTCGTCTATGTCCGACGCGCTCTTTTCCAACCAGGCAGTCGCGGCGGCGAACATTTCCCTCAGTTCCTGTCCTGTAATCACATTAACTTTCTTTGTCATGGTTTACCTCTATGTGTATTCGGGGGAATAAGATAACTGATTATGGTGCTATTAATGGAGTGGCACCATATCACGGGATAGAGAAAGTAAACTTGTGAAGTTCAGCATGCTGTGATAATATAAGATACTGCAAAATTAGTAATTCGTCAAGGAGTACCCAGTTTGAAGTGCGATTTATGCGGGAAATCCCGCCAGTTCGGTCATAATGTCAGCCATTCTAAACGTCATACCCTCCGAAGTTGGGACCCTAATGTCCATCCTGCCAAGGTTATGGTTGATGGTAAACTCAAGCGACTCAACATCTGCACCAGGTGTATGCGCACCCTGCACAAGCAATCTAATCAACAGCCGGCGAGCGCAAGCTAACCCGTAATTTTCTAATTGCCTCCTTTATGCTCTCCTGTGAGTTAAATATTGCTGCGCCCGCAACCAGTACGGTAGCCCCGGCTTTTACAACCCTCGACGCCGTTTCGGTGTTAATGCCGCCATCAACTTCCAGTTCAGCATTAAGATCTCGCTGGTCAAGCTCCTTCCGTAAACGCGCAATTTTATTCAATGTGCTTTCAATAAACTTCTGCCCGCTGAATCCCGGGTTAACAGTCATTAATAACACCAGGTCTACTTCCGGTAGGATTTCGTCAAGGACACTGATTGAAGTCGCCGGGTTGATGGAGATGCCAGCCTTACATCCCGCATCTTTAATCATCTGGACGTCGCGGTGAATGTGAAGACAGGTCTCCATGTGCACGGTAATAATACTGGCGCCGGCCTTGGCAAACTGGCTAATCTGCTGTTCCGGCGATTCAATCATCAGGTGAACGTCCAGTGGCAGGTCGGTCCACCTGCGAATGGCGGCGACTACCGGTGCACCGATAGTTATCTGGGGCACGAAACGGCCATCCATAACATCGATGTGGATGTAATCAGCGCCGGCTTTTGTGGCTTCCTGTACCTGCTCACCGAGGCGAGCGAAATCAGCGGAGAGTATGGATGGGGCAATTTTAATCTTTGAATTCTTCTGCATAATATTCCTTGAGAATCCTTTTCGCTCTGGCGATTTGTTTTGTCACCTGCGGTTTCGCAGTACCTCCGATATGGTTGCGTGCGGCAATAGACGATTCAACCGTGATACTATATACGTCCTTGTCAAAGAGAGATGAAAACTTCTGATATTCCTTAATCGTAAGTTTGTCCAGCGCTTTACCTTTTTCGATAGCGTAACGCACCAGCTTGCCGGTCCTTTCATGAGCGCTGCGGAAAGGCTCTCCCTTTTTCACCAGGTAGTCGGCGATATCCGTTGCCAGCATATAATCCTGTTTCGCGACAGATTCAGTTTTCTCAGTTTTCACGTGGAGACTCTTTAGCATGCCAATGTATACTTCCAGTGTGGAGAGCAGTGTTCCGATAGAATCAAACAAGCCTTCTTTGTCTTCCTGCATATCGCGGTTGTAGGCGAGGGGAAGTCCTTTCATCGTGGTCAAGAGTGCCATCAGGTTGCCGTACACGCGCCCGGTCTTTCCCCGCGCCAGTTCCGCCACATCCGGATTCTTTTTCTGTGGCATAATGCTGGAACCGGTGGTAAAAGCATCGTCCAACTCAATAAAATCAAATTCTGCAGACGACCACAGCACAAGTTCCTCCGATAGTCGGGAAAGGTGCATCATGCAGAGGGCGGCGGCGAATTCATATTCAAGGATGAAATCGCGGTCGCTGACGGCATCGATACTATTTTGACTGACCTCATCGAATCCCAGCTCTTTTGCCACGAATTCCCGGTCGATATCGTAGGCGACACCCGCCAGAGCGCCACTACCCAACGGAAGAACACTGGTCCGGTCCATACAGTCCCAGAATCTGTTAAAATCCCGTTCCAGCATCTCAAAATAAGCAAGTAAATGGTGCGCTAGCAGAATAGGTTGAGCTCTTTGCAGATGCGTATAACCGGGGATGATAGTATTCTGGTGCTTTCCTGCGAGTTTAATAAGTACATCCTCAAGGTCACGGATAGCATCAGTCGTTATCAGAATGGCACCCATGAGAAAGAGTCGTGTGTCGGTGGCTACCTGGTCATTGCGGGAGCGGGCGGTATGGAGCTTCCTTCCGACATCACCTATCTTTTCGATGAGTCGAGCTTCGATATTCATGTGAATGTCTTCAAGCTCAGGTTTAAAATCGAACTTGTCTTGCTCAATTTCTACCGCAATTGATTCCAATCCTTTTACAATCTGATTCATTTCTTTTCTGGAAATAATATGCTGTTTTGCCAGCATATGGGCGTGAGCGACACTTGCCAAAACATCAACAGTCCCAAGACGGAAATCAAAATCGATTGACCGAGTATATTCCTGCGCTGATTTATCGGCAGATTTACTGAAACGACCCCGTATCTGGCTCATTTTATTCCCAGCCTTTTCTTTTCTTCCGGTAGCCGGTCGACTGCTTCCTCTTTGTAGAGAATGCCTTTCCGGTAAAGGTTGTCAATGTCCCTCTTTCTATATCCAAGAAGTCTGGTAAGTATGTCTGTGTTGTGCTCGCCGAGAAGCGGGGAGTATCCCATTACCCTGCCCGGCGTCTCTGACATTTTGAAAGGACTACCATAAATTTCAAAGTCACCGACGAAAGGCTGTTTTGTCAATACGAGCATTTCCCGGTCTTTAATATAAGGGGCGTCACATATTTCTTCGAAGCCACGCACTTTCATCGCCGGGACACCGTTTTCCCTTAGCAGGTCTTCAACCTGTTGTACGGAATCAAATTTCTGTACCCACTCCTCAAGAAGAGTATGGACAAAGGGAGCATTCTGATATGATATGCGCTTTGTCAGGGCATCCGTTCTGGGATGTGTCATTAGGTAGGCATAATCTTTGCCCATCGCCTTTACGAGTTTCTCCCAGAGTACATCACTGAGGGCGGCGATACCGATAAATCCATCTTTACCTTTAATCAGTGCGTAGGGAGAATAGGCGGCTGCCCACCTGGTGTTCTTTGTTGGCGGAACAGTTCGATTGCTGAACAGAAAACCCGGCGGATTGTTTTCATGAGAGTGGAAGAGACAATCGGTCATAGAGATATCAATCCACTGCCCCTTACCAGTTTTCTCGCGATAATAGACGGCGGCAAGAATAGCGGCGGCGGCATGCATCCCGGCATTGGAATCACCAATAGCCAGCGGCGCAGGTGATGGGGGGTCACTCTGACCGCACCAGGCGCTCGCGACTTGAGCAATGAGGTCAAATCCCGGCTCATTGGCATACGCGCCGGTATACCCGAAGCAAGAGATGGTGCAATAGATGACAGCTGGATTGATTCTCTTCACCTGTTTGTAGCTGAGTTTTAGACTCGCCATTGTGCCCGGTGCCATATTGGAGATTACAATATCCGATTGTTTTACCAACTCTCTGATTATTGCCAATCCATCCTTACTTTTCAGGTCGATAGACAGGCTCTTTTTCCCGCGGTTTAGGAAAACGGAATAACTGCTCTGTTTGACCCCATTGCGCTCCAAAACGAGGGAGTAGCGTCGCTCCAGAGCTCCTGTTTCCTGTGGCTCTACCTTGATAACTTCTGCCCCAAGGTCAACCAATTGGCGCGTACAGAAGGGACCGGCATAGACCCAGGTGAAATCAAGCACTCTCAGCCCTTTCAGGGCGGATTTTTTCACAGTCATTATGATTTTCTCTTCTTTTTCGGCCGGCTTTTCAATTGTTTTTTCGGCGCGATGATACTCAGCGGTCCTTCCGTATCGCTTAGTAATTGCACCTGAGCTTGTGTGGCAACCGGCAGTCCCCAGATGTGAATAAAGCCTACGGACATACTCTGGTCGAACTTATCGCCCTTATCATAGGTCGCCAGGCTAAGATTGTAAAGCGACTTCGGTGCGGTGCGGCCGACGACCATGGCATGTGCCTTGAACAGCTTCACCCGTACAGTGCCGGTGACATAGCGCTGACTGCTCTGGATGTATGCGGATAAATCGCGGTTCTGAGCACTGAACCACAAGCCGTTATAAATAATATCGGCAATCTCGATAGCGATTTTTTGTTTAAAGCGTAGCTGATCTTTAGATAGAGTCATAGCTTCTAGAGCCTGGTGTGCCTGTAGTAGTACAGTGGCGGCTGGCGCTTCGTAGACTTCACGCGACTTGATACCGACGAGGCGGTTTTCAATATGGTCGATGCGCCCGATGCCGTGCTCACCAGCAATTTCGTTCAATCGCTGAATCAACGCCACTCCGTCCATCTCCTGTCCGTCAAGGCTGACCGGGATGCCTTTTTCAAAGCTAATCTCCAAATATATCGGTTTGTTGGGGGCTTTGTCCGGTGATTTTGTCCAGGCGAAGGCATCCTCCGGTGGTTCGACCCATGGGTCTTCCAATACGCCGGTCTCGATAGCTCTCCCCCAGAGGCACTCATCAATGGAATAGGGTTTCTTCAGGGTGATGGGGAGGGGTATCTTGTGTTTTTTAGCATATGCAATTGTTTCCGCGCGGGTCATACCCCATTCCCGTGCTGGTGCCAGAACCTTTAGTTGAGGCGCCAGAGCATGCACGCCGACATCGAACCGGACCTGGTCGTTGCCTTTGCCGGTGCAACCGTGTGCTATATAATCAGCGCCTTCCTCCAGCGCCGTATCCACGAGCAGTTTTGCCATTAAAGGACGGGAAAGAGCGGTTGCGAGCGGGTATTGCCCTTCGTAGAGCGCATTTGCCTGAAGCGCAGGCCAGAGGAAGTATTTGACGAACATCTCTTTAGCGTCGATGACAATAGCTTTGATTGCCCCGACCTTGAGTGCTCTATCACGCACAACTGTGAAGTCTTTCTCATTGCCGACATCTATTGTCAGGGTGATAACATCGACATTATATTTTTCTTTAAGCCAGTGGACCGCCACGGAGGTGTCCAGACCACCGCTGTATGCCAGAACTACTTTCTTTCCCATGGTAGAACTCCTTACCTATCTTATCTTGATGGTGGCGAGGGCTTTATCCAGTCCCGACAGCCCTTCATCTATTTCTTTATTGGTGATGGTGAGCGCAGGCATAAGGCGGATAGCATTTGGTTTAACGCTGTTGACGAGCACTCCCGTTTGTAGGCATGCCGTTAATACCTCCTGCCCTATATCACGGTTAAACTCCAGTGCCGTTAAAAGCCCGCGACCGCGCGCATCTGTGATGAAGGGATACTTTGCCTTCAACTTCTTCAAACCGCTCAGCAGGTACTGGCCGGCTTTCTTTGCCATGCCGGGGACATCATTCTCGACAATGTACTTGAAGACGGCATACGCCACGGCATTTGTTAACGGATTACCTCCGAAAGTAGTACCATGGTCGCCGGGAGTGAATACCGAACAGCTCTCCTTCGCCAGGAATGAACCAATGGGGACACCACCCCCCAATCCTTTTGCCAGTGACATAATATCAGGTTCAATCCCGTACTGCTCGTAGGCAAAAAGCGTCCCGCAGCGTCCGATGCCCGTCTGAATTTCGTCCAGAATCAGTAGAATTCCCTTTTCATCACACCACTGTCTGACTGCTTTCAGATAGCCGTCGTCGGGGATATTTACTCCACCCTCTCCCTGTACTGGTTCCAGCATGATCGCACAAGTCTGACTGGTAGTGGCAGCTTTGATTGCCTCGATGTTATTAAAGTCCACATTCTTAAAGCCGACCGGCAGAGGCTGGTAGGGTGTTTGGTATTTAGGTTGTCCGGTGGCGGCGGTCATTGCCAGACTACGTCCATGAAAAGAGTGGAATGCAGTGATGACCTCGTAAGCGCCGCTGAGCTTGAGTTTCCCGTAACGCCGTGCCAGTTTGACAGCACCCTCGTTGGCTTCCAGACCGCTGTTACACATGAAAACCCTATCCAGACAGCTGTTCTTCACCAGTAATTCCGCCAGTCTGACCTGGGGAATAGTGTAGAAATAACCGGAAGTCTGAATGAGCGTCTTTGCCTGCTCATTGAGGGCATTGACCACTACCGGATGGCAATGTCCCAGCGGACAGCTTGCCCACCCGCCGACAAAGTCCAGATATTCTTTGCCATTATCATCCCAGACTTTAACGCCAAGACCTCTGGCAATAGTAACCGGTACCCGGTTGATGTAGTGCATGAAAAGTGAGTTGTCCAATGCTTGCCAGTCTGTCATGGTTGCTACCCTCAATAGTTCTACGCCCGGATAACTGTGCCGATATCGTCATTTTCGATGGCTTTGATAAGTGCGCCGGGTTGCCTGCCATCGATGATGCAGGTCGTCGTGCCAGCCTCAAGTGCCTTGAGACAGCCGGTGATTTTAGGAATCATTCCACCGGATGCCACTCCGGAATCAAGTAGTTCCCTTGCCTGCGCCCTGTTCAGTTTGGGTATTAGCTTGCCGCCTTTATCCAGAATTCCCACCACATCCGTGAGGAAGATTAGTTTTTGGGCTTTCAGTGCGGCGGCGATTTCTCCTGCCAATGGGTCGCCGTTGATATTCAACATGGGAGGCGCATCGGCGGGACGGTCAAAGGCAAAGTAGCTGATGGGCGATATAACCGGAATGAAACCAGCTTTTAGAAGTGTAGTCAGCACTGCCGGCTCTACTTTTTTAACAACACCCACGTACCCGAGTTCACCATTACTAATACTGCTCTGAATCATGGCGCCATCGACACCGCTGATGCCGACAGCTTTTCCACCGAGCGTATTGATAGTGCCGACAATCTGCTTATTGACCAGCCCACCGAGTACGGCAGTGACCATATCCAGCGTCGGTTTGTCCGTAACCCGTTCGCCGCGCACGAAAGTTGTTTTGATGCCCTGATTGGTTAGCCATTCCGTGACCAGGTTCCCGCCGCCGTGAATAACTACCAGCGATACCCCCCTTTTCTGAAGTGTGACAATATCTTCCAGAATGGGGTCGTGCTTACCGAATGTGGCGCCGCCTATTTTCACTACAATTGGTTTGTTCATGTCTATTAGCCCCAGAAATGTTCTCTTTATCACTTCTCCCTCGAGGGGAGAAGGCAAGGATGAGGGTGAGATAAATCCTGCTATTTTCCCCTCACTCTAACTCTCTCCCGCAAGGGGCGAGAGGATTTCTTTATTAAATCACATATTCCTACGTTGTGTATGCGCTATTAATCACTACGTACTGTTCTGTCAAATCACAGCCCCAGGCAGTCGCCGATGCGTCTCCTAGGTGCAAATCAACCACGATTGTCACCTCTTTCTGTCCAAGGGCGTTTACTGCGGTCTGTCGGTCAAATGGAATAGGTCTACCGCTCTTGAGTACCGGAATGCCTGCCATAACCACTTCGAGTTTCGGTTCGTTTATCTCGATTCCGCTCCTCCCCAGCGCCGCCGTTACCCGTCCCCAATTGGGGTCGCGACCGTAGACCGCCGCTTTTACAAGATTGGAACTGACGATGGTCCGCGCCGACTGCCGCGCTTCCATTAAGTTGATAGCCCCCTTTACGATTACTTCGATGAGCTTCGTAGCGCCTTCACCGTCGCGGGCAATAGCTTTTGCCAGATGGATGCAGACCTGATTGAGCGCCTCCTGGAAAGGTTGGGTGAGCGGGCTACCGCTGGTAACAGGTTTGTTTTCTGCCACACCATTGGCTAACAGGAGGACGGTATCGCTGGGACTTGTATCACCGTCCACCGAAATCATGTTAAAAGAGACGTCCACTGCTGAACGTAGAGCCGATTCGAGGAAATCAGGCGCAACGACGGCATCGGTAGTCAGGAAGACGAGCATGGTCGCCAGGTTGGGATGAATCATGCCGGAGCCTTTGGCTACCCCGCCGATGGTGAAAGTGGCATCTTTCGTTTTAACCGCGACTGCGATTTCCTTAGGCGTTGTGTCGGTGGTCATAATGGCGCGGGTGAAGTCGTGTCCGCCATCCGGGGAAAGAACCACCTGACTCACGCCATCGCGGAGCGATTTCATGGGCAGGCGCACGCCGATGACACCGGTGCTGGCAACCAATACTTCTTCCGGTTCAATGCCGAGGGCTTTGGCAACTATCTCAGTGGTTTCAATAGCGTCGGCAAGTCCCTGTTCACCGGTGCTGGAATTAGCACAACCGCTATTGACAACGACGGCGGAGATTTTCCCCTTATTCTGAAGACATTGCTGGTCGATAATCACTGCCGCCGATTTTATTTTATTGGTCGTGAAGACACCCGCCGCCACACACGGCTCGCGTGAATACAGAATGCCCAGGTCGAGGACATTCTTACCCTTTTTCTTGATACCAGCATAAGTGGCGCCGGCAGAGAATCCCTGCGGTATGGTGACTGTACCACCACTGACTGTTTCAATCGTTACCATAATACACAATTATAGCAAATCCGCATATCGAAATACGAAATAGACATTCAACGCGGCTGGAAAAAGAGGAGGGAAGTGCATTAATTTGCACCTTTTCAGAACGAGGTGCTAGAATGCAGTCAAGATGGATTACATGGCGCAGGCGCTCTCGCTGGCAAAGCTGGCATTGGGGCACGTCAGTCCCAATCCTGCGGTGGGTGCGGTGATTGTTAAAAACAGGAAAGTCGTCGGGCAGGGGTATACCCAGCCGCCCGGCTACGCTCATGCCGAAATTATGGCGCTGAAAGAGGCAGGCGCGGCGGCGCGTGGTGCAACCCTTTACGTAACGCTGGAGCCGTGCTGTCATTACGGTCGGACGCCGCCATGTACTAAAGCCATTATCTCCGCGGGTATTAAACAAGTTCATGCGGCAATGATTGACCCGAATCCTAAAGTTGGCGGTAAGGGGAGAGCAGAGCTAGAAAAAGCTGGCATCCGTGTCAATATCGGGGAGCATGAAGACGAAGCACGTGAAATTACTCAGACGTATGCTAAATACATTACGACGAAAATTCCTTTTGTGACGGTTAAATTTGCGATGAGTCTGGATGGAAAGATTGCCACACGGACGGGCGACTCTAAATGGATTAGTAGTGAGGAGTCGCGACGATTTGTCCACTACTTGCGCTTTACACATGATGCCATCATGGTCGGGGTGAACACTGTTTTGACTGACGACCCCCAGCTTACGGTTCGCTGTTGTGCTCACGGTGGTATGTCGCATGAGCAACCGCTCCGTATAATCGTTGATAGCAGCGGCAAAACACCAATCACGTCGAAGGTTTTTGAGGCGCCGGGGAATGTTTTGATGGCAGTTAGTAAAGATATCAGTCCGTCAAGAAAGAGAGAATTCAGACGGGTGGGTGCGGGGGTTGTCACTCTTCCTGCCCGGCGTGGACAGGTGGATTTATCCGCTTTGTTAATAGCACTCGGTAAGCGACAGATAACCAGTGTGCTGGCTGAAGGCGGCGGCAGACTTCTCGGTTCGCTATTTGACCGGAGGCTGGTGGATAAAGCCATCGTATTTATTGCGCCGATTGTCATCGGTGGACAACAGGCAAAGACGCCTGTCGCTGGTAAAGGCGTAGCGAACGTGGTAGACTCAATTAAACTGGAGCGAATGCGCACCCATTTCTTAAATGGGGATGTGATAATTTCCGGCTATACAGGGGAAGAAGCATGTTTACCGGTATCACCGAAGAACTAGGTAAAGTCAGTCTGCTTCAGCCGAACAAACTGGTCGTTAAAGCCCGCAAAGTCCTTGAGGGTACGGGCATTGGCGATAGTATCTCGGTGAATGGTGCTTGCCTGACGGTTGTCGAGCTAGGGTCTGATTATTTCAGCGTCGAGGTAGTTCCAGAAACCATGCGGCGCACTAACCTGGGATTGCTGAAAGTCGGCGATGAAGTTAATCTGGAGCGGCCACTCGCGCTGGGAGGTCGGCTGGGTGGGCATCTTGTGCAGGGTCATGTGGATGAGCGTGGCAGGGTTGTTTCACTGCGGCCTGAAGGCGATGCCATAATGATGCGTTTTCAAGCCCCGCGTGAGGTGATGCGGTATGTGGTTGTCAAAGGTTTTATCGCCATCGATGGTATTAGTTTGACCGTGGTGGAGAGAGACGAGACTTTCTTCACCGTTTCGGTGATACCCCACACCCGGCAGAATACCACATTGGGCAAACGGCGTGTGGGTGATGCGGTCAATCTGGAAGTAGATATTATCGCTAAATATGTAGAAGCGCTGACACAATCATCAGGGAAAGGTGTAACGGCGGAATTTTTGCAGGAACACGGTTTTCTGGTAAAATAATCGGCATCTCTGAACGGGGGAACCTATGGTGTTAGCAAGCATCAAAGAAGTTATCGAGGATATTAAGGCGGGCAAGTTCATTATTCTGGTCGATGATGAAGACCGGGAGAATGAGGGCGACCTGATTATGGCCGCTGAGGAAGTGACTCCGGAAGCCATCAACTTCATGGCGAAGAATGCGCGTGGACTTATTTGTATGCCGACGATCGGTTCGCGGCTCGAGGAACTGCATATTCCGATGATGGTTGGAGAAAACACCGCACGACACGGCACTGCCTTTACGGTATCTGTAGATGCCAAAATCCGTGGCGCTACGACTGGTATTTCCGCTTATGACAGAGCGGTTACGGTGAAAGCAATGATTGACCCGACCACCAAGCCGGAAGACCTGGGCAGACCCGGACATATTTTCCCGATACGCGCCCGCGAGGGTGGTGTACTGGTGAGAGCGGGCCATACAGAGGCAACAGTTGACCTCGCCCGGATGGCGGGTCTCTATCCTGCCGGCGTCCTGTGTGAGATTATGAACGAAGACGGCACGATGGCGCGTCTGCCCCAGCTTGAAGAACTGGCGAAGAAGTTCAATCTAAAAATTGCCAGTATTGCCGACCTGATTGCCTACAGACGACGCCATGAAAAGCTAATTCACCGGGTTGCCGAGACCGTGCTGCCGACCAAATATGGAGAGTTTAAAGCTATCGCCTACAAGAGTGATATTGACCCCGACGAGCATCTGGCATTAGTGATGGGAGAGTTGAACAATGGCGAACCGGTGCTGGTGCGTGTCCACAGCGAATGTCTTACAGGAGACGTCTTTCACAGCATGCGGTGTGATTGTGGGGAACAGTTGGATATGGCAATGAATATGATTGCCAAGGAAGGTAGAGGCGTGATTCTCTACCTTCGCCAGGAAGGGCGGGGTATTGGTTTGCATAACAAGATAAAGGCTTATGCATTACAGGATACAGGGTTGGATACCGTCGAGGCTAATGTAAAGCTGGGGTTCGCGGTCGACCTACGTGATTACGGCATCGGAGCACAGATTCTAGCAGACCTTGGACTCAAACGGATACGTTTCCTGACAAATAATCCCAAGAAAATAATTGGATTTGAAAGCTACGGTCTGGAAATGGTGGAAGAGGTGCCTATCATCTGTCCGCCAAATCCTTACAATATCGAATATCTGGAGACCAAGGAGAAGAAGCTGGGACATCATCTCGGTATTGTGAACAACCACAAGGAGAAAAAATAACCTGTAGTCAATAATTAAATGACAATGTGGTGGTGGGTGGGGGACAATTAGAGTATTAAGGAGGGACAAAATGGGTAAACTATATGAAGGGATGCTGGTCGGCAAGGGGCTGAAATTCGCTATAGTCGCGTCACGGTTCAATGAGTTCATCACGAAGAAGTTGCTCGAAGGCGCTCAGGATGCGCTCCAGCGTCATGGTGTCGGGCAGGCGGATATCGATATTGCCTGGGTGCCCGGCTCCTTTGAGATTCCCATTGCGGCGAAAAAACTGGCAGAGCTAAAGAAGTACGATGCTATTATCTGTCTGGGTACGGTGATTCGCGGTGCCACGCCACATTTTGAGTATATTGCCGCTGAAGTCACCAAGGGCATCGCCAAGCTGGGGCTGGACTACCAGATGCCGGTGACTTACGGTATTGTCACTGCCGACTCACTCGAGCAGGCAATCGAGCGGGCGGGCACGAAGCAGGGCAATCGCGGTTTCGATGCCGCTACCAATGCCATTGAAATGGCAAACCTGCTCAAGAATATAGGGTAATTCGGAGAATCCCGCTACTTCTCCTGGAGGTTACCACGTCCCGATTGCGTCGAGACTCGCAATGACAGCTTACGCCGTCACTTTGTAGACGACATCACCTTTGCGTGCGCGGTCGGTTGTCTTGATACCGACGGAATCACCCACTTTAGCTTCCTGGACATTGACGTTATTGATTTGCATTGACTGGACTGTCATGGTGATGTCCGTGGTGTGCCCCAGGATGTGAATGGTATCCCCAACCTTCAGCGGTGCTGACAGTTCGATGCCCGCAACCACCGGCCGGGCGAAGAAGTCATTAACCTTCCCAATAACTACTTCAGGCACGGCGCACCTCCTGCATTTTGTGAGACCAGTATAGAGTATAGTAAAGGGGAGGTCAAGCACCCGCCGGGGAGAAAAAGCCAAATATCAATAATCAAATATCAAACAATTGTCAAATTCAAAGTTTAAACGAATTTCCTTTGATATTAGGTATTAGATTTTTAAAAATTTTCCTCTTGACATCCCACTTTTGCCCCGTGCTATACTAACACAGGAAGCCTTCAGGCTGAAGCCTTTAAGCTGGTCCCGTGAGGCTGGCAAGGGAAAGTGAATAATGCAGAACGCATGTGTCAGCCCCTTGTCGCCCACCGACGAGGGGTTTTTTAATGCCTGAAAAAGTTATTCTGGTCGGGGATGAAATGCGCCGTACACTCGTCCGTATTGCGCATGAAATCATGGAACGCAACCGCTCTCTTGAGAACCTTGTCCTGGTCGGGATGTATACGCGTGGTGTGCCGCTTGCCCGCCGTCTTGCCGATAATATAGAATCTTTCGACGGTACAAAAGCCCCGGTTGGAGCGCTGGATATCCGCCCTTACCGAGACGATTTACCAGCGGAAATGCTCAAGAACATCGTGCCCAGAACAGAAATCCCGGTGAGTGTGGTCGGTAAGTCTGTGGTACTCGTCGACGATGTGCTTTATACGGGACGCAGTATCCGCGCCGCTATGGACGCCATCATCGACCTGGGACGCCCACAATCGATTCAGCTGGTGGTCTTCATTGACCGTGGTCACCGTGAACTGCCCATCCGTGCCGATTATGTGGGAAAAAGCGTGCCCAGCGCTCGTGATGAAGAAATCGCTGTCAGACTTAAAGAAATTGATGGTGTTGACGAAGTTGCCATTATCAGTAAAACGAAGGTCAAAATGTCGGGAATCGGACCTTCAAAAGGAGGCAAAGATGACGCTTAAGGGTAGAGATTTGATAACTATCGACGACCTGACTAATGGAGAAATCGGAGCGATTTTCTCTACGGCGGATGGCATGGCGGAGGCGATGCCGGAACAGTATGGATTGTGCCGTGGTAAGGTCATGGCAAGCCTCTTCTTCGAGCCGAGTACCCGCACCAGGCTTTCCTTTGAGACGGCGATGAATCGTCTCGGCGGTCGCGTCATCACTGTATCCGACCCCAAATCGACCTCCCTCTCCAAGGGAGAGAGCATCGCCGATATGGCGCGTATAGTTGCCAGCTATGCCGATATCATCGTTATCCGCCACCCTTGGGAAGGCGCTGCGAAACTCGTGGCTGACTATGCCGATGTGCCGGTCATCAACGCTGGCGATGGCGGACATCAGCATCCCAGTCAAACCCTTTGTGACCTTTATACCCTTCAGAAAGAACGGGGTGATATTCACGGACTGAAGATTGCGTTGTGGGGCGACCTTAAATACGGTAGGACGACTCATTCTCTCATCTTCGCACTTGCCAAGTTCGGGGCGACCATCCTTTTCTGTCCCAGCCGCGGGTTGGAAGTACCGGATAATGTCCTCCGCAAGCTGGTCACTGAGTATGGTGGTGAGTTAGAGCGGTTCGATAGCAGGGAAAAGAAGCCCAGGTCCGGGGCATTCCCGGTTGATGCCGTCTATATGACGCCCGGGAAACCTCACCAGCTTGCGATGATGCCGGGTATAGACCTCGAAGTGGAAATGAAGGCAGGCGTCGACGCGCTCTATGTGACCCGACCGCAGAAAGAACGTTTCACAGACGATGAACAACCTAACACGGAATTGCCTGTCGTTGATAAGAAGATGATGCGGGGCAAGGAATTCAGGAAGACGCTGGTAATGCATCCTCTGCCGCGGGTAGATGAGCTTGCTTATGACCTTGACGCCGACCCGCGCAGTATGTATTTCAAACAGGCGGCGCGCGGGGTGCCGATACGTATGGCGTTACTGGCGCTTACGCTTGGAGCGAAAGAAGTGACAATTCCGGAGGAAGTGCCTTTATCGAAGGTTGATTATCCGGTGTATCAGCGCGGTTATGGTGTGACATGTTCAAATCCAAGGTGTGTCACCGGACAGGAATCGGAGAAAAAATACCTGAAGCCTGGATTTAAGATTGTCAGCTATAGCCCGCTTACCTTCCGCTGTGTCTATTGTGAGCACGGCACCGAACCAAAGTTTATCGCCTCGACTGAATGGCATGAAGGCAAGTTGGAATACAAGTTTTATCACCGTTCCGCCAGTCACTGGACAAAGAAAATAAAACCGGATAATCTAATTGCTTTCGACTCCGAAAAAGAAGCTGAAAAGCACGGATTCAAACCGGCGCCCGGTCAAAAGCCGCGTATTAAGAAGGTCGAAGAATGACGAACGCATTGTTAATACAGAACGCCCGTCTGCTTGACCCGGGTCAGAAAATCGACCGTGTGGGCTGTCTGCTGATACGGGACGGGCGGATTGCCTGGTGGGGTGGGCGTGATATGTTTCCCACCGGTTCACGATTCGATGTCCTGAATGCAGAAGGAATGGTGGTCTGCCCCGGATTTATCGACCTGCACTGTCATCTCAGGGAGCCGGGTTTTGAGGAGAAGGAAACTATTGCATCGGGTACCAAAGCGGCGGCGCGAGGTGGTTTTACTACCGTCTGTTGTATGCCCAATACAAAGCCTCCTCTGGACACCGTCGAAACGGTAAAATTCGTGAAAACCAGAGCGGAGAAAGAGAGCACGGTGCGTGTCCTGCCTATTGCCTGTGTGACGAAGGGGAGGAGTGGTGAGGCACTGGTTGATATGGCGTTGCTGGCACGGGCTGGTGTGACTGGTTTCAGCGATGACGGCGACCCTGTGAAGACTGAAGAGTTGATGCGGCAGGCGCTGGAAAGAAGTAAGAAAATAGGATTGCCGGTCATCGACCACTGTGAAGACCCCATTGGAGGACCGCCCGAAGGCGAGATGAAAATAGTTGCCCGCGATTTAAGATTGGCGGAAGAGACCGGAGGCTGGGTGCATATTGCGCACGTGAGTGTTGCCGGATCGGTCGGGCTGATTAAAAAGGCAAAAGAAAAAGGCGTGGAGGTAACCGCCGAGGTAACACCGCATCATTTGACCTTGACTGAAGGAGCGGTGGAAAAGTATGGAACACTCGCTAAAGTCAACCCGCCCCTGCGCACCGAGCACGACCGGCAGGCAATGGTGCGGGCATTAAAAGATGGGGTAATTGATATCATCGCCACCGACCATGCCCCGCATACTGTCGCTGATAAGCAGAAGGAGTTTGCCCAGGCGGCTTCCGGCATCAGTGGCTTTGAGACTGCCTTTGGTAGTCTGATGGGACTGGTTCATAGCGGGCAAATGACACTCGCCGAGCTTATTTACCGTTTAACAGCGGCGCCCGCGCAGATTCTCGGCGATAAGTTCGGCAAGCTGGGCAATCTGGTGGTCGGGGCGATAGTAGATATTGTTATCATCAACCCGAATAAAGAGTGGGTGGTCGATGCAGATAAATTTGCTTCCAGGGGGAAAAATACGCCGCTTAACGGAATGAAATTAAAGGGAAAGGTGCTGGCGGCTCTGCCACAGGGGAAAATCGTCTATCTGGATGATTCCCTGCATATCCAGAGATATGTCGCTCCACCGCCACCACAAAAATGCTCTTGCGAGGATGAAAATAATAAGCACTAAAAACGAAACACGAAACACTAAGAATGGGAGATGTAGAGAAAGAAGAACTGTTGACACCCTGCTTGTCACTCCAGCAGAGGCTTGAATCCCCAAAGAGATGATATGAGCAATAACACTAATGAACAAGATTTGCCATTCATTAAAATGGTAAATCCTAAATATTCTCCAAATCACCCTCCTAAAAATTATTCTGAGCGAAGGGCAATCGGGATGTTCTTTTGTCAATGGTATGACAAGAATCTCAAGTGTACTGAACTATTGAGAGCTGTAAACAGTGGTGATGGAGATATATACGTTATACCTTTTCCAGAATACAAGATAGGAGACATTCATATATCACATCATAAATCAGGGAATTTTCATTGGAGTGTCGAGGGGAATAATGTTGATCCAGTTTTTGGAGAAAAAGATTTTCCTACAGCATTCACATTCTGGGTAAAAGCCAAAAACCCTCCCTGTTTCTGCATTAGAAAGGGAAGGCCATTACATCAAAACGAAATTAGAACTTTAGTAGAGTGCATTTCGAATTATGTTCCATTCCCTTTTGACATCGAAATTGCAGTTGGCAATCTGGTAAGTGATGGCTTTTACAGGTTTACACGTTCCGACTCTTCAGAGACAAAAAGTAGACGTTTTTTTCGAAGATTATTGGGGAGATGCACATCGTTTTTCAGAAATGACTAATAAGATGTGGTAAATATATTAATGAATTACGAATGGGTTACTTATGTATGGGTTTTAGGTTGCTACACTTCGCTCGCAAAGACGGGTAGGGGAAATAGATACATTCGCGGAGTCTATCCTGAGTATTAAAGAAGGACTCAGTATGACAATAGAGTGGTGGGAATAAATGGAGGGGATGTAAGTGAAACAGTCGCTTGGCGTGATTAGTAATAACGAAGAAGTAATCCCCGGCATATTCCGGATGTGGCTAAAAGCGCCTGAATTGGTAGACGGAGTCCGCCCTGGCCAGTTTGTCATGGTGCGCTGTGGAGAAGATACCGTTTTGCGCCGTCCCTTGAGTGTGCATCGGGTAGCCGGTGATAAACTGGCTCTTTTATTTCAGGTCAGGGGTAAGGGCACAGAGTGGCTATCGCACTGTAAGAAGGGTGATAAACTTGATGTCTTCGGACTGATGGGTAATGGATTTCAGATAGCCTCGCGTGCCAGGAATCTGTTGCTGGTAGCAGGTGGCATCGGCATCGCCCCTTTACATTATCTTGCAGAAAGTGCACTGGATAACGGAAAACGGGTGACCCTGCTTCTGGGTGCAGTAACTGCGAAACAGTTGTATCCTGCGAAACTCCTGCCGGCTGGGGTTAGCACTGTCCTGGTGACTGAGGATGGCAGCACCGGCCATAAAGGTATGGTTACCGACTTGCTTCCTGAATATGCGGCTTCCGCCGACCAAATCTTCGCTTGTGGTCCTTTACCAATGTTGCGATATATGGCAAAAGAGCAGAAGAAGCTGAGCATCAAGAACAAATCCGTGCAGATTTCACTGGAGATGAGGATGGGATGTGGGGTGGGTGTCTGTTATGGTTGCACCATCCGTACAAAGAGCGGACTAAAGCAGGTCTGCAAAGATGGGCCAGTTTTCTCTCTTGATGAGGTTATCTGGGACGACTTTACACGGTGTTAAGAGGAGAAAGTAGTGGTAGTCACAGGAGAAATCAGTCTGCGTACCCGTGGTAACGGCGATACCCTTGATATTACCACAAAAATTGAAAAATTTCTCCTCGATTCAAAGCTGACGAATGGCACAGTCACCGTGTTCGTGAATGGCTCCACGGCAGGTATTACGACCATCGAGTTCGAGCCGGGCTTGGTGGCAGACTTCGAGAAACTATGGGAGCGGCTCGCTTCGAAAGACATTCCCTATGACCATAATGAGCGGTGGGGAGATGGTAATGGTTATGCTCATATACGGGCGTCATTGCTCGGTGCGTCGCTGGTAGTACCCTTTGCCGACAGGAAGATGATGTTAGGCACTTGGCAGCAAATAATACTGGTTGACTTCGATAACCGCCCGCGTCAGCGCACAGTCATTGTACAGGTAATGGGGGAGTGACTACCGTTTGTTATTTAATAGAGAGTAGTTCCCGAAGATTTCGATAATCATTTTAATTATCGGGCAACTCAGTAATCTCATAGGCTATTCGAAACAGTTCAATTTATACAAGCGAAGTTAAAATTTACATATTGACAAATTTTCATGGTTCAAATATGATACGATAACTTATAAATATTTTTCGTTATGCAAAATAACAGGCCAGCCCGTGTTTATTGGTAGGTGAAGAGGCCCAAGCTTTTAATGATAGGTTAGAACAAAGAGTGCAGTAAACCGTCAAGTGATAGTAATGTGCTCTTTTATTTGCATGATTCCGACTTCAGGATAAGGAGACGATAATGGACAAGAATGCCAAGACGCGGTCAATAAACCAGGCTAAAAACAAACGGAAGCGTATTCCGCGACTCCTTCTTTTATTCAATATTGTACTGGTACTTATTCTTGTAGCTCTTACCCTTCCTGGTTGTGGCCCAAAGGCTTTGTTTACTGCTAGTGCCACTATCGGGCAAGCACCATTTACGGTGACCTTCGATAATACATCTAAAGGTGCTGACGAGTTCAACTGGGATTTCGGTGATGGAACAACGGAGACAACAGCAATCGGTGAATCGGCGAGCCATGAGTACACACCGGCTGGGATTCATACAGTGACTTTGACAGTTAGTATGAAAGAGAAACCAGAAAAAACAAGTACATTTACAATGACCATTACTGTTGAACCCGGACCACCTAAACGTGTAAAACCGGTTCCAGAGATGATGCAGTTAAATATCGGAGAAAGTAAAACCTTTGCCGTACAATTAGTAGATGCTTATGATAATCTGATTCCCGGAGCTTCATTCAGTTGGGAAGCAGAAAGTGTGGTAGGGAGTATAACAGATACCGGCACCCTAATTGCCGGAACAAAAGCCGGTACTTTTGCGGATTCCGTCACAGTAACTGCAACACTCGGTACTACCACAATGAAAGCTACTACTTCAGTAATGATAAATCCCGACCCGCTTAAAAGTGTGAGTATCGTATCTGCTCAGGTCGGTGCTGGAGAAAGTCGGCAGCTTCAAGCCAATCCTGTGGATCAGTACAATAACATTGTGAGTGACATATCATTAGCGTGGACCACGCTTAATACAAGTGCAGGTTCCGTGAGCATTGATGGAATTTTCCAAGCGGGGGCAGTACTTGGAAGCTACATTGATGCAGTGAAGGTTGAGGCAACACAGAAGGGAGTAAGCTTTACAGCAAATGGAAATGTGACAGTTATACCCGGCATGTTGGCTAAGGTGTATCTTGGACCAGAAGATGTCGATATTGGGATAGAGATGACCCAACAGTTCGTAGCTATTGGAACAGACAAGTTCGGCAATCGTATATCAGGTTTACATTTTACCTGGAGTGTGGATGGAAAAGTCGGTACGATTGATCAGTCCGGTCTTCTTGCTGCCGGGAAAACGCCAGGTGACTACACGAATACCGTAAAGGCTGAAGCTACGAAAGATGGAGCGACATATTCTGCCACAGCTGATGTCACTATTGAAGCTGACCATATTGTTTGCATGTCCGACCGGAATAATGATCAGTGGGACTTGTATATTATGGATATAGACGGCAGCAATCAGGAAAGGCTGACAACAGACGGCATCAAGATAGGTAACTATGCCTTCTCTCCAGATGGTAACCGCATTGTCTTCAACTTAGACGAAGACAACATCTGCACTGTAAATGTTGATGGTAGCTGGCTGATTCCGATTCTCTCTGAGGGGAGGGGATACGAGCCTAACTGGTCACCCGATGGCACGAAGATCGTTTTCCAGTCCTGGGAGAACGACACCGCTGAAATATACGTAATGGATGTGGATGGCGGAAACCTTATACGTTTAACAAATAACTCAGCTTATGACGACTTTCCTTCCTGGTCTCCCGATGGCACAAAAATAGTATTTGTCTCTGATCGGGATGGGAATTATGAAATATATGTTATGGATGCTGACGGTTCTAACCAGCGTCGGCTCACCAACGATCCTAAAGCGGATACGGTTCCTTCATGGTCTCCAGATGGGAAGGAGATTCTCTTTCAGTCCGATCGATTCGGCAGGGGTATCTACATTATGAATGCCGATGGTACTAATGTCCGTTCGATAACATCTATAACTTATTCGAGTAATTGCCCTTCTTGGTCGCCAGATGGTACGAAGATTGTATTTCATTGCTTTAAAGATTCGGATAAGGGAGAGATTTACATCATGGCGAGGGATGGTAGCAATATGGTCCGTCTGACAAACAACACAGCCAAGGACTATTGGGCGAAATGGACTCCTCGCAAGATGGGTGTGAAGGTTACAGAAGCCTCGATTGCGGTCGCGGCTGCTGATAATCTGAATACAATGACGGTACAGGCAGTGACGGCACTCGCTAGCGAAGCAGTCGTACGTATCAAGACAGACCTCGGTTCCGGGTCGGGATTCCTCATTAGTTCTGATGGCTTTATTTTAACCAACAATCATATGGTGAGTGATGCCAAAGAGATTACGGTTTATTTGAAAGATGGCAGTAAATACACCGCTACCGTTAAGGGGAGAGACTTAGTTCGTGACCTGGCTCTAATCAAGATTGATGCGAGCGGTCTTAAATTCCTGGAGATTGGGAACCCGGTAGGAGTAGACCTGGGGCAACAGGTAATAGTATTGGGCTATCCTCTGGCAGGGGAGAATGTCTCTGTTACGAGTGGTATTATTTCTACTGTCGATTTTGACTGTGGCAGGAATATAACCTGGTTACAGACGGATTCAGCCGTCAATCCGGGTAATAGCGGTGGGCCTATGCTAAATATGAAAGGTCAGGTCGTGGGTATTGTTTCAGCCAAAATGGTAGGAGTTGCTGTGGAGGGAATTGGTTTCGCTATATCTTCGAACACCATTAACGTATACTTATCCAGACTTAGAAATGGAGAAGTAATAAAAAGCTATTAAATAGGATACAGAATTAACAAGAGGTACGAACCGCTTATCAAATGTTTACGGTTTACAGTTTCCTTTTAGCTTCCACCCGGTTTGGTAAGCGGTATCTTCGCGGCGCACTGCGGGCATTTATCAGGTGGGTAGGCAATTGCCGTTGTCCGCAGACAGCTAAACAAGGGCACTCCAAAATCGGGGGTTTTATCCGAACGGTCTACCAGAACACCGACTCCGACGATTTTTCCCTGTCGTTCGTTAACGGCGGTTATTACGTCGTTGATTGACCCACCGGCAGTCATCACGTCGTCAACGATGAGTATACGGTCGCCCGGGCTGACGATGGCTCCCCTACGGAAAGCCTTTTTGTTCCCTTCATTTTCTGCGTAGATAGCGCGTTTCCCGAGTTGTCGGGCAACCTCGAAGGCAAGTATAATGCCGCCGGTGACAGGACCGGCTACAAGGTCAATTTCATATTTACGGAAATGTTTGGCAATCATCCCGCACAGTTTCGATACGTATTCCGGGTATTGAAGAACGCGGAATTTTTCCCAGTAGACCGGCGAATGCATACCCGAATGCAGTAAAAAGTGTCCTTCCATGACTGCACCTGATTTGCGGAACATCTCTTCAACATTCATTAGCCTGAACTCCATTTATTAGCTATCAGCCGTCAGCATTCAGCCATTAGATATTGGGTATTGGGTGTTAGATATTATTCTTTTGCTTGTGCGGTGGATTCAGGGAAGGGGTAATTGAGGGCGAGTCCCCATTGGTCCGGTGGCCAGATGCTAAGCCAGGCTTTACCGATAATATTCTCAGCGGGTACCATCCAGCCATTCCGGGAGTCGTTGGAGTTATTGCGATTGTCGCCCATTACATAATAACAATTTTCAGGGACAATCTGCTTTGCAGAGTTGCTTATGCTGGATTCAGCTTCGTAAGGTTCGTCGAGGACAAGGACAGTGCCATCGGTTGTGTAGACGTAGGTTTTACCATTCCTTATCTCTACGGCTTCGCCCGGAAGTCCGATAACACGTTTAATGAAGTTCATGTCATTGAAAGGTGGTTTGAAGACAATCACATCGCCGCGCTGGGGTGCGCCAAACCAGTATGTTACTTTATTCGCGATAATGCGCTGATTTTCCTCGAAATTGGGTTGCATGCTGGGACCGTAAACAATGTAGCTCTGGATGGTGAGTCTTAATCCAACAAAGGTCACCACGGCGATAAGGACCAGAATTATGGCCTCACGTACTGTTTTGTTCTTTAAAAAACCTGATATCTTCATAGGCTACTAAAGATTATAACGCATTTCGGGGCTTTGTGTTTGGATGAAGTACTAATTGACTATTCGAAGGAGTATCTTCAGTTCATCCTGACTTGTTAGGAATCCTTCAGACCGACGGGTTGACGGGCAGGAAGAAAGAGGGCAATGCTTATATAAGCATTGCCCTCAACCGTTTGAAGAATGTTGGTGCTATACTGCGGGTTTGCACTTTGCCGCGAAAGGCTCATACCAATCGGGGACGACAAGCTCAGGGTCGTTATCCCACAGTCCAAGTGGTGTGCCCTGTGGCAATTCGGGTTTGGGCCATTTCTCGAGTTGTTGAACAATCTTCTCTTTGTGATAAGCAGTATCGCCGAGATAGAGTTGTAGTGTCTTTGCCCGCCGTGAGAAGAGCGGCACCACGCCGTCATTCAACGTAAAGCCAACGCCGGCAAATACCTGATGGGCATACCAGCAAATTCGCTCATAGGCATCACTCGACCAGGCTTTGGCAACTGCGGCTTCGAAATCTGCAGATTCGCCCTTGCTCAATTTCCAGGCGGCGTAATAAGTCGACCACTTAATACCGTCCATGTCGGTGTACAGGTTGACACAGTGCTCCTGGACGTACTGGTTGATACCGATGGGCATATCAAACTGGATTCTGGTCTTGGCGTAGTCGACGGTAAGCTCAAGAAGACGCTGAGAACCGCCCAGCATCTGAGCGCACAACAGTACCGCGCCGATTTTCATAACATGTGCCAGAGGCGACCAGCCGTCATGTAGCGAGCCGATGATAAATTTCTTGTTGACTCTTACGTCATTAAAGACAACCTCATATTGCTTGTCACCTGCCATTGTTTTTAAAACCGTGCGTTTGATTCCCGGGTCTTTTGCATTTACCAGGAAAAGCGTGATGCCGTTTGCCGGGTTACGGGTAGCTCTTGTCCGCGTAGCAACCAGCAAATAATCGGCGATACCGGCATCGTGCACAAAAAGTTTGGTGCCATTGAGCGTGTACTCATCACCGTCCTGCCGAGCGCGCACAGTCACGCCCTCAGGGTCCCAGGCTTTACCATTCCAACTCGATTCTGGTTCGGTGAGCGCCAGCGCCATAACACATTTCCCCTCGACAATCTTGCGGAGGAACTCTGTTTTTTGTGCTTCAGAGCCTGCGTTGAGAATCGTCAGTCCACAAAGAATAACGGTGGAAAAGTGGGGGCTGGGGAACATTGACCGTCCGAACTCTTCGTAGAGGACTGCCACATCTGTAATGGTACCGTCTGTTCCGCCATATTTTTCCGGGTAGATGAGACCGAGCCAGCCGAGCTCGGCGATTTTCCGCCATAGTTCCGGCGAATAACCTTTTTCATCTTTCTCCATATCGCGAATAAAGCGCTCGGTACACTCCTTCTCAAGGAATTCACGCGCCATCTTCCGCAACATTTCCTGTTCTTCAGTATAAGTGAAGTCCATGGTTCACTCCTTCTCCGTGAGAGATTTGGCGATGTCCTTATTGAATTTGGCGGGAATTCTGGGTAAGCTAAGTCCTCTACCGGCGAGGACGACTTTATTGATTTCAATCGTGCCAGCCGGATGCGTACTACGAGATACTTGCCAGTTACGTTCTGCCTCTCCGCCGAATTTAGCATACTTTGAGGAGCGGCGGAGCTGACCGTAGAGTCCCAGGGTATCCATTAACGCCTCGGCACGCGGGGCAGAGTCCTTCTTATTGCGGTACGCGCTGGTGCTGGGGGGTGGTGAACCCAATCTACGGCGCTGACTGAAGAACCAACAATCTCGCCAACCACCAATGTAGGCGAGTTCCCATTCGATGGCTCTATCTGCCAGTAATTCCCTCATTTCCGGGTCTTCAATCAAGCGTTTGCCGTTGTGCTTTTCTTCTTTGCTGAACTGAACCAGTTCTTCAAGGCTCCGTCGGGTGCCGGCGGGAGTGCCGGTGCTACTGCGCTCGAATTCAAAAGTGACCATAGCGTGATAGAAACCCCGATTCAGTTCACCGAGGAGGGCATCTTTATGAATGCGCACGTTTTCAAAGAATATTCCTACAGTAAAATTGCCCATGGTCGGTAGGGCGTAGTAGCTGATGCCCGGCGTATGAGCGTCAATCAGGAACAGACTCAAGCCGCGATGCTTGGGGGTGGTGACGGCGGTTCTGGCGAGTGTATACAAATAATCTGCTGGACCCGGCGCGGTCATAAAATGCTTCTGACCGTTGAGCACATAATAATCGCCATCCGGTATAGCACGCAGTGCGACATTCGCCTCGTCGGAGCCGGCATCCGGTTCGGTAAAGGCTTCGTACCAGATGGCTTTACCACTGGCAATGTCCGGAAGGAATTTCCGTTTCTGCTCTTCAGTGCCGAAGACGTGCAGAGGTGGTCCACAGATACGTAAACCCATGCTACCGGGCCAAGCGGCGCCCCAATAGCCGGTTTCCTCGGTAACGACACCCTGCTCTAAGTCGCTCAAGCCCAGCCCGCCACTCTCCTTCGCCCACCCCGGGGTGAGGTAGCCTTTAGCGCCGGCTTTTTTCTGGAGATTCATCCAGAAATCGAACTGCTTGTCGTTAGCGGCTCGCCTGACAGACAAGCCGGGGCGGAAGTCCGAAGGCAGTTCTTTAATGAAGAAATCACGGACTTCTTGCCTCAGCTTCTCCTGCTCTTCAGTAAATGAAAAATCCATGCGCAGTCCCTCCTTTAAAAAATATTTCGCTCTGGAAGCCTTTAATTACGGTAGGTTACATACGACAATTGCACCGAACGAATCATAACGACTTGTCTAAGAAAAGTCAATGGGGAAAATACACCCTCTCCCATCGAGGGAGAGGGTGATAGAATGGGAGAGTTTGCCACTCCTCTCGGAGACCCATTCGCTACACTCAGGATGACAAGGGGTGTGATTTTTTTGTCATTCTCCGCCGTACTGGAGTACAAGGAAAATTCCACCGGGGAACCAACTAATTTTTATGGATCCCGTATCGGTGTACGGGATGACACGTTGTGTTGAGCGAGAGAAAAAGGGTTTGAGCTCCCCACCCAGAGATTTCCCGTATCAAGTACGGGACAAGGCTTCGTCGTAAAGACTCCTCGCAACGACACTGCGGTGAGATACATTCGCTCGCTGAAGGCTCACTCAGTACGACACTGCGGTGTCGACTCCTCGCAACGACATTGCGATGTCGGTTAGTATTGACCGTTTTTGAAACTAATAATTGTGAATGTGCGGCGGCAATCTCATTTCAGAGGATAATGAGAGGCAATTGGGCTCCCAAACCCAATATAACGCGAACTGCCAAGTTTTTGGTAAAAATCCCTCTCAATCTCCCTTTACGAAAGGGAGAATATATCATGGGAGGAACTGCCGTACTGGCAACATGACGAGTTCCAATATTTGTCCTTTACTGGATGCGCCGGGGGTGGATTCTGACGCACATTGCCACTCTTGAATGGTCATAAATTGAGGGTTTTCCCAGGTGCCCAAATTGACCAGAGGGACCAGAATCAGACGGCGTCTTTAACCAGAGACCGCCACGTTTATGAGATTATGATAAAACAGAGGAGAATAAAGAGGCAAGGGAATTTTGTCGCAAAAAAGCAAACTGTATATTATGGTAAAAATTTCCACGACTTTAAGCCGTCTTTATTAAATTCGTAGGTTTCCTTATCGTTATAGCGCCAACTGCCAGATTGATGAATCACAATACCGCCAATCAGATTTTTCCCTTTACTGTTTTGCTCATTCATATATTTGTATAAGCCTTCTGCTTTATATTTTGCGTCAGGTGCGTCACCACGTTTAGTATCGAAAAGACCGATTTTACCGTTTTTATACTTCACAATCCAATCAACATAAAATGAGCGTTTTGTACCACTATCATCATAAGGTATAGCGAAATGCTTGGAGTCACTCTCGCCATTTTTGTACCACCACCTGATTTCGTTGGTTTTAGACTCCAGATAATTGGCGAAATCCTTTTCAATTTGTGTAGCATCACCCTTCTGATAGAAAGGTTCAACAATGCATAATTTTACTTGAAGCGCAGAATAATTCTCATTGTAAGACTGGCTAGATGGCACGTTCCAATCACCATCTGGAATTAATGCAGACTTGCCCTTTGTGACCTCTGCATCATAGAGTTCCTTGGCTTTGTTAATTGTATCAATGAAAAATTGAGTGTTACTATCTTTAAGAACAACCTTCTGCATTGCAGTTTCTATGGATTTAAAAGGGTAATTATTTTTGAAAAAATAATATATAGCTTCTTTGACACGAGATACAGACCTCTGTTCTGGGAAAACGGGCATTAGGTCTTTAGTAACAAGCATGTCAAATTCGTGTTGTATTTCAGTGTCTTGTTGAACCAAAGATACGTGTTCAGTGGTATAACCGGTTTTACCCTCTTTAACGTTATCTATATTTTCAATCTTGCCATTCGACATTAAGATTTTGGATATTTCTTTTACATCCATATCAATTTTATCTTTCAGCTTCAATTCTTCTGCAGCCGTTAAAAAGCAAGAAATAAATTTGGGTGAAAAACGTGTTTCTTCCCGATGACGTTTTGAGTGCACTGATGGTAAGTCAATATTTTGATAGCTAGCCTTTCGCTGGGCATTTTGTGCCACGATGTATCCCAAAGACTCATCAATTTTTATGGAGAATTCAGGCATATCAGTAAAAATATAACCAATGTTTAATGAGTCTTTACCATAATGTTTAAGCTCAGGCATACGTAGAATTCTGCCGACTGTCTGGATAGTAAATATTGGGCTTTGCATATCCCTGAGCGTTAATAGTATGTGAGCGCGTGGGCAGTCCCAACCGATAGCGATTGCCTGTTTGAATATCATGACTTCAGCTTTGTCATCATTCAAACTAATCGTGTCCCGGTTCTGTTTCTCTTCAGATAACCAGATGGCTAGCTTACCGTTTTCAACAGTAATATTATGCTTGTTTTTAAGGATACCTGTGATTTCTTCTTTAAGGGTATCATTTACGGCTGACCTATCAGGAAGTTGTATTAGCATAAGAGGATTCACATTAGAAGCCACACTGGAAAAGTCTTTAGCCAATTGCTCACGTTTATTCAATGCTTCGGTAATAATAAATTCCTTCGTGGTCTCTTCTTGAGATTTAACGGAAAGCTCATCTTTAGATTTAGCTAGAATATCGTTCCTGAAATCCGGATTAATAACAACATACTTTTTAATCATTTCATCTTGAATAACACTCTCGCGGTCTACCGGCACAAGTTCATCTCCATCTAATCTTGGAGTAGCAGATACTTCAATGGTCAGTTTTGCGCTTATCATATCCCTGAGACCTTTTGTTATTTCTGTGTCAGTAGAATAATGGCTTTCGTCAATTATCAGAATTACCTGTCTCCCCTGGTCTTTAGTATTCTGTAATATACTGGAGAGATTGAAATCGCCTTCATTTTCCCTGATATATATATTGCCCTTCTTATTAATGCTTTCCCAATTGAGAAACAATATTTCATTTTCATCGATGCTTTTATCGTTCAGTTCTTCAAAGGATGAACATTTCAGCGTTTTGTTTTCGTAATAATATTTTTCTAGCTTATCCTTGCTTTGTGTATGGAGTTGTCGCGGTGCAGCCCATATAAAAGAGAAATTGAGACCTGTTGTGTTTTCTGCTACTAATTTTTTTATGAACTCCGCCATAATGATGGTTTTACCGGAACCTGTTGGGGCACGGAAAACGAGTGTTTTATTACTTGCTTTTGCAAGCAGGGAATTCGCCTTAGAATATAAATTTGTTAAAGCATCTTCTTGATATGGTCTTAAAACAATCATCCGAATATCCTTCTATAGACTCTCAGGATTGCTTCCGGGATAGAACAAATTTTTACTATATCTTTCATATCAGCAAAATCATCGCTGAAATCATCATCGGTGAGTGAAAAGATATACAGGCTGATAGGTTTATTGAACTTTGCTACGGCTTTCTTGAATTCAGTAAAGGATAGCTGATCAAAAATTATACCTGTATATTTATCACTGTTTTTAAAAATTACATAGGCAGGCTTCTCCACTACTTTTTCAAATGTGCCTTCTTTTAGAGTAAGCATCTCAATGGATTGTTTTGTCAGCATTTCCTTGTTCTTATCGGTTGGAGCAGCTGGAACAAACGAAGTAACGTAGTATTTGAGATTACCACCCAAGGCTTCAGCATCCTCATCTTTAGAATTACGATAGCCATTAATTAATTTTTGGATTCGGGGATAGCATACATCGGAGCAGATATTGTTCTCATTGTTGGTACAAAGAATAAAGCGTCTTTTCCCATCGTCTTGGCTATTCAAATCAAGAACCGCTTGTGCTGTGGTTCCAGAGCCAGCGAAGAAATCAAGCACGAGAGGGTCTATTATGTTGGAAAGACTAATGCACCTTTTTATTAAATCTGTTGGTTTGGGATTGGTGAAAACTCTTTCTCCAAACAACTCTTTAAGTTCTATAGTTGCTTTCTTGTTTCCTTCAAGGTCAGTCCACAGATTGGAAGGTGCTTTGCTCCTGCCTTCCAAATAGTATTTGATATATGGTCGCCAATTATCTTCTACTCGTATCCACTCAACCATTTTCTGTTTATCTAGTTGTTTAAATTTCTTTAAGTCTCCACGCCATCGACTTTCATATCCAGTGGGACCAAAAGGATAAACAGAATTGCCATCAGGTCCAGATATTGGATAATAGAGATTCGGTCTGTCTGCTCGTTTGTCTCCATTTCCGGTCTTCCGCCACTGTAATATTGCGTAGTTTCCATTATCATCTTTCCTGGAAAATCTTTTTTTATCCTTTTCTGATAACTTTATCTTCCCTAATGCAAATTCTGGCATAGCATAAACCAATAAATAATCAGCACTACTTCCAAAATGTTTTGCATCTTGTCCAGTAGTCGTTCCTTTCGCTACCGAAACAAGCCCGATTAAATTGGCTTCGCCAAATATTTCATCTGAGAGTAGCTTAAGATGGGCTAATTCGTTATCATCAATTGAGATAAAAATAACGCCTGATTTTTTCAGCAGAGGTTTGGCAAGTCTCAGGCGTTTATCCATTAAAGACAGCCATTTAGTATGTCTGTAAGGGTCTTCTCTGTCGATATACCGGTCATTATAAATGAAATCATCATTGCCTGTGTTATAAGGTGGATCAATATAGATTAAATCAACCGATTTCTCATGAGTGTAATTCAATACCGATAGAGCATGATAATTATCACCTTCAATGAGAATGTGGGTAGGGTCATCCTTGTCGGAGTAAATTTCCTTTTCCTTGTTATCTTTAAGAACAGGTAGATGTGCTTGACAGTCCAAGACGACCTTTTCTGGTTCACGTGCTGAATCCCAGACAAATCCATATTTCTTGCGCTTCTCAAGCGATTTAATTTTTTTAATTAAGTCTTCTTTTCCCCAGCCGGAATAGTCAGTTTTTTCCATTGAGCAGCCCCTCAATTCTTAAAAAGAAGTCCCTTTGGTTACGCCCATTATACGCCTGAATTAAAGTTCATACAATACATAAAATTTTACTTATAGCCTTTTCTAAATCTCCCTTAATCCCTCCTTACGAAGGAGGGAAAATCATTTTGGTTGCAAATGCAGTCTCCCCTCGCTAAACTGGGAAGTTATGAAGATAGTGCGTTTTTCCATCGGTAAAAAAATTGGTTATGGCGTCCTCAAAAACAAGTCCATCAGGGTAATCCAGGGCAATCCCTTCCGCGCCATCCGTTATTCCGGCGTATCAGTGCGGCTGAGCGATGTTAAACTTTTAGCGCCCTGCGTCCCTTCGAAAATCGTGTGCCTGGGAGTGAACTACCGCAGTCATGCCGGGGAAATCAATACCCAGATACCCGAAGTTCCATTAATTTTTCTCAAACCGCCGTCGGCTGTCGTCGGACCGGAAGACAAAATCATCTATCCGGAGATGTCACAACGTGTCGACTATGAAGGTGAGCTGGGCGTGGTGATGAAGAAGAAAACATCGCACGTAACGGAAGAAGAAGCGTTCGACTTTGTGCTGGGTTATACCTGTTTCAATGATGTGACGGCGCGGGATTTACAGAACAAGGACGGGCAGTGGACGCGCGCCAAGGGATTCGATACTTTTGCGGCTTTCGGACCGTGGATTGAGACAGATATCGACCCATCGAACGCACCGATAGAGACCTATCTCAACGGCGAACTGAAGCAGAAGGGAAACACCAGCGACCTTATTTACTCGGTGCGAGAGGTCATCAGTTTCATTTCTCGTGTGATGACGCTCCTGCCGGGTGATGTGATTGCAACCGGTACCCCCGGCGGTATTGGACCGATGAAACCCGGCGATACGGTCGAGGTTAGAATTCCCCCGATTGGCATACTGCGGAACTACGTTGTCTGAGACTCTCTCTCCTTTTAAAATGTCACTGCGAGAGAATTGTGGCAGTCTCAGGGAGGGGTTGCATCTCATCCACCCTGAGATTCTTCACTGCGTTCGGAATGACAATTACTGTTTTGGGGGCGGGGGGCTGAAGTAATCCCTGACCTCCTGCTTAGTCAGGTAGATAATGCTTAGTGTGCCGATAATGGTGCCGATGGGTATTGCGAAAAGGCTGAGAGCACTGTGAACAATACTGATGGTACGCGCCCATTCGCGCCCTCGGTTCAGCATCAGCCCGATACCACCGGCAACCGCCAACGCCAGGAAGCAGACGAGAAATAGGATAGCAACGCTCAGCCCGAAGACACCGCCTATCATGCCACGATGCCAGTCCATGTCACTCAAGCCCCAATCCCAGTAACCGGTCACCGCAGGGAAAGCAAATACAGCAATTGCCGCGATACCGACGAGTGCCATAAAAGCGGTAATGAACTGCCAGACCGCAATAAGAACCAGCAAATCGGGTTTTTTCATAGATTGCCTCCTCCTCTATCCCTTCATACTGCAATTCTAGGCTGGGACAGAAGTAATGTCAATGTTTCTTGTCATTGCGAGGAGCGAAGCGACGTGGCAATCTCAGGGAAGTGAGGTGCCCCAGCTACCCTGAGATTCTTCCCTTCGCCTTCACTCAGGGCAGGCAGTTTCACTCAGAATGACAATTGTGGTAGTCTAATGGTGATGCATCATACTCTCAAACTCTATAGTCGGTATCGCGAATTTTCTCTGAAGTTCTATCTTTTCTGGGCGGCGTGGACAAAGATTCCCCTGATTGGTCGTCTGGTGCGGTGGGTGGGGAACTGGTGGGGGAAGAAACTGTCAGGCGCAATTCTGCTCAAGACTGAAGAAGCCGAAGAAATTGTGGATATGGCGGCAGAACTGGCAGTCGGTCCATGTACCTGTCGTCAAATCACCCATCAATGTGATAATCCGGTACAAGTGGAAATCATGCTCGGTAGGGATGGTAATGTTTTCATCAACGAGCGCCCGCAGGACTATCGCCGTATCAGTAAAGAAGAAGCGAAATCTATCCTCCGCGACTGTCACAACCGCGGGCTCATTCACACTATCATCAAGTGTCGTGACGACTACTATGCCATCTGTAATTGCTGTACCTGCTGTTGTGTGCCGATGCGATTGAGTAAAGCCTATGGCATTCAGAACGCCATCGTTAGAAAAGAGAATATCGTTCAGGAGTTAAGAGGGTACCTGATTCATCATAATGGGTAAGTTCCGGTTTGATAGGCACATGAGCATCTCCATTTGTTCTGTCACTCTGAACGAAGTGAAGAGTCTAATACTCCCTAGTTTCTAGATTCTTCAGGTACTGCGTAACTTCAGAATGACAATAATAAACAACCTGCGTATTTCCCCCTCTGGTAACAACTCCCCATCTGTCTTATAATTGTTTCTAATGACACTGCTACTGGTACTCATCGGGGTATTGCTCCTGTTTATCTTCGGCTCTTTACTGCTGGTGATGTTCCTCTTCAGTCGGGCTAAACCCCTCATCCCGGAGAAAGCAAAGGGACCTATAGAGGACAGACCCTCGCCCTTTCCCTGGAAGGCGGTGATTCTACCACTAATTATCTTCTTGTTGGTGTTGGTGATGGTGGTATTGTTCTGCAGTAAGTTGCCGCAGGACGTAGCCTCACGCTTCGACGCCGACGGTACACCGGGTGTGTGGACGACAAAAGGCACGCTGATAATATGGGCATTATTACCTCAATTCCTGCTGGCTCTGCTGGCATTTATGATTGCCTGGAGTGTGACCCGCATCGGCGCACTTGCCCGTTCTGCGGAAGAAGCCGGGATTAAACTGGATAGTCTTCTGCTGGTGATGGGCAATATGATTGCCCTGCCTCAATTGATTCTCGGTTTTGCAATGCTCAATACTTTTGGCTACAATGCGTATCAGGTGCGCATCGTACCACTCTGGGCAGTCGTGCTCATAATCGCGATTGCCGGTGTGGTGATTCTGGGGGCTTTTTTCATCACCACCATCCGCAAAATGTGGCTCAAGGATTCTTCCTGAAGGATAACAAATAACCTGTTTTAGATTGTACTTGAGGAGCTGGAAGTGACCGACCAAACACCAACAGTGCCAATGGAAAAAATCGTTTCTCTTGCCCAGCGCCGGGGATTTATCTTCCCCAGCAGTGATATTTATGGCGGATTATCCGGTTGCTGGGACTATGGGCCTCTGGGTATAGAACTGAAACGTAACGTCAAGCAAGCCTGGTGGAAAGCAATGGTTCAGGACCGCGATGACATGGTCGGCATTGAATCCAGTATTTTGATGGCTTCACAGGTTTGGGTTGCTAGCGGTCATTTACAGGGATTCACAGACCCGCTGGTAGAATGCAAGAACTGCCATATGAGATGGCGAGCCGATACACTTACCGAAAAGAAGTGCCCTTTCTGCGGCGGCGAGCTTACGGCAGAGCGCATGTTCAACTTGATGTTCAAGACCTTTGCCGGTCCTGTAGAAGATGATGCTAGCGTCGTCTATCTGCGCCCTGAGACAGCCCAAGGGATGTTTGTCAACTTTGATAATGTGATACAGTCAACTCGTAAAAAACTCCCCTTCGGCATTGCGCAACAGGGGAAAGCTTTCCGTAACGAAATCACTACGGGTAACTTCATCTTTCGCACTCGTGAATTTGAACTGATGGAGATGGAGTATTTCGTTAAACCGGGGACAGATGGGCAGTGGTTTGATTACTGGTTGAACGAACGGCTCAACTGGCATGTGAAATACGGCATCAAGCGAGATCACCTATCGATATTGGAACATGAAAAAGCCAAGCTGGCGCACTACGCCAAGCGTGTTTGTGATATCACATATTTATACCCGATGGGTTGGGAAGAACTGGAAGGTGTCGCCAATCGCACCGATTTTGACCTGAAACAACATTCGCAGGCAAGCGGGAAAACGCTCGACTACTATGATGACGAGACCAAAGAGCACTATACTCCTTACGTAATTGAACCCGCCGTGGGGGTAGACCGCTCTCTCTTGGCTTTTCTGTGTGATGCTTATGCGGAAGAGCCGGACAAAGATGAAACGCGGGTGGTGATGCACTTCCACTCCGCGCTGGCACCTATCAAGGCGGCAATCCTGCCCCTGAGCAAGAAAGAGAATTTATCGGCTTTTGCTAAAGATGTCTACAAAGACCTGCGGGCTCACCTGATGGTGCAATATGATGATACGCAATCCATTGGGCGGCGCTACCGCCGTCAGGACGAGGTCGGGACTCCATATTGCGTTACGGTGGATTTCCAATCGCTGGAGGATAAGCGGGTGACAATCCGTGAACGCGATTCGATGAACCAGATACGTGTCCCGGTGAGTGAGTTGCTTAAGACCCTGACGGCTAAATTGGAAGGTGAAGACCTGTTTATTCTACCATCGGGCGGAGAAATCTGGAAAAAGGCGGGAGAATGAAACCAGCGGTCAACATCGGTATCATAGGTGATTTCGACCCGAATAAGACCTCCTATCCGGCGTCCAACGAGGCAATCCGCCATGCCGCCGACCATCTGGGCGTTAAGGATAATATTACTTGGCTACCGACGACGTCACTGCTAATAGGGGAAGCACTGCAGAAGCTGGAGCAGTATGACGGTCTTTGGGTATCTTCCGGCAGTCCGTACCGGAACTTAGAGGGCGCTCTCAAGGGAATCAGGCGGGCGCGGGAGTTGAATATTCCATTTATTGGCACTTGAGGCGGTTTTCAACATACTCTGTTAGAGTATGCCAGGAATGTAGCAGGTCTTATTGATGCTGGACATACGGAGATTGACCCCGATACGAAAATGCCTTTGCTGGTGCTTGCATCTTGCCCGGTTGATACCAGGAATGCAGGCAAAACGAGGCTATCAGGTAAATTGCACATCAGCATAAGTCCTGATTCGCTTGCCTATCAGATATATCGGAAAAAGAATATTACGGAATCGTTCCAATGCAACTACGAGTTGAATCCGGAGTACAGAGAAAGGCTTGAGTCATGCGGACTCAGAGTAAGTGGAACAAGCGAAGATGGTGGTACCAGAATAGTCGAACTACCCCAAAACCGCTTTTTTATCGGCACTGGTTTTATTCCGCAAATGAATTCAAAACCGGGAAAACCGCATCCTCTTTTTATAGCTTTTCTTCGGTATATCATAGAAAAGCAAAGGTGACATCTGTTAATTGAAAATCCTGCATTTCGCTGACCTGCATCTTGGAGTAGAGAACTACGGGCATATTGACCCGGCGACCGGTCTTTCCACGCGACTGCTCGATATTCTCAGCTCACTCGACCAGCTGGTTGATTATGCCATTCAAAATAAAGTAGACCTGATTCTTTTTTGCGGTGATGCGTACAAGAATCGGGAGCCCAGTCAGACCCACCAGCGCGAGTTCGCCAAGCGTATCAGTCGTCTCTCCGATGCCGATATTCCCGTATTCCTGCTCACCGGCAATCATGACCTGCCGAACACCATGGGTAGAGCCACGAGCACAGAAATCTTCAGCACTCTTTCCGTGAAAAATGTGTATGTATCCAGCCGCCCTGAGGTTGTTAAGATTCCGATAAAAAGCGGCATTATTCAGGTTGCATCACTGCCATGGTTACGTCGCGGCGCCTTGCTCAGTCGGGAAGACACTCGCAACCTCAACTTTGAACAGATAAACGAGCGGATGCAGGCATCGTTAAATAATATCATCGCCGACCATGCCAGTAAACTGAATCCCGGTCTACCAGCTTTGCTGGCGGCACATGTCTGGGTAGCCGCTCCGGACCTGCAGGTCGGGTCGGAGAGAATGATGACCATCGGACAGGAGCATGCTCTGTTGCTCAGTAATGTGGCAAACCCCGCCTTCGATTATATAGCGCTCGGACATATCCACAAGGGGCAGGTATTGAATGACAGTCCACCGGTGGTCTATGCCGGCAGTCTGGACAAACTGGACTTCGGTGACGAAAAGGACGAAAAGGGATTCTGGGTCATTAATATTGAGTCTACCAAGCGGACAGGGAAACGGCATGTATCTTATGAGTTTCACCCGATTAGTGGGCGGTGCTTTCTTACTATCGACGTGGCTTCACAAGCAGAGGATACCAGCCCGATGGACACCATCCTGCAAGCCATCACGCAGAAAGCTGAGGAAATTAGAGATGCCATCGTCCGACTTCAACTTACCGTGCCTTCCGAAATAGAAGGTCAGTTGAATGATGCCGAAATGAAGAATGCCCTGAAGTCCGCTCACTTCTTTACAATCACCCGTGATGTGAAACGCGAGGCGCGGGTGCGTCTGGGGAAATGGTCGGCGGAAGAAGTAACGCCACTGGATGCCTTAAAACTCTGGCTGGACACTAAAAACATGGCGCCGGAGAAAACGGAAATCCTGCTTGATTATGGACGGAAGCTGATTGAAGGGCAAAACGTGGACTAAGAATCAGCGTGGGTAATTTGTTCCTCTATACCATTCGGAGTATAATTGTTTTATATGTTGAACAGTCCACTCCTCGAGTACATTAGTTAACCTCATGTTATTCTCTCTCTTCATTCATTGAATTCATAAGGATTTTGCTGGCTCATGCCTTCTGAAGCCTGGAAAAGAAACCTTTATACAATTTTTATTGCTGAGCTCATCGTTATCATGGGCTTCAGTTTTGTGGTACCTTTCTTGCCACTATATATACAGGAAATAGGTAAATACACCACCAAGGAAGCCGCCTTCTGGGCAGGTATTGCTGCCTCCTCTGCCAGTCTGGCGATGTTTCTCAGTTCGCCAATCTGGGGAATTCTTGCGGACCGCTGGGGTAGAAAACCGATGGTATTGCGGGCAATGTTCGGTGGCGGCATTGTTATCGCGGTGACAGGTCTAGTTCATAATGTCTACGGCATCATTGCCCTCCGTTTTCTCCAGGGTTTGTTGAGCGGTACGGTGGCTGCCGCATCGGCGCTGGTCGCCTCAACCACCCCGCGGGAGAAAATGCCCTATGCTATGGGTCTCCTGATGGTAGCCGTCTTCGGGGGTAACACCTTCGGACCTTTGCTTGGTGGAGTTTTGGCTGACAGATTTGGTTATCAGACAACTTTTCTTGTTACCGGTGGAATGCTTTTTATTGGCGGCTTGATAGTCACCTTTTTTGTGAAGGAGAAGTTTTCCTCCTCGTCTGGAGAAAGTTCAGCTTCGTTGTCCGGGATGATGAAACTTGTCAGGTCAAAGGAAATGTTACCCATTCTCGGCGTTAGTTTTGCCCTGGCAGCGGGACCTGCCATAGTCTCACCGATTATTTCTCTTCTGATTAAAGAAATGAGTCCGGGAGTAAAAGCGGCTACTGCCTCAGGGACTGCCTTTTTCTTGATGGGCTTAGTAGCCACTATATCTTCGTTTGTTGCCGGGCGGGTGGCACAACGGGTAGACCTGAAGAAATTGCTTATTGTTTCGTGCCTGGGAACGGGTATTCTCTATTTGCCTCCCATGTTAGCTAGTAATGTTACGCAACTACTGATTCTTGTCGGTATGGTGGCATTGCTTAAGGGTGGTATCATGTCCACAGCAAATACCCTGGTAGCTTGGGTAGCACCACCGAGTCAGCAGGGCATTGCCTACGGTGTCAACCAGAGCGCTAGCTCGTTGGGTAGTGCTCTTGGACCGTTACTGGGTGGAGCGCTTGCGCCGGTCATCGGATTGAAACCAGTGTTTGGTGTTACCGCGGGCGTCTATGTGGTTATCGGGTTGCTGGTTGCCAGACTACTAGCAAGCTTAGACCTGAGCAAAACACGTACTCTCTAAGTCATAAAAAGCTTAAAACTTTCATTGACACGAGTCCGATAAACAGTTTACAATTGGCGTTGGTTCTTGATGGAGGACAGTGGCGTGCCGTCAGATGAGATTTCCCAGGTTGTTGGTAAGAGTGTCGGCGTCCGTATGTTTGAGGTAGAGAAGGGTGCTATCCGTCGTTTCGCTGACGCCGTGGGCGATGCCAATCCACTCTTTCGTGACGTTGAGTACGCCCGCAAATCACACTATGGCGATATAATCGCGCCGCCCGGTTTCTTTGGCTGGCCTCTGAAACAACCGATGGGTAGTCCCCTCGTCGTCGAGTTCCCTGCTGAGCTGATGGGACCTCTGATGAAAGCCGGTTATATGGCGGCGACATCGCTTGACGGCGGCATGGAATATGATTTCTTTCTGCCTGTCTACGTCGGTGATACTTTAACCTCAACCACCATTGTCAAAGATGTCCGTGAACGCACCGGCAGAGGTGGCAAAATGTGTTTTATAATTCTGGAAACAACCTACCTGAATCAGAATGGCGACCTGGTTGCTAAGGCGCGTGCGAGTACAATTATGCGGTCTTTAGGTGCGTAGAGGAGCGGAAGGAGATGAAAAAACAATTGTACTGGGAAGATGTAGCAGAAGGTGGAGAAATCACCCCTCTATCTAAAATAGCCACCACGGCAATGCTTGTCAGGTGGGCAGGTGGTTCCGGAGATTTCAATCCTTTGCACTATGATAAGGTTTTTGCGGAGGGTGCAGGAGTCGGCCAACCGATTGTTCATGGCGCACTAAAACGGCAGTGGCTTGTCCAATTGATGACCGATTGGATAGGCGACCAGGGTTGGCTGAAACAGTTTTCCTGTCAGTACCGCGCCATGGATATCCCGAGAGCGATGCGTACCATGACCGACCCGGTTGATGGGGAAACATGGTGGTGTAAAGGAAAAGTCACCAAGAAGTACATCGATGGTGATTCACACTGTGTAGATTGTGATATCTGGATAGAGAATGGAAAGGGAGAAGTAACTACTCCCGGCAAAGCCACGGTGATTCTACCCGTTCACGGTGAATCCGTTCAGAGCCTGCCCTGAGTGCGATGAAGGGGTGAACCCGTGCGCGGTTAATCAGGTAACACTCCGCTGAAATCTATAACAGCGGTTTGTAGAGAAATAAGGATTAGGAGAGGAATAATGACAGACAGATTAAAGGGTAAAGTAGTAGTTATCACCGGTGCCGGTGGCGGTATTGGGCGTGGTCATGCCTTAGCATTCGCGTCCGAAGGCGCCAAGGTTGTGGTTAACGATGTCGGCGCGGCAGTTACAGGGCAGGGCGCTTCCAGCAAGCCGGCTGACCTGGTTGTTGAGGAAATCAAGAAGATGGGTGGCGAAGCCGCCGCCAACTATGACTCGGTATCCGTAAAAGAGGGCGCTGAGAACATCATCAAGACCGCCGTTGACAAGTTCGGTAAGCTGGATATTCTGGTGAACAATGCCGGTATTCTCCGTGACCGCATGATATACAACATGTCGGATGAGGAATTTGAGTCGGTTATTAAAGTCCATATCTACGGGCACTTCTTTTGCACCCGCGCCGCTTGCGTTCTCTTCCGCCAGCAGAGAAGCGGTCGTATTATCAATACAGCCTCCACTTCCGGTCTTGGCAATCGTGGGCAGTCAAACTATTCCATTGCAAAAGAAGGCATCGTCGGTTTAACACGGACAGTTGCGCAGGAAATGGGTAGATATGGTGTAACCTGTAATGCCATCCGCCCCAACGCCGGCACCCGCATGACCATGAGCGATGATATGAAACAGGCGGCTGCAAGGTCCGGCAGTGACGGTCTGATAAAAATGATGGAAATGATGAAACCTGAGGATATCGCACCATTAGTGGTTTTCCTGGCTTCAGATGCGGCGGCGAATATTAATGGACGCACCTTCTTTGTCCAGACTGGTAGAATAGCTCTGTACTCAGAGCCGGAGCAGATAAAGAACATCTCCAAACCGGGTGTTGGTTTCACCATTGATGAGGTATTCAAGCTGGTACCGGAACAGTTGACCGGTGACCTGGTAAATCGGTTCCCGCCACAAGCATAAGAAAAGAAATAACATCCTGAAAATTGCCAGGCAATAAAAGGAGGAACCTTATGGGTGATAGACTCAAAGGTAAGGTCGCTGTCGTAACGGGATCGGGCCGTGGTATCGGGCGGGGTATTGCTCTACTGATGGCTTCTGAGGGAGCGAAAGTCGTGGTCAACGACCTGGGTTCCGCTGTCACCGGCTCGGGCGCATCACAGGCACCTGCGGAGGAGGTGGTCGCGGAAATCAAGAAGGCGGGTGGCGAAGCTGTTCCTAACTTTGATTCCGTGGCTACTGTCGAGGGTGGTGAGAATATCATCAAGACTGCTATCGATAAGTTCGGCAGAATCGATATTCTGGTCAATAACGCCGGGATTCTCCGCGACCGCATGATTTTCAATATGGCGCCGGAAGAATGGGATGCGGTACTGAAGGTTCATCTTTACGGCACGTTCAATTGCACCAGACCGGCATCGATTGTGATGCGCCAGCAGAGATGGGGACGCATTATTAGCATGACGTCAACATCCGGTGTCGTTGGCAATTCCGGGCAGGCGAATTACGGCGCGGCTAAGATGGGCATCGTCGGTTTCACATTTGTATGTGCCAAGGACCTCGGGAAATACGGTATCACCTGCAACGCGGTAGCGCCATCGGCGGGCACCCGCATGACCCTATCCGAGGAAGTTATAGCATCGCGGCAAATCCGGGCAGCGCGCGGTTTAACTTCTGCCTCTCCTGTAGCACAGGCACCACAGGGTGCAGCGGCGCGTGCTCCTGCCGACCCTGAAGACGTAGCGCCGCTGGTCTGCTATCTAGCTACCGAGCAGGCGGCTGGTGTTAACGGTCGTATTTTCTTTGCTAGTGGTGGCAATATCAGTCTTTATTCGAATCCGGAACCAATCAGGTCATTATATAAGATTGGTCGCTGGAGTTTGGATGAACTGATGACACTAGCACCAAGGAGTCTAACTCAAGGGTTGGTCAATCCGGCTCCACCACAAGCAGAAGAAAAGAAACAGTAATTCAAGGACAGGTTGTTCATAGATAGCCTCCCTGAAAATGGGGGGCTTTCTTTTTATAAGTGTTATTGACAGGATTGCAAATAGGGCTATAATGGACTTACTTAATATCAGATAAATTCAGAACAGAGTTGGCTGATGAAAAGAGTATTGATACCAATACTGGGGATCTTAAACATGATAGCCGCCGCTTCACTGGTATTGTGGGACTACTTCTGGTTTTCAGATGAGGGAACATCAGTACCAGATGCTTTTACCTGGGGTTTACCATTACTTGTAGCGGCGATGGTGGCTTTAATTTGTGGTATCTTCACTCTTAATAGGAAAACCCTGGGATGGGCAATTTCTGGTCTTGTTGTCGCAGGTGCAGCATGGATTTACTGTTTGATACTTTTATGGTTTAACAGTGGGACTATGTCTTAAGAAAATACCAGAAAACACCTTCCGACATCATCATTTCTTTTAGGGCTGAATGATATATGAAAATGCATAGACCATGGCTGTTACCTGGAACGACATGTTAGGTGGCACTTATTGCTTTCTCTGCCAATAATCATCAAACTCCTTCCTGGTTAAACCAAACAGCATCACATCGTGATATTCACCATCGGTATAAACTGTTTTTCTGCGTCTCCCTTCTTCTACAAAACCCAGTTTCTTATGCAGCCGTATAGCTCTCTCATTGATACTTAAACATTCGGTATTACATTTTTCAAAACGCATCTCGTGAAAACAATATCGCAACACTATCACCATTGCTTCAATCGCGTATCCTTTCCCGCGATAATCTTTAAAGATACTGCCCCCGCAACTAAATGTCCCATTCTTCTGATTCATTGAATGAATGTTAATCCATCCGACAAACTCTCCTGACAATGTTTCTATGTACAAGTCAATGAGTTCTGGGCCACGTGGTTCTTTGAATATTTCCTCGTAGGCTTCCTTTGATTTAACTGGGAGTTCGATACCATTTTCAAGTAGTTGCCTGGCTTTCGAATCGAAATATTCCTCCCACTTAGCGTTAACATCGGTCTCCCGCATCGTTCGGAGCCGGATCTTTTCACCTTGCCAGTAGTATCCCTGCAAATCATCTTTGTTCATAATATATCCGTTTTCCTCTTTGCTTTAAGACCATCAATATAAAAATAGACTACATTTTCATTTTATTTTTCTAATACCCACTCTGATAACTTCCCAGCCCTTGCCAATATTTTCACAATATTTGGCATACTTACAAACTGCCGCATGCAAAGATCATATTCTTCCTTCGTTACCGTGCCCGATTTGGGACGGCAGAAGACTAGCATTCCTTCACGATTGCCAAGCAAATGTCTTACTTTATCACAAGCGAATTTCTCGCAGTATGCACAGTTCTTTTCTCCACGTTCAATCGCGCATGGCCTTGCCTTGCACTCCTTGTCCGCGTGCCTACCTTCATTCAGACACCCATCACATTTGACATTCTCCTCCGTGTATTGTTGATGACCGAAGATCCTTCGCCATCCGTCAACCATTTTCTGCCTGACATCGGGATCATCCGACCTCGCTGCACATAAATGACAGCTGTATCCACAATAGCCAATCATCTCTTCTTTCATAGCATTGTGCCTCCTTGTTACGACAACTCCCAACGTGGCGGTAACTTGCCGGGCGATTTAAAATTTATGACCGCTTAGGCAATACAGTGGATTGCCTGATTGCTATCGGTTCAATGCTGTTGGGCATTTAATTTCATAATTAGTCCTCTCATTCTTCTCGCATTATTTTCTTTAACCATTTAAAAGGCTTATTTTTATGTTGAAAAAATATATCATCGAAAATTGACGAAAAAGCCATTCCGCAGTATTGGTGATATCGTTTGTGAAACCAATCAACAAGATATTTTTCATCGCACAGTTCTTTATCGAAGATATATTTGGATAGTATTTTTCTTTCCCAAAGTGAGATGTGTTTTAAGTATTCAGCTCTATCAATAATATAAAATACCGTTTGCTTTCCGATGCCATAGATTTTTAGCAATTCTTTTTCAAGCTTGTCTGTTGATAATTTGCTCAGCTCCCTTTCAGAAATCTTGTCCTTTACGAAATGTTCTGTGATGCGCAGGATGTTTTTCGCTCGATAACCGATTTTTAATTCTCGCAATTCTGCGTCTGTTGTATGTAATTCCTCTGGTCGCCACATTGCGTACAATTCAATTTGATCAAAATAAAGGAGTGTCCCGTACTTTGAGAGCATGCTTTCGCACATACTGATTGTTCTTTGTACGGTGCAGTTTTGCAAAAGCACAGAAATAATTAATCCCTCATATAGTGTATACTTTTTGAAAGACCACCCCCCTCTGTTCCTTTTTATCACAGGTCCAAGCCATTTATCTTTAGAGAATTTATTATAAAAATCGCGTTCATTACTGTCCAACAACAATCTACCCATGAGTTCTCTGTTTATTTGCCCAAGAGCACTCTTGCTAAGTCTTTTTTCAGAATATATTTCAGCACACAGTTTGCCGTTGTAGACATAATATTTTAATCCAAGCTTCATCTGGTCTATATTCATTGTCAAATAATAAATCGATTGCTCTTTTTTATATAGCTCCAACTTAGATTCAAAAGCCGATGGAGAATAAAAAGTTTTTTCAAAATTAAACTGATCGTCAATATCAAATACTAATTTTGTCTTTGCTCTTAATTCTAATTTTTTCATAAAAATATTCTATGTCTCTTCTAGCGGCAAATTCTCAGTATTTAGAAAACATCAAAAGATATAACGTTGAGGAGATGGCCAGGATTTTACTGTGAACTATTTATAAGCATTTAAATTGACTTTTCTACTTTCCGCGTCATGTTGGTATTCTCCTTAAAAATCTTAAAGTAACATATATGATGAAATACGGTGAATCATTTTAGAGTGATTAAAGGTGCTCTGTCAAGCGGCTTAAATCAACCTGAATTCTTTGACATCCACCATCCCCATATCCGTGAGGCGGAGTTCTGGGATAACCGGCAATGCGACAAATGACAGAGTTGAGAATGGTGATACCAGTTTCACACCAAGTGCTGAAGCCGCTTTCTCAACCTTATCCAGTTTTTTAACTACCGTCTCTAGTGGTTTATCCGAGAGAAGCCCGGCAACCGGCAATGGTAGTCCGGCAATCACTTTCCCATCTGCGACTGCCGTCAGTCCGCCTTGCATCCGCACGACCTCTTTTACAGCGGTGTATATATCCGCATCGTTCGTGCCCACAACGACGATATTATGCGAGTCGTGGGCAATTGATGAGGCAAGAGCACCTTTCTTCAAACCGAAGCCCATTACCAGCCCAATACCAATGTTTCCCGTCCGCTTGTGCCGCTCCACGACTACGAGCTTCAGGATGTCCCGCTGAATATCAGGCACAATATATCCGTTCTCGATTTTGACCTTCGTTGTACGTTTTTTGGTGACAATCTGACCGGGAACAATCTCGATGACAGATACCGTATTACCCTTCGCCTTCAATCGCAATGCTTCAATTCTGAAGGGCTTGATTCTAACGGTATCGCATAGGGTCTGTTTCCCCGACTCCTGCAGTGAGAACAGGGGTTGTTTGTCTCTGCCCACAAGACGACCGTGATAGAACACTATGTCAATTGGGAAGGCTGACAGGTCACTGGTGACAATCAGGTTGGCGAAATAGCCGGGCGCTACCGCTCCCAGTCGTTCCAGTCGGAAATATTCCGCGGTATTGATACTTGCCATTTGAATAGCACGTACCGGCTTCAGTCCCAGTCTGATAGCTTTTCTCACCACGGCATCGATATCACCGTCATTCAATATGTCGACGCAACTACGGTCGTCAACCACCAGCATACATCGACGGTAGGTTTTATCATTAACCAGAGGGAGCAGGGTTTCCAGGTTCTTTTCGGATGACCCCTCGCGTATCATAACGTGCATACCAAGTCGCAGTTTCTCCTGCGCCTCTTCCAGTGTCACCGACTCGTGGTCGGACTGGATACCAGCGGAAACGTAAGCATTCAGGTCGCTACCGCTTAAACCGGGTGCATGACCATCGACAACCTTGCCTTTAGCGGAGGCGATTTTAGCGAGCACCGCTTTATCACCGTAAATCACGCCGGGATAGTTCATGACTTCGCCCAGCCCGTGGCATTGCTTGAGTCGTAATAATTGTCTGATTTCCTTTATACCAATTTCCGCCCCGGCGGTTTCCATGTGAGTGGCAGGTACACAAGAGGGAGCCATCAAGAAAATGTCCAGCGGTAAACGGCGGGCGTTTTCAAGCACATAACGGATGCCTTCAAGTCCGCAGACATTGGCAATCTCGTGGAGGTCGGTAACAAGTGCGGTGGTGCCTCTGGGGACGACGGCGCGGGCGTACTGCCCCACATCGAGCATGCTGCTCTCGATGTGAACATGCCCGTTGATAAGCCCGGGAAGCAGGTACTTTCCCTTCAGGTCGATGGTTTCTTTTGCCTGTGTATAATCACCGATACCAGCGATATAGCCGTCAGCGATTGCCACATTGCTTGACTCTATCTTACCAGTGAAGACATTAACGATGCGGGCGTTGGCAAGAATGAGGTCGGCGGGAATTTGTCCTCGCGCGACGGCAATGAGCTTTTTCGTTTTCCGGGTCACGGTTTTGCATCCTCCAGATAGCAGATGTCAGGGAGATTGCGATACTGCTCCGCCCAATCGAGCCCGTAGCCAACCAGAAACTTATCGGGGACAGTTAAACCGGTGTAGTCAATGTGAACAGTCACCTGGCGTCGTGCCGGCTTGTCCAATAGGCAACAGACCTTTAGTGACGCTGGTTTTTTATTACGTAACGATTCCAGCACATGAGTGACGCTCAAGCCGCTATCGATAATGTCTTCGACCAACAGCACATGCCTGTTTCTTATGTCCGTGCGGATGCCCTGTACCACCGCTATTTTGCCGGAGCTTTGCCTCTTCTTGCCGTAACTGGAGACGCGTACAAATTCGATTTCCAGTGGGAAGTCCAGATGACGGACGAGGTCAGCCATAAACATAAAAGAGCCTTTGAGAATACCGACGAGGAGTGGATTTTTATCAGCATAATCACGTGTGATTTCAGCGGCGAGTTTTTCAATGGTGGTTTCAATCTGCTTGGACGTATAAAGGACGTGAGTTTTAGTTGGCTTATTCATGGTTATTCGATTCCTTTTGATTGTCACGGCTGAGGTTACAGACCAGACCCTGGGTGCAGTTTTCTCCCTGTCCGCATTCCAACTGGAGCGTGGTGTGTGTAATATCAAAATGCTTTGCCAGTTCGCGGTTGACAGTATCGAGGATTTCCCGTGTGCGGCTGACCATTACATCTTGAACTACAACGTGGGCGCTCATCGCGAAAATTCCCGATGTAATTGTCCAGATATGCAGGTCGTGGATACTGTCAACACCCTCGACGTTTTTCATCATCTGGATAACCTTGTCCATCTCGATATGTTTCGGCACGGCTTCCAGCAAAATGTCGGATGATTCTCTGAGCAACTGGACAGCCCCCGTGAGGATGATGATGCTGATAACAATGGCGATAATGGGGTCGGCGTAAGTCCAGCCTGTCAGGGAAATAATAATACTCGCGGTGATAACGCCAACCGATGAGATGGTATCGCCAAGGATGTGGAAAAAAGCGGCGCGGATATTAAGGCTGACATGACGGTTGCGGCGAAGCAGCAAGATGCCGGCAAGATTGGCTAACAGTCCCAGAATGGCAATAACCAGCATCAAACCGCTATGGATTTCCGGAGGATTTTGAAAACGCTGGTAGGCTTTATAAAAGATAAAGGCAGCGACCACAGCGAGAATGGCTCCATTGACAAGCGCCGCCATGATTTCGACACGGTGAAAGCCGTAGGTACGGGTAGCTGTTGCAGGTCGTCTGGCGAGGGTAAGAGCGAAGAGACTCAGGCTAAGAGCAAGAGCGTCTACGAACATGTGACCGGCATCACCGATGAGGGCAAGACTATTACTCAGCAGTCCGCCCACCACCTCCACGACCATCATTACAATAACGATGCCGAGCGCGATTACGAGTCCGCGGTTACTTTCAACTTCCTGCCGATTGATATTGTTATGACTGTGAGTCATCATCTAGCACAATGATAGCACAACGTTTAGAGAGAAGGAATAAAAGAACCGCGGAGAGAATAATTGTACAATAACATCTGTTGTTTTTCGACTAAGTGCTATAATATTTCCAAATCTGTTTTGCGGATATGATACTAGAAAAGTATTTTATTAGAGTAATTATATGTTTAAGCCAAGCGACGTTATATCATATACAGAGATGTGTCAGTATGAAGGCGTAAACCTACAACGAGGAATGAATTTTCATTTAAAGAATAATATCAGTGTGATATTGATGAGCTTGAGGCGGAACGCCCCATATGCAGATAAAATAATGGATAATGGTCGTGTATTAATTTATGAGGGTCATGACATATCTGTAAAACTTGGGGGTCCAAATCCTAAAATAGTCGACCAACCTATGTATAACCCAAGTGGGGCACTAACTCAAAATGGCTTATTCTATCACGCTGTGCTTAAATTCAAAAAAGACAATGATAAATTTGAACTTGTTAGGGTTTACGAAAAAATTCACTCAGGGATATGGACTTACAATGGTCTATTTAAATTAGTTGATGCATGGCAAGAAACGAATAATAATAGACATGTCTTCAAATTTAAACTGGAAATGATAGGGGGGAACATTACCACAGCACAAGAGACGGATATTGAGCATTCTCGTATTATACCTGCATCTGTAAAACTGGAAGTATGGAAGCGTGACAAAGGATGCTGTACTAAATGTGGTAGTAGAGATAACCTCCATTTCGACCACGTTATTCCCTATTCTAAAGGTGGCTCTTCGCTAGTCGCTGAAAATATACAGTTATTATGTGTTAGGCATAACTTGGAGAAGAGCGATAATATACAATAGGGACTTAAACGCTCCTCGTACTCAATACCTCAACCCAATAAAAAAGGGTGGGGATGTCTTTGCGAGGAAATCACCTGAGGTGAACGACGAAGCAATCTCAAGCGGATGATATGTAAGTAAGAGCTTTATATAAAGGGCATTCTTTCGCCGACAACTCTTAGATTGCCACGACCTTCCTTGAAAGGTCTCGCAAAGACAGGAGAGCGCCATTCCTCACCCATTAAATCCTAATTTGCCTCTCGGTGTTCCCAATAACCGATAAAGCGTGAAAGCGTGACAGCCGCCCGCTCCAGCGTCAGGAAAACTGGTATGCCCTGCTGCATATACCAATCTGCCACACGCCTGCGGGCATTTTCCGCTTCCGCATACTCACTACCGTTGCTCTCTACCGGCAGGACCATAATGACCGGCTTGCCGAATTTATTACGGGCATCTACAGGCGCCTGCTGGTTCTGTGATAGTGTTCCTTGTCGTGACATATCTGTCTGTGGCGGGCGGATAGCTGATGACATATTTATTTCGCTCACGATTAGCCCGTCGATATCGGTGCCGGTAAAGACAGCGTCCATTACCAATTTGAGCATCGGTGGTGGAGGACCGGGGCTGCCGACATCAACCGGGTTGCGCACACTGGCACCCTGTGGTGGAACAACACTGAGTAGTTGTTGTTGGAGTTCTTTTGGGAAGACAGATAGTGGAATCCCTGCTCTCTCACAGGCATCGGCTGCCGCGACACCGATGCCACCGCCACCACCGACTACGCAGAACTTGCGTCCTTTGATTGGCGGCAATTTCAGAAAAGCCATGGTGGTATCCATTAATTCATCGATTCCATTGACAGCGATTGCACCCGTCTGTTTGAAAAGGGCATCCCAGACCTGTGCTTGCCCGCTTAGAGAGGCAGTATGTGACTTAACGGCACGAGCACCGCCTTCGGTCAGACCACCTTTCCAGAGAATTACGGGTTTTTCTTTACAAACCTTTTTCAGAAGTTTAAAGAATCGGGGACCATCTTTAACTCCCTCGATATAGCCAGTGATAATTTTTGTCTCCGGATCTTCGTAGAAGTATTCCAGTAAATCACACTCATTGACATCGACTGCGTTTCCATAACTTACTAACTTGCTATAACGGATACCTAGACCATCAGCCCGGCTCGGGATTCTAATGCCGAAGCCACCGCTCTGGCTGATACAGGCAACTGGTCCGCTTTCATGGGACAAATTTTCACCCGGAGGAATAGTCAGACCGCTGCGGGGACAATAGATACCGAAGCAATTGGGACCAATCACTCGGATTCCTTTCTTGGCTGTGGCAGCAATTGCCTTCTCTAATCGGACGCCCTCTTCATCGCGCTCACTGAAACCGGCTGTGATAATCTGAACTCCTTTGACGCCCTTCGCTAGGCATTCTTCCAGCACTTGGGGTACGGCTGGTGAAGGTACCAAGATAGTGGCGAGATCAATCGCCTCTGGAATATCGGTGACCTTTGGATAAGCTTTCATCCCGAAGATTTCAGGCTCATCCTTGTTCACGGGGAAGAATTTCCCTTTGTAACCGAAGTTCATCTGGGTTCGGATAAACCGTCCCCCGAACTTACTCATAACATTTGAAGCGCCAATGACGGCATGTGTTTTCGGAAAGAAAATAGGTTCAAATTCTTGAAGCTTGCTTACAGCCATCTTCCGCATCCTTTCTTGACATAAAGCAATCGTATAATGTTCGTATCTCTAATGCGTTTCAACAATATATAGATAATACTTGACTTAATGCTGATGGGTCAATGCATATGAAAAGCTGGTAGTGTATTGGTTTGAAGTTTTATTTAGAGCGTAGCGTTTCAGGCAAAGATTTACTTCAGTGCTCTTGCCACAATCTCCGCTACTTCCAGCACCTGGATTTGCTTATCGGCGCCTTTGTCCTTCAATCCGTCTTCGAACATGGTCATGCAGTAGGGACAACTGACACAAATGGTCTTTGGATTTTGTTTCAGAGCTTCCTCCACACGCTCGATGTTGATACGCTTCCCGGTTTTCTCCTCGAGCCACATCCTGCCGCCCCCGGCTCCACAGCAGAAGGCTCGCTTTTGATTCCGTTCCATTTCTGTGGGCGCAATGCCGGTAGCGGCGGCGATGGCATCACGGGGCGGTTGATAGATGCCATTGTGCCTGCCCAGATAGCAGGAATCGTGGAAAACGAGTGTGCCCAAATTGGTCCGGTTGAGCTTGAGTTTGCCCTCTTTTATCAATCGGTCGAATAGTTCCGTATGGTGAATAATTTCAAAGTTAGCGCCATATTGGGCGTAGTCATTCTTCAGGGTGGTGAAGCAATGGGGACACTCGGTGATGATTTTCGTGACGCCCTTGTCCTGAAACAGTTTGATATTTTCCTTCGCTATTCTGTCGAAAATGAACTCATTGCCGAGCCGTCGCAGGCTATCACCGCAGCATTTTTCATCTTTCCCCAGGATTCCCCAGGAAACGCCGGCAGCATCCAGAACACGGGCAATTGCCAATGTCACCTGTCGCGCACGGGCATCGAATGCCCCGAAACAACCCACATAGAAGAGGTATTCGGTTTTGCCGGCTTCAAACGGTTTGACCGTGATGTCGCTTGCCCATTTAGCACGGTCGGCAGGGGCGATGCCCCAGGGATTGCTTCTCTGCTCGATGTTTTCAAAGAAGTTGAGCAGTTCTTCCGGGAATTTAGACTGCATCTGGACAAGGTGACGACGCATATCGATAATTTTGGGGACATGCTCGATATAGACCGGGCAGACTTCCATACATGCCCAGCAGGTGGTGCATGCCCAGAGTGCTTCTTCTGCAATACTGCCTTCTTTGTCACTGCCGATGAGCGATAAGATTGGTTCTTTTTTATGGCGAATCAGGGGACCATTGGTCATGAGGTTCGATTTGATGTCGCGGATAATCAGTCGGGGATTGAGGGGTTTACCGGTGTTGGCCGCCGGGCACGCATCCTGACAATACCCGCAGACTACACAGGCATAGGTGTCCAGCAATTGTTTCTGTGTGAAATTATCGACGCGGGCTGTGCCGAAAGTTTTTCTGTCTTTGAGGTCGATGAGACTCAACTCGCCCTTTTTCGGTGGGCGTATAATATCGTTAATTATAGCGGCGGGTACATGCAGGTAGCGCGTATAGCCTATAATAGCGAGCACGAGCAGAACGAATCCCCAGTGACTCCAGAACCAGAAGGTATGCCATCCCTCTACTGAAGCGGGATTTGCATAGAGATTGCTGAGCACTGCGCTCAGGGGTGGATTAGCAATTCCCAATCCGGCCGGTGGACTATTGGCGGCTATCTGGGTAGCAATTTTACCGACGTGGGTAATGGGATGAAGCAACACGGTAATGAGAATGAAGAGCGCTTCCCAGGTGCGCTGACCTTCGAGCCGTTTCGGGTGGAAGAAATAACGGCGGATGATACCCCACAGTGCGCCGATAAAAACAAAAGGCGCCGCAATGTCCATTACCCAGCAGTAGACAGCATAAATAGCATTATGCTCCATTGTTTCGGAGATACCGAAGCCGAAGGCGATGACGATGAAGAAGAAGTAATAGGTAACGAAGAGCAGGAAGCCCCAGACCATAAAAAGGTGCCCGATACCAGCTCGGTCTTTTTTACGGATGTTTTTAAACTGGCATTCCTGAACAATCATGTGCCCGATTGCCAGAAGGATTTGTTTTAAGACATTCCCTTGTTTCTTACTTTCCCTGCCCAGTGAGAGGAGCTTGAGAAGTTGATAACCGCGCATTATGAAAATGCCTGCGGCAAAAATGGTCAAACTCCAGAAGAGGGCAAATCCGGCGGCGCCAAGGTCGCTGATGGGGTTCATTTCTGCTCCTCTCCTGGCTTGCGTTCGGCGGCTACGGCGCCATCCTTTTGCTTGGCGGCGCGGAGTTCGCGGATGCGGTTTGTAATTGCTGGTACAACCTGGAAAAGATCCCCGATAATCCCATAAGTGGCAACTTCGAAGATGGGGGCGTTGCGGTCTTGGTTGATGGCGATAATCACATCCGAATCCTGCATACCGACCAGATGCTGAATAGCACCGCTGATACCGCAGGCAATGTAGATTTTAGGACGTACGGTTTTACCAGTCTGACCTACTTGCCGTTCTACCGGGATCCAGCCAGCCTCGACTGATGCACGTGAGCCTGCAACCTGCCCGCCTAACACATCCGCCAATTCCTGTAGAATATGGAAATTCTCCTTAGTGAGCATGCCACGTCCGCCGGATATAATGAACTCAGCGCCGGCAATATCCACGTCGGTCGCGCCTTTACGGTCATCGTGTACCTCCAGTACTTTAACTAAGATATCGATGTCCTTCAGAGGTGATGGTTCGCGGATAATTTCTCCATGGCAGTTGTCATTCCGTTTTGGCATGGGCATGACATGTGGTCGGACACTTGCCATTTGAGGACGGGTGCGCTCGGTTTTAATTGTTGCCATAATATTGCCGCCGAAGGCGGGACGTGTCTGTAAGAGCAAGCCATTTTCATCAATCGTTAAGCCGGTACAATCGGCGGTCAAGCCGGTCGCCAGTTCGGTAGCCACGGCACCTGCCAGATCTCTCCCAGGACCGGTTGCTCCGATAAGGACAATCTCTGGCTTGTATTTCAAAATGAGTGAACAAATAGCTTTGTAATAAGGCTCCGTGCGATAGTATCGTAATGCCGGGTCATCAATGAGGTAAGCTTTTGTCGCACCATAGGCAAACGATTCCTGACAGAGGTGTTCTACTTTGTCGCCGATAACCATAGTGCAAAGTTCTACGTTCCGGGTCTTTGCCAGTTCTGCGCCCACACCGAGTAGTTCCCAGGAGACTTCTGCTGCAACACCATCTGACTGCTCCACAAAAATCCAGACACCTTTGTATTTGGCAAGCTGTTCTTTAATGAGTTCTAGTTCTTCGTCTACTTCGACTGCCTGCGGAGCAGCTTTTTCCTTTGCTAGTTCGTCCAGGATCTTTTGCTCTTCCGGAGTAAAAAACATCTCCAGAGCACTCGCCGGACAAACACGCACGCAGCGTCGACAACCGGTACACTTCTCTATGTTGACTACCGGCTCGCCCTTTTCATTCATTTCAATGAAGTCTTTAGGGCATTCCGCCTGGCAGCGAGCACCGCAGGCAATGCACTTGTTTGCAATGAGGCGGGCATGCCCTAGCGGACGCTTTGGTTTTTTCTTTTCTTCTGGCATATCTTTTACGCTTGAATAATATCCTTTTGCAGCAGTTTGTCCACTAACAGACGGGCGGCTTCATCGGGTTTGTTTACCCCATCGCCTACAATATCGCCTTTCGCTCTTTCTGGAGAGAAGATACGACGCACCTGTGTCGGTGACCCTTTCAATCCAATTGAGCTTTCATCGAGTTGCATTACCTTGTTGTTCCAGATGGTCACTTGAGCATTCTCTGACATGAGCCGCATGGGGACAGTAGGATAACGAGGTTTGTTAATTTCTCGCAGAACAGTCAGTAATGCCGGTAACGGTGCTTCTACGATTTCATGCCTGCCTTCCAGTTTACGGCGGACAATTATTCTTTTCGATTGAATATCTACCTTCTGAATCTGATCGACGAGGGTCAATTGAGCGTAACGCAGTCGTGTGGCAATACCGGGTCCCACCTGCGCTGTATCGCCATCAATCGTCTGCTTTCCGCAGATAACCAGAGCAACCTCTTCTTTCTGGCCAAGACGCTTGATGGCTTCAGCAAGTACACGGCTGGTTGCTAAAGTATCTGCTCCACCGAAGACACGGTCGCTGAGGAGAACGGCTTCGTCGGCTCCTAATGCCAGAGCCTTTCTTAGCGTGACGACAGTATTATCCGGTCCCATTGAAATGACAGCAACATGGAAGCCATACTTGTCTTTGAGCCGCAGACTTTCTTCCAGCGCGTGCGTGTCGAAGGGATTCATAATAAAAGGCACGCCTTCCCGGATAAGCGTGCCAGTTACTGGATCAATTTTGACCTGAGTTGTGTCAGGGACTTGTTTGATACAGGCGACAACTAGCATAGGAAATTTTTAATTCTATATCCGATCTTGCACAAATTATTTAGAGTATACTACGAATAATTGTAAAAGGCAAGTCTTCTGCCAATAAGCAATAAGGCGGATATTGTAATTGTGGCACGCTCTGGTGTCAGAAAAACGAGTACGCCCTTTTACATATACCAATCAGATATCCGTCTGCGCGCGCTTTCCGATTCTGCATATTCACTACTATTACTTTCTACAGGCAATACCATGGTGACTGGTTTCCCGTATTTGTTATGAGCTACTATCTTAGAATGAAGCATAAGCAATTAACACAGCGTCAAAGAGCTTTTGTCTTGTCAATAAGAGTCTTTAATACTTCAATACGTGACCTTCTTTTTTTAACCAGTAGATCAAATGCTCTGGGAATATCTGCCATAAGAGACCTGGATTGTTCGGCAGCATCCGAATAATACTTCATAATCTGTTCCTCGACTTGTATCGCTTGTTTTAAGATGGCAGCATAAGTATCTTTCTCGTTCAAGTCGGTTTCAATAGCATATTTATCAGTCTCTATATTGAAAGCATAGCTGCCCTCAATGGCATCAGTGATAACTCCAAAATATACTCTCTCAGTTTGTGCGATATTTTTCTTGTTTTCTCTGGTGAAAGTTAATAGAATATCGCTTTCTTCACTAAACTTTTGAGATATGGATTCGTAAAATGACGCCGAATTATTCTCAAGTGTCTTGGCAAAAGAAATGCCTTCTGACGCCGTATGTATTATCATCTATACCCAACCTCATACTAAAACCATCGTTGAATAACAACTTTACTCTCAGTAAAAAATCGGACTGCTTCTTTACCCTGCGTATGTAAGTCTCCGAAGAATGAGTTCTTCATACCGCTAAATGGGAAGAAAGCAATAGGTGCAGTGATACCCACATTGATACCAACGTTCCCACTTGCGATATTATATTGAAATTCCCGGGCACTCTTACCATTCTGCGTGAAGATGGAATGACCGTTACCGAACGGACTGGCATTAGAAATTTCTATTGCTTCCTTGAGGTCTTTCACTCTAATGATGCTCATGACAGGCCCGAATATTTCTTCCCGCGCTATTACCATATCTGGTGTAACATTTTCGAAGATAGTGGGACCTAAGAAACAAGTATCCGGATAACCTCCGATGATGCTTGGTTGCCTGCCATCCAATCTGAGTTTTGCCCCTTCTTTGATGCCGATTTCTATATACCTGACAATATTCGCTTTCTTTTCTTTATCACGGACTGGTCCCATTTGTACCGATTCATCGAGACCGTAGCCGATCTTAATCCGAGCTGCCTGTTCAAGCACTTTGCCGGTAAAATCTTTATAGAACTGATCGTTCCCAACGATAACAGCATTTGCAGCTGCCAGACAGCGTTGTCCTGCGTTGCCAAAGAATGAGGTCATCATGGCGGCGACTGTTTTATCCATATCGCAGTCGGGCATAATTGTCATGAAATTCTTAGCACCGCATTGAGCAATACATCGCTTCCCAGTCTCACCGCATTTCCTGTAAATTACATCTTTACCGGTAGGAGTTGAGCCGACAAAGGTTATACCGACTATACCGGGATGTTCCAACATGCCATTTACGACAGACCTACCGCCATTAACTACATTCCATACACCAGGTGGGAAACCGGCTTCCTCAACCAACTCTGCCAATCTCATCTGGCTGATTGGGACTTCGCTGGATGGTTTGATAACCACACAGTTACCAGTAGCTATGGCATAAGGAGCTGACCAGAGCGGAATCATCCATGGAAAATTGAAAGGAGCTATTACTCCAAAGACACCTAGCGGTGTTGGTATGAGCCACTCATCTATACCTGAGGCAATATCTTCAGAATAATATCCCTGCATCAAAGTCGGGATACCACATGCAACCTCAATATTTTCAATACCCCTTCTCGTTTCACCTCTAGATTCATCTATCGTCTTTCCATGTTCTTGCGTCTGGATTCTACTGACTTCTTCAAAATTTTCCTCGACTAATTCCTTCAAACGAAAGAGGAGTCTACTTCTTGCCAGAGGCGTTGTTCTGCGCCAATCAGGATAAGCTTCTCTAGCAGCAGCTACAGCATCATTCAATTCTTCCTTGGTGGAAATAGGGACTTTTGCGATAGTCTTGCAATTTGCAGGATTCACCACATCCACAATTTTACCCTTAGATTCAACCCACTCCCCATTCACGTAGTTTTTGATTGTCTTAATCGATTTTATCGGCTCTTCTAAAAATGCCATATAATTATTGTCTCTCCCTGAATATCTATTTTTTTACTTCATCAAGAGTAGGATACATCGGGTCACCAAGATTATTAGGGTCAACTGCCCGCTTTATCTTCCGCTGCCATGTATGTATGGCTGCCTGTTTGGCTAGATCGGGTTGCAGCTCTTCATGAGTTTTACCTACCGCCCTATACATACCTTCTTTACCAGGAGGAATGCCGTGTTTTGCCTCCTCTTTGAGGCATTCTTCCATCCAATCAATCACTGCAGCGGTGGATTCCTTATCTGCAACATCATAAAAACCAAACTGTTCCAAACCACCGTTTCCACCGCCGCAAATGGACCCTACAGTCCCCATCAATGAATCTGCACCACAGTCTACCATTAACCCTTTCTGTTGATAAGGTTCAGTGACATCTTCAGCTAATTGACGGTACTTCTTCACGAAATCCGGAGTCCCGGGTTGCATGAAATTACCAATCCAGCCGCCGTTATAAACAAAATTCAGGTTTTTCCTTCCCAACTTCAACAGGTAAAGAAGCGCGAACTGTTCCATTTCGGGTTCCAACCACCCCTTCACCTTCCACCCTTTTGTCTCAGCCAGTATGATGTCTAATACCTTCTCTTGATACGCGATATCCCGCTCACTCATTCCCACAAGGATAACCGAGAAGGCTCTTCTTTGGTCTTCAGTGAATTTCTTGACCTTTGGTTTTTTAACAAAATCCTCAATATCATCGAGCGATTTTGTGGGATCCTGATATAGCATCCAGAAAGCTGGACCTAAATCCACGCCAATCATAGGCCATTGTCTGTGTGCAAAATATCCTATTTCGCTGTCGTATAGTTTGTAATAGGCTTCAAAATAGTTATCCCAATCAGGAAAAGCTATAGTATAGGCTCTGAAGTTTTTCGATAGTGATGCTCTATAAGCAGGCACAATGCCCTCGACAGGAATTTGAGCCGGTCCTGGCCACGGCGATAGTTTTATAGCGCACTTTGTATATACACCTAATCCTCCTCTGGCTCCAAAAGCACCGCGCACAATACCCCTCATACTCGGACCGGGTCCCTCACCGCAGAACCAGCCAATGCCAGAGCCAACAGAGCCTGTCCGTAAAAATTCTCCGTTGGGCATCACCCATTCCACTCCCAGTAGGCACTCCTTCAACTCCCCGGTATAGATAGCGCTGCCGCCGGTGCCGAAATATGATGTTGCTCCAGCCAGGGTAGAGCAGCTGGCGCCGGCGCCCGTTACAGTGCAATTCAAACCTACTTTCATTGCTTCTACCTGGAGTGTACAGGCAATAACATATGGCTCGATTACAGCTACCATGTTCTTTTCATCAATATCTAAAATACGGTCCATCCGTCTAAGGTCGAGTTGAATTACGCCTTCGGTTCGAGGTGCACCGTAAAAATACCAACCCGTTGAATAAGGCTTAATTTTTATCTTGTACTTGTTGCAGGTTCTTACTATTTTTTGAACTTCTTGAGCACTACCGGGAAGTAATGCCGCTTCTGGTCGTGGCATAAATTTACTCTGATTGGGGCGTACGGTCTCAGCTAGCCATTGATATGCATAAGAGTCCATTATCGCCGGGTCTTCAGATATGAATTTTGGTCCGACTATGTCTTCAAGCGCACGATATGATTCTTTTGAGAGTGCCATTATCCGAACCCCCTTTTGTTATATTGCTTTCTGAACAAGTTCTACAATGTCATAGACTTTCAGATTATCATTATTTAATTTAGCTGCACCAGTGAAGTTACGCTCACACCAGGGGCAGGCAGTAACTATCGCTTCCGCTCCGGTTGATTTTGCTTCTTCCAGCCTTTCAATGGCGGTCCAGCTAGCGAAATCAGGATATGCTTCTAATACACCTCCGCCTGCGCCACAACACCAGGCGTATTCTCTGATTCTTTCCATCTCGACCAGTTTCAAACCGGGGATACTCTTCAAAACGTCTCTGGGAGCGTCATATATTCCCCAGGCTCCGATATACCTTGGTTTCGGTGGATCCCATATAGGGATTTGCCCGTATATCTTCTTTCGTTTGCCTTTCCACGGCACATATGGCTCACCGAGTCTACCGAGATGACAAGGGTCGTGATATGTTATCGTTAATGGAACCGATTTCTTCAATTTCAGCTTGCCTTCTTTGATGAGTCGGTCAATATATTCCACAACATGTAGAACCTCAAATTTGTAACCAATTTCAGGATAAAGACGTTTAAATGCATAGTAGCACTCCGAGCAAGGAGTTACTATTGTCTTCACTTCTGCATTGGTCCATGCTTTGACGTTTTTATTAGCAAAACCTTTCAGTTCTTTACGATATCCCCACTGGTAAACACGCCCGCTGCAACAGGACTCTTCTTCCCCCATGATGCCGATGTCTACGCCTGCTTTTAGGAGTACGTTCACCGCTGTTCTGGCTATATTCTGTAATCCTTCATCATAGCTGTAACGGCATCCGGCATGGAAGACAACGCTGGCTTTCTCCCGCGTAAGATCCTTTACATCCAGTCCCTTTGCCCATTTACTGCGGTTAGTTTTAGGCTTCATCATCGTATTCTGATTTTTATGAAGGTTACTTATGACTTTCTCGTGCTGTCGAAGAGTATATCCTTTTTCAACCAAATCGAAGCGCATCTCGCGCATTACTTCCATTCCTTCTACGTTATAGCGACAAATTTTATTGGAAACATCACAAGACCCATCCATCTGACATTTCCAAACGATATCCTTCAAGCTGTCAGTGTAACTGATCCTATTCTCTAGAAGGGATAACCCGACAGCCAATCTGCCGCCCAGAGAATACGCTTGAAAACTGCAGTATTCAATGCTGGGGCAAGCTCTGGCGAATCTTGCACTCTTGACATGGTCGAATGGAATCCATTTGCAGTATGAGCAACGGCTACAGCTAAGACAATCAGCTCGATAATCTTCTAAAGCCATGTTTTCAGTACCTCCTTGTTTTTACGTCTAGAAGCAAAGCTTCCCCGGATTCAATATGCTCTTAGGGTCGAATATTCCTTTCACAGTCTTTAACATTGTAGTATTGCTAACGTCTCTGCCATATACCATGTCCGCCCAGATACCATAAGGTCGTGAAAAATAAGCGTCTCTTTTTATAAGTGCTTCGCTCCCTTCAGCATAGAGTTCTTTTACCTTACTAACTTCTGATTGTTTTTGTGGATTGAAGGGCAGACTAAACTCGCAATGACAGAGTACGCCCTGGTGTTGTGGCTGAATATACACACCAATGTCTGAAATCGGGAATCTTCTTAAGTTTGCCTCCGAATTCATAATGTCAACAAATTCAGGGGTTCGATTTAGTGTGGTTAGGAAGAAAATATCTTGGATAGCCCCCTTATATTTAAGTTTCCAGTATGGTTCTTCAGACGGATTGAGAATAGCTTTCATTACCTGCCTGTTACTGGCACCGGGAATTGCCGGGACAAGTTGCAGACCGAATTGCCGTGCAATATCTCTGATGTCATTCTCCTGGAAATCAGCTTTTTCTTCAGGTAAAATGTAACGTCCGGCAATGCCGACAATAATCGTCCATGGTGGCAACCTATCCTTTATTGCTTTAATTTCATCATAATTTTTCCCAAGGATAGATGACAAAGTTGCACTGTTTGCAATAAAGAATTCATCACCTAATCTAACTCGAAGAAGTCGATAGGCGCATTCAATCAAGTCTCTCAGGTTATCTGTGGGTATGAAAAATAACTTATGGATTTTGGGTATTATTTGGCACCTAACTGATGCCCATGTCACGATGCCCATGCTACCCTGGGCTCCTGAGACAAGTCTGAAATAATCAGTTTGTCCGGGACCAGTTGGGGTTACCTGTGCTAAACCCATTTCCCATTGCTGCTCGAGCGTAGGATAACCGGAAGCCTCTCCAGTTCTTAAAATTTCACCATTTCCCCAGACTACTTCAGTGCAGCGCAGGGGTTCTATAAGGGTAAAACTGAATTTGGGGATAAGTGTCGGTTCACGTTCCAACAAACTGGCGACTACTGATTTAGAACGACGCGGCAGTAAGGGTGTGGATAGGCTCAATCCTTTTTTCGCGAGTTCTGGTTGAAGCTGGGCAAATGTTACTCCCGGTTCAATTAGAGCCATTCTGTTCCTGCGGTCAATTCTGACGATGTTATTCATTCTGCTGAGGTCAATAATGACAGCTTCAGGAGCGGTGGGAACAGTATCCCCGCGAAAGCGCGGTGAGCCCGAGCTAACTGGTATAAGAGGCGTCAATGTTTCATTAGCCCACAGCACAATCTCCTGAATTTCGTGAGTATTTCCAGGTTTTACTATAAACTGAGGTTTTAATGGTTGGACAAAGCTCTGGTCGCTTGAGTAAGCCTCCAAGGTTTTAGAATCATTGAAAACATTTTGTTTACTTACTATTTCTGACAGGCGTCTCTGTTTACTATCCACTTTCCACCTCTGTTGTCGTGATTTCTTCTGAAATAGGATTCATTGATAGACCTAAAAAGGATACACGAATTGCGCAATAATCCTTTAATAAGTCTCCAGACTGATCAATCTCGGTTTGATTCTGCATTTCTCCGCTGTGATAATGGCTTTGATTTCTTCTATGGCAGCATCAAGCCCATCTTTCTTATTTATCACCACGTAGTCGAATGCGGAGACTTGTTTTATCTCATCGGCAGCGGCGCGCAGTCGTATTGCCAGTTCTGGTGGTTTTTCTGAGCGTTGACGTAGTCTGTTTTCCAACTCATCCAGCGAAGGTGGCATCAGGAAGATAAATATTGCATTGGGGATAATTTTCTTGATGGTGGCGGCGCCCTGTACATCTACCTTGACGATGGCGTCCTCCCCTTCTTTGAGTGCATCTCTTAACGGTTGTTTCGGCACGCCATACCAGTTACCATAGACATTCGCCGATTCTAACAGCTCATTCTTTTTCAGTAGCCGTTCGAATGCGTCTTTGCTGACAAAACTGTAGTCGACCCCATCAATTTCCTTAGGGCGTCGGGTGCGGGTAGTCATTGTGATAATAAATCGCATTTGGGGTTCAGTTGTCTTGAGCCGTGTCAGTACTGCGTCTTTGCCCACCCCCGAAGGACCTGAAAGGATAATGAAGAGGGGTGGTTGAGGAGGTATCAGCGACTTACCATTATGCGTCATATCTCAGTCAACCTATCAGGCTAGGCCTCTTCATCGGAAGCGACGGTTTTAGGTTGTCCCTGCAATCTGCCGGAGATAGTTTCTGGAGCTAAAGCCGCCAGTATAATATGTCCGCTATCGGCGATGATAACCGCTTTTGTCCGACGTCCGTTTGTCATGTCAATGAGGAGCCCTTTGTTACGCCCCTCCTGAATGGTACGTTTGGTGGGTGCTGAGTTCGGTGATGCGATGGCAATCACGCGATTCATTGCCAGCATGTTATTAAAGCCAATGTGTACCAGTTCAATTCCCATTACTCCCCCTTATCAACCGAAATAGTAAGGAAACTTATTATAAGAATATTGGAAAACCTTTAGCCTGGTAACCGATAGGGAATTCCCAACGAGATTTATGTCTTTAGATTAGGACAAAGCCATTACTCCAAATATTATACCCTACGACGCAAATAAACAACTAGTTATCTATTTGAATTTAAATAATCTTGGTGAACTTTCGTAGTAGTCAGGCGTGTTTATAGAGGTCCTCTAATCGGAGCCTCGTCTGATTGAGCGGTTTTTATGAATTTTCATTTTACGGGAAACTGTGCTAATATACTAACTACAATGTCCTTGATCCGATAGCAAAGATGCCAGAGTATAAGGTTTGTACGGTCAGAATCGAAAAGAATAGTGGCGAGATGGCAATGGTAGCGGTCTGACCGAGACTAATAAGAATGGGGTGATCAAAACTGTACAAAATTCTAACTGCTAAAACACTCGTTCCTAATATTCACCTTTTCAAATTCAGTGCGCCGAATATTGCGCGCAAGGCAAAAGCAGGTCAGTTCATCGTTCTCATGATTGATGACAAGGGAGAGCGTATTCCTCTCACTATTGCCGATTCCAACGCAAAAGATGGCACGCTAACCATTGTCTTCATGGAAGTAGGCAAGACTACTCAGCAATTGGGTCTTTTGAGAACCGGCGATTCAATTATGAGTTTAACCGGTCCCTTAGGCTTGCCGACCGACGTAGAAAAGTTCGGGACGGTAGTTTGTGTCGCCGGCGGTTTCGCGGTTGCTCCCATCATGCCTATAGCCAGGGCGATGAAACAGGCTGGTAACAAGGTCATTTCTATTCTGGGGGCACGCAGCAAAAATCTCCTCTTCTGGGAAGATGAATTGAGGAGTGTCAGCAATAAGTTGATTGTCACGACCGATGATGGAACTTATGGTCGGAAGGGTTTAGTAACTAAACCATTGAAAGAACTGCTGGAAGGTAGCGAAAAGATTAACCGTGTTATTGCTATTGGACCCAGTGCAATGATGAAATTCTGCGCTAAAACTACCGAGCCATTCAAGGTGAAAACGATTGTCAGCCTGAATCCCATTATGGTAGATGGCACTGGAATGTGTGGATGCTGTCGGGTAGAAGTGGGTGGGGAGACCAAGTTTGCCTGTGTTGATGGGCCTGACTTCGACGGACATCAGGTAGACTGGGATTTGCTGGAGGCGCGTCAACGCACATATCTTCCGGAAGAAAAGCAAGCTCTGGAAAATTGGCAATGCCAGCACGAAAAACACTCTTAAGTTGAAAGACGGAGGACTGACATCGCTAAACGTAATCTGAATCGAATCCAGATGCCGCGTCAGGAACCGCGGATTCGAGCGAAAAATTTTAAAGAAGTAGCTTTGGGTTATACCCCGAAAATGGCACAGGAAGAAGCTAGTCGCTGTATTCAGTGTCCAAAACGGAATTGTGTTAGCGGTTGTCCGGTCAATGTAGATATTCCTGAATTCATCAAGGCACTCCATGAAGGTAACATGCCTGAAGCGGTCAAAACTCTCAAGGGTAAGAATGCTCTGCCGGGCATTTGTGGCAGGGTATGTCCTCAGGAGACACAGTGCGAAGCCAAGTGCTCATTAGCAAAGCAAAAGGCACCTATCGCTATCGGGCGTTTAGAGCGGTATGTTGCCGATTGGGAGAGAAAAAACAAGGCAGCCATGCCGCCCGCCGAACCATTACCTCCTTTTAATGGTAAGAAAGTGGCGGTGATTGGGTCTGGACCAGCAGGACTGACAGCGGCTGCCGACCTGGCGAAACTAGGATACAAGGTTACCATTTTTGAAGCGTTGCATGTTGGTGGCGGGGTACTGATGTACGGTATCCCTGAATTTAGATTACCCAAAGAAATCGTCCAGGGCGAAGTAGAGTATGTAAAATCGCTTGGTGTAGAGCTGGTGCTGGATGCCGTCATCGGGAAGATTGATACCGTCGATGAGCTATTAAGCGGTGGTTATAATGCTGTTTTTTTGGGCACTGGGGCTGGCTTACCGATGTTTCTAAATGTACCAGGAGAAAATCTCTGTGGTATCTATTCTGCAAATGAATGGCTTACCCGTATCAACCTGATGAAAGCCTATCTTTTCCCCAACTACGATACACCGTTGCGGATTGGGAAGAGAGTAGCAGTCATCGGTGGCGGTAATGTGGCAATGGACGGTGCCAGGTGTGCTCTCCGTCTAGGCGCTAAAGAAGTATATATTGTTTACCGTCGGTCTGAAGTTGAATTGCCTGCGCGTAAAGAAGAAGTTGAGAATGCCATGGAAGAAGGCATCATCTTCAAATTCCTTACCAATCCCACTAAATTCCTGGATGACGGGAAGGGGTGGGTAAGTGGTATGGAATGTATTGAGATGGAGCTTGGGGAACCTGATGCCAGTGGCAGGAGACGTCCTATTCCTAAGAAGGGCAGTGAGTTTACGATAAAAGTTGATACGGTAGTTGTCGCTCTGGGCACAACACCAAATCCGCTCATTGCATCCACTACCGAAGGATTGAAAACTACCAATCACGGCACTGTCGTCGCCGACGAAAAGACTGGAAAGACAGTCAAGGACCGGGTATGGGCAGGCGGCGATATTGTCACGGGAGCGGCAACGGTTATCAGTGCGATGGGCGCTGGCAAACGCGCCGCGGCGGATATGCACAAGTTTTTAACGGGACAATAATTTATTACTCTATTCTGTCGTTGCGAGGAATCCCGATGTAATCGGGATGACGTGGCAATCTAAGGCTCTTCTTTTCAGGTTACAGAGACGTTATTAGTATAAAGCGGTTAGTAGCACTCCTTACTATAAAAGCTAAGGTTGTTTCTATCGATTCGTTTTAGATTGCTTCGTCGCTATGACTTCTCGCAAAGACAAATGAAATCCAAACCCCTCTTGACGAAAGAGTCTGTTTATCATATTATTCATTACACTCATCTCTGTAGATGACAGAGAACAAAAGAGGAGGGTGGTACAGTGGCATTTACAGCTAGTTCAACCATCGGAGAAATAATGAAGGGCAAAGCCAATGCCAGCGAAATTCTTGCGAAACACGCCGGTCAGCCTATTAACCCCGACCAAATCCAGATGGCGATGGGTATGAGTATCCAGCAAATCGCCGGCTTTGTTGGCTGGAACCAGGCGAAGATTGATGCTTTCCTAGCAGACCTTAACGCCTAGCGAGTTCAGTATCACCCTATACGAAAACACACTCTCTGCAAAATAGCCCTGTGGATGACAGGGTGCGGGGAGTGTGTGGCTTTTGTTAGAGTTTAGGGTTTCGGATTTTGGAGTTTTACTCCTTCGCTTTTTTCTGCAGTTCATACAGCTTTGTCAGGGCTTCTAATGGCGTGAGGGAGTCAATCTCTAACTTGCTCAATTCTTCCAGCACGGGTGATTTCTCAGCAAACAGAGATATCTGCCGTACTGTCTCTTTTTTGCCGCGTTTCCGTCCAGCTTGAGACTGCTTGCCGTTCTCGGTTTCGAGCTCATCCAGGACTTCCTGTGCCCGGTGCACTACCGACCGCGGTAGTCCTGCCAGCTTGGCGACGTGAATTCCATAGCTTCTATCGACACCGCCGGGGATAATCTTGCGCAGAAAGATGACCTCACCCCGCTCCTCTTTGACAGCTACATTAAAGTTACGCACCCGCGGCAGGTAATCGGCAAGTTGCACCATCTCGTGGTAGTGGGTGGCAAAGAGTGTTTTCGCACCCAATCGCGGATGATTATGGATATACTCCGCCACTGCACGCGCAATGGAGAGACCATCGTAAGTGCTGGTGCCCCGCCCGATTTCATCGAGAATGAGCAGTGAGTGCGGTGTGGCATTGTTCAGAATGTTTGCTGTCTCTACCATCTCTATCATAAAGGTCGATTGTCCTGAAACCAGGTCTTCTCGGGCGCCAATCCTTGTGAAAATGCGGTCGACCAGTCCGATGGTTGCCGATTCCGCCGGAACAAAACTGCCAATCTGTGCCAGCAAAACAATAAGTGCCACCTGTTTGAGATAGGTCGATTTACCTGCCATATTGGGACCGGTGAGAATGATGACCTGTATGTCCTTGTTTGATAACCGCGTATCGTTTGGTACGAAGGCAGTGTCAGTCAGCGAGCGCTCCACGACCGGATGTCTGCCCTGTGTGATGACGATTTCGTCATCTTCAGTCAATTGCGGACGGTGGTAGTTATTGCGTACCGCCACCTCGGCGAGGCTGGAAAAAACATCAAGGTGCGACAGCGCATCCGCCAGTACGAGGATAGATTGTCTGAAACCGCTCACCTGTTTGCACACCTGCTGGAATAGCGCTGTTTCCAGTTCGTTGATGTGCTCTTTCGCATTCAGGATGGTCGACTCATACTCTTTAAGTTCCGGAGTAAAGTAGCGTTCTCCATTGGCGAGGGTTTGCTTGCGGATGTAAGTTTCCGGTACTTGCGGTAGGTTCGACTTTGAGACTTCAATATAGTAGCCGAAGACCCGGTTGTAGCCGATTCTCAATGATTTAATACCCGTCTTCTCCTGTTCGGTGCGCTCCAGTCCGGCGAGGTACTGCCGGGCATTGCTTGATACCGAACGGATATGGTCAAACTCCTCAGAGAAGCCCGCCCGGATAACACCACCCTCCCCGATGCTATTTGACGGCTCGTCAACGAGCGCACGACTGATAAGCTCAATCACCTCCGGGTGCGGTTTCAGGCTGTCTTTGAGCCAGTCGACAGGGTTTGAGCCGGAACTCAATGTCTCTAAGACCTCTGGCACGTTTTCCAGCGTGTGACGTAGAGCTATCAGTTCATTGGGCAGGGCATTCCCCCCGGCGATACGGTTAATGAGCCGCTCTATGTCTGTGGTCTGGTTGAGCAAAGCAATGAGTTGGGCGCGCGCCAGCGTCTGTTCTACGAACCAGGCGATAGCATCCTGCCGCTTGGTCAGTTCTGCTATGTCGAGAAGAGGCTGGCTCAACCACCGTTTCAATAGACGTCCGCCCATCGCGGTCTTGGTCTGGTCGATAACGGAAAGCAGAGAGCCTTTGTAAGCGCCGGTCGCGGCGCGGAAGATTTCCAGGTTAGTCTGTGCCTGATTATCCAGTGTCATGAAGGAATCAGTTGAGTAGGTGGAGAGTCGGGTTAACTGTGCCAGCGCCCCTTTCTGTGTCTCCTCAAGATAGTGAATAATCGCTCCCGCTGCCCTGATTGCTAGCGGCAGATGGGCACATCCGTAGCCTTCCAGTGTCGTCACACCAAAATGCTCGGAGAGGGCTTGTCGCGCAACCTCGCCATCAAACCAGTAGTTATCGACTTTTGTCGGCGTGAGGGCAAGTCCGACGTCAGGGAGTTCTGCATCTTGAGCGACAATAACCTCCGATGGTTTGAGCCGTTCCAGTTCGGTGCGGACGCGGTTAATAGGCAACTGTGTGGTGGCGAACTGGCTGGTGGTGATGTCCACATAAGCGATGCCTGCCATTGTCTCATCTATCGCCAAACTCAACAAGTAGTTATTCTTCTTGCTTTCTAATAAGCCCGGTTCAATCACTGTCCCCGGCGTGACAACTCGGATGACTTCACGCTGGACGATGCCCTTGGTTGCACCGGGCTTGGTCATCTGTTCGCAGATTGCGACCTTGTAACCGCGGTTGATGAGCCTGGCAAGGTAATTATCGATAGCATGGTAGGGAATGCCTGCCATCGGCACCTTGTTACCCTTACCCATCTCCCGCGAAGTGAGGACGATTTCCAGTTCACGTGAGGCGGTCTTCGCGTCCTCGTCAAACGTTTCGTAGAAATCACCCAGCCGGAAGAGCACAATTGCCTGCGGGTATTTACGCTTAATTCTCAGATATTGTTGCCGGATGGGGGTTACACTATCACGCATAATACGGTTATTGTACTAGAACAGGTGGCAGTAGTAAACAATAATAAGTTAAAACTCAAATCTCAAAGGCATGTCCCTGCTATGTGAATATGACCAGGGATCAAATATAGATAGTAAGTAAAAACTAGGCTATAATAATGGGACAGCAATTTGGTTGTAAGAGATTGCCACGTCATGACAATGTCGGGATTCGCGTATGACATTGAAGTCAATGCTGGGTAACCAATAAAACATTTTCAAAAAATCTTGACTTTAACGTGGCGTCATAGTTTATATTTAAATTATGACGGTCTACACGGTAAAAAAATTAGCATCGCTAGCTGGAGTCAGTGTCCGAACGCTGCATTACTACGATGAATTGGGACTTCTCAAACCCAGATATCGTCAAGAGAACGGTTATCGGCATTACGATGAGGACTCTATTATCCGGCTTCAGCAAATTATGTTCTTTCGAGAGCTTGGATTCAGCCTCGATGAGGTCGGAAAAATAATATCACATCCGGACTTTGATGTGCTTGAAGCCTTGAGGTCACAACGCGATTTGCTTGTCAAGAAGTCGGAGCGTCTGGGGGTGCTTATTTCGACTGTCGATAAAACTATCAAACGATTGAAAGGAGAAGATAAGATGCAATTGACAACAGATTTACCCCTGCCTTTATTCGTACGCGGTAAAGTGCGTGACACTTATGACCTTGGTAAATACCTGCTGATTATCGCCACCGACCGTCTTTCGGCTTTTGACGTGGTCCTGCCGTGCGGTATTCCGGATAAAGGCAGGATATTAAATCAGATTTCCGCCTACTGGTTCGAGCAGACAAAGCAGATTATCCCCAATCATGTTGTCGCTACGGTTGATGACGTAAAAATTCTTGATAAATATCTGCCTGCCGGCAAGAGATTCAAGTATCCTGAGTACTTGGCAGGGCGCAGTATGATTGTCAGGAAACTGGAACGGTTGCCGATTGAATGCGTGGTGCGCGGCTATCTGGCAGGTTCTGCATGGTCTGAGTATCAGCAGAAGGGCAAGGTACTGTGGACCAATCTACCAAAGGGTCTAAAGGAAAGCCAGGAACTCCCCGAACCCCTCTTCACCCCGACCACTAAGGCAGATACCGGGCATGACGAACCAATGACAATGGCGGCGATAAAAAAGTTGGTAGGGGCTGCGGTCGCGGAGCAGGTGCAGGAGAAGTGCCTGGCAGTCTACAACTATGCACGGAAGCAGGCAATCGCGAAGGGTATTATTATCGCCGATACTAAAATGGAATTCGGGCTGGATAAAGGCAAGCTCATTCTTATTGATGAGCTACTGACGCCGGACTCATCACGATTCTGGGATGTGAAGCTGTACAAGGTGGGACAGTCCCAGCCGAGCCTTGATAAACAGCCAGTGCGCGACTGGCTGACGAAATCCGGCTGGAATAAAGAACCGCCGGCGCCGATGCTACCCGATGAAGTAATTGCGTCCACCAGCCGCATTTACCGCACGGCGTATGAGAGACTGACAGGGAAAAAGCTCAGGTAATTGCACCAAAGTGTCATTCCTGCTAGTGCGGGGAGGACAAATGTGGGTACTGCTTAATTATCGTGCCAGACAATGTGCTCCGTATGGACCGGTATCTTTTGAAGTGCCTTTCTTAAGAAAACGGGACGTAAGTCTATATTGTCCAATTCTGAGAGGGGAAACCAACGGAAGGTGAGTTTAGCTCGGCCATCCATACAGGAATATTCCTCCGAGTTGAGAATGCTTGTATTACTCGGTAGAGTCATAAGATAGTATATGCCAATCTCGTGATAAGACCGGTCTCTATCTTTGAAAAAATTTTCTACAATCCACACTAACCTCCCGACCTTCACATCCGTGCCGATTTCCTCCTGCATTTCACGTCTCAGCGCATCCTCTGATTTTTCCTTTAACTCAACGCGTCCACCGGGTAAAGCCCAGCAATCCATTCCGATCCCCTCTGCGGTAAATAAAAGTAGTTGGTCCCGATATATGGATATGCCACGGACACACAATACGAAGCGAGCATCCCCCTTATTAAACATAATCATGGAGTCAGCCATATTACTTTTCTTGTCTTTCTATCAAAATCCCTTTCATAAGTTCACCTTGATTATGGAATTCCATGATAATTCCTTTTTCTTCAGTTGTACACCCAATCAGAATCTTGATTTCGGAATCTTTTTTCATAAGGTCAACCGTAACAATGATGGCGTCAATCATTCCTGATGCGTCGGTGCCCCGCCAGACATCAATACCATGCCCATCCATAGAGGTAGTATTCTCAAGATATCCATAATCAACGGGGTAGATTATTTCGGGAAAACGCGGGTGATGTGCACCAGTTGGTCTGTCTATCACCAGCTTGGATGAGCTAAAGAGGATATCAAGGGCTTGCCAGAATGCCTCATTATATTTGCTCATGAGTTACCTGTTTTTAATAAGCCTCTCGCAACGGGGAGTACATCCATTACATGGAACACACGGGGGTTCTATCAGTGGCTTCTCAGGATCACCCAGGAAATCCAATGCTTCCATAAGACCGCGGTCTCTCGAAAAATCAATAGCAACATCATAAGCAACCATTTCTTCGCGCGTCCTAGTCTCAGGGTATCTAGGCAATTGGACTTTTCTGTTTATGTGTATTTGAAAAGAATAAATCTGTTTGCAGTACGGACATTTGGCAAATCCGGTGAATTCCAGTCCTTGTTGAATACAGTTGTCAAGGTTTACCCCATCAAAAGCAACCGTTACCTCTCCGTTCGCCACGTTAATGTCTCCCATCTTACCGAATCAAACTAAAAATCGATTATGTTTATCTCTCGATTCTCTGCTTCGTGCTTGGTAGCTTACCGCTTGCTCGCGTGTCGATGTGGGTGGCAATGTCCAGCGCCCGTCCCAGCGCTTTGAATAGCGCTTCGGCTTTGTGATGGTCGTTGGTGCCGTAAAGCACACGGCCGTGCAAGTTTAACTTCGCTTCAGCCGCAAACGCCTCCAGAAAGTGGCGGATGAGGTCGGTCGGGAAGCCGCGCATATCATTCCGTTTGAAAGGCAAATCCAGCACACAGTAGCCGCGCCCGCTCAGGTCGATGGCAACCATTGCCAGCGCGTCATCCATTGGTACGGTTGCATCACCCATGCGAACAATGCCCAGTTTTTCTCCCAGGGCTTCATTGAGTGCCTTGCCCAGGCAGATGGCAATATCCTCGGAAACATGATGTTCATCATCACCGGAAGCTTTAATAACCAGGTCGAACCGACCATGCTTGGCGGTCTGCGACAGCAGGTGGTCGAGCATTTTAATACCTGTATCTATCTTATAATTGCCTGTGCCATCCAGCCCCAGTTTCAGCATGATGTTCGTCTCTTTCGTCTGGCGCTTGACAGTAGAAATACGTTTTGCCATGTTATTTGCCTCCTATTTGACGGAGTGCTTTGATAATAGCGTCCGTGTGCTCCGGTTTACCTACGCTGATGCGGATACAGTTCTTTACCCTCGTCTGGTCGAAATACCGTACCAGGATTCCCTTCGACTGCAACTGCTGATAGAGTGCTTTTGCATCGCCCTTGAGGACATCGCAGAGGATGAAATTCGCCTTTGAAGGATAGGGTTTGAGCCACTTGATTTTCTTGAGTTCAGTGTAAAGATGTCCGCGCTCAATGATGATCTTGTCAACGCTTGCCATCAGGAAATCGATGTCTTTAAGCGATTCCTCGACTGCCACCAGCGCGGCGACATTGACATTATAGGGAATTTTAATGCGCAGGATGAAGTCGGCGATTTTTGGCGGAAAAAGCCCATATCCTACCCGAAGACCTGCCAGCCCTGCCCATTTGCTGAAAGTACGCAGGATAATGAGATTATCGTATTTTTTAACCAGCGGAATAGTGGTTTTCCGGCTGAACTCATAATAGGCTTCATCGACGACGACCGGTACGCCTGTGTCCAATAAAGCTCTAATGTCGACTTCGGGAGTGAGGTTGGCGGTGGGGTTATTGGGGTTGGCGATGAAGATGATTTTTGTTTTGGGAGTAATTGACGATTTCACCTTACCGATATCGATGCTAAAGTCGTCCCGCCTCGGCACCTCAACTAGCGTTCCGCCGCAGAGTCTGGTGCTGAAACTATAAATACCGAAGGTAGGTGTGCAGTTAATGACCTCGTCGCCTTTTGCCACCAGTAGGCGCACCAGCAGGTCAATCAACTGGTTGCTCCCGTTTCCGGCGACAATGCGGTTGACATCCACACCTGCATATCCGGCAATAGCCTTTCTTAACCGCTCTTGACCGTCATCAGGATAAATGTTGAATTGCTGATATTTTGCCAGCGCCTTCTGAACACGCGGCGAACAACCATATGGATTCTCATTAGCATCCAGCTTGATAATGTCTCTGGTAGCGACCTCGATCTTGCCATCGAGCGTCTCCGGTGAGGTGGCGGCAGAGTATCCCCCAAAAGCCAGCAGGTCTTTGCGTATCAATTTTTCTATGCCCATATCCCGTTTCACCTAAGCTTGTCCAAAATTGTCATACTGAACGAAGTGAAGTATCTAGTTACCAGTGAATTGGAGACTAGATTCTTCAGGTACTTCGTAACTTCAGAATGACAAAGAAAACATTTTCTGGCAGATTCAAGATAATCATTTCTTTACTTTCCTGGTATTTTTCAGTCGTAATTCCACGGCACGGGCGTGTGCATCAAAACCCTCTGCATGGGCGATGGTAATCGCTGCTTCCCCGGCGAGGTTCATCAAGGCATCCCCGACACTGCTGACATTGGTAATCTTCATAAAGTCCAGCACATTTAGCGGCGAGCTGAACCGCGCCGTGCCTTCGGTCGGCAGGACGTGAGATGGACCTGAAACATAGTCGCTCATTGACACGGTAGCTTTCTGCCCGTAGACAATACATCCGGCATTCGTCAGGTGTTCCTCATAAGCAGTATTCGGTTTGACTAATAGCAGAACATGCTCGGGAGCGTACAGGTTGGTTAGTTCCACCGCCTCTTCCATGCTGTCCACTATAACAATCATACCATTGTTCTGAAGCGCTTCTGTAATAACCTCCCGGCGGGAGAGTGTTTTTATCTGCTCGTCAATTGCCTGCATAACCTTATCAGCAAGCGAGCGAGAAGATGTGATAAGGATTGACTGCGACAAACCGCCGTGTTCTGCTTGCGTTAATAAATCCGACGCACAATAGTCAGGATTAGCAGTCTCGTCGGCAATTATTACTACCTCGGAAGGTCCCTGAAGCCCGTCAATGCCCACAACTCCATAGACCAGTTTTTTCGCCAGAAAGACATAGATATTTCCCGGTCCGCAGATTTTATCGACGCGTGGCACTGATTCTGTGCCGTAAGCAAATGCGGCGATTGCCTGTGCGCCTCCTATTGAAAAAACCCTGTCGACTCCGGCAATTGCCGCTGCGGTGAGCATCGCTGATGGGACATCACCATTTCTACCGGGCGGTGTCGCTAGAACTATTTCCTTAACTCCAGCCATTTTTGCGGGAATGGCAGACATTAATACTGTCGATGGATAGCTTGCAGTGAATCCGGGCGCATGCAGTCCTACTTTCTCCAAGGGGCGTACTATCCAACCGGTCTTACCGTGGGTATAAGTCTGAAGAGCACGTTGCTTCTGTATCTTATGGAAAATGGCGATACGGCTTGCCGCCAGTTCCATAGCAGAGAGTAGCTTTTTGTCTACTTTTTTTATAGCGGAGGTTATTTGTTTACGGCTTATCTCCAGTTTATCCAGCTTTGCTCCATCGAACTTTTCAGTGTATTCTAAGAGTGCAGCATCTCCGCGCCGTTGCACATTTCTTATAATCTGCCTGACTGCCGGTTCCTGCTCGTATTCTGTGTCACGACGAGCTTGTCGGGAGAGAATTATTTTCGCCTGTTTTATACCGTTAATAATTTTCATGGATGCTCCTGTTTTCCCCCAACTGCATTGGCGAGCATTTTCGTAAGGGAGTTGATACGTGCTTGTTTTGCGCGGTTATATTTGCCCTCTTTCATTCCAATCAATCGTCCAGTAGATTCAAAGAGCGTGTCAATGATTTTTAAATTGTGCCGGGCGATGGTGCTGCCTGTCTCCGTATTCTCAATCAGGAGGTCGGCATCCTCAGGTAGAAACGCTTCGGTAGCGCCCCAGGTAGGAATGATGCGATACATACCTAGATGGTTTTCCCGAGCGTATTTATCAGCCAGGTTGATGTATTCGGAAGCTACCCGTATTGATGAGCCATCTCCAATACTTTGCTGACGTAAAGCATAGACATTATCCGCAGGTATGTTATTGTCAACGACTGCCACGATTCGTACCCATCCGAATTTCAGGTCGAGTATTTCACGCACCGGGCTGGATGGAAAGGCGGCGAGGTGGTCAGTGAGCCAGTCACGTCCCGTAATTGCCAGGTCAAAGTTACCGTTAGCCACCTGCAAAGGCATATCCTGCGGTCGGATGACTTTGGCAAACACACCTTCCATCTTGATGGCAGGACGGCGATTCCCTGTGTCTGAAGGGTAGCCATCAATCTGTATCCCGGCTCGTTTTAGCAATTCTACCGTGAATTTCTGCTGATGACCATCCGGTAAAGCAATCCGCACAATGTCGGTGGCTTCTTTGCCGATAGGGAAGGGAGGCGTTGTCACTTTGTTTAGAGCGGGTGTATTCGGAGAGTGAATATCTGCAACAACCAGTTGCACTTTATCCAGTGTTGCCAGAATCTCGCTGAGGTCTTTCTGTTTCCAGCTCTGGCGGTTGGCGATAAGGAATGCATTGTAATCAATAACTTTACTCAGGGGTGCGAGTCCATTATTCAGGGATTTACCATCGGGACTACCTGATACCAGAGCGAGTGTCGCGCTCTCCGGTGGATAGGCTTCGGCGGCTCCCCAGACAGGATAAATACTGAATCGCCTTAAACGCAGGTTCAGGGCGAAGGATTCGGCGATATTGGGATACTCGCTGGCAATACGGACAGTTTCATCCTGCGTGCGCAATCTGTCAATCGATAACCCGGTTTGAGTGCGACTGCCAGCAATGTAGAGCGCCCCACTACCGTAACCCAAATTCTTGACTTTCATCAGAGCAGTATTGGAATATTTGACCGAAAGTTCTTCAATCCAATCAAGGCCGCAAATTCCCAGGTCGTAATTACCGATGGCGACCTGAATGGGGATGTCTTTTTCTTGAAAGACCTTCACCGATAAGTCAGGGAACCTACCGGACGAAAGGCGGTAATTCCGCAGAGACGCATCGTAACCCGATAACCGCCATCCGGCTTTTTCAAGTAGAGTAGCAGTTTCAGCGAGCAGTCTACCTTTGGGGAGGGCGATTCTAACGGGCACGTTGCCCTCCCAGCAGTTTCAGAACATCATCGATTGTCGCGACTTCCTGCTGTCGTTTACCTGATTTATTGCTCAAAACAAAGCGCGGTGCTTTCGGTCGCACCTCAAGTCGCCATTTATAGGTCTCTTTTGCTTTAGCATTGAGATTGAGGCTAGCCACAAATCCTGACTCGTGGAGTTGTTTTATCGCCCGAAAAGCGGACTTCATCAATATCGGTTGCTCGTCCTGAACGGTGACAAGTATTCTTTCGACAGTGGCAGGAGGTGATTCTCCCAGTCCTATAAGCGGGTCTATGTATAGGGCGAACCCGGAGGCAGGGATATTACCGCCGCCCATAAGCGGAATGAGTGCATTGTAGCGACCACCGCCCCCCACTTTTATTTCCCCGGCAAAAAGTTGAAAAATGAGGCCTGTATAGTATTCGAAACCCCTCCCGGAGGCAATGTCAATTTCATATTTCTGCCCCATTGCTGTCAATGAGTCGGCAATAGCAATAAAGTTATCGAGCGCCGGTCTGAATTCTGGTAGGTTTTGAGTAAAGACCGCTTTGAGATTTTTCAAGAAGCCGGATGACTCGCCCTTGATATCGAGTAGAGGGGTGAGTAAACGCGCCAGCTCCGGTGTCTTGCCTTTGAGCCGGCTCAATACAGCAACATTGCCATCAAGAATCTGGTCGAAAACCTTACCCTGCTCTTCTGGGGAAAGTCCGAAACCGGTGAGCAAGGCGCGGATAATACCCGCATGCGAGAGCTTCAGTTGCACATTCTCCAGTCCGATGTTTTTCAGTGTCTCCAGTGCGACGGTGATAAGTTCGATATCGGCAGAGATTGAATCCGCCCCGATAAGCTCGACGCCACACTGCCATTTCTCGCGTGCCTCCTTACCAGTTTCTTCAAAAATGAAGATATTAGTCACGTAGAAAAGTCGGGCAAGCTTCTCTTTTATCGCGCTATCGATATACAGCCGTGCCACAGGTATGGTGCCATCAGGCCGGAGTACGACCCGTTCCCCACTCCACCCGTCCCAGTCAAGGAATGAATAGACCCTGCTTAGTGTACCAGGAGTTAAAGTGCCCGTAGAAGTAAAGAGGTGCAGGTACTCAATGGTCGGTGTCTTGATTTCCTGGTAGCCCCATTTAAGACAAGCGTCTCTGAAAGCGCCTTCAATCTGACGGAAGCGGCGCATCTCCTTGGGGGAGAGGTCTTTGGTGCCTTTGCATTTCTGGATTCTCATTCGATAATTTCCTGAACTAGCTGTGATACAATTCTACACTACTTTGACATAAGTGCTCAATTATTGAATGAGATTAGCTTAAGATTGGTCGAATTACAGGCTGTGAATAATATCTTGACTTTGCATTTTGATTGAATAATCAGCCTGAAATCATAAGGTTCCCCACAGGCGTTTTTTCATCTGCCGAAGGCGTTTGTCGCATATTAAACAGTGCATTGTCATCGCAATGGGAAAGGTATACAATAGTCGCTACAAATGAGTATTGCAAGAGATTTATTTCAGTTACAGGAGACTGAGCTGGCGCTCGAAGCCAATGAGCAAGCGCAGGCAAAAATTTCGAGTCAGCTCGGGGAGAGCCAGGAAGTAAACAAGGCGCGGGCAAAACTCGCCGCTGAGCAGAAGCACATTGAGGAACTGGGCAAACAGCAGAAGTCGGCAGAGTGGGAGATTGACGACCTTACGACTAAAATAAAAGCCATTGAGAAAAAGCTGTACGATGGCAAGATTTTCAATGCTAAAGAGCTCAGTAATCTCCAGACAGAAGCGGAAGACTTCAAAAAGAGGCGTTCCGGATTTGAGGATAAGGTACTGGACTTGATGGAGCAGACTGAAGCGTCGCGTAAAAACCTGGATGCTATCAATAGGGAGATTACCAGGTTGGTAGCTCAGTGGCAGAGCCAGCAAAAACAGCTTGCTGGAGAACTCGAGCAACTGAAGGCAAACCACGCTGCCCTTGACTCTAAGAAGCAGGCACTTATACCACAGATTAATGCTAATGTGGTGGAAACCTACCGGGAATTACGCAAGCGGAAGGGTACTGCTGTTGCCCGGATTGAGCAGGGCACCTGTCTGGGTTGCCGTATCACTCTACCGAATTCCGACCTTCAGCAAGCGAAGGGCGGCGGTATGGTTAAATGCAGTAGCTGTAGCAGAATTCTATTTCTACCATGACAATGAAACTGATTATCAATACTGACGGTCTTTCTAAAAATAATCCCGGTCAAGCTGCTATCGGTGCGGTTTTGAAGGATGCTCGTGGAAAAGTAATCGCGACTGTATCAAAGGCGATTGGTGTGGCGACCAACAATGAAGCCGAATACCGTGCCATCGTTGCCGCCCTGGAGAAAGCACTGAAGCTGGGGGCAGAGCAGATTGAACTACGTTCTGATTCGGAATTGGTGGTGAACCAGCTTAACGGACGCTATAAAATCAAGTCTACCGCACTGCGACCGTTCTATCTGCAAACCGCACAATTGCTTGGTCAATTTGAGAAGGCGACAATTACATATGTGCCGCGTGAGCAGAATACCGAAGCGGACCGCTTGGCAAACGAAGCTCTGAAGTGAGTTTTGATAGAAAAGGTAAGTTGTCATGAAAATTACCTACAGCGAATCAAAAGATATTCAAGTTGATCAAGTTATAAAATTATACAAAGCAGTGGAATGGTCAGCAGCTGATAAACCTGATGATTTATATAATGCGCTACTAAATTCACATTCGTTAATTTCTGCATGGCATGAAGGTCAGCTTGTAGGAATCGGGAATTCGATCTCTGATGGTCATCTCGTTGTGTATTACCCACATCTTCTTGTTCATCCTGATTTCCAAGGAAAGGGTATCGGCGGTGAAATTGTACGCAGGATACTTAAGAAATACGCTAATTTTCATCAGCAAATCCTTATAGCAGATGGAAAGGCAATAGATTTCTACCGTAAACTTGGTTTTGCCCGTGCTGGTAAAACGGAACCTCTGTGGATTTATGCAGGGAACGAGCACTAATCTATCCAGGGAAGCATCATCTCTATTACGCAAATCTGAAGTTAATCAAAGCTAAGAAATAGATATTAATAAACAGGTGGATGATAAAAGCAGGCCAGTAAGATTTGCCCCGGTAGGCGACATAGCCGAATAGCACTCCGGTAAAAAGACAGCTTATAGTCTCCAGTTCAGGCTTGCCGAGATGAAGCAATACGAACGGGATCGTCTGTATAAGTATGCTTCCTTCCTTAAATTTTTCCTGCAGCCCGAAGATAAGAAAACCCCGATACATATACTCTGAGGCCGCCAGGCTGACACAGCTTGTTAGGAAGTAACTGATGAAATTGAAATTTTCCATCCGGTAATATTTCTGCAGAGAAGGCATAAAAGAAGCCGCAAAAAGAATTACAGCTGATATCAGGCAGATTATTAACACATACTTTCCCCATATTCGCGGATTGCCCATTCTAAGCCCGAAATCGAGTGGATTTTTTCGTAAGATAATGAGAATCATTAAGAGAGGAAGGACGGCATAATAAACAAAAGTGCTGAGCCATTCGTTCCCAATAGGATTGTAGCGGTCTAAACACAGAAAAAGGGTAGCAGATAGGATTACGATTGTTTCGCTGCCGTATCTTTTTAAAAATTGGAGAATCCCGGCAATTTCCTCTTTAAAAAAGACAACCATCGTATTATCCGTTTAATTACTGTAAAGCAGTCCGTTCTTTGACTAAGAATGCTATCCCCAGCATCGCCAGCAAAGCCAGCCCCGCCCCGAAGTAGAAGGTGGCCGCCGGGCTGATAGCCTCCCATATCCAGCCAGCGATGATACTGGCAAAGAAGAGCATAATACCAACCATGCCCTGATACAATCCGTAAGCGGTGCCTCTCCGTTCCGCCGGCACCAGGTCGGCGATATAGGCTTTAGCGGCGCCTTCAACAATACCGTAGTAGATGCCATAAGCCGCAAAAAGCAACCAGATATGCCAGATACTGGATGCCAGCGCAAAGCCGAAGTAAACAATCGAATAAATGAGCCAACCTGCCGCAATAATTCTACGCCGCCCGATTTTATCGGAGAGGATACCCATTGGAATTGCTACCAAGGCATAGGTGGCATTGAATAATACGAGCATCAGCATTACCTGGATAAGAGGTGTGTCTGTCCCCTGTGCCCGCAGGATAAGAAAGAAATCGCTGGAGTTCCCCAGTGTGAAGATTGCAATAACCACCAGAAAGAGCCAGAATCGTTTCTCAAATCCTCTGGTAATTCCAGAAAGAGGGAAGGCGGCTTTCGCGCCTGTTGTTGATTCCTTCTTTTTCTCCCGCACCAGCGTCAGGAGCACAATAACTGCCAGCACCGCCGGAACCACGCCGATTATCACCATCCACTGATAGGTTCTCAGTTCCAGATTCAAGCCACCACCCTGAACCAGATAAATGATGACGGCGCCGATTGCCAAGCCCAGCACTGCACCTGATGTATCCATTGCCCGGTGGAAACCAAACCCCTTACCTCTTTCATGCGCCGCCAGCGAATCTGCAATCAAGGCATCACGGGATGAGCTACGTAAACCCTTTCCGATACGGTCGCCCAGCCTGACGCCCAGTACCGCGCCCCAGCTATTCGCTAGGTACATGAAAGGTTTTACCAGGGTAGATAGTCCATAACCTGCCACCGCCAGCGCTTTTCTTTTCCCGATACGGTCGCTGAACCAGCCGCTGAAAATTCTAATAATTGCGTCGGCGCCTTCGGTAACACCGCCGACAATCCCCACGACACTCACTGCCGCGCCGAGAACATTAAGGAGGAAAAGAGGAATAATGGTGAAAATCATCTCACTACTGATATCTGTCAGCAGGCTCACTACGCCAAGGAAAAAGACATTGGGGTGCAAACCGAAAATTTTCCTGCGTCCATCGGTTATTACTGGTTGAGTCATCTATTCTCCTTCCATTACTTCGTCCACGAGTTCTCTGATTTTCCTCCGGGACTCTTCCAGAATTCCTTTGCCATCCGGAGTTGCCCGATAGTATTTGCGAACCCTGCCTTCAACCAAACGGGTTTCACATGTTAAAAAACCCTCTTTGCTCAGTCGATGCAGGGTAGGATAGAGAGTGCCGGGGCTAATGTTATAGCCGTGGCGTGCCAGTTCTTCGGCAATATCTGCGCCGTAGACCGGCTCTTTAGTGGCATGGTAGAGGATGTGAATCTTAATGAAGCCGAGAAAAAATTCGCGGTCAAGCATAATTACAGTTCCCGATATTGTGATACGATATTATAATTTATGAAAGAGCGTCAGTCAACAATTTGTAAGTTAAATTGGCGACCCCGAGGGGGATCGGAGTCCGATGCAATACCTCAATTTCGGGTACTATCCGGTACATCAGAACGCCAACCCATTCCGTCCAATTTCTAGGACATCCGGACAGACGGCGCAGGAGTGAAACAGGTAGTCACGTCTAATGAGCGCATCCTCTAGATACTGCCTCAAACGGTTTTCGAACTTAAGGATTTCTGTATACCTTGTGATAATTTCTGCACCTGCGCTTGAGTTTACGAGTTCCTGACTGTATTGGACGTATCTTTTTTGCAGCGACTCAGTCCCTTTCGCTCGGAGTACATCACAACCGTCCGTAGCCATCCAAAAGGTACCCTCTGTAGACGCCGGGATTTCAGTGAACCTGTGCTTATAAGTATCCTTACCCTTTCCTGTCGCGATGATATGCTGGAAAATCGGACGAAAAGCGATATCAGTCACTTCCTTCACTCCTCTCCACTTGCGGATGGTATTCATAATTGTGTTTCCCAAAGATTGTACGTTCCGTAAATATAAATCGGACATTTCGTTATATTTGTTGTAGGTAATCCATAATTCCTCATAAGGCAAATGTTCCGTTAAGCGGGTAAATAGGGGTAATTTTTCAGCTTCTCGCGTCGATTTTAATGAACCTTGATGCACTTGGTCCATTGTAGGCGTGACCAGAATGTTACGCCAGTATTCTATCAGTCTCCGGATTTCGTCCAGGTGTTCAACCTTGGCTTTCCGAATAGATGGGTCGTTTAAAAGGACGAACCGTGGTTCAAGAAGCACTTTCGTAATATAAAAGATACTTCTGATATGAAGTAACGTCCGGCTACCGACGGCACCAAATGCGCCATGTTTTCCACGTGGAATTTCTCCTGCGGGCCCGTTACTTTCAAGTGCCTCTTGAATTTCGTTATCAGATCTGTTGTCGATAAGTTGAGCAATGATAAATTGCAGTTTCTTATCATCAGGAAAAGCTTTCTGTCCCATTGTCTATTCTCCAATTAGAACATTTCAGGCACTATGATAGGCGCTTTGATTTTAACATAATCAAGCCGTGGGAAAACACGTTTTGTCTCCAGATACTGAAATCGCCATCATGGACATCGTCTTGGTTCTAAAGGACATTGCTAGAAGACATGTGTCTGAAAATATACAAAATGCTAATAAAGATCTTGTCGCATCTTCCGACATAGGTAGTACCAAATCCGCCAAACTGATCAAGACAGAAAGAAAGGTAAATCCACATGCCTAAAGAATATCTAACTCCATCCAATGTAACTGATATGGAAAACGTAGCACGAAATACGCGCGACCGTCTGCTCATCCATCTTCTTTTCCGCCTTGGCTGCCGGATCAGCGAAGAGCTTTCATTGGCCGTCGAGGATATCGATTTCACATCAGGCAGAGTGGCTATTGTCCACCTGAAATCACGCGTGTGGCTGAGTTGTCAGCACTGCGGTGCCAAATTGGGATTAAAGCACGATTTCTGCCCCATGTGCGGTTCGAAGAACCAGTTGAACGAATCCCAGAGGTCGGAAAAACGGCGGCAAAGAGCGTTGCCACTGGATGGCGAGACCTTGGACATGATCAGAACGCACATCGAAGAAGACGGACCGGTTAACCGCAGCGGCAAGCTGTATCTATTCGGCATCAACCGACACAGAGCCTGGCAAATCGTGCGTCAGTGTGCCCAAAAAGCCGGCTTGACCGACATGAGAAATCCGGAGACCGGGAAAATCCGAGGTATCAGCCCCCACCGTCTCCGAGACGCCTTTGCTGTTCACGCAATGAAAACCGATGATAGTGGAGAAGGAATGCGGCTGCTGCAGGAGCATCTTGGTCATGCCTCCTTCAATACAACGGCGAAATACAGGAAGATCGCTGGTGAGGAACACAAAGCCTGGTATGAGAAGCTTTGGAATAAAACTCAAGATTCAAATGACGGTTTGAAATAACGACGAGTTCTACAACTATTTTACTACGGGTCATTTTATGAAAGCCGATGTTTCAGTCGGACCATGCAGGCTTCCAACAGTACTGCGCCCAAGCCAGACATTAGCCTAACGACACTTTTCGATGAACTGGGTTGTTGGAGACATAGTGGTTCGTCTATATTTTACCGGTTGACATCATTTTCTCTTAGGACTACACTAAAGTCCCCAGCTCACCTCGCACCCCTACGTGCAGTAGGTGAGGGAATTTTCCCCTTCCCATGCCGAAAGTACAGTCATGTTTTGAATTTTTCTCTGGGGGCTAATCCCAAGCGCAGGAGGTGTATTTATGATTACCGAGGAACAGATTAAGGAGTTGGCACATGCAATTTGGGAAGAAGCGGGACGGCCAGAAGGTAAGGACGTAGAGCACTACTTTCGTGCTAAGAAAACATTGGAAGAGCGGGAAAAAACCCGCATCATCGAACTGCCAGCGCCGCTACCTGTACCTGAATTGCCACCACAGGCAGCGATAGAAACCCTACATCCTAGCAAAAGCAAGAAATCTACTCGCCGCAAGAAAAATTAGGAAGGACAGACTATAACCGATAAAGAGGGGTAAAGGAGGGGAATATGCCGATATATGAATATATGTGTCCGAGGTGTAACACGGAGTTTGAGTTGATGTGTCCAATGAGCCAGGCTGATAATCCGGCTTTTTGTCCTAAATGTAAGAGCCAAGGTAAAAGATTGTTGTCAGTTTTCGCCTCTACAGCCGACTCCAGCATCAAGGTGCCAGATAAGGAACCGTTCAGGAAGAAATCCTAACAAGGCATAGCCCGGGGAAAGAGATATACTTAATTACTTTCAATCGCTGGAACAGGTGCTCTGGCACAAGGAAATACTGAAGGCATAACCGGCGACACGACTCCCAGAGCGATTAATAATACTGGAAAAGGAGGCGAAAGTGAAACTACAGAGAGCCATTGAGATTGCAGCACCACCGGAGAAAATCTGGCCATTCCTAGTCGAACCTGAGAAAATCATGAAGTGGTTTACCTTCCTAAAGAAATTCGAGTACACCGGCACACAGCAAAGCGGCGTGGGTACCACCTTCTATTATGAGGAGAAATCCGGTCCTCAACTTATGAAGCTCAACTATGTGGTTACAGAATGGGTAGAAAACAAGAAGCTCGCTTTCAAATTGAATTCAGGACCACTAAAGAAGGATGACCAGATATGGAGTTTAGAAGCTATACCTTCAGGTACTAGATTTACAATGATTGAAGACACCGAGATGCCCTGGGGAGCAATTGGCAAGGTTTTAGATACACCGCTCTCCGGCATGGTGGGAAAGAACATAGAGAAAATATTGAGTAATCTTAATAATCTTATGAAGAAATAGAGAGAATAGAAACTCTAAGTCTCTTTAATGTGTTCTTTCTCAAAGCGATGAAGTCCAAAGGGGAGGAGTCATGTTTGACGACCTGATACCTATCGTGAATAGCTGGGTTGATATTGGAGCACCTAGACTTCTGTATCACTGAGTTCCGGGATATGAAGATGCAGACGTCACTGGAACGGGCATTAAGGCATAAGGAGATACTGAAGGCTTAATGTGAAGTGCACGAATAAAAAACTGTAAGGAGGGAGAAATGCCACCAATTTTTAAGACTCTAGCAACAATAATGGCTTGGCTTCTGTGGATTTTTGCCTTGGTAACGGGGTTCAGTACCTTAGCGTTAGGCATTATCGCTGGAGACCTATTTAATACTGAGGTAATACCACCAATGGCATACACCGCACTTTTTGCCGTTGCTGGCTTCTATGCCATTTTGGCAGTAGTTATCATGCTGCTAAGGAAAAAGATGGAATAAGGCGACTAGAATAGCCTCTCTTTAGCGGTAGATAGATATTTCCGAAGGAGAATCCTCCCTGGGAACTGTGGGGGATTTCTGATAGAGGTTTTGGTTCATGCAGATGCAGCCGTCACTGGAGAGAGCTTTGAGACACAGGAGATACTGAAGGGGTGATGCATATTCAAGGAAAAAGGAGGGCCGAATGGCATATCAGATATTGGATGATGTGAAAGTAATTGAAGTTTGTCATTACATAGCCGGACCTTACTGCTGCAAAATGTTTGCTGATTACGGTGCAGATGTCATTAAGATAGAAAAACCGGGTCAGGGAGACGGCGCACGTTATTTAAAGCCATTCGCTGGCGATGTCCCTCACCCGGAGAAAAGCGGATTGTTTCTCAATCTCAATACCAATAAAAGAAGCATTACCCTGAACCTGCAATCTGAGAAAGGCAAGGAGATATTTAAGAAACTGGTTGAAATTGCCGATGTAGTGGTAGAGAGCTTCAGGCCGGGAGTGATGGACAGGCTTGGATTAGCATACACTGTCCTTGAGAAAATCAATCCCAAACTGGTAATGACCTCAATCTCAAACTTCGGGCAATACGGTCCGTACCGTGATTTTGCTATGTCAGAATTGACTCTGAATGCCGTGAGCGGCTTTATGGCATCTTGCGGTTTACCAGAACGTGAGCCGACAAAGCGGGGTGAGAACTGTGAGCAATACCAGTCCGGACTCACTGCCTTTGTCGCCACGATGGGCGCTTTGTTTACCAGTCGTTTCCAGGGAGAAGGACAGCGTGTCGATTTCTCATTAATGGAGGCGATGCTGGGCAGTGTGGATAACGGTGCTCGCGATAAGCTGGCTTATCTATATAGTGGTATGCTCATGATTAGACATGACCCGCGTATTTCATCGACCACCATAATGCCGCAAAATATTATGCCGTGTCAGGATGGCTTTGTGCAGTGGCGCGCCGACCGCGCCTGGTGGCCCAGGTATCTGGATATGCTAGCCGGCGGTGATGAGCAAAAGCGTAAGGAATTGGATGAGCAGTTTCCTGACCTGTACGACCTCAATAAATTAGACGAAAGCTGGGCAGTATGTCTCGCCTGGTCCATAGACAAAACCAAGTTAGAACTTATGGCAGAAGCTCAGAAATACAAAGTGCCTTGCATGATGGTCAGCTCTCCTGAGGACCTTGTAGAGAACGAGCATTTTAAAGCCGTTAATTACTGGCTCGATATTGAGCATCCCGTAGCTGGTAAATTTCTCTACCCTGGTTTGCCAACCCGGCTTCCCCAGTTTACTGCGCAGGCGAATAAGCCAGCGCCCTTACTGGGACAGCACACTGAAGAAGTCCTTAATGAGCTGGGCTACCAAAAAGATGACATTAAAGGATTCAAAGAAACGGGCATAATCTAGGCGAGATAGAACTACGGAGAGTGAAAAATGAATAAATTACGTTTGCCACTGGAGGGAATCAGGATAGCCAGTATCGAAGTGGTTTATGCAGGACCATTCTGCACCCAGATGCTTGCTAATATGGGCGCAGAGGTTATCTGTGTGGAGACAATTAATTTTCGTCCGCCCGCTTCTCGTCCGGGGACGGTCCACGGCGATACGGTGGCTAATCCGAATCTGCTCAGAACATTCCATGATAAAGATATTACTACCGAGGGAATATGGAACCGGAGCGCCGCCTACGCCAGTAAAAATTTCAATAAGCTAAGCTGTACGATGGATTTAACCCGACCTGAAGGTAAAGATATTTTTAGAAGGCTTGTTGAGAAATGCGATGTTTTCTTCGAAAACAATGCGGTGCGGACTATCGAGAAGCTGGGATTGACCTACGACGTGCTCAGTGCTTGGAATCCAAGGCTGGTCTATGTCACTGCCCCGGGGTTCGCAGTTGATGGTCCTTACAAATATTACATAGGATACGGAACAAACATAGAGGCGCTAGTCGGGCATGCGTGGCTGAGGGGTTACCCGGATGAAGACCACCCTACTCATCTTTATATGGATGTTTATCAGATGGATGCCTCAGGGGGAATGGCGGCGGCATCAGCCATCCTGATGGGATTATGGCATAGGGCAAAAACTGGTAAAGGAATGTTCATCGACTCGGGGAGCGCCAATACCGTTATCCCTCAATTTGCAGAAGCCATTATGGACTACACGATGAACAAACGGGTAAGACGCACCCAAGGTAATCGGGATTTATGGGCAGCACCGTGCGGGGTATACCCGTGCCGCGGTGCGGCAGACAGGTGGGTATGTATTACCTGTTACAATGACAAGCAGTGGAGAGGATTTTGTGAAGCCATCGCCAATCCTGATTGGACGAAACAGGAGATGTTTGCCACACACGAAAGCAGGTATCAACATCAGGATGAACTGGATAAATACATCAAAGCCTGGACCAGTCAACACGACGATTATGAAGTAATGTTCATCCTGCAAAAATATGGAGTGCCCTCGATGCCCGTGCTTAACGAAAGAGACACATTGCGTGACCCACAAGTCATAGCGCGTGGATTTTACGAAAGGGTGGATGGCACGAAATACAACTGCGGTGTGCACATGTTCCCCGGGATGATGTGGAAATATTCCAAAACGCCGATGAGTATAAAGATACCCCCCTGTATGCTTGGAGAGCATAATGATTACGTCTTCAAAGAAGTGATTGGCATGACTGACGAAGAAATAAAACGACTGGAAGAACAGGAACATATAATCGGGGGAACGGCTTATACAGAAACTGCATTAGGTTAAAATAAATTTTCATTTATTCCTTTTCCTAAAAGTAACTCCAATCGTGGCGCTTTAAGCCTATGATCTGGCGAACCTTTGTAGTAGCATATAATCGTAACATTTAATAAAAAAATACAGATGGTTTTTATGACTATATTATCAACCACCTATATCTGGCTGTAGCCAGTTCCCGGTCGGTCGATACCTGTGCCCTTGCCCTTTTTTATCCATCCGAATTCTTGTAGGATTTGCTGGCTGTAAGTAACACGGCCCGTTATCTTATCCAATGGCTCTGTTGCAAGAAGGAGGGTAGCCTTTGCCATCATGTCCGTTGGCTCAGCGCGTGGGTCTTCAGGGCTGGCAGCCATCTTGAAGAATAAGGTGCCAGGTGTCACTACAAGCTGTGAGGGAGACAATGCCGTCACAGAGATACTGTACTGATATAATTCCTGTGCTAATCCCTGACTGAACCGTTCTATAGCCGCTTTTTGCGCCCCATATTTCGTGCCGGAGTTTGCACCGGGTTCCCTATCTTTATATGGACCACGACCGGGTCCAATAGCCCCGCTAGACGATATGTTTATGATGGCGCCACTGCGTCGTTTTATCATATCCGGTAGCACTTCTTTAGTAAGTATGAAGATACCGCGAGGACCCACTGCCCAAGAAGTATCCCATTGCTTGAGCGTCATGTCTTTAATTTGAGAGAAGAAGCTCACGGCGGCATTGTTTACTAAAATATCCACGGGACCAAATGTTTCCCTGGTCTTTGCTACAAGCTGGACACAGCTTTCTTCTTTGGATAAATCAGTCTGGATTGCCAGGGCAGTACCACCCGCAGCTTTGATTTCTGCGACGGTGGTATTAAGCGAACCACTGAATGACTTGTGGTCGCCCTCATTCAGAGAACGAGCCGCACAAACAACCTTTGCACCTTCAGCGGCGAACAGTTTGGCGATTGCCTCACCGATACCCCGGCTCGCCCCGGTTACGATTGCCACTTTGCCATTGAGTTTTGCCATTACATCTCCTCCTGAATCACTTCATTTATTTAATGTCGGCTTTCCAGCTGTTCAGGGTCCCAGCGCTTCCTAGTCTATAACTGCGTAAATAGTAAGTCAATTACGTCTTCCTATAATTTACTGCTTTAGTACCGTAATGGGTCGAACTTCGGGAACTGTCTCCCAAAGTCAAACTGAGGGACTGAGAACTATCTTACGAAGGTATCCTGAGTTATATCAGGTTTAATGCAACCATTAATCCATCTCTCGATATATCGTGTTTCTGGGAGAGATTGACCCTCTCGTACGAACGATATCAATTTCTTGACGTGGAACGACCTAAAGCAATTAGTTTTCCACCCGGAGCCGAAACCATCATCTTAATCAATTCCTCGGTGATTTTTGGTTCGAGCCCCTCCGTATGCCCCTTGTCAAGACGAACCACATCGGCAATAACTCGACCATCACGCGCATTCGGAAAAACGTAGATCTGTGCCGTACCAGGTCGTGCTTCCCTACCCCAACTAGGACCTCGGTTGGCTGCTACGTCTGATACCTGGCCTTTCTCGGTGTCGACAACATCCGGCATTCGCACTCGAGGACCAGCGCCGTACTTTTCAGCCCAGGGCGACATCTCAGGCAGTTTCACGATTTCAAGCTCCCCGATTGCAAAAATAAAGGAAATATCGCAATCGGGCATAACTGAGAGATCCAAGCCTGGACCATTGGGGACTGGCATTGGAATCCGGGGTCTGCCCTCACGCCCTGTAAAAAAGGAAGCTGGCCTCTCGACTGGCCCGATACGCCCGCCCGAGAGGCTGAGCCATCCGTCAACGCGCTTCGCATAATAGTCGGTCCGAAGCAGGCGGTTAGATGTCATTCCACCCTGACTATGACCAGCGAGCCAAAACGATTTGATACGGTCTTTACCATATCTATCGCAAACGAGTTCGACGATATTCTTCAGATGCTCGTCGTCAGCTTCAGCAACCCAATGGCGCATTGGCTCTTTAGTGGCGGCAGAGGGCGTCGCGACAACGAGACGGTATTTGTTTTTGTAATCATGAGCCGGGAAATAGAGGTGTTGCCATACGCCGTGGGAGCCGCCGCCGTGTAAATTGAGGATAAAAACGACCTGTTCGTCAGCTTTCAAATCATCCGGATCATCAAGAAAACATTTTCGTCCTGTCTTCTGATCCACTGCACTGATACTACCCATGGTCGTTTCCTCCTTTATTCGTGAGTTGAAATGGAAAATCTTATCCTTGTCATTATCACATAATGGCGTCGATTTAAACAAGTTCAATGCTTCTTGATTGGGAAAAAAGTTCCTTTATTCACCCGCGGCGCCACGCTCAATGCTCAGGCGTGAAATTTGGCGGACCTTTTTAAGGTAGGTGATCCGCTGTTGGGTTGGATGTTCGCAGGTTCAAATGGCCCACTGTTTTGCGTCAATTCAACGGATAATGTTACAATTTCCATAAGAGCATTAAGCAGCTCGTTAATCTGTGTCCACCGAAGTAGGACAGAGCAAGAAAATAAATAACCGGGAGCAGCGATTTTGAAAATTTATGTAGGCAATCTGTCCTATGAAACTACTGAGGATGAACTGCGGACGAAATTTGCCGCTTTTGGTAAAGTGGAATCTGTAGCGATTATCACTGATAGAGATAGCGGGCGCTCAAAAGGATTTGTGTTTGTAGAGATGCCTTCAGTATCCGAAGGTCAGGCTGCAATCGATGGTATTAATGGAAAAGCACTGAGGGATCGCACTCTTACCGCGAGTGCCGCTCGGCCGCGTACCGAAGGTGGCGGCGGGGGCGGGGGATATCGCGAGAGGGGTGGCAGCTATGGTGGTAGCGGTGGAGGTTACGGTGGTGGGGGTGGATATGGCGGTGGGGGAGGTGGTAGGCAGGGTGGAGGTGGAAAACCCCGCAGATAGCCTCCCGCTATTCGGAACCTACGAACGCATCCTGCCGATATTCCCGGGGAGAATGGGTTTTTAATGCTAGTTGGTATCTCTTTGGGAGACTACTTGCTTCGCCCCTGGATGTTCAGTGTCTCTGCATCATCTTGACTGTGCTTGAATTCCAACACGTGTAAGCTCTTTTCCCCTGCAATGACCACGCCAAATGTCTCCAGACTTATAGTGTCCGTCCCGCCACAAACTACTGCCGAAGGCGATCTTTCAGAATCGTTAAATCGTCCATTCAACAGATCAAGTTGAGTGCAGTAACAAAACGTCAATTTAGTATATTGAATAACGGATAGAGATGGCTCCAGTTACAATAGATTAGTCCCCTCGGAAGGACGAAAACTAAAGTAGGAGGAGCCACCGAAATGAAGAATAGCGCAGCCAGGAAACTAA